>Ga0308394_1000615_pt1 | contig 18879 bp, 16 predicted proteins | sample Hotspr2Sampleme2_FD_202366 | JGI IMG/M metagenome (GOLD analysis project Ga0308394, IMG submission 202366) | Hot spring phototrophic mat microbial communities from Mushroom Spring, Yellowstone National Park, Wyoming, United States - 20050701_me2 ...
CGCTCTTACGAAAAGTCCACGTGGAAACCCAATGGCCCCCCGAGCCCCTCTGGGTAAAAGGCGACCCCGCCCGCTTGGACCAAGTGTGGGCTAACCTCATTCAAAACGCCATCCAAGCCATGCCCCCTGAAAAAGGCTATTTACGGATAGAAGTTCGCCGAGAAGAGGCTAACCGCGCACTCATTCTCATCCAGGATAATGGCCATGGCATCCCGCCCGAAATCCGGGAACGGATATTTGACCCGCTCTTTACGACAAAGGCGCCCGGAGAAGGTACCGGTTTGGGCCTCCCCATCTGCCGACAAATCGTAGAACTACACGGCGGGCAGCTGAGACTTTTACATAGCGAACCGGGGTATACGCTATTTGGCGTATGGCTACCGCTGGTAGAAGAGCCAAAAGAAGGCAAATGAGTTAGGCGCGCACCACGTCTCCGCAAACAGCTTTATCCCATTTTTTCTCCGCTGATAGGCTTCGCATCCTATCCGCGGTGCCGCCAGGCCGCCCCCAAAAGCCCCACCAGCATCACCCCGATCCCCCCCCAGAGCAGGCTTATCAGCGGCTTGTACAAAATCTTCACCGACACAAAGGCGTCCGGACTGCGTCGCTTCTTGATGAGAAAGTAGACTTTCCGAGCAGCGGGGTCTATCCGCTCTACGCTCACGCTTAGTCCATAAGCCGGTACAGACGTGGGCGGCGTAAGAAGCTCCCGCTCTTGAATCATAAACTGCACCGGAAAGCGCTGCGAAAGTCCAGAAAAACCTCGCCAGAGCTGCATCCAGGCTCGATATGTGGGCACAGATGCCCCCTCCACCTCAGTGAGCTTCTCAAAGTAAACGTGCAAGCCTTCTTCCTCCCAATGGGCTGTATCCCCAATAGATAGGGCGATTTCCTGCACGGCTATGGGCGGGCCTTCCACTCGGGGTAAGCTCGTCAGATGCACATACAGGTCGCCATGCCACAGTCGCACATGGGCTGGGTGCGCAAGGAGCCCCGTCTTTTCGCTGAGGTCCGCCTCCAAAAGAAGCGGGTAGGCTTTCACGCTGTCCGAATAGGGAAGGAGCACGACCCGATAGCGATAGGTATTATCCGCAGGTTCGACAGGGAGGATAGCGATGTTTTCCTCAATAAACCGCACCTGAGGACGGGAAGAGACCGGAATGATAGGCCTGCCCCGCTCAGCAAAAAGCTGATCGGGTAGCCATATCTGATACGCATATCCCAGGCTATCCCGGAAACGCCAGAGCGTCTGCCCCTCCTGTGCTAATATAGCCTCGAAGTCTTTCAGAGGCGGCATCGGCTGAAGAAGCCCTTCGTATCGCACCCAGTAGCCCATCGCGGCTACCTGCGCCCCCTTCGGAATAAGGAGGTTATCGCCTTGGCCCGAAGCGCCCGGCCCCAGCGGCACACTGAGAACTTTCTGATACCCGCTGGAAAAAAGGGCACCTATCACCATGAGGGCAAAGCCTAAATGGGCAAGAGCCCCCGGCCAAGAAGCCCGCCGTGGAGGCCACAGGACAGCTAACGCCCCACCTACTGTCACCAGCGCCCCACCCAGCAGGAGATCATCTACTATCAGAAACACCGTCGCCCGTACACTCTCTATGGAAAATCGCGCCAGCGCCCCCCTATAAGCCTCATGATACACGAAGTCCCATTCCTTGTACCACAGGAGGCCTACGATGCCAGATAGCAGGAGCGTGCTTATTCCACTCACCCAGTTCCAGCCTCGCCGGCGCCACGCCGCCATGAAAGCATACCCTATGAGAAAGAGGACCAATGCCGTCAGAGGCGCCACAGCCTCGTAATAGGTTCGCAAGACCTCCCGTCCTAAGGCCCACTTTGTACCTAAGAGGAGGTTCAGCACTGGCAAGGAGGTCAGCCCCAGCACGATACCCGCTGTCACGATGAAAGTGAGCGCGCCTATTCCCAGGGCAGAGCGAAAGAGCGAGAGGCGAGAGGGGGGAGACGATTGGGCTTTTCGCAGAGACCATATCGTGGGGGCCAATAGGCTCACGAGTACGCCATAACCGAGTCCACCGCCCAGCCCCAAGTCGGTAAAGCTATGGACAGAGCTTTCTGCGAGGACGCCACTGCGGGTCAAGTATGCGCTATACAGCACCAGAGGCCAGCTTAGCGCAGTGAAAAAAAGCGCTGTCGTTTCATGTGAGCGGGTGCGGCGATATAGCCAGACGAAGTGTCCGCCCGCAATCAAAACGAGCCACGGGGCGAGCGAGGCGTTTTCCACAGGGTCCCAGTTCCAGTAGCCGCCGAAGTTCAGGGTTTCGTAGGCCCAGAGGGCGCCCAGCGCAATCCCCACGCCCAATCCGCCCGCCGCTAACCAGGTAAAGTGCAGAAGCGCACGACTACCCGTCGGCTGGCGAAATGTATAAAGCGCCTGCAAGTACGGCAGCAGGGTCAGCGCATAGCCCAGAAACAGCATCGGCGGATGAATGACCATCCAGAAGCTTTGTAGGAGGGGATTCAGGCCGTTGCCATCAGCCGGCACGAAGCCCTCCGGCACGTCGGGCCTCACCTCCCACAGATACAGAAAAGGAAAGCTGCCTACCTGCCCACCAAAGAGGGGCACCCACAGGAGACCCGCAGCCCCTATGAGCCATTTAGCCGGCCATCGTCGCCAGAGACCTACGCCCATGAGAGCCACCCCCAGCCCGATTAGCCATCCCACGGGCAAAAAGGCCACCGATAGAAGAATGCCCCCCATTACCCCCATGCGCCAGGGGAGGGCCATACCCCCACCAGTCAGGAGGAATGCCGCCCCACCTGCTCCGATACCCAGCACCCAGCGAGGCACCGTCACCCCCAGTAGGAAAGTCGCAAGAAAGGCATTCCAGACGGAGAGGCCCGCTAAGAGAAAGGCTTTCTCTTCCCAGGGGCGGCGCAAGAGAAGGAGTACCCACCCCAGCACCACCTGCCAGAAAAGCCACAAGAGAAAGCTGCCCTCCTGCCCTTCCCACACCGCTGCCAGGGTATAAGCCGTCGGCAGGAGCTTAGACCCATGCGTCCAGGCATAATGAAACTCAAACCGGTGAGCGAGGAGGGCATAAAAGAGTAGCCCTATCGCTAAAAGCACCCCTACACTATGGAGGAGCCAGGCTCCGTAGGCGGCCTTTTGCCAGGGGGGCGCTTTTCGGCTCTGCCAAAAGGCATAGCTCCCCCACAGGGCGCCTACCCACGCCGCTGATATGCTCAGAAGGCCCACCACCTGCATCACGTCCTCAAACAAAAGTACAGCAGCGCGTCAGAAAAATAACGCAGGCGGGGCCTGCCTCCTGACAGGCCCCGCACAGAATATCTCCGACAAAATGCCGCCTTTACTCTATCACGGTCAGACGAATAGCGGAGAGGCCGTATGGCGTCTCTAAGCGGAGGAAGTACTGTCCTGCCGGCAGGTTCAGCGTTTCCTGGAAGATGCCAGCCGGCTGGAGGCCTAAGTCCCGAAGGAGCACTTCCCGGCCATCCAGCGTGTAAGCCCGTAGACGCACGGCCATCGGCTGATGTAGCGTATAAGTCACGACAGCCTCTCGGTAGGCAGGATTGCTCACAGACCGAAAGGCATACATAGCGCCCATCTCACGACCGAGCGCGGTAGGCAATGATGAGATGACCACGGCATACCGAAAGGTCGTATCGAACCAGGCATTAAGTCCAAAGAGAGTGGGTCTGAGGTTAGTCGTATCTTTATTATCTCCGTCGCCAGTAGCCGGAACGAAAGCCCGAACTTTCATCCGAAGCGTATCACTACCCGTCGTAGAGGAGGTGCGAATGCAGACACGGGCGCATCCGATAGGTGGCGTGCTACCCGGCTGACCACCAGGCGGGGTACCTGGATTCTGATAAACGACAAAGTTAGCATAGTCCGTCGCCCCACTCCCCCACTGCTTGTAGCGATGGAGCTGGTCAAAATGGATGGAACCTGCCGCAGGGTTGGAAGCATTGTACACAAAAGGATTACCGCTTTGATCTATAATCAGCCCCTGATCCAGCCTCAGCGAGTCCACCCAGATGGCGTAGTTGGGATAAACAGTCAAGGCCCCTTGCTGGACTTGGTCCGAGAAGGTGAAATAGATCGTTAGGCTGGTGTCTATGCCAGGGGGCAGGTAGAGAGGATCAGGGCTGAACCCATAAGGGAAGGGGCTATTAGCCGGATTGGGCGCGCACCGATTACACCGCCCACCACGCACAACCACGGGATATCGAAATGTCGTATCGAGCCAGGCATTACTCCCAAAGAGAGTGGGTCTGAGGTTAGTCGTATCTTTATTGTCTCCGTCGCCGAGAGACGAAATCAAAACCCGAACTTTTATCCGAAGCGTATCGCTACCTTCGGTAGCGGAGGTGCGAATGCAGACACGGGCGCATCCGATGGGTGGCGTCTGCCCCGCCGGGCCTGCCGACGTGCCTGGATTCTGATAAACGACAAAGTTAGCATAGTCCGTCGCCCCACTCCCCCACTGCTTGTAGCGATGGAGCTGGTCAAATATGATAGGCCCTGCCGACGGATTGGAAGCATTATACGCAAAAGCGCCGCCGCCCTGCGTAGTAATTAGCCCCTGATCCAGCCTCAGCGAGTCTACCCAGATGGCGTAGTTGGGATAAACAGTCAAGGCCCCTTGCTGGACTTGATCCGGGAAGGTGAAATAGATCGTTAGGCTGGTGTCTATGCCAGGGGGCAGGTAGAGAGGATCAGGGCTGAACCCATAAGGGAAGGGGCTATTAGCCGGATTGGGCGCGCACATGCTACATTGCCCGTATGCCAGGGCTACTCCGATAAGGGGTAATACAATGTGCCGCATATTTAAGGCAAGTATACGACTTTTTTGACACATGCAAGAGGTAGGGAAAGGTTTAGCTATTCGCTAAGCGAGTAAGGCATTTTAGGAGAGGGGTGGGCTCAGAGGTCGTAGGGTGTAGCGCTGCTTTAGTCCCTGCCATGAGAGGGCTCTAAAAAGAGGCCCCAAAGTCAAAGTAGGGCGCTCCAGTCCTAACTTTTGTCGCGGTCGGATGACCCAGGTCGTCATTGCCTGCATTAGGGAAAGCCCCATCTCCTCTGCCAGAGAGAAAAATAGCGCCGGCCCTTCGGGTAAGGTCGCCATGCCGGGCATAGCCTCAGCCCAGGGATGGCTTTTCTCCTCGACAGGTACGGACTCATGAAGGGCATCGCTGGGAAGCAATAAAAAAGCGCAGAGCCTACTTCATAGTAGGCCCTGCGCAGCGAAGAGGCGTTTTAGTTGGAGAGATGCGCTTACTCTATCACCGTGAGGCGAGTCGTAGAGAGGCCGTATGGCGTCTCGAGGCGGAGGAAGTACTGTCCTGCCGGCAGGTTCAGCGTTTCCTGGAAGGTGCCAGCCGGCTGCAGGCCTAAGTCCCGAAGGAGCACTTCCCGGCCATCCAGCGTGTAAGCCCGTAGACGCACAGCCATCGGCTGAGGTAGCGTATAAGTCACAACAGCCTCTCGGTAAGCAGGATTGCTCACAGGACGAAAGGCATACATAGCGCTCATCCCACGACCGAGCGAGGCAGGCGCTGACGAGATAACCACAGCATACCGAAAGACCGTATCGAGCCAGGCATTATTCGTTAAGAGAACGGGTCTGAGGTTAGTCGTATCTTTACCATCTGGGTCGCCGAGAGTCGGAATGAAAACCCGAACTTTTACCCGTAGCGTATCGCTACCTTCGGTAGAGGAGGTGCGAATGCAGACACGGGCGCATCCGAAGGGTGGCGTGCTACCCAGCTGACCGCCAGGCGGGGTACCTGGATTCCGATAAACGACAAAGTTCGCATAGTCTGTCGCCCCACTCCCCCACTGCTTGTAGCGATGGAGCTGGTCAAATATGATAGGCCCTGCCGACGGATTGGAAGCATTATAAGCAAAAGTGTCGCCGCTCTGTGTAGTAATTAGCCCTCGATCCAGCCTCAGCGAGTCTACCCAGATTGCGTAATTAGGATGGAAGCGAGAACCGCCTTGCCTGACCGAATCAGGAAATGTGAAGTAAATTACTAAGCTGGTGTCTTTATTTGGCGGAAGCCAGAGAGGATCAGGATTGAATCCAAAAGGCCTCGGACTTCGGGCTGAGTCAGGCGTACACTGATTACACTGCCCATACACGAGGGCAGCTCCGATTAGGGATATTACTACGTACCGCATATCGGAACAAATATACGCCATTTCCGAAATCCGCAAGAGGGGGAATCGCCCGCTTCCGAATAGCAAAGTGCGTTAGGTATTCTGAGAAGGCGTAGCGGGGAGGGGTCGCAGGGTGTAGCGCACTGCTACGGCATGCTGTGCGTGGGCAGATGGGAGCGGCTCCAGAAGGACATGCCTGAGAGGGGTGCCTACTTTTAGCTCAGGTAGGGGCAGGCCCAGCCTTTGCCGGGGGAAAATACCCCAGGCCACGACCGCCTGCGTAAGCGAAAGGCCCCACTGCTCCACGAGAGAGAAAAACAAGGCAGGGCCCTCGGGGAGGGTGGCTATGCCCGGCGCCGCGTCAGCCCAGGGATGGTCCTTCTCCTCGGGTGGAAGGCGCTCATGATAGGAGGCCATCAGAAGAAGCTCCCCTTTCCGGATGGCTGTCCAAAGGGCTTTCTGGTCGGCAGGCTCCTGCAGCGGGGGATGGACTTTCCAGGTGGGGTCGTAGGAGAGGAGCTGCTCCGCAGAAAAGAGCAGATACGGCAGAGCCGTAAAAGCCGTAAGGCTTTCTTCGCGGGCTGCTTTTAGGCCCTGGCGGGTAGTGAGGGGGCCGATGAGAAGGGTACCGGCGGCCCGGCGATGACTCTCCGCTAAAAGGCGGATGGCGAGCGTTTCGGCCATAGGCGGGGTGCCCCGCCAGCCCGAGAGGGCGAGAAGGGGGATCTGCGGGACGCCATCCTCTTCGGCTATCGCCTCCCAGAAAGGTACTATGAACACCGGCCCACCTAAATAGCGGAGGTAGCTTAGCGCTTCCAGCAGGCCTTTCCACGGGATAGGCGCGAGGAGCGGCAGCGTCCAGCCCCAGGCGCCGGCTGCTCGGAGACTTTCCAGCGGGGCTATGTGGTCCTCCGCCCAGAAGCTTGCCAGAAGGTGGAGGGAGATGGGAGCGCTTTGGGCTTCGGCCAGGAGGGTGGCTATCACGTCGGGATCGCTCCAGCCGATCGGAGAGGCTACGAGCGCTTCGGTATAGCCTGCCTGCTGAAGGCGTGCTGAGAGGGCTGTGAGGGTTTCGGCGCGGGGGTCATCGGGCCAGCGCGTCCAAGCGAGGAGGTCTACTCCCCCCGGAATCACATAGCCCCGGGGCCGCTCTGAAACCGGCTCCACCCCTCGCAAGAGGCCCTCCTCTACCTCTAAGTAGACGACTTTTTCATGCCAGGGCGAGGTAGGGTCTATGACCTGATAGGGTCCGAGAGCCATCGCCACAAAGCTATGAGTTCTGGGAGGGGAATTTCGTGGGGTCGGCGGGTGGCAAGGTGCGGTGGACAGGAGAAACCAGCACTGCGGAGGTTTCGGCCGAGGGTCTGGCGCGGCTGACGAAAAGCCGCCCGCACAATGGCAGCAAAAGAAGGCCAGTCTTTTAGCGGGATTTGCGGCAAGCGGGTGAAACGAATCACTTCACTGAGCACCTTAGGCGGCGGGGAGAAGCTCCCCGGTCGTACCGTACGCAGCCGCTCCACCTGATACACCACCTGAAAGAGCGCCGATAACCGCCCAAATTGCCTTTCGCCCGGCCGGGCATACAGGCGCTGGGCGACCTCCTTTTGTAGCATGAGCACACCACCCCGTATCCACGCCCGATGCTCCAAAACCCGCATCAGAAACGGCCCAGTAATGCTATAAGGGAGGTTGCTCACGAGATACAAGGGCGCCTCAGGCCAAAAGACTTGCAGCGCATCGCCCAAAATCCAAGTAGCCTGGCGGTAGGTTTCCACGAGCTTCTGGTGATACTGGGGGTCTATCTCTATGCCAATGAGGGGGTTAGGCCGCTGTACAAGGTACTTAGAGAGGATACCTGGGCCGGGGCCGATTTCCAGCAGAACCTCATCGGGCTGGGGGCAGGCGGCCTCAGCGATGGCGCGGGCGATGTTTTCATCTCGGAGGAAGTGCTGATCATAGCGCTGTGGCATGCTGGTTTATTCCGGAGATGGGGGCGTAAAGGTGAGCGGGATATCGTGGTAGCTGGCGGGGAATGTATAATCCTGCCTTAGCGGATGGCCTTCCCAGTCTTCGGGCAGGAGGATACGGCGCAGGTTAGGATGCCCAGCGAAGTGCACGCCCACCAGGTCGTAGGCTTCTCGCTCGTGCCAAAGCGCCGCTGGCCAAACCGCCGCTGCGGAGGGAACCGCCTCCGTCTCTGGGATAGAAAAAAGAACGGCTATATCGGTGAGGTGGGGCAGACTGCGCAGATCATAGCGCAGTAGGTAGTTGGGGGGGGCATGGGTAGCGGTGATGAGGAGCAGCGTATCTACATCGCCTTCGTATTTGAGGAAGGTGGCGAGGGTGGGCCACTGGGTGGGATCGGGGAGATGGAGGGTGTAAGCGGGCGGTGTGCCGGTGAGGCTACCCCATGCGCTAAGCGCCCTTAAAAAGGATTCGTTCCAGCTCCTGGACATGTTTTTGCAGGTCGCGGTTGGTGTGGAGGTAGCTTTCTACCCACTCGAGGCTGTGGAGGATGGTAGAGTGGTCGCGCCCGCTGAAACGTTCTCCGATAGCTTTAAGGGCGTGGTGGGTATGCTTACGGCTGAGGTAGATGGCAATGTGGCGGGCGTAGGCGATTTCTTTGCGGCGGGACTTACCACGCAGCTCTTCGGGGTGAATGCGGAAGTAGTCAGAGGTAGCCTGGATGATTTGCTCGATCGTGACGGCCCGGCTGCGGTAGGGCTGGAAGCGCTGGATCACTTCCTGGGCGAGCGCAAGGTTAATCTCCCGGCGGTTGATGGAGGCTTCGGCCATGAGCTGGATGAGGACACCTTCCAGGTCGCGCACATGGGACTGGATATGCTCGGCGATGTATTGGAGGAGGTTTTCAGGAATGTCCAAGCCTTCCTGACGGGTTTTATACTGGAGTATCTGGAGGCGGGTTTCGTAGTCGGGGGGCAGGAGCTGGGCGGCCAGGCCCCAGGAGAAGCGGGAAGTGATACGTTCCGCCAGACCACGCAGCTCCTGCGGCGGCGCATCCGCTGTAATCACCAACTGCCGACCCGATTCATGCAAGCTCTTGAAAACGTGAAAGAAAATATCCTGAGTGGATTCCCGGCCGATGAGGAACTGGATGTCATCCAGGATAAAGATGTCTACATTTTCAAAGCGGCTGAGAAAGGTGCTGATTTGTTTAGAGCGGACAGCATCCACGTAGTGCTGGGTGAAGCGGTCGGCGTCCAGGTAGGTGATGATCTTGTCGGGGTGGAGGAGGCGGGCGTAGTTGCCGATAGCGTGCGCAAGGTGGGTTTTGCCCTGGCCGACTTCGCCGTAGATGAAGAGGGGGTTGAAGGCCGTCTGTCCGGGGCGCTGGGCTACCGTCATGCCTGCGCTGCGAGCCAGTTGATTGCAGGTGCCGGGAATGAAGTTGTCAAAGGTGTATTTAGGGTTGAGGTTAGTGGGCAAGCTCTGTCGGGGCCGCAGACCCGGCAGGATGGTGGGGGAAGGGCCGGTTTGCGAAGGGAGATTGGTGGGCACATCCAGCGTGGTAAGAACTTCGTATTCGAGGCGAGCTTTAGGCCCTAAATGCCGCCGGAGCGTCTGCACAATCAGCCGGGAAAAGTGCTCCTCAATATACTCATAAAAAAACTGGCTGGGTACCCGAATGGTAAAGACATTCTCTTTGATGGAGAGGGGCTGTACGGCCTGAAAAAGCACTGTCACAGGAGCCGTGCCGACATTTTCTCGCAAAACGTGCAAACACTTCTCCCAGAGGGCCTGGGGTGTCAGGGGCTCGGCTTTCACACTCATTCAGCTAAGCCAGGCATGAAAGGGCGCACTACAAACCACAATAGCAAAAAGACCGCCACCACGGCCGCTATGACAAAGAGAACCGTGCGGAGCACATTCTTCCCTTGGAAAGGCACTCGGGTGACCCGGGTGGGGCTATCGCTGCCACCAGCAGAGGCAGGAGGATTTTTCAGAATGGTGAGCCAGTCCAGCTCATAAGACCCCAGCAGGACTTTGTCTCCCTCCTGAAGGGCTTTTTTGATGACGCGCTCACCATTGACGTAAATGCCGTTTTTTGAGCCGATATCCTGGATTTCATACACACCATCTGGGGTGATAGAGAGGATGGCATGACGGCCGGAAACCTCTGGATGATCGATAACCACATCGCAAGCGGAAGACCGCCCAATCAGCAGGGACCGCTTGGGAATAAGGGAGCTACCTTTTGCCATACTCAGCAAAGATAACGCGGGTTGGGCTTATCGGAGCTTGTAGCGCTGGCGACGTTCAGCAGCGGTGGGGATACCAAGCTGATGCCGATACTTGGCCACCGTCCGCCGACGAATCTCAATCCCCCGCTCCTGCAGAAGCTTCGCCAGGGCTTCATCTGAGTAGGGATTCTCGGGGTCCTCCCCTTCAATCAGCTCCCGAATATGCCGCCATACGGCTTTATTAGCCACCTCGCCCCCATCGGCGGCACGCACCCCCTCGGAGAAAAAGAACTTGAGCGGATAGATACCACAGGGCGTCTGTATGTACTTGCTATGAGCCACCCGGCTCACCGTGGAGATATCTAACCCCACCGCATTGGCGACATCTTCCAGGATCATGGGGCGCAAGTATTTTTCGTCGCAGCCATTAAGGAAAAAGCTCTTCTGCTGCCGCACAATCTCCTCCACGGTAAGACGGAGGGTCCTCTCTCGCTGCTGGAGGTGCTCCATAAACTGCTTAGCGGCTTCTACGCGTTTTTTGATCTCCTCGTAGGTTTCGCGAAGTTCGGGTTCTCTCTGACGGGCCAGTTTTTCTAAAAGTTCTAAGTATTGGCGGCGGATACGTAGGCGGCGGGGACGGTAATAGACAACTTCAACCTGGAAGGATCCGTCCTCCCGAAAGTGGAGGATGAAGTCCGGGGAGATGGCTGGGGCGACGGCTTCGTCAGCAGAGAGACCGGGGCGAGGGTCCAGCGCAGCAAGCCGACGTATGAGGGCCTTCCAGGTAGCCTCATCCAAGGCCATGCGCCGCTGAATGCGCGCCCACTGGCCTTTTTCCAGGGCTTCACCATGCTCAGTAACCAGCTTGTGCAGAAGGGGTTTGAGGGGCTCTTCCTGCGGATCCAGCGCTTCTATTTGCAGGCGAAAGGCTTCAAGGAGGTTGCGGGCGCCCACACCGGGCGGCTCCAGCTTTTGTACGACCTGCACTAAAAGCCGCTCCCACTCCGAAAGCGTCACCTCCCGACCCACTTGATACGCATATTGCCGCGCCAGCTTTTCCAGCGGCACCGATAAAAGCCCCTCCGGCTTGAGATTGTAAATAATAAACTCTACCACTTCTCGCTCCCAATCTTGCAACTCAAAAGGTGCCAACTGCTCTATAAGCGACTCATACAAGCTCTGCGTAGTCCTAAAGTTAAACGGCCCATAAAAATCCTCGGACTCTTCCAGGGCGACCTTAGGCTCTCGGTAGCCGTCTTGGGCATTCCAGTCGGGGTTCTCGTTTTCTTCGGCAGCAGTGGGTGTCTTAGCAGCGGTAAGCATACGCCCGGGCAGTTCTACCTGTAGGCCGTCAGCGGTAGGGTCGTCAAGGTCTTCTGCTTCTAAGGCCGGGTTTTTTTCTACCTCCTCCTCAATGTGCTGGTCTAAGTCCTGAGCTGGCAGCTCCAGAAGGCGCGCCACCTGAATCTGGCGCAGATTCTGCACCTGGCGAAGAGTCTGGCGCTGAGAAAGGCTCTGCCGAAGATGGTCCATAACGTTCCAGCAAATATAATGCCTCTGACGGATACTGGACCGCATACAGAAAAAGGCCCTGGGCAGGCGCCTCCCAGAGGCCCCAGCGGCGGTCGGCCATTTCTATCGCCGACAGCAGCCTCTCATAGGTAAGGCGGCCCATGGCATACCGCAGGCTGGCCCCCACCAGAAACCGCACCATACCATGTAAAAACCGATTCGCCTCCACATCAAACACGAGCAGCATGGCACCATTGGGATAATCCCGCTTCGACCAGCTTGCCCGATATATACGGCAGGTGGTGTGCGCATAAGCCTTAGCCCCCTTGCAAAAAGCCCCAAAGTCTTTTTCGCCTATCCAGAGCGCTGCCGCTTCCCTAAGGCGTTCTAAGGACGGGAGCTGCGCCACCTCATATACATATCGCCGCCAGAAAAGGGGGATATTCTGACCGAGAAAGTAGCGATAATGTCGGGATAGCGCCGAATGACGCGCATGAAAGGTATCACCTACCTGAAAAAGCGCTGAAACTCGGATGTCCTCGGGTAGAAGCGCATTGAGGCGAGGAAGGAGAGGAGTGGGTAACGGCTTCTCGGTATCCCAGTGGGCATATTGTCCCGTAGCATGTACGCCCCGATCGGTACGGCCGGCGCCTGTTACTTCTATCGGATGTGCCAGCAGCTTAGAAAGGGCGGCCTCTAAAGCCCCCGCGACGGTATGCATACCCCCCTGCCGCTGCCAGCCCGCATAGGCCGCCCCCTCATACGCTACCTGAATGAGATACCGCATCAAAGCTGCCCAAACGGCCGAAAAACCGTGATGCCAATCACCTTTTCCCGGCGGTCCAGATAAGCGCAGAGGTCTTCGCCCCAGACCCACTTGTGCGCCGTGAGAGAAGCATGCGCAAAGGTGGCCTTGTCCCCCTCCCAAAAAAACACCCCTACATGCGACACATCCAGGAGCGAGTCCGACGGAATGAAGGCAATAATATCCCCATCTCGCAGGAGGGGGAGCCACGCACCCAGCTCGGCTTCGGGTATCCAGAAACGGGGCCGGACGGAAAGACGCTTCTCAATCTGCTGGATGCGCTTCCAGTCGGTAAAGCCCTTGTAACGCTCCCGGTGGCGAGAGACATAGGCAATAGTGCGGGCATCTGGCCGCCCAATAGGCAGCCAGCTCCCCCACCCAGCCTCCTCCCAGCCCATAAAAGCATGCGTCAGATAATGATACCGGTCTTCCCAGCGGCAGGGCGGGTAGCTCTCATAGCGCACCCGCAAAAGGGCCTGCACGAAAGCCTTCTCCGGCGAAAGAAGCCCCTCCTGATACCACGCCCCGGCTATCCGCAGCGCCAGAAGGTTTTCTACCGCTGTCATGCAGTCCATCTGCCGGAGGTTGACCAAAAGCTCCTGTGGCCCTGCGCCTTGCCCGCCACTCCCATACGGCCGTCCCACCCAGCCCTTTGCTACCTGCCGCACCCACATCCCCCACCCCATCCCCACCTGCACCCGAACCAAACTCTCCGCCTCCTGCAAAGAAGCCCCTACGACCCGGAGCGGAATACTATAAGCTACCAGGCCCTTCTCCTCACGAGGAGAAAAAGTAGCCATAGGCGCCTCCGTCACGAGCATAAAGGCCAAAAGCAGAAGGAATGCCCTCATTCCACCCAATCAGCAATAAAAAGATTGGTTTCGCGGGGCTTCTGGCCAGCGCGATTACTGGCCCAGATGAGCTTTTTCCCATCCGGCGAAAACATGGGGAAAGCATCAAACTCCGAATCAAACGTGATCTGCCGTAGGCCTGTGCCATCCCGCTCAATCGCAAAAATATTAAACACCCGCCCGCCCTTATCTAAGCTGTGCTGATTGGTAGAGAAAAGAATCGTGCGGCCATTAGGATGGAAGTACGGTGCCCAGTTGGCGCCGGGTAGGTGCGTCACTTGATGCGGAACCATGGAGTCAATATGCATGACGAAAATCTGGAGGCTGGTAGGCTCGACGAGGTTCTGGGCGAGGAGGGCTTTATAACTCTGGATAGCTTCGCCCTGGGGGCGGCTGGCCCGCCAAACGATCGTTTTGGAGTCCGGCCCAAAGAAGGCCCCCCCATCATACCCGAGTTCGCTGGTTAGCTGCCGTAGCGTCTGCGTCTCAAAGTCATACAGCCACAAATCCAGGTCTCCCCCCCGCAGAGAGGTGAAAACCAGATAGCGTCCATCTGGCGAGACGGTAGCTTCCGCATCATAGCCCCGCGCCGGTAAAAAGGCCCGCAGACTATCCGTCTGCGGATCGTAGAGATACAGATCGTACTCGTAAAGAGGCCAAACGTACCGCCCCTTGTACGCCGGCGGCGGGGGACAAGAGTCAGAAACCCCATGCGTAGACGCGTATATAATGCGCCCATCCTTCAGGAAGTAAGAACAGGTAGTCCGGCCCTTCCCCGTAGAGATGCGGCGGTATTTGGGAGGATTATCTAAAAGGTCCAGCAGGAATATCTGGTCGCACCCTTGGGGATTGATAGCCTCCCAGTCGCTCTGAAAGACAATATAGCGCCCCGTTGGGTCAAAGTATCCCTCGGCGTTATTCCCGCCGAAAGTGAGCTGCCGGACATTTCGGAGGTGCCTCTCCTGCGGGTAGTGAAGCGGCCGGGGCTTGGCAGGGTTCTCGGAAGCAGCAGGAGGCTTCTGCGCACAGGCTGTGATCAGCCATAAACTGTAAAGCAGGGGACGTCTGAACACCATGTGACAAAGATAAAGCACAAAGCGGGGGAGCTGGCTGGTAGTCAGGCCAGGAGGCTACGATAAATATACAGCCAGACTGCTAACTTGTGAGTGGCATGTTGTATCTTTGCGGGGTATGCCTCTGATAAGGGCGTGTCCAAAGTGTAAAAGTGCGCACTTCATCAAAAATGGAAAACTTCATGCCAGACAGCGATACGAGTGTAAGGCGTGTGGATATAACTTTACCGTTAGCAAACTGGGTAAAAGCAAGCCGCCTGAGGTTCGGCGGATGGCTTTACAGCTCTACTTAGAGGGCCTGAGTCTTCGGGGGATTGAGCGGCTGTTGAAGATTAGTCATGTCACCGTGCTCAAGTGGGTTCGTCAGTGGGGGAAGGCGATAGAGCGGCTTCGCAGAGAGGCAGAGCCGAAAGAAGTGCGTCAGGTGGAGATAGATGAGTTGTGTAGCTATATCGGTGAAAAAAAGCAAAAGTGGGTATGGGTGGGTGTGGATAGAGAGCGGGGGAAAGTGTTGGATTTTGTGGTGGGAGACCGGAGTGAGCGGACGGGAAGAAGACTTTATGAACGCTTGAAGGGGTATCAGGTGAAGCGATTTTGCACGGACTACTGGCGGTCATACAAGGCTATTTTGCCTTCTTATCTACATAAGGCCTCCAAAGCTGAGACGCACGGGGTAGAGCGTGTGAATAGTCTGCCTCGGCACTACTTGGCTCGTTTTCGTAGGCGAAGTCGGTGTTTTTCCGGGTCATTAGAGATGATGGTCTATTCTTTGGAACTTCTTTTCTTCCTAAAAATCAATGGAGGCCCGTGGGAAGCTATAGTAAGTTAGCAGTCTCAAATTTGAACACTAACATTTTGACAGAGATAAATGAGAAAAATAATATCAGCTAAGGCAATAAAAACAAGACAATATTGGATTGAAGAAATCCGAAAACTGAGTCTCAACTTTGGTAACAACATAGACAAATTAGAGAAAGAATTAGAAGCCGAAATCAAGAAAAACGGTGTTCCCTCATTAATTGACCACTTGCGACTGTGCGGAAATATTCCTGAAAGTTACGGACACGATACAAGCGAAGAAAAACTATATTCAAAATACACCGACTGCTTACTCTCATTAGCTTACACCGCAATTGGACTAAAAAGTTTGGTGCTTAAAGAGAGAGCAGATGCCGCAGACGTTGAAGCATTTGCAAAAGATTACAGCTTTGTTGCAGATGCAAAAGCATTCCGACTAAGCAGGACAGCAAAAAATCAAAAAGACTTTAAAGTTCAAGCGATGCACGGTTGGAAACGTGGAAAACCTTATGCAATGGTGGTTTGCCCGATTTATCAACTTCCAACGTCATCAAGCCAAATTTACCAGCAAGCAACAACACAAAATGTTTGCATTTTTACATATTCACACCTTGCAGTGCTACTTTCATACTCTGAAAAAGAAGGACAAACGAAAGCTCAACAGCTTTTGAAAAAAAATATTTGAAACGGTCGAAACACTCAATCCTTCTAAAAATGCAACCGACTATTGGTTAGCAATCAATAAAACAATACTTTCCTTTTCAAAAGCAATAGAACCTTTGTGGAGCATCGAGAAAGAAGTGGTGACTGAGAGCATCGCCATATCCAAAGAAGAAGCCCTGACATTCTTGGCACAGGAAAGAGAAAAAATAATGCGAATGAGTCATAATGAAGCATTAAGAGAACTTATCAAACTTCACAAGATTGAAAGCAGGATGAAAACCATCAATGCGGTTTCTGATAAGGGACTATTTACAATTCAATAAAAAAAATGATGGAAAAATTCATAAATAAAATAATCGAAGGTAACTGCGTAGAAGTGATGAAACAGTTTGACGATAATGTAATCGACCTTACTGTTACTTCACCGCCTTATGACGATTTGAGAAATTACAAGGGATATGTTTTCCCATTTGAAGAAATCGCACAACAACTTTATCGCATTACAAAACCGGGCGGTGTTGTGGTATGGGTTGTTGCTGATGCAACAATCGATGGAAGCGAAACAGGGACAAGTTTTAAGCAAGCTCTTTACTTCAAAGAAATAGGATTTAATCTGCACGATACCATGATTTTTCGCAAGATAAATCCTATTCCGCAGATTTACCGCAAGCGTTACACTAACGAGTTTGAGTATATGTTTGTTTTCAGCAAAGGTCCTGTAAAAACTCATAACCCAATTATGGTTGACTGTAAGCACGCAGGTTTAGAACTCAATGGAACAACTTACAAGAATTATTCAAAAAACGAGCAGATAAGAGAGAAACTTGCCAAACCTGTAAAAGACAAAAAGATAAAGGGCAACATTTGGGAATATGTAGTTGGTAAGAAAGATGAAGACCAAGAAGCCAAAGGACATCCTGCACCTTTCCCTTGCCAACTTGTGAGAGATCATATCACATCTTGGACCAACCCAGGTGATATTGTATTAGACCCGATGTGTGGGAGTGGAACAACTCCAAGAGTAGCTTGCGAAATGGGAAGAAAATACATTGGAATTGACATTAGCCACGAATATTGTGAATTAGCCAGGCAGCGAGTGAAATTGATAGAAATGCAACCCCGACTTTTTTATGCAGAAGAACCGACAGAAGAATATTTTGATGATGTAGAAGAATAGGCACAGCAGCCAACATTAGTAACCGTTGCACAACTACCTTTCAGACTGCTAACTTGTGAGTGGCATGTTGTCTCTCTGCGGGGTATGACTCTGATAAGGGCGTGTCCAAAGTGTAAAAGTGAGCACTTCATCAAAAATGGGAAACTTCATGCCAGACAGCGATACGAGTGTAAGGCGTGTGGATATAACTTTACCGTTAGCAAACTGGGTAAAAGCAAGCCGCCTGAGGTTCGGCGGATGGCTTTACAGCTCTACTTAGAGGGCCTGAGTCTTCGGGGGATTGAGCGGCTGTTGAAGATTAGTCATGTCACCGTGCTCAAGTGGGTTCGTCAGTGGGGGAAGGCGATAGAGCGGCTTCGCAGGGAGGCAGAGCCGAAAGAAGTGCGTCAGGTGGAGATAGATGAGTTGTGTAGCTATATCGGTGAAAAAAAAAGCAAAAGTGGGTATGGGTGGGTGTGGATAGAGAGCGGAGGAAAGTGTTGGATTTTATGGTGGGAGACCGGAGTGAGCGGACGGGAAGAAGACTTTATGAACACTTGAAGGGGTATCAGGTGAAGCAATTTTGCACGGACTACTAGCGGTCATACAAGGCTATTTTGCCTTCTTATCTACATAAGGCCTCCAAAGCTGAGACGCACGGGGTAGAGCGTGTGAATAGTCTGATTCGGCACTACTTGGCTCGTTTTCGTAGGCGAAGTCGGTGTTTTTCTCGGTCGTTGGAAATGATGGTGTGTTCCTTAGAGCTTCTCTTTTTCCTGAAAATCAATGGCGGCTCATGGGCATCTATACTAAGTTAGCAGTCTCGGTATAAGTCCTCATTATTGGTTTGAGGGGGCATTGGCATCCTTTAAGCTATATGGCTGCGGATCCCTAATGGCCTCTACGGTCACACCAGGGGACTTTTACTATAGCCGATAATTCTATGGCGTACCAGGGTAAAACGGCTCGGCAAGGCCATATCCAGCCTCACCGAGCCGCTATGGTACAGGCCCCTGGCTATACATGGTCGCATGAGCACCAGCACAGCTTAGGCTGTCGCGGCCTGCGGATCTCCCTTAACAGGACAGCTGCCCACGCCCCAGTTATCCGGCTTTTACCGCAGATTGGCGACCAAGCCCACAGACATGAATCGACGCTGCATGGGGTAATGCACAAAGGTTTGATACCTCGTGCCGAGGATGTTGTTAGCGGAGAGTATCGCCCTAATCGTGTAAGCCTCCCTAGCTAAAATATCCCAGCCTAAGGAGGCATGGATAGTTAGGCTGGATGGGATTTGATCTACCTGGGGGTCAACCCCAAACTTCATTATGGGATCCTTGGTATTACCTCTGTACCTCAAGATTAGGTTGATAATCGCTCGCTTATTCGGGCGGTAAATGGCTCCAAAGTTAGCTAACCAGTCATATGCACCTGGGATGATAGCCCTACCATCATACGGTAAGAAGAACTGCCCCACAGCGTTATTGATGGCGGGCTGAGCGGATGGCCCACCCAGAGGCCCTTCATATACCTCCAGGTTACTATATCTCCTCGTAATAGACTCCAAAAAGTAGGTGGCGTTAGCAAATAAGCTCAGCCCCTTCAGAGGCGCAGCCTCTATTTCCATCTCCAGGCCTTGGCTTATATCATACCCTGGAAAGTTCCTAT
>Ga0308394_1000617_pt1 | contig 18852 bp, 20 predicted proteins | sample Hotspr2Sampleme2_FD_202366 | JGI IMG/M metagenome (GOLD analysis project Ga0308394, IMG submission 202366) | Hot spring phototrophic mat microbial communities from Mushroom Spring, Yellowstone National Park, Wyoming, United States - 20050701_me2 ...
ACCTGTTTGGTCAGGCTGGAGGTGGTATCGTCTGGGATTTGAAATACTACCAAGGCAACGGGACGGTTGGTGCAGACCCTTATCTAGCGTCACGAGTATCAGGTTACCCCGATCATCGGCGCGTTGCCTACCTGGTGTCACGCGGCCCGGCGACATGGACTTCAGACAGTAACTGGAAGGGCTTTGTCGGCAATTCGCCAAATCTGCCAACGGTGGAGTTTGAATTACAGCGATTCCCAAGCACAGTTACACCGCCGTCCAGCATGTCCATCGGGACGCTGAACGCCTCGACCACACAGACGGGTGCGAACCCCCCGGAGTGGTTCACCAGCGACTTCTGGGTCGCGCGCGGCGATCAATTTTCATCAACCGACGGCTGGAATAACGTTGACAAGTATCTTCAGGCAACCAAAAGAATCGTTGACGCAACGGTTGAAAACGGTTTTTCTATCGGCATCGGCTCGCCGTACGCTAACCTGCCAGACCGCCCCAATACAATCACCTTTGACTTGTGGGTGAACTATCTGCCGCCACACACCGGGCGCGTCAGGTTGCAGCTCGCTTCCGGCGCTGGCGCAATAATATGCATTATCCCGAACGAGCTTTTGACGCCGAACGACTGGAGCGAAATAACCATCCCGCTAACCACACAGTGGCCTTGGCGCAAAAACGACGCTTACACCGGGCCGTTGGCAACGCAAGCGGAAATTGACGCGCGCGCAAAAAACCTCAACGCGGTACAGGGTATCAAGGTGCTGATCAACGACATGCTCAACGCGCCGCAGGGGGACTTCACGGCGCGCATCAGGCAGTTCTGGTTTGACAAGCCCGACTCTCCAGCAATCGGCGGTGATGCCAACCCAATCTGGATTCTGTACGAGGCGCTGACGAATAGCGTGTGGGGATGCGGCGTTGACCCAGCAGACGCCTTTGAGGGAATTGATGACGCTTCATTCCAATCGGCTGCCAACCAGGTGGCGGCTGAAGGGTTGGGCGCGTCATACATCCTGCAGGAGTCAATGCAGTTCCCACGCTTTGCCGATATGATTTTGCGCCACGTTGACGGCGTGTTATACCGCGAGCCGACGAATGGCAAGTGGACGGTGAAGCTGATTCGGGACGACTACAACCCAAATCAACTGCTAATTCTGGACGAAACAAACATTATTGAAGTTCAGGAATTCGGCACGGACGTAAGCGGCAATTTGCGCGACGTGGTGCGCATCAAATTTGCCGACCGCACCAAGCAATACAAAGAGTCTGTAGCCACCTTCCGCAACCCTGCGGTGCGTGCGATTCAGGGGTACTCTTCGGCTGTCGAGTTGGACTTTCCGATGGTGCGGGATCCCGGCGTTGCGCAACGCATTGCCGAGCGTGAAGCGTTAGGATACTCGTATCCGTTGCGTCGTCTACGAGTGACAGCAACACGGAAGGCGGCAAATTTGCGTCCGGGGGGTGTGTTTCGATTCGTTTGGGCTGGTTATGACGTGAACGCGATTTTTCGTGTTACGTCAATCCGGCTTGGCTCTCCGACCGATGGCGTGGTGATTGTTGAGGCGGTTGAAGATAAGTTTTCAATCGCTTCGACAACGATTGGCGCGCCACCATTGCCGCCGCCACCGCCAGAAGACCCGCCACCGCCAGAAGACCCACCAGATGATCCGCCGATTTAGATATGACCGAACGAGAAACACAACGTCGAATCGTTGACGCATTGCGCAAGGCTGGTTGCTTGGTGTGCGTCACCAGTAATCGGCGGCACACGGCGAATACGCCGGGAACGCCTGACCTGTTTGTTTGGCACGCCGGCAAGTGGACAGCGCTGGAAGTAAAATCGCCGAGCGGAAAACTTACAGCGAAGCAATCGGCGCTTACGGAGTCTGGCGCCGTTCACGTGGTGAGAAGCGTGGAAGATGCTTTGTTTATCGTGTTAGGATATTGGCAGACTCGGCAGTAGGAAAAACTGACGTCCTAGAAGGGGTTGCTAAATACTGCTGGGTCAACTTTTTCAAGAGCGCGCCATGCAGGTAAATGAAGCCGGGTTGGAGCTGATCAAAAAATTCGAAGGCTTGCGCTTACGTGCGTATCGTTGTCCGGCTGGCGTTTGGACAATCGGCTACGGGCACACTAAAACGGCAAGGCGCGGGCAGGTTATCACCGAAGCCGAAGCTGACCGATTGTTACGTGAAGACCTGCGTATTTTTGAAAAAGGCGTGTTGGAAGCGCTTGATAACGCGCCGACGACTGAAAACCAATTCAGTGCAATGGTTAGCCTAGCGTTCAATATCGGTCTCGGTGCGTTTCGTAGATCGAAGGTTCTGGCTCTGCACAAAGCAGGGAAAACAGCCGAAGCCGCCCGTGCTTTCGCCAACTGGCGCAAGGCAGGCGGCAAGGTTTTGCCGGGGTTGGTGCGTCGGCGCGCGGCGGAAGCGAAGTTGTACCTGACGCCAGACAGTGAAAAAGCCCAGCCCGGAATACCAGGCTGGGCAACGTGCGAATAAGTTAGAGAACGGTTAGGAGTCAACCCCCGGCAGAGGTGGAATAGAGGAACGCCAGCAAGGCATTACTAGCTGGCGGATAACAGTGCGTGACTGGCTTGCCGGAGACAGTTCTATTACGTTGTAGATAGGCCGTCCCGCATCAGGTGGGGTAAACCGAATTTGTATCTCTCCGGCTGGAAGTGCCTGAACCGCGTCACGCAAATAATTGGCGTTGAATACGCCAGAGGTTGAATAATCGCACTCCGCTGCCAGCTTGTATGGACGAACGGGGGTTGTATTTTCAGCTCCCAAAGCCACACAGCCTGGGCGCGTCCATAAAAAAACACTTCGGTTATTACGTGTAGTCGCCTGCCGGGCACTCATCAAGGCTTTAGCGAATTCCGTTTTTTCGCAGTGCAAAGTGATGGCGCCCCGCGTTGGGGGAAAAACGGTGAAGTAGTTTGGATAACGTGCCTGAATAACAGGCACACGAAACGTTTCAGTTCCGGCTTGAATGATCGCTTCGGCATCGCTGGTGCCAATCTTAATCGTAACGCTTGGGGTACGAGGGAGCTTTAGCGCCGCAAGCCTTTTAGCAATTAGAACAACGGTCGCCGGTTCTGAGCATTCATAACCTTCGCTAGACTCAAAGTAAGCTAAGCGGTGAACGTCTGTGGCAACGACACGAAAAGCCTCAGGGGCTACATCCACAAGAATGCCGGAAAAAACGGGATGACGTAGATCGATATCCCGTAGCGCGGCAAATGCGGTTGATTTTAGCGCGTGATGAAAAATGTCCGCTCTAACTTTTACTTGCATTGTGTTTCTCCTGCGTTTCAGGCCCGCCGGCCATTGACTTGTTTTGTTTATACGCCTTCACGCGCGCTCTGTCAAGGGGGAAATTCCAATTTTTTTTGTACCGGAGAGCCAAAAAAAACGCCACACCTACGGGTGTGGCGAGTGCTTTGGTATTTTTTTTTACTTGTCTCCACCAAAAAACACAGCTAGTCGGACGCCATCGGTATCCAAAATAACATCCAGCACGCAAAACAAGTCCGGGCGCGGGTGGCGCGTCCATTTGGCATACTCGGTTGCAAAGTTGGAGCCAGGCGGCTTGCTATCGTGAATCCACGGTTGCGAAGGCGGGAAGTTGGGCGCCCATACGTAAAAGGCAGACGGTAGCTGTATTTGCCACTCGTTTGTACCGTGAGGAAGGGAAAACGCAATAGTGAACGAAACTTTCCCCTCAAAACGCCATGCAACTTCCTCACTGTCGTATTCTTTCAGTTCAACATTCCGCTTGCTGGATGTAAGTAGAGCGGAAACAAACGGGTGAACGGGTTGATCAAAGTGATGCTGCCAAGTGGCTATGAAGTCTTGATGTGAGAGTTCCATTTTTCTGTCTCCTTTTTGACAAAAGGCGTCACGCCGGAAAGCGTGACGCATATTTGGCAAGCAAAACAACAGCGTTTATTTATGCGGGAGAATGCGGACAGGGGCCTTTATTCCGCTTTCTTTGAAGTAGAGCAATAGCCAGGAGCCTGGCCGCGCATAGCCAACGAAGAGATCGCGGTCGTTTCCAGTTATCACCTCAACGGGGTCTAGCCAATCATTCGGGATAGACCACAGAACTTGCCCCGTAGTTGCAAGGGCAAGCCAACCGTCACGCGACTGGCTAGTGTCTAGTATATAGGTGATTTTTTGCCCGGACTCTCTCCGCCGCCAAACGCCTATTGTAGGGAGAATTGTTTTTTTAGGGATCAGCACGCGAGTGACGTGCGTAGGTGAAGGCTTGCACAAGGCGAGGGTCAAAAGAGCTGAATCAGTCATCTCCGTAATCTCCTGCGTTTTAGGCCCGCCGGCCATTGACTGATTCACATCTACACCATCCTATGCACCTTGTCAAGCAAAAATTTCCGTTTCCCTCCCCTTGCATCGGAAATTAGGAAGTGCCGAGGGCATCCAGTAGACGGAATCACTCTCAAGCTGCTCAGTCTTTGGCGCGCATCGCGCTGAAAAGATCATGACACGGCGTGTCATATAGTCTCACTTTTGGCGGAGCTATACCAAAGCAGGTCTAACTGTTGAGCTGCCCAGGTTGGTGTGGTTGGAGCGAGTAAAAGCAATCGCCACAACCAATCGGCAGCGTATGGATAGGCACGATATGTAGCTTCCCACCGCGCTCGAAACGCCGCCATAGCATCGCCCTCATGCGCATCCACTTCCGCCCACCAGCGCCAGTGCCAATCGCCAGACGGGTTTTCTTTTTCCCGAAGGTAACGGGCAAGTTGATATTGGGCGTAATGCTCAGAAACTTCAGCTCGGCGAGCAATACTGTCAAGATAAGCTTGCAAGACCGGCTCCGGCTCGGACGCCTTTAGCCAAGCGACCGCTGCTTGGATTTGTTCACGAGTAAGTCTCATCTTAATCTATCCCCCGCTTTTCGTAATAGCAGAGACGCCGCTAGCCCGGCGTCCACAATCCGCCAGCCTACGTTATCCCGCGCCGCCTCAATCACCTTAGCGGCGGTCAGTTCGGCAATCAGCTTGCCTTTGCTAGACGGGCGAAGGTAAACGTCAGCGCTTTCAGGCGAAATACCGCGCTGTTCAATTAGGTATTGCCGAAGTGCGTCACGCGAGATAAACGGCGCGCCGTCAACGACCTGCTCACCAGTCGCCCACCAAGCGGACTCGATAGTTTCTATATGAGACTCGAGCCTGCCTTCCTTGGTCTTTTTCTTCTTTTCTTCTGGTACTCCGGCAGGTACGAGTACAGCCGACTCCATTGGCTCACCATCTTCATCGCGCCAAGTTTCTAGTATGACCGGCTCAGGGCGGGCATAGACTGGCGGAGCCTCGCGGGCGTCTTTGATTTTGACCTGTGCCAACTCAAAGGTCTTTTGATTATCGTCCAAAGGTGAAACCAAAAACTCGGCATCCGCCGCACCGCGCCAAGCGGATGAACCCCGTCCACGGCGTTGGGCATCTTGTCCCCAACCGGTATGGTGAACAAGCACTAAGGCACAGCTCAGCCGATCAATCAGGACAGCACACGCTGTTAGCATTGTTTTCACGTCTTCAGCCGAATTCTCGTCACCGGCAAAAAACCGGTGCAACGTGTCAACAAACACGAGATCGGGAACGAGTTGCGTAGCGTCAAGCTCGCGAAAAACCTTCTCTAGTCCGGCTGGGGTATTCAGGTCACAGCCGGATGCCGTAATGCGCCCGCGCGTCGTCCAAGCGAAGTCGTCGTCTGGTATTTGGTGATATTGCTGCCAAGCCGCGAGGCGCATCCTCAAGCCGTAGTGACCTTCACCTGCAAGGTAAAACACTTGTCCTGGGGTTGTTCGACAACCGAACCAATCGCGTCCGGTAACGACTGAAGCAGCCCAATCAATCGCAAGGAAGCTTTTGCCTACACCGCTCGGACCGACAAGCAGGTTCAGAGTCTTTGGGCGAATCCACCGCTTGACTAGCCAACGAGTAACGTCCGGCTGGCGGGCAAAGTCGGCAAAGGAATAAGACCACACTTCGGCCGGTGACGGCATCAGAGCGGCGGTGATCAGCTTCGCCAAGTCGCCGCCTGCGAGCCGATAGTCGTTGGCATCGTGCCCCGGCGTAGGTGGCGTGATGACCGTAACGCCGTATTCAGCCGCGCATTGGGCAGCATATCGCTGTCCGGTGCCGTTGGCATCGTTGTCCGCGACAACAACAACGCGCTGCCTGGGACAAATCGCCTTGACTTGCGCCGTGACCGCCGGAAGGTTCCCGGCATTGAAGGCAACAAAACAGGGAAAGCCTGTCACTTCGTAAACAGACGCAGCAGTAGCGAAGCCTTCGGCGATACAAACCACCTTGGCGTTGTCAATCTCCCCCACCAGCCAGAAGCAGCCCTTTGTCCGTGCCCCAGCGTGAAAGCGTTTTTCCCCGTCTGGTGTAACGTATTGCAAGCTTGTCAGCGCTCCAGCGGCGTCATAAAGAGGAATAACTAGCCTCCCGTCGCTAGTGACGCGCGTGCCGTGAGGCTGGATACCTTTGCGCACAAGATAAGGATGATCGGCTGGAGCAGGGGCACAAAAATCCCAGATAGTCCGCACTGCCTCCGCTGCCAAAGCGTATTCCGCTTCCGCTTCGGCTTCACGCTGAGCGATTGCTTGTTGGATACGTTCTTGGCACTTATGGCGTTCTTCTTCTGATAATTCGCGCCCGATCTGTGCCACCCAAGTTTGTTGGATACCGGCGCGCCAGCAGCCAAACGCACCCGCTGGGATACCATCGCCGAACGCAACATACCAGCCAGACTTGTCTTTACGTCCCGGCGTGGCGGTAAAGCGCCGCAACCGCCCGTCGAGAATCACTCGGTGCGGCGGTTCCAGTCCGGCATCAGCAATTGCCCGAATAAGCTGCTCTTCTGGTGAAGGTACCGATTTTAACTCGTCATAAGTCAAAGGACGCCCGTCAAAAAAATGTGTCAGGTCAGTCACGGCTAGCGTCCTCCTTAGATTCGTTTGTTATTGGCGGTATAGCCGTAAGGTACCGACTCAGGCGAAATATCACGTCTGCCGATGGCCGCTTAGCGCGTCCCTGTCGGATTTTCCAAAGCGTGTTGTAGTGCAACCCGGTTGCCTTAGCGACCTGCCTTAGCTTTCTGTCCTGAAGGCAAGCACGAATAACGTCAAGAGAAAGCGCGCCGTTCATGTTTACCCTCACTATGTGGAATTTTGCCGTAATCAGGTATTGACACCACACAACTGTGTGACTATAGTACACGTGCGCATTGAGCTTGACAAGCCGACAGCGCAAAAACAATCAGGAAAGGAGAGACCACAATGGTCACAATCAAGAGCACGCGCTCTCTTTCGCAGGAGAGCGGAGTAAAGGTACTTGTTTATGGGCAGGCTGGCGCGGGGAAAACGTCGCTGATTCCGACGTTACCCGCGCCGATTGTTTTATCGGCGGAAGGCGGTCTGCTTTCAATCAGAGAGCATGATCTGCCTTATATCGAAATCGCCACGATGGAAGACCTGCGGGAAGCGTACCGCTTTCTCAGAGACAGCCACGACGCCAAGGAGTACCAAAGCGTGGCGATTGACTCGCTGTCGGAAGTCGCTGAGGTGGTTCTCGCCAGCGAGAAGCGCAATAGCAAAGACCCGCGGCAAGCGTACATGGCGATGCAGGACGCTATGTATGACTTGATTCGCGCGTTTCGGGATTTGCCGGGACGGCACGTTTACGTCACGGCGAAGCTGGAAAGAGCGCAAGACGAAATGGGGCGGATACTATACTCCCCATCAATGCCGGGGCAGAAGACCGGGCAATCATTGCCCTACTTTTTTGACGAGGTGCTGGCGCTGCGAGTTGAGAGAGACGCCGAAGGCACGCCGCACCGCGCGCTGCTTTGCCAGCCCGACGGGTTATGGGTTGCTAAGGACCGATCGGGAAAGTTGGACTTTTGGGAAGCCCCAGACTTGGGGGTAATCATCAATAAGATCACGGGAGGAAGCAAATGAACACAAAACCCTATGACTCTCTTCTAGAAACTATGCTGGTCGAATGGCGCGTTGCTAAGCAACTTGAACAAGAAGCCACGCGCCGCCGGCGAGGCATTGAAGACGGAATCAAGGCTCTTATCAACTTTGACGAGAGCCGAGAAGGAAACATAGCGCTACCGTTTGACGGTGGGCGCGTGGTTATCACGGCACGTCTTGATCACAAGGTTGACGGAACGCTAGCGCGTCAACTTGCTACCAAGAATCACCTAGAAGACTGGCTTGAGCGCATTTTTCGCTGGAAGCCAGAGCTTGAAGTCCGGGCGTGGAAAAAAGCGCCCGAATACGTGACACAAGTATTTGCCCCGGCAATCACCACCAAGCCAGGGCGGGCAACATTTTCCCTTGAACTTGAACTTGAGAAAGGAGACGGACAATGAAGCTCGACGAAACCATTCGCTTTGACGAACTACCCGACAACGAACTTACCGTCGTGCCGGCGGGCTGGTACACGGCCACCATTGCGGAAGCCGAAGTCAAAACCAGCAAGCGTGGTGACGGACAATATCTTTCGATTCGATACACCATACTAGGGCCAACGCACCAGGGGCGTAGCGTGTACGGCAATATCACGCTACGCAACGCTAGCGAGACAGCTACGAAAATCGGCCGTGTGCAACTCAAGGAGTTGATGGGCGCGATTGGCCTTGCACAGCTTGCGGATACAGACCAGCTTGTGGGCGCGACGCTTCAGGTGCGAGTCGCGGTTAGAGACGACTCGCAATACGGGCAAAGTAATGACGTGAGAGGATGGAAGCCAGCGAGCGCACAGTCTCAAGCGTTACCGCCCGCCGTCTTTTTCCCCCAGCCGCCAGTATCCCAGCCGCCAGCATCAGCGCAAATAGCAGCTCAACCGCAGCCACGCCCGTTCGCACGTCCGCCATGGGCGTGAAGTCGTGACAATCTTCTCTCTTTTTCTAATAAACGGCTTCGAGAAAATCAATCTCGAAGCCGTTTCTATCAAGCATTGAAGGAGATATGACGCAATGTCCAACTTAGAGCAACTAATAGACCAGTATCACGAAAAACACAACGCCAGTGAGCAGTCACGTCCATATTTAGGCTGTTCATCTGCCGGATACCGTTGCGAACGTCGCATCTGGCTAATGTTTCGTTGGGCTGTTCAAGACCGCCCGTCGGGACGCACGCTTAGAATGTTCCGCCGGGGGCGTGAAGAGGAGCGTTTAGTCTTGGAAGATCTGCGAGCCATCGGTTGCGTTATTACGGACTGTCAGAAAGAAGTTGTTCTGACGCCGTATATCAAGGGGCATGTAGACGGGATTATCACCAGCGGTCTACCCGGTCACGAAGATGAGCAGTTCGTGCTGGAAATCAAAACGTTCAGCTCCAACGCTTTCACGCAGGTAATGCGAAAAGGCGTCAAAGAAGCTCGCCACGATCATTGGGTACAAATGCAGCTCTATATGCTTGGGCTGCAAATTCCACAAGCCTTGTATTTTGCGGTTTGCAAGGACGATGACCGTCTTTATACCGAGATCGTGCGGCTGGATGTCGAGCGTGCGCAATACATCCTTGCCAAGCTTGATCGGTTGACGATGGAAAACCGGCTTCCGCCGCCAATTTCACGTGACCCAACGTGGTGGGAATGCAAAGGTTGCCCGGCGTATTCATTTTGTCATGAGCAAGCGCCAGTGACAGAGCGGAACTGTCGGACATGCGCTCATGGCGCTCCAACCTCCACGGGGTTGAGCGCTACGCCGTGGGAGTGCCGATACGAGCCAGTATCTCCACAAGAGCTCACCGTACAACAACAGCGTCAAGGATGCGAATGCTACATGCCTATGCGCGAATTTACAGACCAAGGATGGAGGTGAGTTGCGATGCAGCTTCGAGACTATCAACAAAGGGCACTCGATCAGCTTTACGACTGGTTTACACGCTACGAAGGTAACCCGTGCATCGTCCTGCCGACTGGCGCCGGCAAAAGCCATGTCGTTGCCGCATTGTGCAAAGACGCCCTGACACAATGGCCTGAGACCAGAATCCTGATGCTCACCCACGTCAAGGAGTTGATAGAGCAGAACTTAGAGAAGCTTCTGCTTCACTGGCCAAACGCGCCGGTAGGAGTGTACAGCGCCAGCGTAGGGCGGAAACAACTAGGCTACCCCATTACCTACGCCGGAATTCAATCAATCTGGCGACGCGCCGAAGACGTGGGGCACGTTGACCTTGTTGTTATTGACGAGGCACACCTGGTGTCGCACAAAGACACCGGGATGTATCGGACGTTTCTCAGCGAGTTGACGCAAATCAACCCACGGCTCCGTGTCGTTGGACTGACTGCCACGCCGTTCCGGTTAGGTCACGGACTGATTACCGACCCGCCGGCAATCTTTTCGCCGCCGCTAATCAAACCGGCGTCTCTGACAGAGCTTATCGCTAAGGGGTATTTAGCGCCGCTGAAAAGTAAAACCACAGACGTAGCCTATGACGTATCTGGCGTCGCCAAGCGTAATGGCGACTACGTTGAAAGCGAACTCCAAGCGGCTGTTGACAAAGACGATTTGAACCGGTCGGTCGTGGATGAGATTATTGCCCGCGCTGGGAACCGCCGGCACTGGCTATGTTTTTGCACCGGAGTTGAACACGCCCGCCACATTGCCGCTGAATTTCTTAAACGCGGCATCAAAGCGAGATGCGTCACCGGCGAGACCGCTAAAAACGAGCGCGATGCCATTATCCGCGCATTCAAGGCAGGTGAAATTCGCGCGCTAACCAATGCAAACGTTCTTACTACGGGGTTCGACTTTCCTGACATTGACCTGATTGCCATGTTGCGTCCAACAGAATCCCCCGGCTTATACGTGCAAATGGCCGGCCGGGGGCTGCGTCCGAAATCTCACACCGATCACTGTCTAGTGCTGGACTTTGCCGGCGTCGTTGAGCGGCATGGTCCAATCACAGCCGTCGAGCCGCCAGAAAAGAACGGCAACGAAAGCGGACGCGCGCCAGTCAAGAAGTGCCCACAGTGCCGGGAAATCGTCCACGCCAAAGTCAAGGAATGCCCAGCGTGCGACTACGAATTTCCACCAGCCGAGCGCACGGTCAACCTATGGTTACGTGATGCCGATATTATGGGCGACGCCGTAGAAACCCACGCTGTCACGCGCTGGCACTGGATGCCGCACTATAGCGTCCATAGCGGACGCTGGTTGCTACTAGGTGAGTACCACACCGCGTCTTCACGCCTAGTTATTACCCAGTACCTTACGCTTTTCTACCCAGGATTTCCCGGACGCCGCGCCCAAGCTGACCTCGAAGCCCTGCTTGGCGAGCCACTCCCTCAGCTCCAAGGTGGTGAGCAGGAGAAGCTTGAAAAGCTGGCAAAAATTCTCAACGAAAAACCCGCACCGTCTGAAATTTCTTTTGTTAGAGACGGCAAATTCTTCCGAATTACTTCCGCTAAATGGAGGCTATTATGAGACCACTAGAACCCGATTTCATTCGCGAATGGCGCGAGATTATCCGCGCTCCACATACAGGGAAAAACCCGCCAATTCCGAAGTGTTGTCATACCTGTTGGGAGTACACGCCGGAAGGCTTTTGTCTGCATTATCAGGACTACCCGCCGCCGGATTTTGCCGCCCTCCAAGACGCTTGTGAGTGGTGGGTCGACGAGCTGCCGTTTTAGCCCGCACGCCGCGCCGGGAGACCTTCCCGGCGTTTGTTTTTCCAACAACGCCAGCCGGAAGGCAGCCAGCACCCCACCAGGGGAGCAAAAACCGCCCGCGAACTACCCACCGAACCGCCCTTGAACCCTAAAACGCCGAATTCACAAAAACCGCATGAATACTAAGCGAACTCGGCGAACTAGCACGAACTCGTTTGTCAGTTCGCTCACCGGCGAGATTCAACCAAACCCAGTTGGTCCAATAAGTTACAAGCAAAAACCGGCGCCAGCGCGAAGAACCAACTCCCGAACGCCAGCCGAAAAGCTGGAAAAATACGCCAGGTAGCTAGAAAAACCACCCATTTTTCACGTTATCAGACTGGAAAAACATCAAAAATCAATGAAAAAATCTTTACCGAACCGGCAGGGGGGCAAGGCGCGCGACGCGAACTCAGCGGGGGGTATAGCCCCTTAAGGGCTACCCCGCCAGTTCGCTAGCGAGCCGGGCGAGTTCGGTTCGCCCGGCCCTGCCCCCCTGCCGGTTTTTACTGGAAAAACAAAAAACTAAAACTGAGTTCAAAATTTTCCAGCCGGTTCGCCGGCTAGGTAGACTTTTACCCCCTTGGTGTCCACCTAAGATGCCCGCTAATGCCCCTAAAACCGCTTATAACGCATTTTGAGAGAGGTACTCGTAGGGATATACGTGCCACGGGGTTCCGGCGGCTTATAAGCGGTTTTAGCGGCTTCCCGCGGAGCCGGTTCGCTCCGACGGCCGTCGGTTCGCAGTTCGGACAAGCAGGATTACCGGGCAGAGAAAATACCTTCCAGTAGCGCTAAACCTATCCCCTTGGTGTTCCATTGCGTCGCCACCACTCTAGTGTTTCTCGAGCGTATTGACGCGCTTACTCCTGTCGCCTCTAATAGCCGGAAAAAACCGCCATACAAGCCTGTTAGGCGGTATAATAGTTTAGGCTTTCCTAGGGAATAAACCTTCTTTTTTCTCCCTAGTTTTTCGGCTTATACTCGAGAGTCGTTCTAGGAAAAACTTGATAAAACTAGTCGCTATGTAGACCTAAAAACTCGTCACGGCAAAAGCCATGATCGAGCTTGAATGCGTTAGCTAAACTGTGCCCGGCTTGCAGTGTTCCGCTCAATGCTAAGGACGCATTGCTTTGCAAGTCACAACGGACTTGTCCGAAGGGCAAGCCGGAACTTCATCCTGTCGCCAAGAAAACCGGAAGACTCGAAGGCTTCTTTTAGCGTCCGAGTACTCCATAGCCGCCCCGGAGTGAAAAACTCAAAAGCTTCTGACGCCGGAGTTTTCCACGACGTGAGGTATTCGCGCGTTTAGCTTAGCCGCGAATCCTTCTTGACAACCCCGCTGGCGGATTCCACCCGGCAGAGCTGTAACGCCAGCGCGCGCCTTCTCTGGAGCTTTTTTTGCTTGACACATCGTCTGGGATGTTGTAAATTCAAAACAACTCAATAGCCGGCGGGCTCAAAACGCAGAGAAGACAGTAATGAACAACCTGACAATGGTCTTTCGGGGGACACACACGTTTACCTTTGATCTCCCCTCTACGGCAAAAATAGAAACAGGCCCCAAAACGGTCGATGTCCCGGGTTTCGAGGCGGTATGTGACTTTCGCCGCCTTAACGAACTTCAACCCACTGAAGAACCACCGTTCACATTCGCTCAGGCAATTTGTGTTACGAAAATAGAAGACTGGGACTTCCGGGGTATTCATAACGCCTCCGTTCTTGTTCTAAAAGAAGCCGTCCGCTGGGTCCTTTGTTTCCCAGTCGTGCCGGTCTTTAGTGAAGAATTGCGTTACATCCCAGAAACGACGGCTATCCCCCCGGACGGAAATGACGCTCTGAAAGCTTTCTACTTTTTCATCCGCTCCACACCAGCCGGGCCCCCTATCCGTGCTGTTACGTCTTTGGATGGACTAGACTCATTGTCACCACAGACCGGCGCTAGGCTGGCGCTGATCCGTGCTAAAGCTTGGCGCTGGGATCAAGCCGAAAGCGTTATTCACATCTTTCCGCAAGACGTGCGTGATATAGAAATTATCCTTGACTCTGAAGTGCGCACGTTTTAGCGCGTGTCCTTGATTCATCAACTCGCGCGCCGTTCTCTCGTCGGAACGGCGCTTTTTTGTGTCTCAGCTTGTTCAGTACAAAAACCAGTGTTATCTTTGCAAGCAGGGCTCCAGTTAGACCGCACCACCATAACAAAACGAGAGAGAGAATGAAAAAAACACGCCCTTGGCTCATTGAGAACGTTATCGGCGCCGGTGATATTGTTTTGCTGTCGGGACGCATTGACGCGGCAAAGACTACGGTTGCAGCAGGCTGGGCAATGGCCGTCGCTACCGGCACCCCCTGGCGCGGATGCTCCGTTACTCGCGGCTCTGTTCTCTATTTAGCGCGTCCCACCGAAGCCGGTAAAACGGAACTAGAATCAGTCGTCTGCCTGTACGCTGCCGCCGTCGCCTCACGGTTAGACGAAATCCCGATCACTGTTATCCGTAGCAATGAGCTTGATCTGGCTCCTCATTCCAGTAACGGTAGGAGTAACAGACAAGACTTTTTTGACGTGATGGAATGGCACCGACGAAAATACGCATCTCCATCCCTCGTTGTGATTGATACCGTCCCCGATTACTTTCACGGCGATTTGTTTGACCCGGATGAGGTAGACAAAGTTATTTCCGTTGTAGATGCCGTCTCTAAAGCCTACAACTGCACCGTTGTGCTGGTGTTTGATATGGAGCCTGGAGACGGGCAGGTAAAAGAAATACTGGTGCGCTTGGCAAAAGCGGCAGATGTCCATTATGTTTATCGCGTGCCGCAATCTCGTCAGGCCACGTCGCCTGACAAAAACTTGCACGGAACGCTGATCAAAGCTGCATCAAGAAACAAGAATGACAATAACCACCTCAAAGCAGATTGCATCTTACCAAAACAGCAAAAAGCGAAGGCGAGAGTGTAATGGGAATACCGAAGCTAACTCCTGAACAATGGGCTAACATCAGAATTGAACGAGAAGCTGGCGCGTCGTTTGGCTTTCTCTCTGCCAAGTACGGCGTTAGCAAGACGGTTATTGCTAGACGCGCCGAGCGTGAAGGTTGGAGCGATGGCTCCGATGCTGCTGAAACTGTCCGGCGCAAAGCACAAGAGAAACTCTACGAACTTCCCGACGCCGCTCAAAAACGCGCCGCCGCAATTGAAGCCGCCGCTGACCGCGCTGCCGAAATCTTACGCCGCCACCAAGAAGAAACTAACGCCGTCCGTGAACGTCTCTACGCCGGACTCAAAGCGCATCGCGAAGCCAAGACAAGGGCGCAAAAGCTGCTGGCGTTTGAAGACCTCAAGGCAGCTAAAATCGCCAGCGAGACGCTGATGAACCTGCAGAAAATCGAGAGAATTAATTGGGGACTTGACAGCTACGGCGGAGCCAAAACCGAAATCGTGATCGAGCGGAGCTACGGCGTCTATGGCGCTGCGAATTGAATATCTGCCTATTTTGAGTACGTTGGATGCCCAAAGTCGCCCTAAAATGCTCGCAGCTACTTTTGCATCCGGTGCAGTTTGAGATCCTTTCAGACTCGCGTCGGTTCAAGGTTATTGCAGCCGGACGACGCTTCGGTAAAACGCTTCTTGCAACTGAGTGGCTTACACTTGCCCCGGGAGGGGCTATCGAAGGTAATCCTGTCGCTATCTTTGCCCCAACCTACAAACTCCTACTTGAAGCTTGGGCGGATATTGAGCGCACCTTGCGCCCCTTGACGCGCCGCATCAACCGCGCCGAAATGCGCATCGAACTGATTAGCGGTGGTACGATTGACGGTTGGACGCTTGAACGCCCGGACGCTGGACGCGGGCGCAAATACGCTCGCGTTGTTATTGATGAGGCGGCGCATGCGCGTCATCTCAAAGAAGCTTGGGAACACGCTATCGCGCCGACGCTTACCGACCTGCGTGGTGAAGCGTGGTTCATTTCTACCCCCGCCGGACTCAACTATTTCTGGGAACTTTACCGGCGCGGCGAAGACCCTGATTATCCTGATTGGGCTTCTTTTACCGCCCCAACTTCCGCTAATCCGTTCATCCCTGCCGAAGAAATTGCCGAGCGCCAGCGCGAGCTTCCTGAAAACGTCTTCCGGCAGGAATATCTCGCGGAATTCGTTGACTGGAATAGTGACGAGAACGCTTTCTTTGACGCGGCAATGCTATCTAGCGACGCGCGTCAGCCGGACGCGCTTGTTTCCGTCGGTGTTGATGTTGCCCGCTTTGGTAACGATGAAACCGTAATTGCCGGTGTCGCACGCAATGGCGCGGTCTCAATCCTGCACACGCTGCGAAAATCGCCAATCACAACAATCGCCGAACTTATTTTCTCTCAGTACCGCCAGTACCGCATTGTCGTTGACGACGCTGGGCTTGGTGGTGGTTTGACGGATATACTTCGCAAGGAAAAACTCAACGTCGAAGCCTTCAACGGGGCGGAAGCCGCGATCCGCGACGGGCAGTTTGCTAACCTGCGGGCGGAGTCCTACTGGGTTCTGGCTGAACACCTGCGTTATCGTGACGTGGCGCTTCCTGACGACCGGAAGCTGAAGGATGAGCTTGCAGCGTTGCGCTATTCCTACCAGCGCGGTAGGATACTGCTGGAGCCGAAGGATGCCGTGCGGCAACGCTTAGGACGCTCTCCTGACCGCGCTGACGCGGTGTGCTACGCCGTGTGGGGTTGGCGACCTCGCAAGCCTCAGTACCGGACAGAGTTCAGCTACTTGCCGAGGTGAACCGTGAAAACTCCAAACCGCTTTGTAACCGTTTTGGCGCTTGCCGCTACTGTGGGGTCGCTGATTGCCGCAACGTTCCCGCAGTACCAGACGCTCGCGCTTATTGCCGGAACCGTTGCCGCCGTCGCTACGGCGTTAGGACGCTCGCTTTTCCCGGAGCACTTCCCCCCGGAAAACGCAAAGCCGACAACTCCAGGACAAACCGCCGGGCGCGTTATTGACCAGGTAATTTTGCGTGGACGCAAAAGAGATTAGCTATGCGCACTGTTAATCTTTCACTCGCAGAAATTCCGAACCAGCCGCTGGCAAATGCGCGCGTTACCTTCCGCCCCCTCAAAAAGGGTCAGTCTACGCCAGTAGACGTGTATCCCTCGCGCGTTTATACAGTTACGACTGATGCAAATGGTGATGCAACGCTTCAATTGCCGACCGGTATTGAGATAGAAGTCACGCTCCCGGACGGCTGGCGTGGCACGATTATCGTGCCGCCGGGCGCAACGCCAATCACACTGCAAGCGTTGCTGCTCTCCAACGCAACGCCGCCGAACAACTGGCAAATACTGCTGGACGCACACGAGCAAAAAATCGCTGGCGTTGGCCCGTCTGGTGTCTTGGGGCACGTCCGTGTGGACGGTACGACGGTCACAATTGATCCCCTGACTGGAGTCATCAGCTCTACCAGCGGTGGTGGCGGCGCGCCGGTAGATGCACAATATCTTGTGGCGGCTGCTGACCCGACGTTGACCGCCGAGCGCGTTGTTACCGATAGCGCAACTATCGAGTGGGACTTTACCACGCCCGGTCAAGCACAAGCGTCTGTAGCGAGTGACTCGATTGACACGACGCACCTTGCCAACGGAGCGGTGACTGGTCCAAAAATCGCATCAAACGCCGTCACTGCGTCAAAGATTGCACCGAACGCCGTCACGACGCCAAAAATCCAAGACGGCGCGGTGCTATACGACAAGATTCAAGACGTGACGCCGAACCGTCTGCTTGGACGTGGCGCAACCGCCGGGCCGCCGGAAGAAATCCAAGTCGGGGCAAATCTTTCTCTATCCGGTGGCGTTCTGTCAGCGTCCGGCGGCGCGACTGACTTAGGCTATGTTCCTGCGCCTGACAGCGGGCAGGTCACAAGCAGCACGGGCACGCCAGCAACGATTCCGCAAGCCGATACCACAAACGCCGGGCTGCTGAACCCAGAAGATAAGAACAAGCTGAATCACTACCAGCTTGACACGGCGACCAACCGGATTGCGCTGGGGCAGACAACGTTACCGTCGGGGAACGAAAACACTTCGCTGGGGGTTGGGCAGACGATTTCGGCGGCAAATGGACAGACAGTCGTAGGCTCTATTGCGCAAGCGTTAGGCACTACCGCGACAGCGATAGGGCGCAACGCTAGAGCTGGCGCGTTTTCCATTGCTGTGGGGGCAAACGCTACCGCCGCGCATAACGGTGGACAGGACTGTGTTGTTGTGGGATATGCTTCTACCGCTGGGTCAGGAAATAGCGACGTTACGGCTCTCGGAGTAGGGTCTGGAGTCGCCGGCACTATCAGTGGTGGCGCAACCGCTATTGGCTCGCGGGCTACTGCTACTGCCCCACGGCAAGTTATTCTGTCCACCGAGTTCCCCTCTCGTCCAGCCGGCACAAAGTTCTACCTGCTGTACCAGATAACAAGTACGGGTTGGCAGTTACATTATGCAGGGGGTATGATCTTTCGCTGGCTGGACAACGTCACGTCTACTCGCCGTGGCCGTACCGACGTAGTAGCTTGCGACGCCGCGTCAAACGAGCGGATTGGGTTTACTGTGGACTCCGACGGAACGCAGCCACGTGTGTCCGTTCTCGGCGCGACGCCAATACCACGCACAACCGCGCCGCCGGCGGCGACTGACCTAGCGACAGCGATTACACTCGTCAACGCATTGCGTCAACTGATGATTGACTTCGGACTCTGGGAGGCTTGATATGCTCACGCAAGCGCAAAAAGCGCACATCTACGAAATCCAGCGTGCGGCCGGGCTGTGTGTGGACGTTTACGCACGTGCACAAGCCGTTTTGCTTGCCGAGCGCGCGCTTGGGCTACTCGATAAAATCACTCAGAAAGACCTAAACGAAGCTGGTCTTGAAGTAAAACTTGAAGACCTGGTTGTGGCAATTAACGAGTTGTCCGATAAGCAAGACGAGCTTCAAGAGCTGATGGTTGCTTGCGTCAAAATCAGAACGGCTGAAGTCAATAGACTGTGACCAACAAAGACGTTCCGGCAGCAGTATCACCGTTACTCGCACCTTACCTTGACGAGTTGCGCACTTGCGCTGCCCTGTGGGGCGGGACGCGCGCGGCGCGTGCTGAAGGCGAGTTCCTGCTTCCACGCT
>Ga0308394_1000619_pt1 | contig 18795 bp, 19 predicted proteins | sample Hotspr2Sampleme2_FD_202366 | JGI IMG/M metagenome (GOLD analysis project Ga0308394, IMG submission 202366) | Hot spring phototrophic mat microbial communities from Mushroom Spring, Yellowstone National Park, Wyoming, United States - 20050701_me2 ...
TGAGCCAGATTTGGAAAAACAGGCATGAGTTTAATACAGGGTAGTCGTTCGTTGGGAGACCCTTCAAGATTTGCTTGACAATGTTAGGAAATGAGCGTAGCATGATGTTACTATTTTTTAATTTCAAGGGGTGAGATTATCCGATTTTAGCCCCTTCTTCTGTCTGTTAAACTACCTTTCAACACTTCTGAGTCCATCCCTACTTTTTCCGAATCAATCAACACATATTCTTCCAGCGTGGGAATACGGCGATAGAACTTGAACTTGTCCCCTCGGTCAAAGCTAGCGGTATTAGGGGAGAGAATTTCCACAATCAATTTGGGATAGCAGATGACTTCTATGGCACGGCGATCGCCCTCATCACAACTTACCACCACATTGGGATAAAAGTATGGTTCTCTGTTGCTAACCTGTACCTTCACACCCGCTACATGACCACGACAGCCCCTTTTCCTTAAGTGTGGTTGTAATTGGCTGTAAAGATTCAGAGCGATGGTGTTATGAGCAAGTGTGACGCCTGTCATGGCATAGACTGCCCCAGCAATGTACTCGTATTTCAGGGGTTGTTGCCTTTCCCATGCTAGGTATTCCTCTGGAGTCAAATGTCTGAGTTGAACATTGGCAATCACGGTTGAGTCTCCTTTGTGAACAAATTCTTTTGTGAAACAAAAGTGTTACCAATCTATCACTTTGCTGAGAACTGTTGAAACTTTTTTTCTAATCTCCATTGCAGGAGGGGTAATTTTGCCTGAGTCAAAAATTTAATGAACTTCCTTTTTTAGCAAAATTTAAGAATTCTTTCTCAACAGTGGTCAGGCAATTTATTTTCCCCTTAGCAACTCCTAGCTACCGCCCTTGCTCAGGAAACAGTCTAATATAGACGTAATATAGACGGTCGGGGCAAGTTACTAAGAGTTTGGGGCATGGAGTGGAGTGATTTCGCTATTCGCTTGGGGATGGCTTTTGTTTTGGGGGCTATTTTGGGGTTGGAACGCCAGTGGCGACAGCGTCTAGCGGGTCTGCGTACCAATACTTTAGTGGCAACGGGGGCGGCGCTGTTTGTCATGCTCTCGGCTCTGACCCCGGGGGATTCTAGCCCTACTCGGGTTGCGGCGCAGGTGGTGTCGGGTATTGGCTTTTTGGCGGGGGGTGTGATCTTGCGGGAGGGGACAACGGTGCGGGGGCTAAACACGGCGGCTACTCTGTGGTGTGCGGCGGCGATCGGGGCGTTGGCGGGGGCAGGGCTACTGCTCCAAGCGGGCATTGGCACGGTGGTGGTACTCACTGCCAATTTGATCCTGCGTCCCTTGGGCTACCGCATCAATCAACAGCCCCTGAAGGGAACGGAGTTGGAACTGTGCTATCGCTGTGATGTGGTCTGTAGGGCGAAGGATGAAGCCCATGTGCGGGCACTGCTTTTGCAGACGGTGGCTGGGGGCAAGCTACAATTGCGATCACTCTATAGCCAAGATTTGGAAAATACGCCTGATCGGGTCAGTGTGGAAGCGGAACTGGTCACCCAAGAACGGAACGATGCTTTTTTGGAACAAATTGTCAGCCGTCTCAGTTTGGAACCAGGGGTAATTGCCGTCCGTTGGCGCATCACTGAGCAGGAGTTTGGTTGAAAGGGTGGTGGGTTGGCACTGAGAGCGGGGTGTTTGGCAGGATTCCTTGATTGAGTTTGCCACTGCGAAAGCCTGTGGGGTCTAATTCTGTTTCTGCAAAACCATAACTGCGAAATACGGCAGTTAAGGTAGAGAAATTGATCAACTGCAGAAATTCGGGAATGCGGTGGGGGGGGACTTCAATGGTAGCGCGATCGCCACGGGAGCGTACCCGCAAATCTCCTTTCCAGCCTTGGGCGCGGATGTACGCCTCTGCCTTACCTACCCGCTCTAGTTTTGCTTTGGTAATTGGCTCTCCATAGGGAAAGCGAGAACTGAGACAGGGTTGGGCAGGCTTGTCCCACCAGTACAGCCCTAGGGTTTTTGCGATCTGCCGCACCTCTAGCTTGGTGATCCCCAACTCTGCAAGGGGCGATCGCACGCCGTACTCGCGGCTGGCTTGGATACCTGGGCGATAGTCCTGTAGGTCATCGGCATTTACCCCATCTAGCACCACCGCTTGGGGGAAGGTTTGGGCAATTGCTTTAAGTTTGCTATGCAGTTGGGATTTACAGAAATAACAGCGATTGATGGGGTTGGCGGCATAATTGGCATCCTCCAGCTCATTGGTGGGTACAAGGCGGTGGGGAATGCCAATGAATTGGGCTTGGCTGATGGCTTGGGCTAATTCATCGGGTGGGAGGGCGGGGGATTGGGCGGTTACTGCCAGAGAATGGTGGGGGAAAAGGTCAAAGCTCACCTTTGCCACTAGGGAACTGTCAATGCCTCCCGAGTAGGCGATGATCACCTGCATTCCCGAGAACTGTTGGAAGTACTGCTTTAACTCTATCATACTTCATCAAGACGCATTCCTCCCGACCCCAGTGCGGGACTCCTGCGCTAGTAAGCTGAACTTGATGGTGTAGTAGCCAATGGTAGCGGCGATGCTAAAGCCTACAAGGAACAGGGCGACCAGAATTCCCCCTTCTCGAGAAATGCCCACCTGTCCTAGAATTCCCTTGCCTGTGATTACTTCGTTGACCAGAGCGGCAACAAAGCCAATCATTGCTAGGCGCCCATTCCAGATTTCCGCAAAGTTAGTGAAACCGAAAGTGCCCTTGCCTTCAGGGTTGACATTGATTTTGTTAAAGTCAATTTTGTTAGCGATCATAGTTTTTCCTAGGCTTTGTACAGCACCCAGTGTGCCAGTTTTGTAAACTTTTGTAAATCTACCGCAGGAAATGTTGTGGTTTGAGTGTGGCACAGCATCAGAGGTATGTAGCAGGTTTTGATCCAGGGCGAGATAAGTGCGGTGTTGCGGTGATGACTGGCGATCGCCGTCTCTGTTGGCATGGCATAGTGGCAAGTCCCCAAGTAATCTCAAGGTTAAAGGCACTGCGCTGTAGGTTTCCCTTTTCCCAGTTGGTGATGGGCAATCAAACGGCAAGCAGTCAGTGGCGATCGCAACTTAGAGAGCAATTCCCCGATCTGGAAATTATCCCTGTGGCTGAGCAATTTACCAGCCAGCTTGCCCGCCAGCGCTATTGGCAGATGTACCCTCCCCGAGGCTGGCAGAGGCTAATTCCCGAAGGAATGCGTCTCCCGCCCCGCCCTATCGATGACATTGTGGCAATTATTCTCCTAGAGCGCTGGTTATCATGAGTAAGGCAGTTATTGGGATGTCTATGCTGGACTCTGCGATCGCCAAAATGTATCAGTACCGCCTGCCCTATCTGTGGGGGGAAATTGCCCATTTGGGCAAAGCCAATTTGACCGTACCTGACTTGATTCCCTTTGACAACTACCACTACTGCGGGGTTGAGGCGATACAGATAGGTGCGGCAAAGTTGGGATTGTCTTCCTCTTCCCATGTTTTGGACATTGGCTCAGGAGTAGGAGGGACGGCCCGCTACTTGGCATGGCGATACGGTTGTCGGGTGACAGGGATCGAACTACAGCCCCAATTCCACGAAGCGGCAGTGAAACTGACCCAGCGCACTGGTTTGGCAGATCGAGTTACTTTCCAGCAGGGCAATATCCTAGAGGGCGTTGAAGGGCAGTTCTCAGGTTGGTTGTCTCTGATGGTTTTTCTGCACATCAGCGATCGCAAAACCCTATTCCAGCAGTGTGCTAAGGCTTTACAGAGAGGGGGAAAGTTTTACATTGAGGACTACTATCAGGAAAAACCTCTGACACCAGAGGAGCAAACCACCTTGGCAGAACAAGTCGCCTGTCCCTATCTCCCTAGCCAACAGGAGTATGTGGCACAACTGGAAGCGGCAGGTTTTCGGAATATCCACTTTGTAAATGTCACTGAAGTCTGGCACCAGTGGGTGCGGGAGCGGCTAGACAAGTTTCAAGCTCGCCAAGCAATCTACAAGGACAGGTACGGGGCAGAGATGGTAGCTAGCTATCTACATTTTTATCAAACGGTAGTGGATTTGTTTGCAGGGGGCAGATTGGGAGGAGCGAGAATCTGGGGAGAATTGGCTAGCTAGATTGGGTCATCTTGGCGATCGCCTGTTCCAGGGAAATAGGCAAACGGCGGACAATTTTTCCCCCTGCCCTAGCCACTGGCACTAGGGTCACTTGGGCACTCAGGCACAGTTCAGCTTGGCGCTGGATGTGATACTGCCACAGCAGGCGCACTCCCTGTCGTTGGCTCTTAGCGGTAACCAGTAGGCGATCGCCTAGGTGGGCTGGACGGTAGTAGCGCACAGACATTTCCACCACAGGCAATTCAATCCCCTGGGCCACCAGTTGGGCATAGTCCACTCCCGCCTCTGCTAACCACACCACTCGCGCCTCCTCCAGCCATCTTAGGTAGGCCCCATGCCACACCACTCCTCCATAGTCAGTGTGGTGAGGAAACACAGTTACAGCGTAGGTCAGTTCAAGCATTAGCTCTACTGGCGAGATACCAAGCGATCACAGCCACCAGCACAATGATTACACTCAGGGAGAAGATCACCCGCGATAGACCCCAGTAGGACTCAGCAATGCCCGCCACCGCCAGAGGCAGACTCAAGGCGATATTCACCGCATTATTTTGCAGACCAAACACCTTGCCTCGCATTTCTTCGGGGGTTTCTTCCTGAATTACCGTCTGCATAGGGATCACGCACAGCCCCGCAAAAATCCCTGCTCCCCCAATCATTGCCAGGCCAATCCAGAAGCGATCGCAGAAATACCCCAAGCCTACCATAAACACCGCCATTCCCAGAGAACCGATCAGCGCCAAAGTCTGGCGTTTCCAAAGATGCCCCAGCCGTGCCACCACCCCTGCTCCCACTGCCATCCCCACACTGGCATCCGCTAGGAGAATCCCAAACTGTTCTGACTTGATTTCAGGCATCACCTCAGCCAGACGCACCGCCAGCACCGTAAGAGCGGCAATCACAGCAAACGCCCCCACCAACTGCACCAGAGCGGCAAGGGCTGTCCGTTTGCCCATCAGGTAATTAAATCCCTCTTGAATGTCCCGCCACAGTTGGGATTCCTGCTTGCGTAGACTACTAGCGGTTTCCCCCGTCTCCAGCAGAAGTAGCACCAACCCAGCCATCAAGTAACTGCCCCCCACCACAATCTCCTGTCCTAGGTCAGGAAAGAGATGGTCGGCAAAGGCAAGCAACGGCTCCCCTAGGGCAAAACCTAGCACCAGTGCCGCCATGACAGTAGTGGCGTAGATGGAGTTGGCAGAGAGAAGTTTGGGTTTCTCGACCACTATGGCGATCGCCGCCTGTTCTGCAGGGGTGAAAAACTGGGTAAAGGTGGACACCAAAAAAGTAATGCCCAGCAAACCCCAAAAGGCAGGTTGGCTCTGGGGCACCAGATTTAGCCAGAAGGGGATCGCCAGCACCAGTCCCCCCCTTGCCAAATTGGCAATCAACATTACCCACTGCTTACGCCAGCGATCTATGTAAACCCCAGCGATCGTGCCAAACAAAATGGCGGGGATAGTAAACGCTACCATCACCGAAGACACCCAGCCGCTGATGGGCTGATCCGAAGTCTGGAAACGATTGGAGACAAGGGCGACTATCAATACCAGAAACACCTTGTCCGCAATCTGGGAAAAGATTTGGCTTGTCCACAGGTACAAAAAATTAGGGTTAGCGAACACTGACCCCGTACTGGGGTCAGGGGACGGTTGTTCCAGTTGGGGCGAAGGGGGATCAAACAGATGGGTCATGGACGACTAGGGACAAAAGCAAGCCTCAAGCAGATCAGCGGCGTGGATGGGACGATCAAAATGGTACTGCGTACAGGCGCGTAGTACCTTTTCCACGGTTAGCCATACCTCAGTAGGCATGGCGATTACCTGAGGAGATAAATCCGTCTCTCCTAATTCTTGCATAGCTCTCACTTCTCTTGGGTTGAGAAAGTGGCTAATTTTGACATCCCAGAGACTGGTCTGATCTAGAGCTACCAAGCCACCTGCTACCACGCTAAAACCCGCTTGTCTATCTCTAATGGGCTGGCGGCTCAGACAACACTGGTGTACATTGGGGGCAAACCCAGCGGTCACTAACAGGTGGTAGATGCCGTGCACCAGACAGGGTAGTACTTGATCTCGGGGCGCCCTGTCTAGACGGTTTAGATGTTCCCACAAAACCAGAAATAGTTCCTCTTGGGGCTGTTCTGCCAAAGCCTGTGCCAATGCCAACTCTGCCAGATACTGGGCACTAGTCAGTTTACCCAAGTCTTGGGGAAGGTGGCGAAATAGGGCAATGGTATCTGCCTGCTTGATGTGATCCAAACTGCGCCTTCGAGTTATGACCAGTTGGTTGACCACAAAAACTAGCGATCGCCCCGCCATGCCTGAGTGGTGCTTGCGACTGCCCCCCGCTACTGCTTTGATCAAGCCATACTCTTTAGTGAGAATAGTCAGCAGGCGGTCACTTTCCCCCAAAGGCATGGATTTGAGGTTGATGCCCGTGGCCTTATAGGTCTGTCCGAGAGGTATTTGACCCAACTGCAATCCCTGAGCGATTACTTGTGGATCGTACCATCGGGCAGAATTGCCCCCTGCAAGTTAGCTCCCGTAAACTTTGCCATAATGCGATCGCCATAGCCAACCCTCGCCCCTTTCAAGTTTGCGCCCCTGAGATCTGCGCCGCTAAAATCTGCGCCAATAAGATTGGCATTTTGCAGATTTGCTCCCTGCAGGTCAGCACCCAACAAATTTGCCCTAAACAGATTAGCACCCTGCAAATTTGCCCCCTGCAGAATTACCCTGTGCATAAAGGCGTCGGACAGATTGGCTCCGCTGAGATTGCAATGGCTCATGTTGCGCCCTTCCAAATCCTTTTCTCGCAGATCAGCCCCACTGAAATCCCTCCCGCTGAGGTCAGTGCGGGATACACGGGTACGACTGGCGGACTGCCATTGACTGTAGGTATAGGTGTGACTATAGGTAGTGCGCCGTTCCCTGTGGTCGTTGCCCTGACTGGAAACACTGCTAGAGCGCTCCTCCCTGTGATTGCGCAACTGCTCCCGTGCTTGGTTCAGTTCCTTGAGCATCTGCTGGGCTTTAGCAAGCAGACGGGGATTGTCCTTGGGCAGGCGATCAGGGTGCCATACAAACGCTAGATCACGATATGCCTGATTCACTTCTTCGGGAGTAGCACCAGGGGTCAAACCCAACAACCGATAGCAGTAATCCAGATTCATTAGTTGGCTCATTCTACCAAGTGCCTACTTGTTTAAGTGTTATACCATATTCGCTGTTATTGCCAAAATTAGACAATATCTAAGGATTATTTCATAAGCGCTTCCTATAGCCAAGTTTCACCCTACTTATATATCACATCTCCGCTCAGGCATTGCTTAAAAAATTCTGAGGGGGTTCAGAGCTACCCGAGTGCTCAAGTTTTACCCACAGGGAGCAGGTGGCAGTTGTGATAACCTAGGGTTGATTAGCCTTTGTCTGTGAGCAAATGCCCGATCCTGCCGTCTTACAAGATGACTGGAACCTAGAACTAGCAGAGGAAGAGACGCAGTACAGTCTACCTGCCCCCCCTCCTGATCCAGAACTTATGCTCCAGCAACTCTACTCCTCTGATCCCAGTGAACGGATTCAGGCGGCACGGGCTTTTTGCGAAATTGAAGACCAGCGGGCAGTAGATCGCCTGTTAGAGTTTTTGGTGGATGACTGCCCCCTACTCAGGGTGAGTGCCGCCTATGCCTTGGGGCGCAATAAAAGTCAAAAGGCAGTTCCCATTCTCATAGAGCAGTTACAGCGCGACTGGAACGACTATGTGCGCAAAGGCATTGTCTGGGCATTGGGTACCACGGGCGATCGCCAAGCGCTAGGGGTTTTGTTGCACACCCTGCAGTTTGACACTATGGCAGTGCGGCTCTGGACAGCCAGCGCTTTGGGGCACTTGGGCGACCCCCAAGCCATTGCCCTACTCAGCGATAGACTCCTACACGATCCTGTAGGAGCAGTGCGCAGTAATTGTGCATGGGCACTGGGTAAACTGCTACCCCTAGAGTCCCCCCACAGCGATCGCTATCGCCTAGGGATTCAAGCCCTGATTCTCGCCAAAAACGATGCAGACTTAGGAGTACAAGCCGATGTCAGAGACACCCTGAACCTGCTTGCCATTGGCGAAGAAGATGGTTGACTCAGCCATTGCCATCCTGTGGATCAAAAACAGACAAGTGAAAACCACTCTGCCCAGAAATTCCCAGACCCTACCCCTGTGGCAGGAAGTGGAGCACAAACTCCATTGGCTGAAGACCCACTCCCCTGCTATTCCCGTCCTGAAATGGAATACAGCTGAATGGGGACAAATTCCCGCTGATTTTGGCAGAAAGTAAGCTCTCTACCCCTAAAACCTGGCACCCTCCCTAAACTACAGAATCTCAGAGTCCCAAATCCCGTCGAGCCGCTTCCGCCAGGGCTAGCACCTCCTCAGTGCTACTGTCTTGCCACGGGGTTTCACTGATTTCTCTGTAGAAGGTGGCATCGTAAGTTCTAGTCTGCACCACCACAGGCATAGGCACAGCATGACCCAGTACCAGTGCCTGTTGTTTGGAATCTAATTTGGAGAGAATGGTGCGCAACTCGCCACTGCCAGGAATACCCGTAAAAATTGCTTCTATATCCTTTTCGTCATTCAAAAGGGCAGTAATCCTAGTGCCAATCTGCGACATTATCTCATTGTCAATCCCCGAAGGGCGCTGATCCACCACCAACAGAGTAACGAAATACTTGCGCATCTCTCTGGCAATAGTGCCAAAAATGGTCTGCTTGGCAGTCATAGGGTTCAGGAAACGGTGCGCCTCTTCAATGGTAATCATCAACTGAGGGGGGCGATCGCTTATATTTTTGGTCTGCAAAAACTTCTCCACTTGGTGTACATAAGCCTGATGGATGCGGCGCGTAATCACATTTGCCGCCAGCATATACGCCAACAGATTGGACTGAGAGCCGAACTCAATCACAATGTGCTGATGCTGGGCGATCGCATCGAGAATTTGCTGAATGTAATTCTCAGGGCAGTTTGCCCGCAGGTACTTCAGGTCAGCTAGGCGATTTAGTTTGCGCTGTAACGCCATAATTGAAGACTTATTACCCATTCTCTGTTCACAGAATTGTTGAATTTCATCGTTAGTCATGCTTTGTAGGCGAGTAATCCAGTGCTTCCCAAACTCATTGCGCAGAATAATCGCATTCTCCAAACTTGCCTCCGAAAGATTCAACTCATCCCGCAGTAACATCAAATCTTCCACTTCAATTTGGTCAAAACTGATGTACAACTCCCTAGCATCGCGCACTCCCCGCCTGCGCGTAGATTCTCCATCGAGAGTATAGATCAGCACCTGCGAAGGAAACAACTGGCGCAGACCCTTGACCGTACTGAATTCTTTTCCTTCCACCGCCGCTTCCCAACCGTACTCGGAATGCATATCAAAAATCAAATTCACCGCCGCTCGCTTTTTGATAATCCCAGAAATCAGCAAACGGGTAAGAAAGGATTTCCCTGTACCTGACTTGCCAAAAATGCCATTACTGCGCTCCACAAAACGATCTAGATCGAGACAGACAGGCACTTCCATATCAATCGGCTTACCGATGGCAAAATTGCGTTTTTGCGGATTATCTTCAGCGCCAAACACAATGCGAAAATCCCGTTCCCGCGCCTCAAACACAGGGCTAAAATGACTAGGTACAGTTTTCACTGGTAGGAGTTTATAGTTTTCCTCTTCAAAAAGTTGGGGCAGAGCTTCATGCTGTTTTCTGCGCCTATTGCGCTTATTGTGATCCCCATACATATCCAAGGGATTAGCAGGGACAAACATCAGCATTGGCATTAGATTGATAGTGGCAAAAGTACCATTTCCTGCCAGCACTTCAGTCAAAAAAGTATCTTCAGGGGCAGGAGGGTTAGCCAAAATGCGAGGGCTGGAAGTACCTAAAGTAACATCAGTAAGAATACAGAAGAAGCGTGAGCGCTGACCCTGAACTACCAAGAACTTCCCCACCCGCAACTCTTCTACAGACACATTGCCGTTGAGCCTGACCTCCAACCCCTGACTCAGCGATCCTTGAACTACAATACCAAGGGGTTGCAATGCTTCCATAGGCAATTACAAACCAGAACTCACCCTAAAAGACTAACAAAAAAGCCGTAACTTTTCCTAGCACAATTCCACAAAAAAAAGAGGGGCTATTCCCTCTTTCAGCTAGTTAATCAGAATATCCTATCTCACAGCGCGACCGCTCACCACAGCAGGGGAATAGTCCGACCACGACTGCTTAATCAAGTCCTGATCCACCAACAGGCTTCCTAGGTAATTGCCCGCAGGCAAATTGGGATAGCGCTTGTAGGGCACCACATCCTCCCCAAACACAGTGGCGTACTCCTCTGAGTTGACCATTGTCTCTACTGCCGCCCGCAAGCCTTTTTCTGCCAAGATTTTGTTGTATTGGCGCACTTCCACTTGGGTGGCAGGGGCACGCCCCAAGAGATGCTTAAACAGCAGTTCTAACACCTTGGTATTGGGATAGGGAGTGTAGAATCGTTTGCGATACTGCTCCGAACACGCCAACTCCCGCACAAACTCCCGCACTGAGATTTCGCCATTTTTCAAGCGACTTTCTAGGGAAGTTAGGCGAAACTGCTCGGGGGGCTTGCCGCTAAACACCTCCATCACTTGGGCATAGATGGCGTTGATCACCTTGGCTGTCTCAGGGGAATTAGTGCCCTTGGTATGGCGGAAGATGCGCTGGGGCTTCCTGCGGAAAGTACCCACTCCCACTTCTACCGATTGACCATTCCCATCGGCATAGGACAGACCCAGTTGAATGAAGCGGGGCAGTTTGGGATCGGGTTTGCGCTTGCTTACTTCCATCTCCACCATTTTTGCCGCCACCAATGGCGTTTGTGCCAAGTCAACCCGAGATTCCACAGGCTTGAAGCTAGGAACCACAATTTCCTTGCTCTGCCTGGTCAACTGTCCATACAGCTTCTGGGTATTGGCAAAGTTACCCGCTGGAAAAGTGGCAAAGCGGTTGTAGGGAACAGTGTCTTCCCCGAAGGTCTCTAGGTACTCTTGGGAGTTGACCATGGCAGTTACCATCGCCCTCAAACCCTTGGTGGCAAGGATGATGTTGTACTTGCGAATCTCTGCCTGATCCAAGGGAGCGCGCCCTAGGAAGTGTTTTGTTCCCAACTCAATCACTTTGGTATTGGGATAGGGGGAGTAGAACTCTTTGATGTAGAGTTCCGAAGTACCCAGAGCGAGGATCAACTCCTTCACTGTAATTTCTTGGTTTTGCAGGGCAGAGACATAGCGGGAGAACTGGGCACTTGCCACATAGGCATCCATATCTCGCTCAAACACCTGACGAACAGCGGCTCTGGCGGTCTCCAGTACCTCTGTAGGATCAGTGGAAGTGAGCTTAAAGACTTTGCGTTGCTCCCGCTGTTTGCTCACTCCCTGATTGATGCGATCACCAATAGCAATTAAACTGCGTTCCTCTGTAACCTGTCCCAGTTCAATGAAGCGTGGTGTCTCTTCCTTCTCAACCACCGTCCCCCGATCCTCAGGTAGCGCCGCAGGACGATTTTGTCGCAGGGAATAGCCCGCAGGGGTCAAGTAGCGCTCATAAGGAACCGTATCCTCCCCAAAGGCTTCATTGTACTCTGGAGAATCAATGATCGCATCCACCAAAGCATAGAAACCCCTCTTAGCACAGATGTCATAGTAGGCATTCATTTCTTGGCGACCATAGGTAGGACGACCCAACAGACGGCGGTGGATATACTCGATCGCCTTGCAGACATACAGCCTACTCCAGTACAGGTCGCGGAAGAGAGGGGACTTAGCTAGGGTGCGCACAAACTCCTTTACGGTGATCTCCCCATTTTCCAGCTTGATTTCCGCCGCCTTCAATCTCTGCCCTTCATAAACCTGCCTGCCGATCACCTGCTGATAAATTGCTCGGATTACCGCCTGCGTAGAACTCTCAGCGAATTTCACACTCACCCCTTTGACAGGAGCAGACTTGCCCCCCTTAGAGAACTTGGAACCTAGGGGCAGTTGATCCAGCTTGAATACCCTTGGTCCAAGACTCCCAGGAGCCACTCCTTTCTGGTCTGGAGCGCTCACCTGATTGAGAATTCCTGGACCATTGCGAATCAAGATACGGCGAGTATCCTTGCCAAAGGGCGCAGGGGAACGGGAAGGATTTTTGCGCTCCTTGGGGAAGATGGCACCAAACTGAATTTCCAGCGGGTCATTGCCCGAACCGTACACATGTTGGTCAGGTAGGGGTTGGGTGTAGGAAGCAAACAGGGTAATGAATTGAGGAACTTTTCGGAAGGGAGCGGCGTAGTTAAATAGCTCAAACTGCGCCCCCCAGTTGCGGCAGGGCTGGGCTTCCTGCCCCAAACCTCGCTGGTATGGAACGGTCTCTTCACCAAAATAGTCACTGTATTCGGTGGAGTTTACCAAAGCATCCACTAGGGCGGGCAAACCCCCTTTGGAGACGATGGCAAAATATTTCTGTACTTCTTCCCGACTTTCGGGGGCACGACCCAAGAAATGCTTGAATGCCAGCTCCAACGCCCTAGAGTTAATAAACGGCAAAAAGAACTGATCTCTATAGAGAGTAGATTTGCCCAGACGGCGCACAAACTCCCGCATGGAAATCTCACCGCTCTTCACTTTGGATTCCAAATCGGCAAGCCTGAGACCGTAGCCGCGGCTGATGTCCCGCTCAAAAATCTGGCGATAGGCGGCTTTGACTACTTCATTCTTTTCGGAAGCAGACAGCCCAGGCTTCATCACAAACTTCTGCCTGCGATCAGCAGTGTTGAAGTAAATCTGGGGCAAGTACAAGCCCTGTAGGTCAGTGGAATTGCGCTGTCTTAGTTTGTCAGAGGGTTCCTGCGCTTTGAACTCAGTAATTGCCACATCGAAGTACTGCTTGATGATGGCTACTGCTTCTGCATCCCGAATAAACAGGTTAACTGCTCCCTGCTTTAGGGTCTGTAAAGCTACAAGGGTGGCATCCAAAGAGCAGGCTTTTTCCAAAATCTCCCGCAGACCGCGGGTGTTCTGTGCCAAGATGTTGGGGTCTCCTGCCACCATGGCATAGGTGGTGTAGCGCAGAAACCAAGCAATGTCCCGCATGGACTTTCTCATGCGAGCTTCGCCGTAGCGGGCAATGTTGATAGGGCGGAAGTTAGGCGGTGGCTGATCCAATACACTGGTTAAGCCCGTAGTGGCAAAGAATGCTTTGATAGCTTCCAGCAAGCCCCCACTGCTTTCAGCGTAGGTAGTAATGCCTAACTGCATACCCCGCTTCAAGTCGATTACTCGACCATCTTTGCCCACCTCAAGGGTTTGGGTATCTTTGGGGCGCTCATAAAATGCCATGGGGGAACCGCCTGTAAAAATGCGGTTGGCGGCTTTGGAAATCAGGCTCTCAGCGTTTTGGGTGATAACGGCGGCGATCTCTAGGCGCTTCTGGCTGGTGGTGAAAAAAGTATACAAATCTTCTAACTCAGTGCGGGACAGGTAGCGATCCTGTTGCTCTACTTGGCTCAGGGTCGAGGTTACCGCAGTTTGGAATAGACGAGGGCGGGCATTGGTGGCTCCGCTGGAGGCTGTTATAGTCATAGGCTTTATCTAGTGTGAATTGACAGTTTTTAACTTGGTTATGCTCAAACAGGCTAAATTATCTTTTCAAGTATAGAACAGACTGGCAGATTTGGTATGAAGCGATCGCCCATCAGACATAGGGAATCCTAAATTATTAACATTCCTTAACAATCCCAGTTTTCAGGGGAAGAAGAGCAACTTAGTCAGCCCAGTAACCACACCGCCAACTAGGGCAATGAATACCCCTCGACTAACTAACTCTTCGTTAGCCAATCTCTTATCAATCCCTGTGAGTTTTTCCTCGAGCTGGTTAATGCGTCCAGTTAGCTTTTCTTCAACTTGGTTAATGCGCCCTGTGAGCCTTTCCTCAACTAGTTTGATTTCTGCTCTGATTTCCTTAAATTCTGCTCTGACTTCAGCGAAGCCGAGTTCCATTCTGCTATTGAGGTCAAGAATCAACTCTTTGAGTTCTTGGAAGTTGGAGTCGTTCATCGGGCAATTAGACTAGACTGCTCTATCATACTACATTCAAACTAAAGACAGTCGCTTCAGATAAGGTCATAGGTGATTAAATTTTCCAATTCTAAGGTCGGAATAGAGCAAGCTGTTACCTGTGCAATCCACTTGTTCAAAGGCATTCCTAAGAAATCACAGGCATAATACATAATTGACTCCTATCTAGGTTGAGCTATCTGCTATTGATCCCCCTAGGTGGACTAGGTGGAGCGGTAGGTTGCAGGGTAGGCAGTTTAACACTAGGAGGAGAGGGGCGCACTCCCCGCAATGCTTCTTTCCCAAAGCGGTAGGAGTAGATGCCTGCGGCTGTGCCAGAGCTGACCATGATGATCAGGAGCACAGTACTGTAACTGAGACGCGATCGCCACAGTTTGCGGTTTTGAGTGGCGGTGTCTTGGTTAGTGCTCATGGTTGGTTAGGAGACTTTTTCGGGAATTTATGGCCGTAGCTACAAACCCACAAGTTGACAACTGAGATTCCATAGCTTTTCTGCTTTTCGGTCATCACTGGCTTGCTCCGATAGCTCTTGAATAAAAGGTTCTCGCCCTGGTTTTTGACGATTGCCCCAACTCCAATGTACTCCTGACTGGTTGAATTGGGGATCAGCGACTACCTGTGCCACTCGCTCCCCTGCCAGTTCTTGGGATACATAGCCACCTGTGATGTATTTTTGGAACCACGGGAAAACTTTTTGAAAGAGAGGGTAGCTGTAACGAAACAAGGGACTATCAGCGACGCACCCAGGGTAGAGGGAACTAAACACAATTCCTGTGGAGGCGTGGTAACGACGATGTAGTTCCCGCACGGTGATCATGTTGCATAGTTTGCTGTCCTTGTAGGCTTTGCCTGGCTTAAATTTCTTGCCGTCGATCATGGCAATAGGTTCTTTGAAGCCTGCCGCTAAGCCCTCTAGGTTGCCGAGATCAGCGGGGGCAGGGATAGGGATTTTGCCTCCTAGTTCTTTGGCATTGGCAGTCACTGTGCCCAAGATCACTAGGCGTTTGGGATTGGAGTTTTTCAGGTCTTCTAGGAGCAGGTTGCACAGGAGAAAGTGTCCTAGATGGTTAGTAGCAACGGTGAGTTCGTATCCCTCGGCACTGCGCAGGGGGGTTTTGAGTAGGGGCATGTACACGGCGGCGTTGCACACTAGGCTATTCAAGCGGCGATCGCTGTAGTCTTGGTGAAATTGGGCTACAAATTGGCGCACACTGGACAGGGAACTGAGATCAAGGTAGGCGATCGCATAGTTTTGGGGGTCAATGTTTAGGCTCTTGGCGGCATGCTGGGCTTTTTCTAGGTTTCTGCACGCCATGATCACAAACCACCCCCGTTTTACTAGGGCATTGGTAGCATGGAGGCCCACCCCAGAAGAAGCACCCGTAATGATGGCGCGAGGTTGCTGTTCCATAGGTGTAGAGAATTTTGTTATGGGAGTATGTTAATAACTACAAAACTATCCCATGGAGCCACTTGGTGAATGTAAAGAATCCCTAAGAGTTGGCACTGGAGCTTCGCCTTCTTCTAGTCCCAACTGCTGGAGCATTTCCCAATCGGCGCTGGGAGGCTGTCCCAAGGTAGTCAGATAGTTGCCAACCAGCATGGCATTGATCCCTGCCTTTAGACCTAGAGCTTGCAGTTCTCCCATCACTGCTTCTCTGCCCCCTGCATAGCGCAAAATCTGCTGGGGTAGGATCAACCGAAAAATAGCGATCGCCTGTAGGGCTTCGTAGGGAGACAGTTTGGGGCGATTTCCCAAGGGCGTGCCCTCCCGAGGATTTAGCAAATTGATAGGGACTGATTCTACTTGCAGTTCCCGCAGAGCCAGTGCCAGATCGATGCGATCTTCCCACGATTCCCCCATGCCAATAATTCCCCCTGTACAGGCTTGAATCCCCACTGCTTTCAGGTTCCGTACCGTTGCCACTCGGTCTTCCCAAGTGTGGGTACTGACAATGGTTTTGTAGAAATTGGCAGAGGATTCTAGGTTGTGGTTGTAGCGGGTAACACCCGCTTCTTTCAGGGCTTGCGCCTGTTCCAAAGTTAGCTCTCCCAAAGCACAGCAGGGTTTGATACCCACCTCATCAATGATCTGCCGCACTGTCTGTAAAATCTGCTCAAATTCCTTGGGTTTGGGGCTGTGGTATTTTACACCTCTGCCTTGGCTGACTAGGCAAAACCGCTTGGCTCCCCACTCTGCCGCCTGCTTTGCCTGTGCCACAATTTCGGCGCTGGACTTCAAGCCATAGACGGGGGAGTTGGGGCTGGGGTGATGGGCAGACTGGGCACAGAAGGCACAGTCTTCGGAGCAATTGCCCGACTTGATGTTCATAATGCTACAGAGTTCGACCACATTCCCACAGCAGGCTTGACGCACACGGTCGGCTGTTTCACATAGAAGAAGAATGTCTGCTTCTTCCTTAAGTTTGGTCAATTGCAGAGCTTCGTCGCGGGTGATGCCCTGTTTGGTGGCAATGATGCGATCGCCCAACTGTTTTAGCCATTCAGACAAAGTGGCAGATTCCATGCTTGCCCGTTGAGTTCTGTGGGTTTGATCCTAACACTCAGTTACCTGAGAAAACGCAAGTCAATGTTTTGAGCGTTACAAAACTTAGCGTATCTGCAGGTTGGCAGGTACTAAAGCGATCGCCAATAATTTAATATTGTTTTAATATTTTGTGCCTATCGCCTATGACCCTTGGATATGTAGCTCTAGTACTCCATGCCCATTTGCCCTTCGTGCGCCACCCCGAAAGCGACTATGTCCTTGAGGAAGAATGGCTGTATGAGGCAATTACTGAAACCTACATACCCCTACTGCGAGTATTTAAGGCACTGGTGCGGGATGGGGTGAATTTCAAGCTGACCATGAGCTTGAGTCCCACCCTGATTGCCATGCTCCGCGATCCGCTTCTGCAAGACAGGTACGATCGCCATCTCGCCAAACTGCAAAAACTAGCAGACTCGGAGTATCACTACCACCAATTCAATGGACACCTGCGCTATTTGGCAGAATACTACATCAATGAATTCGCTTCCATTCGCAGTATCTGGGAAGAATACGAAGGAGATTTAGTATCAGCATTCCAAGAATTTCAAAAGAGTAATAACTTAGAAATCATTACCTGTGGGGCTACCCACGGCTATTTGCCCCTAATGCAGACCTATCCTGAAGCGGTGTGGGCACAGTTACAAGTGGCAGTGGAGCACTACACCCAAGAGATAGGCGTACCGCCCAACGGTATCTGGCTTCCTGAATGTGCCTACTATGAAGGACTGGAGCGCATGCTGGCTGATGCAGGTTTGCGCTATTTTCTCACTGATGGGCATGGCATTCTCTACGGTCGCCCCCGTCCCAAGTTTGGCACCTATGCCCCCATTTTTACGGAAACGGGGGTTGCCGCCTTTGCACGGGATCACGAATCTTCTCAACAGGTGTGGTCGTCAGAGGTAGGCTACCCAGGTGATCCTGTATATCGGGAGTTTTACAAAGATTTGGGCTGGGAGGCAGAATATGAATACATCAAGCCCTACATCATGCCCAACGGACAGCGCAAAAATACTGGGATCAAGTACCATCGCATTACAGCTAAGGGCATTGACTTAGGGGCAAAGCAGTATTACGACCCCTACTGGGCACGGGAAAAAGCCGCTGAACACGCTGGCAACTTCATGTACAACCGCTGTAAGCAAATTGAATACTTGCACGGCATGATGGGGCGATCGCCCATTGTGGTTTCTCCCTACGACGCCGAACTATTTGGCCATTGGTGGTACGAAGGACCTTGGTTTATTGAGTACTTCATGCGCAAATCCTTCTATGACCAAAAGACCTATCAACTCACCCACCTAGCGGACTATCTCAGAGCCAATCCTACCCATCAAGTCTGCCAGCCTGCCCAATCCAGTTGGGGGCACAAGGGGTTTCACGAGTACTGGCTCAATGACACCAACACATGGATTTATCAGCACTTGCACAGGGGCATAGAGCGCATGATTGGGTTGGCATGCCGTGAGCCTAGGGATGAATTGGAATACAGGGCATTGAATCAATCTGCCCGTGAATTGCTCTTATCCCAATCTTCAGACTGGGCATTTATCATGCGCACAGGAACTATGGTTCCCTACGCAGTGCGGCGCACCAAAACCCACATTTCCCGTTTTCACAAACTGGCTGATGACATTGAACAGGGAACCATTGATGCGGGTTGGTTGGAAAAGATTGAATATATGGACAACATCTTTCCAGACTTGGATTATCGAGTGTATCGCCCGCTTCACGCTCAAGTTTTGATCCCAGCCTAGGTGTTTTAAGGAGTTAGATTGGGGAATTTTTTCAACATTTGTAGAGTTCAGAAGGTGAGCTTTTCTACTGCTCAACTTTGTTGATTACAGTCTGGGTAACTCGTGATCTTATCTTGTGCCGTAGGGAACGCAGAGCGGGACTTCTACCTATCGCTCGGCTTTGGGCTATAACTTCTGACACCCATTCCAAAATCGGTAAGTCGGGAAAGGTGGGGCTGGTGAGCGACTGTTGATATTCCCCTGCTTCAAGAAT
>Ga0308394_1000632_pt1 | contig 18526 bp, 17 predicted proteins | sample Hotspr2Sampleme2_FD_202366 | JGI IMG/M metagenome (GOLD analysis project Ga0308394, IMG submission 202366) | Hot spring phototrophic mat microbial communities from Mushroom Spring, Yellowstone National Park, Wyoming, United States - 20050701_me2 ...
TTTATAGTGTGTTTATTCATTATTATGTTATTTATTTTGCAAAGCTAAAGCTTTGCCCTACATTTTAATAAACAAATATTCCACATCTAATTGTAGGGCAAACCTTCAGGTTTGCAAAACAACAAGCCATGCTAAAGCATTGCCCTTTTTTCATATATTTTAATATCTCTGCTTAACAAAATTCAACTTACCACCAGCAAACAAAATCTCAACTTCTTCATCTGTAAGTGAAAATTTTACTTTTATAATTTTAGATCTCTTTGTCAACTTTAAATCAACAATTTTATCTTTTGATTTAAGCTGTGACTTTATTTTCTCAACAACAATCTCTTCACCTTCTAAAACTTCATCATAATCTTTTTCATCTAAAAACTCTAAAGGAATAACACCAAAATTTATTAGATTATTTTTATGTATCCTCGCAAATGACTTAGCAACAACAACTCTTATATTGTTAAACCTCTGCACAATTGCAGCATGTTCCCTTGAAGAACCTTGACCATAATTCTCTCCAGCAATAAAAACAAGATTTTTCCCTTCAGATTTTAAAATTTTTATATTTGAAATTAAATCAGGATATTTATTATAAAACATATACTCACTAATAGCAGGAATATTTGACCTTAGAGATAAAATTTTTGTTCCAGCAGGCAAAATATCATCTGTTGATATGTTATCTGGAAATTTTTTTGCAACATATAATATAAGATTATCTTCTAATGGTTCAAATTTAGGCAAAGGTTTTATATTTGGACCAAAAAAAACCTCTACATTTTGTGAATTCTTAGGTGGATAAATAAAATTTGGTTTAAAAATGTTTCTTTTAGGAATCTGTATCTTAGGATATTTTCCCAACTTTTTAGGATTGACAAATTTTCCATATATCGCACAAGCAGTTGCAACCTCAACAGAAGTTAAATACACCTTAGCATCTTTTGTACCAGAACGCCCTTCAAAATTACGATTAAAAGTCCTCACAGAAACACCTCCACTTTGTGGTGCTTGCCCCTGCCCTATACATGCACCACAAACCGGCTCCATCAAACGCGCACCTGATTTATAAATATTTTCCAAAAGACCCAGTTTTTCTAAAAGCAAAATTACTTGCCTTGAACCAGGATAAACCACTACTGAAACATTTGGATTTATTTTTTTATTCTCTAACATCTTTGCAAAAAATATCATATCTTTTATTGAAGAATTTGTACAACTTCCAATACAAACTTGATTTACTTCAAGACCTTCAAGTTCATCGACATTTACTACATTATCAGGCGAATGTGGACATGCAACCAATGGTTCTATTTCTAACAAATCTATCTCATAAGTTTCATAATACTTACATCCCTCATCAGGATAAAAATATACAAAATCTTTCAACCTATTTTGAAATTTGAAAAATTTTTTAGTAACTTCATCTGATGGGAAGATTGAAGATGTAAGTCCAAATTCTGTACCCATATTAGTAATCGTTGCTCTATCATAAACTGACAATGTCTTTATCCCATCTCCTGTATATTCAAAAACTTTATTTATCCCACCTTTAACACTAAACTTTTTTAACAAAAACAAAATCACATCTTTAGCAGAAACATATTCCTTAAGTTTATTTTTCAAAATTATATTAACCACATATGGCATCTTAAGTGTGAAAGGTTCTCCAGCTAAAGCACAAGCAACCTCAAGCCCACCCACACCTATAGCTAACATACCTACTGAAGAGGATGTTGGAGTATGACTGTCAGAACCTAACAAAACCTGTTTTGGTTTTGCAAAATTTTCAAGATGAAGTTGATGGCAGATACCATTTCCCGCAGGAGAAAATATTATACCATACTTTGCTGCAACTGTCTGTAAATATCTATGATCATCAGAATTTTCAAATGTGGGTTGTAGTGTATTATGGTCAACATATGAAACTGCTAAAGAAACTTTTACTTTTTTATCTTTTCTATCCTCAACAATATTTTCATACTGTAAATAAGCCATTGTACCAGTAGCATCCTGTGTAAGTGTTTGGTCAACTTTAATCTTGACCGGTTCTAAAGGTTCAGGTAAAAACTTTTTTTTGCCAACTAAATGAGATAAAACAATCTTTTCTATCAAATTCAATTTCATAAAATACTCTCCTACTAATAAATTAACAGATTAAGTTTTAAATATAAAATTTAGGATTTTAATTCAACAAAATTTCCTAATATTCTCTTTCTGTGATAACTTTATAATCTATTCCATCGGTGAGAATAGTAATCATTCCATTTTGGTCAGTTCTGTAAATAGAGATTTTCTTATTTTTTAATTTCTCAATGGTCTCCTGGTGAGGATGTCCAAAAGGATTACCTTTACCACAAGATATTATCGCTACCTCAGGCGAAACTTTATCTAAAAATGGTAAAGATGTTGAAGTAAAGGAGCCATGATGAGGAACTTTTAAAACTTTAGATTTTAGTTTATCTTTATACTCAAGCAAATCCATCTCAGCAAATATCTCTATATCTCCACAAAATAATACAGAAAAATTTTTATACACAAGTTTCAAAACAACTGAAGAATTGTTTACAGCCCTATCTACTATCTCTGACTTATATTCATTTACAGGAGCTAAAATCTCAATATACAAATCTTTATCAATCTCAATTTTTTGTTCTGGCTTTGCTACTTTATAAACAACTTGTTTTTTCTTAACTATATGTAATATTTCATAATATACTGGATGAGAAGTTACAAAACCATTGTCTATGTACCATTTTGGATAAAACTCTGCATTAAAGATACTCAATAGTCCACCAAAATGGTCAGAATGTGGATGAGAAATTATTATTCCTTCAAGAACTACATTATTTTTTTTCAAATATGGCACAATTATCTCGGCTCCAACATCAATTTCAGAAACAACTTTCCCAGGTTCAGGTTCTTGTATAACCATATCCTTACCAGCACCTGCATCTATGAGTATATTTTTATCTTTATAAGAAATAAGAGAAGAATCTCCTTGACCTACATCAAAAAAAACAACTTTTAAAATTTCATTACTGCTAAAATCTAATTTTGTCTGATTATTTAATCTTACTTGGTGAGAAATTTTTTTTAATACAAAAGCTCCTAAAACTAAAAAAATAATAAAAACTACAACAGTTATAATTCTATCGCCAAAAATAAACTTCTCACCAGAATGTAACTTTTCCTCCAACTGTTTTACATACTTTCTTTGCCAATACTTCTTACTCTGCATATCCTACCCCAAACTTTCGCCTTCTTACTCTTCTTCGCTTTTTTCTATTTCTTTTACATCAATATCTTTATCTTTAACCTCTCCTGTCTCTGTCACCTCAAACAAAAGTTTATCTTTATACTCCGTCTTTATTAAATTCTCCTTAGGACAACCTCTTAAATAATCACAACCCCCACAGTATTTATTTATCTTTGAAGGAAATATTTCTTCTATTTTTTCCTCAGGTATAGGAACATTTTTTTCTTCATATTCTTTTTTAAGATTAACATACTTCTCGCCATCTTGCCACATTTTATCTGCTACTTCTTTAACATACTCGTCTAAAACCTCAATATCTCTTTGTGTCCTTTTGGTATATACAATTTCTCCAAATCTGATAAAAATAAGCCCTAATTGTTTTGCTTCAATACCTCTATTCTTTAATGCCCAATAATAGATTGTAAGTTGTAAATCATTATCAACCTCTTGTTGTGATCTCACTTTGGGATCTGTTTTGTAATCAAGTATTTCAAAACTTCCATCTGGATTTTTTTGGATTCTATCTATATAACCAATCATAACATGCGTATTTTTACCAATTGGCAACTCAAAATATTCTTCTGTAGCATACGCTGTAATAAATTTGTCCTTTACAAATTTATTGTAGTAGTTTATCAACCACTCTTTACCATTTTCAAAATATTCCTTTTCTTCTTGTGGAGTTTTATATCCTGCAGAGATCCAACATTCTTCGTATAACCTAAGAAGTTCTTCTAAAGGAGGTTCCTTTGCTCCCTTTGTCGGTTTTATTTTATAAAACAACTCCAAAGCATTGTGTATTGTAGAACCAATAGAAAAAAATCCTTGGGGTTTTACACCAACTCTATCTAAATAACACAATCTATACCTTCTTGGACATTGAACATACATAGACATCTTTGAATAAGATAAAGCCATCTTACCTTGTGTCTCCCTTGCTATACGAAACAAGGTTGTATTAGGAGCAACAGGCTCAATACCTTTTTGTTTATCTCCCTCCCTCTCTACTTTCCATCCAGGACAAATATCATAATATCCACACCAACCACAAATAGGTCCTTTATGTAATTCAAACTCTTTATTTTTTAACTGTTCATATAAGTCAAATATAATTTTCTCTGTTTCCTTTTGTTGTGCCCAATCAGGTAAAAACTCTACAAAATTATCATATGGCAAGAAAAACTTAAAGAATCTAAAATTTTTTTTCTTTTCTTCAAAAAACTTAGATAAAACAAAATATTGGAAGTTGGTATCAAAATCATAAGCCAAAAATTCAGATGACAAATTTTTCTTACTTGTAACAAAATCTATTATATCATATGTAGAATCATCGTGTTTTAATATACAATCACACTTTGTTTTCAAAATAAAACCATCATATTTAACACTTACATCATAATTCACTTCAAAAACTTCAGCATTATTTTTTGAATACCAACTATGAAAATTCTCAAACATCTTCTGTATGTTTTTCTTATGAAATTCTTTATCTTCTTCAGTTAAATCAGTATATTTTTCAACAATATTCCCCATAACAACCTCTAAAAGATAATCCTTATCAAACCTTATCTCTTTTCTCAAAATGTGATATATATACTTATGAATTAACTGACCAATCATACCCTGTGGATATTCTTTTAGCAAAATCTCCTCAAGATTGTAGTAATACTTAAATTTGTACTTCAAACCACAAGACTGCAAATCATTAACTCTACTTAAAGTAAAAACTATCTTGGGTACAAAAATTGACTTTATAAAACTAAACAACTTCTTAATCCCTTTAAAAACCAAATCAATAAAATCTAAATTTAATCCACTTCTTGAATAATATTTCATAAGCTCGTATATCTTCTAACTTTATACTTTGAACTTTATACTCTTTTTTACTTTCTTACTCACCAACATCGGAAGATAAATACAACCTCTGCTCTTCCTCAGCAACAGTAGTATTATACCAATACTTCTTACCAACAAAATTAAATATCACCGCACCAACATAATCTGTTCTAAGAAACTTAACACCTAAATCTGTATATTTTTTCTGTGTCGAGAAAACAAAAGTTTTTGGAAAAAACCCAATCCTCTGATTGGTCCAACCATATTGACATATAGCAATCTCTGGCGAAACAATTTTTACAAACTTTTCATTGAATGCAGAAAAATTGCCATTTTGTGGAATTAAAAAAATTTCTGATTTTAATCTATCTTTGAATTTTAAAACTAACTTATCCTGTAACTCTACTCCTAACTGGGGAGCAACCAATATTGATTTGTCTCCATAAGAAATTTTAACACATAAAGAATTGTTTCCTATCTCATCAGTTGTATTTGAAACTTTTTCTGAAGACAAAATCACAACTTTAAAACTTTTATTCTCTATATTTTCATCATCAACAACCTCTTCATCTAAAGAAACAACCTCCACATTTCCATGATAATCTTTTAAAAATTTTGACAACTTATAATTCTCTACAAACAATCCAGTCAGTTCATAAACATACGGGTTTGTCATATAATACCACAAATTTTGTTTTTCAATAAAATCATAAAATGTAAAATCTAAACAACTAAGAAAATTTCTTGGCAGGTACAACTTATCAACTCTAAAATTAGACAATATATAAATTGCACCTCCTAAACACTGTGGCTTAATTGAGGTTATAATAACACTATCCAACTTTTTTATTCCATACTTTGTAAGTGAAGGTAAAATCGCTGACTCTGCAGCAGACCACCCAGGAGGTCCAGACGGACCTGTATCTATCAAAATATTTTTCTTTGGCGTCTTAACTAAAACTGAATTTCCAAAACCTACATCAAAAAATACAATCTCAACTTCTTTTTTTGTACCAAATTTTGGATAGACAAAATAATAAAATCCTAAACTTAAAATTAAAATCAAAAAAATTACTGCTTTTAATTCAAATTTTTTAAAAAAATTTATAATTTTTTCTTTAAATATAACTGCTAACAACACAAAATACCACAAAACCAACAACCTATAACTAAACATCTCCACATATGGATAAGGGACAAACTCACCCCATGTCTTCGACATACCCAAAAAAGCTTGGCACAATTGATTATTAAACGCATTTATAATCAATGCAATATTTAAACCAATTTCTGAAATAAACCTTATCCCCAACAATGATGAAAAAAAACTAAAAAACAAATCTATTAAACCAGCAATCCAACCTAACTGTACAATCCAACCAATAAGCGGTATTGCTAAAAAATTTGCATAAAACCCAGCTATAGGAAATCTATAAAAATAAATACTTGACAATGGCCACATCATACCAATTTGGATAGCAACCTGTGCTGAAACAAACTGTAATAATCCACGGAGAGTTAAATTTGACCTCACATCCTTTACCAACATCTTACCTGATAAAGAATATAAATAATGAACAACTACACCACAAATATAAAATGCTAAAGATAACAAAAAGAACTCACCTTTATACAACCACTTTGAATTAGGAATATTAAACCATTTAGGAAATAGAGTATTCAAAGAAGGAATTAACATCAAAAACGGAAAAAATTTCTTTACTAAAGAAACCTCCTGCAAAATCCCTCCAAATAAAGAAATCATTGTCATACCTGTTACAATAGAAAATAAAGGAAATGTCACAAATTGGTGTATAAACTTAGATTTTGAATATAACAAAATACTTTCCACAAAAGGACTTACATATACTAAAGACCAAACAGCCATAAAAGATAATACAAAAGATGCATCAGGTAACAACCTCGGATTAAAAAACAAAATTATACAAGCAGCAATAACGATAGTTATCCTTGAACTATTCTTCAAAGATAGCTTTAAAACATCATACATAAAAAGACCTATACAAAACATCAACGCAGAACGCACAGTCGCAGGTGAAGCACCTGTCATAACAACAAAAATAGATAAAGCAATACTTACCAAAACAAATCTTAAAACTGATTTTATTCTAAATATATTGCAGATGATTAAAAGTAATGCAGCAATAAAACCTGTATGAAGCCCGGACAATGCTAAAACATGCGCAACACCAGTTGCTTGAAACTGTTCTCTGATTTTTTGTGGTACACCACCACGATATCCCAATGTAACTCCACCTAAAAACGCACTTTGTGGATAAGGCACTGTTTTCCTAATAGTCAACAACAATCTTTTTCTTAAAACATAAGATAATTTTACAAACAAATTTAACTTACCAACACCTTTATACTCTATATCTTGCGGACTCCTTAATGTCTTTGTGACAGCATAAATCCCCCTCGTATTCAAATATTTCCTATAATCAAACCCAGCAGGATTTGTTGCTTTTCTTGGCAACATCAATGGTGAGACAATTTTCACATAATCTCCATAGTTTAGCTCAAAGTAATAATCTCCTATCGTAGGCATAACCTTTGCTCTTATAAGCCCACTTCCATATTTAATTTTTATTTTTTCTCCATACTTCTGTCTCTGAATAATCCTTATATTAGGATCATCATAAATTTCAGCAAGCCCTTCATCTAACAAAAGCTTATTTATATTTTCACCATCAACTAAAACTACAGCCAAAACTCTATCATAAACATCAAAAATATAATCTTCTTGAATTACTAACTCAACTTCTTTATTTAATACTTTTTTAGCCAAAAACTGAGTAGCATCATCTGCTTTTGGCTGTCCTAACTCTGGCGCATTTATCCCCATAAGACGAACCTTTTGCCCACTTTTTGTCACAAAAGTATCACCATCAATAACCCTAACCACCCACTCTTTCTCAACAATAACTTTTGCATTACTTGTATCAAGTTCAATAGTATATCTTTCAGGATTTATCTCTATAATATCAGGTTTAATAACAATATTTGTTGAATCTTCCCTTATATCAGGATCAGAGATAATTGTTCCATAGATAATAACAGGTTTTGAGATATCTGAAGTTATAAATTTATACTTCCCATTTTCCTGCAAAGTGAGATGAGTCGGTGAAAAATAAGTTGCTGTTTTTATATACCAAAAAACTCCAAAACAAAAACTCACAAGAATTAAAAACAATCTTTTATAACTTAAATTAGGAAGGAAAATCTTTGAAGGTAAGAAAATTGAAATAACAAAAAACCCTAAGAAAAAAAATAAAAAAATTGTTTTAAACTTTAAAAAATATCCAACTACTAAATCAGAATTAAAACCTAAAATTCCAAAACCAATACCAGCAACAAAAAACCACAATATGGGAGTTATTAATTCTAACCACTTTGCAATTTTTTCTCTTAAAAACATTATTTTACTCTTTCAAAAATCTTTTTAAAATCCTTACTTATACTCTCATCATTAATCTGCGGATAGTATCTGCTATTTGTTTGATATATATTTTTTACCCTATAATCTGGATGAGACAAAATAACTACTGTACCGAAGAGCAATGAAATTATCAAAAGAAATATAAAAATCTTTGTTGCAGCATCCATAAAATTATTTCAAACCAATTATTTCAAACATAATTTTTGTATCAGGTCTTACACCTGTCCACAAAAAAAATGATTGCTCTGCTTGATAAACAAACATCGCCTTACCATCAATAACTCTACAACCCAATTTTTTAGCATAACTTACTAACTCTGTTTCTCTATTGTAGATAACATCATAAACAATATGTTCCTTTTTAATCCAACCAAGCTCAACAGGAGGCAAATCACCTTCTTTCATACCTAATGGTGTAGCATTAACAACCAATTTTACTTTATCTAAAACATCCTTTATCTGTGAACTTTTTATACAATTTACAATCTTACCAAACTTTTTCTTCATCTGTGACATTTTATTCTCATCAATATCATAAACAAAAATCTTTCTTATACTAAAATCTTTCAGACCACAAACTATCGCTTTACTTACACCACCACAACCTAAAACCAAAACATCTTCACCTTTTAATGACACACCTTCTAAGGATTTTTCAAACCCATAGATATCTGTATTATATCCAAAAAGTTTGTTGTTTCTGTTAACTATTGTATTAACCGCCCCAACTTCTTTTGCTTTTTCGTCAATCTCATCTAAATAATGCATAATTTTTTCTTTATAAGGAATTGTAACATTTAAACCCCTAATATTCAATGTGAGAATACACTCTCTTATATATTTAAACTTTTGTGAAGTAACTTCAAATGCAAGATAAACAAAATTTAAACCATAATTTTTTGCTAAAGTTGTGTGCAAAATTGGAGATAGAGAATGTTTTATTGGATAACCTATAATACCTAAAAGTTTTGTTTGAGAATCTATGTTCATTTTTTTAATTGGTCCTTTGAAATTTTCTTCTATAATTTCATATTTTGCCACTGAAACCACTGAATACACTGAATTGAACCTATATTTGCACGGATACATGCCTGAGGCAGTCCCTGCCCGCGGCAGTGTAACTGCTCACTATTTTTGTAACAGTTTTTGGAATCCCGAACTCGTTATGGATTTTTTTCCCTCAATCCCACAGTATGCGGGAAGGATTCCAACTACGACACAGACACCTTTAGATAAACTTAAACAAGTCGCAAAATTGTTACCAAAATTCTGAACCATTACACTCTGGCGGAAAACCTTGCCCTACAACATATGAATAACAAAATGTATAAAACAATGTAGGGCAACCTTTCAAGGTTGATTTGTTTTGCAAGGATAAATCCTTGCCCTACAATAATTCAATACGACCGCTACAAAACACTAATTAATCATTGAACTAATATAGCCAACCAAGGTTGGCAACTATCCCGCAAGTTGCGGGATAAATTCATTCGTGTCCATCCGTGGTTAATCTTATATTTTTCAGTGCCTTCAGTGCCCTCAGTGGCTAATTTTCTGTCCTTTTCATACTTTTTTTCATAGAATCTATTTTATAATCTATCAATTCAATATACCTATCAATAATCTTTTGTCTCTTCTGTGTAGTTAAACTCTTTGCTTTTAAAAAAATATTTTTTGCAAGATTATATTTTTCTTGAGCCAAATAAATTTTGCCCAACAACTCTAAAGCATCAACATTTTTAGGTTGTTCTACTAACAAATCCAAACAAACCTTCTCTGCTGACACAAAATTTCGTGAATAAAAACTTTTATATGCTGAATATAACTTGTTTTTACTAAATTTATATCTTATATTAACAGCAAAAATCAAAAGTCCAAACATAATAAATATCAACCCGATCTTTTTACCATATAAAACAACAACTCTTTCATTAAAAATATGCTTATTAACAAACTCACAAAATTTTATTATTGCATTAGGAAAATAAAAATACAACAACCCAATGATTATTAGCAAAATACTAAACAATATAATCATAAATTAAAAATTTTTCCTTGCTGCAAAAAAGAAATGATAAAAATACTTTTTAAAAAACTCATCTGAAGAATTATAGATATTATCAAAATAAAAATAATCTATCAAAAACTCCCTAAGCCGAGTAAGTTCTTTAAGATGAATTTTATTTTTCTCATCTTCAATAGTTAAATACAAAAGTTCTAACGCACGTTCAATATCTTTAAACATATATTCTTTATTACCCTTATTTTTATGCAAAATAGCCCTTTCAACCTCACTACCAATATTCGCCATCTGTTCTATAAAAGATAGTTCAAACCACCTTCCTTCTGCTAAACCTTTATGCAAAAATTTCATGTTATTTAAAAACTAACTTATTAACTATTTCAACAATTTTTTTTCTAACTTCAAGGTCATCAACACCTCTACTCTTATTCCCAAAAGATGGTCTTAAATTTATAATAGAGTCAAACTCAATCCAATCTTCATTAGGATATTTCTCAGGATAAATATTTATACCCCAAAGATTTTTTTGTTTACTTCCAGAACTTAACAATAACATCTCTTCATCTGAATGTAATTCACCACCAACTGCCATTACTTCTTTCTCAACATCAACAACTGCTTTTACTAACTCACCAAAGGTCTCCCCTGCAATCTTTCTTAACTCATCAACAGAAATTTTGTCATTTACAATTTTCATAAACTACTATCCCTCTTATAAACCATAACCTACAACCTAAAACCTATAACCTATTTTAGCCCCGATAAATCTGGGCCACTACAAATTTAAACCCAAACTACGCTTTAACAACATTTTTAAAATTTTTCTTTAAATTATTAAAAATAGCATTTCTTGTGTCAACTATCAACTTTGCATTATCTACAATCATCTTGTAGTCATAACAAGAATGGTCCGTCGCAATTATTATACAATCATATTTTTTTATAACATTTTTATCAAGAGAAACTGATTTTTTATAAAACCTAAACTTACGCATTTTAGGTGTTTCAGGAATATATGGGTCGTTATAGTCAACCTTTGCACCTTTCTTTTCTAAAAGTTCAATAATTTTAAACGATGGCGACTCTCTCGGATCTCCAATATCTTTTTTATAAGACAACCCTAACACTAAAACTTTCGCACCATATATAGATTTTTTTCTTTTGTTCAACTCATAAACAACTTTTTCAACAACAAACTCAGGCATACGAATGTTAACCTGTCCTGCCAGTTCAATAAAATGTGTAGTAAAATCATATTTTTTAGCAATGTATGATAAATAAAATGGGTCCACTGGAATACAATTATGTACAAGTATGTTATAATTTACAACTAAATTATTGTACGGCTCGACTTCTAAAGAATAAACCTCTTGTGTGTCCTCAAGTGGTTTAATTTCTTTAATCTTTAAATAAAAAAATTTGTCATCTTCAAAATAATTTTTATAATCTGGCTGTTTTTTAACATTTAAAAAATAAAGCTTTAATTTTTTGTCTTTTTCTCCTAAGAATAAATCTTCAATATTAGAAATTTTTTTAGAACCAAAGATTTTAATAAGACCTTTTCTTCTTTTATCAACTATCGGCAAAACATTATTTTCTAACAAAATTGATACAACCTGATGAAACAAAATTTCAGAAGAAGTATAATAACATAACTCTAAGCTATTATTGTGATTATAAAACTTTGAATTTTTAAAATAACTTCTTTTCCCCTCATGAAGATATACTCCAGCATCGCCACGGAATAGCCCTTTTAAAACTTCTTTTCTTATCTCTTTATTAGAAAAATAAAGATATTCAGGAATCTTCATTTCATAACTATTTACCCCTGTTTTTAACACATCTTTAAAAAACAAGCACAAAAGTTTATTTGAGATTTTCAAAGTAATAGAATTAAAATTTTTATCTTTGTATATACTATACCTTATATTCAAAGAATCAAGTATAGATTTCAAATCTTCAATATATTCTTTCTCTTTAACATTAAAAGTAAACCTCAACCTCATACTCTTTTTCTCTTCAGTGATACAACCTTCAGCAAGATAATAACCAATTAACCTTGCAAAATTTTTGTCAATCACAACTTTTGCTAAAAATTCATTTTTTGAATTACCACTACCTGAACACAAAATTAAATCATCTCTTTTTAAATTAAGTTTATTTTCTATCTTTAAAAATTTCTCTAAAGGCAAATAATCATTTTTTAACCAATCGTACTTTCTTTCATCTGAGATCTCTTTGTAGACAATATCTTTATACAACTTCCAAGTTTTGTATTTTAATCTTACTCTATAATTTTTAATTAAACTTGGATAATATCTAACCAACATATCAATTAAATCAAACTCCAACTTAGAATAAACACTTGGCAGATTCTTAGGCAAAATAAAATAATCTATTTCAGGTTCAACTTCTTCTACAAACTTTATACAAATCTTATTTTTATCTTTATCAAAAACAAAAATTGGATGTTTACTCGTAAGAGTTAATTCAAAACCAAAAGAAGCATTTAGTCTAAAAAGGTCGTTTGCAAGACGTTTTGAAATAAAATTTATAGATTGTAAACACAATGAATTATCATACAAATTAAGTCCAACAACCTGAAGTTCATTGTTAAGTTTTAAAACTTCGGTTACATTATTAGAAAAACTGTTTGACATTACTCCACCACAAATAATCCTACAAGTAGCCAGTTTATTCATCTTATTTTTAACATACTCAAACAATTGTTCAAAACTAAACAATTTTAATCCTTGCAATGTTTTAACTAAAACTTTCTGATTTTTTTCAAAACAATGTCCACCCCAGCCCGGACCTGGATAAAACGGCATAAACCCAAACGGTTTTGTCTTTGATGCTTCAATCACTTCCCAAATATCAATACCCATTCTGTCAAAAAGCATCTTTAGTTCGTTCACCAAAGCAATATTTACAGCACGGAATGTGTTCTCTAACATCTTTGTAGCTTCTGCAACTTCAGAAGAAGATACAGATACAACTTTTTTAACAACCTGAGAATAAAAAAGTGTTGCTATTTCACCTGAAACTTTATCCACACCACCAACAACTTTTGGAATCGTCTCTGTATTAAAATCTTTCCTTCCTGGATCCTCTCTTTCAGGAGAAAACGCTAAATAAAAATCTACACCACACTTAAGACCTGTTTTTTCTAAAATTGGTTTTAAAACATCACGAGTTGTAGTAGGATAAGTTGTTGATTCTAATACCACAAGTTGTTCTTTATGAAGGTATTTTGCAATTGTCTCTGCAGTGTTTATAACAGGAGATAAATCTGGCTCGTTTGTATCTGTAGTAGGTGTAGGAACACATATTATAACAACATCACATTTTTTTAGCAAAGAAAAATCATTAGTTGGAATAAGATTTTTTGCTTCTTTAATTTTTTCTTCAGGAATATGAGTTATATAACTTTTCTTTTTCTTTAAAAGTTTTATTTTATTTTCATCAATATCAAACCCGTATGTTTTAAACCCTTTGTTTGAAATAAGCATTGCCAAAGGAAGCCCTACATACCCAAGCCCAATCACCCCAACAACCGCTTGTTTATTTAGTATTTTCTTCTTAATTATATTCTCCATTTTAACCTTCCTTTAATTTTAATATTATTTTTATTCCCAACTCATCAATTTTAATAATATTAAAATTGACACTTTAACTTTTTGTAAACTATACTTTACTTTAAGTTTGACCTAAAGTAAACTATGTTTTGAAATAAAATAATTGCTAATATTTTGATTAGAAGTTGTGTATAAGTTTCAAACTAAACAGCTTAACTTTTTTGTTTTTTCTTTTTTAACATTTTTTCAAAACAAGAAACTAATTCTTGACAATTCTTCTCTTTAGCAGTTTCATAAAGCAGTTGAATTTCTTCTTTAGAACAAATTTTTTCTATAAGGGGTGACACGCTAATTATATCTTGAATATCATTTTTCTCAAGAGTAGTTCTTGATGCTGTAATTTTTCCATATACCGCCTGATAAAGTGAAAGTATTGGCACAGGAACATTTTGAATTTTCCCTTTTACGCTATAAGCTAAAAAATTGAGGAACTCACGATGAGGTTGAAAAACTAAATCCAAATGATACTCACTATCTTTCAAATATACACGAATAGAACCGAGTCTGCTTTGTTTAAGTAATTCGGGAAATTTCTGTATTGGTAATATTTGTCCTCTTTTCTCTCTTGACAAATCTTCTACTATGTCAAAACCAACCTTTTCTAATATTTTGCCAATGGTTTCAGGATTTGAGTAATTCTTATCAAGAATAAAATCGTAATCTAAAGTTGGCCTAACTTTAAATCCTTGAGATATTGCAATAGTGCGGATCGCACCCCAACCGATGAGCACATATTCATAACCTCTTTTATTAAACTCGGCAAGCGCTTTGGCAGTTCTTTCCACAAAATCTTTTTCCTCTCCGCTAATTCCCATATCAGTCCGTTCACCTCCTCTATTTCTACTGTGGAAAGTCCTTTTGTCCTTAAGTACTTCATCAAAGGAAATGTTATTTTTGCCAGTTTGAAAAGTTCTATATATCCTTTTGTTAAATCTCCATAATCCACCTTACTACATTTTTCCGGTGAGATTCTTTTGTCCACTTTTATTTTTATTTTCCCTTTGTTAAAAAGTATATGAGATTTTGCATCCATCGTGTTTTATCTTCATTCATTATGAAATCTAAATCTTTCGGTTCTCTAACTTCAAATCCTTCTTTAACTAATGCATAAGCGTGGAGCGAACCTTGGCAAAAGAGAACAACTACCATTCCTCTCCAAAAAATCTTCTAATGGAAAATATATTTCTGCTAATGTCTAACAATCATTTCTATAAAACTCAACTTTTTCTGACACTTCTTTCTCTCTTCCGCGTATATCTTCACCAACTTCTCGTGAATTTCTTTCTGCGGGATATATAAAGTTTCAATTTTTTTCCCTGTTGATTAATATCATTGACCTTGTGTTAATAATTTCTGTCCTCCGGATTTATTATATCATTTTTTAAATCAGAATTCAACATTCATTTATTGATGATAAAATTATAGTTTTATGCATATACAACTAAAACTTATAGTTCACGCAAAGTAGTTACAATAGATAAAATTTTTTTGTCCATTTTAACATTAAACCTGAGATAAAATTTGGTAGGGTTTGTAAATAAAAAAAGTAATTTTTTTATGGAATTTTATTAAAAATAGGGTAGATAGATAAAAGAAATGGGGTTGAAGAAAGAACCTCGGTTATGTTATACATAACGACCTCAGTTTTGTTACTATAAGGTCTATTATTACTTATATTTGTTTGAAGCTAAAATTTATATTTGTCCAAGCAAGTTCTATCTTTCTTTGAACGACTGTTATTTTTACAGATTTTTTGTTTTAATTTTTAGATCTATATCGAATCTCCAACTCTTAACTTAAACATTCCTTTAAAGTCACCTGTAAGTATTTCTGGAACAACATTTTCAAAATTATCTGCCAGCCAACGGATTTTATTCATAATCCTTTGGCAAATTACCCTGTCAAGTTTCTTTAAGTCGGAGATTGCTTCAGGTAAAAATTCAACTCTGTATTTTGTTACCATTTCAATTTGAGTTCCTTAGCAACTTTTTCAGCAGGTATACTTTTCTTTTTACTTGCCAGCGATTTTTTTAATCTTTTTCTCACATCTGCTCTTAACTCTAAACCATAATCCGGATCGCCTATTAACTCAATAACTTTTTTTTCAACAATTTCTTCTATCCAAGGTTTAATTTTATCAATAATTATTACATTTTTAGACATCGCTTTTAACCTCTACAATTTATTATATATGAAATTAAGATTTATATTGACCGAACAAGTTCTATCTTCTTCTCAATTATTCCTATCGCTTCTTATCAATATCTTATTTATTTTAAATTATACCAAACTATTTCAAAGATTTCAAGAGGTTTGTAATTCCTCAGTTTTTTTATGTTCTTGCCAAAGTAAGGATTTTGCCTCAGTTGAGGATAGACATATCTAATGAGTTTCTCCTTTATCCGCTGCTGTTGGCCACGAAAATCTTTTTCAAGATCTTTTAAAAATTGTCTCGACTCAAATATTCTAAATTTATTTAACGAATTTCCCTTCTCTCCTTTCCGCATTAATCTGCTGTTTAAGATAAGTTTGATTTAGAGTTAAAACAGAGTTTGGTAGGGTAAAGATATCTTTATTAAATTTTTTTCGCAACCAAACTTTTGTAAACTTCAAATACACTTTTTGCAATTTTGTCCTAACATCAAGTGAAACAATTGGTGAGTTGTTATAATAGAACGGCAATAAATGGAATGTTCGGCATTGAATAATTTTCAACAAATAGTTACTTTTTCTTTTACCATAATAGGTGTTATGACTCTTATTTCATCCAAAGATATAACTTTTGACGCATCAAGTATTTCTATTTCTAATGGCCTATTTTTTTCATCAAGATGTAAAATAACACCTTCTTTCAAATCTATAGAATCTTTTGGCTCTCCTTCATTTAATTCTATAACTAACACATCAGCCTCTTGAGAGTATCTTATCTTCATAAATGTTGCCTCCTCTAAAATACTTATTCTTATATGGAAAATAAACTGTTATTAAAACAGGCATTCCATTTTCATATTCGTAAACTGCACGAACAATATGTTCACCATAAACTTTATGTGCAATAAATCTATTGTTATGACCTATTAAAACTTCTTCAGGGAAAATAAGTGTTTCAATTATCATTTCTTCAGTAATTTTCCATTTTTTCATACGTTCAATAGCATGAAAAAGAAATAAAATCTTAACATTTTTTATTTCTACATTAATTTCATAAAGAATACCCTTTGGATGTTTATTCCTTGTAATTATATTCATTGAATTGTCTTATAAACCTTTCTACAACTACAAACTTCTATATGTTTTTAATAATTTTAATATACATTTTTTATTTTAAAACTTCAATACTACTTACTTCAATAGCATAACTTGTGAAACAGCCCCTGCTTTACCTAAAATGTCTTCAGCGTTATTTTTACAATATTTGTTTCTAAATCATTCAATATTCTACAGAATATTAGAATATTTTGATTGAACATTTAATCATCCACTGTTTAAGATAAGTTTGATTTAGAGTTAAAACAAATCTTGGTAGAGTAAAGATATCTTTATTAAATTTTTTTCGCAACCAAACTTTTGTAAACTTCAAATACACTTTTTGCAATTTTGTCCCAGTTGTAGTGTTCTTTAAGAAGTTCAAAATACTTTTGTTTTTCTTCATCAGAAATACCAAGATTATACAACTCAACAATTTTTTTTGCAAGTTCATCTACATCGTTTACTTTAAAATAACGAAACTCTGATAGTGGTATCTCACGATGTTGTGGTATATCACTTACTAAAACAGGCAAACCATAACTTAACGCTTCAAGCAAAGCTATTGGTAAACCTTCATAATAAGACGGTAACACAAAAAGTCCAGCATTAGAATATAATTCAGCAAGTGGTTCACCAGTTAAAACACCAGTTAAGACAACACCTTGTGTTTCATTAGCTAATTTTTTTAAATATCTACTATATTTTGTTTCATGATCAGCATCGCCTGCAATAACCAATTTAAACTCAGGATTTTTTATCTTTCTATAAGCAGAAATTAAATTATGAAGTCCCTTCTCAGGTACAAACCTGCATGCTGTGAAAATATATTTCTTTGGTTGTAACCCAAATTTTTTAATAACTTCTGTGTTTTGAGATATTTTAGGAATTTTTATACCATTTGGAATAACTATGATGTCTTTCTTTCCATATTTTTTTTCTAAGAAACTTTTTATATATTGAGACACAACAATTATTTTATCAGCAGATTTTATTGCAAAAAACTCGCCTAATTTCAAAATAGTTTTACTTAATCCTTTCCATTTCTCTCTTAAATAATCCGGTCCATGATG
>Ga0308394_1000635_pt1 | contig 18458 bp, 18 predicted proteins | sample Hotspr2Sampleme2_FD_202366 | JGI IMG/M metagenome (GOLD analysis project Ga0308394, IMG submission 202366) | Hot spring phototrophic mat microbial communities from Mushroom Spring, Yellowstone National Park, Wyoming, United States - 20050701_me2 ...
AATAGCTCGGAAAGTTGCCGTGGTATTAAATAGCAAAGTTGATGCCCCCTACTTGCGTGTATATGAAACCGTTGCTTTGGGCAGAAGTCCTTACCTGAATTGGCTGGGGCAAGCACAAGCCCGAGATGTAGAAGTTATAGAACAGGCATTACAGATTACCGAAACCAAGCAGTTCTCAGACAGATTTTTGTATACTCTTAGCGATGGTGAGCGTCAGCGGGTAATGATTGCCCGAGCCATCGCCCAAGAAAGCCCCGTGATTGTGTTAGATGAGCCTACTGCTTTTTTAGATGTATATTACAGAAAGCAAACTATGGCTTTATTGCACAAAATTGCAGTAGAACAAAAAAAATGTGTCATTTCATCTACTCACGAGATAGATTTGGCAATAGAATATGCCCATCAGCTTTTACTACTTAATCTGCAAGGCGAACACCTATTCGTGCAGAGTAAAGCAATAGATAGTAGCCGAATCTACACTTTTTTAGGTCTATAAAGCAAAAAACTTCACTTTTTACGTGAAGTTTTTGAATAATAGTAGTAAGTTTTAGCGTAGTTGTGAAGGTTTTTATTTTTTCACGATAAAGTTTCTAAGTTCGCTTACTTTTTCGTGAATACTATCAATATCGGCTTTTGTAATTTCAACTTTCTTGATGGTTTTTGCCATCATTTTTTCAGAAATTTCATCTGAACTTTGCACCTCTGCTATATCAAGCACATCTATATCATTTTTATTACCCTCTTCTACCTTTACGTTTTCATAGGCTTTTTGTAAATCCTGCAATTTGGCTAATAATTGTTTGTTTTCTTCGTTTTTCTCCAATTTAGAAACGATGGTAACTAAATTATTAAGAGAATTTTTCTGCCCACCAATTCTCCAAAGAACCAATTTGTATTTTTCGTCAGAGTCGTAATTGGGTAAGGTTTTGAGCAAGCTCGTTCCGATGTACAAGCCCTCTACCCAACTGCCAATCAATACATAGCTTGAAATTTCTTTTCTGTCATTTTTTTGTAAATAACCGTCAATCGTGAAATAACCTTCGCGTGCGATACTAAGCAAGGAATCTCTGTTTTCTAAATTATTTTCAAATCTTTCGACCAAAAATTTAGTTTGCTCGTCTAAAATATTGAGTTGGTCAGAAAGTTTTTTAGCGGCTTTTAGATAATTAAGCCCCTCTTGCGATTTGAGATAAAGCGAATGATAGCCCAAATCTACCAAATAAATTCCCAAATTGAGAGCGGCTTTTGAGGAAGTTTGGTAGGCAGTCGCATTATCTACACTATTGAGAAATTTAGGATTGTATTCCAATTTCGCCTGATTGATATGAGCTACAAAATCAACAGGCGAAGGAAGTTCAGCCGTAACTTTTACAATTTCATTGCCCACGTCTGTACTATCTTTGGTAATATTCTGCTGGGTCGAATCTACTTTTTTAACTTCTCCCTGTTTATTTGTTTCACAAGCAAAAAGTGTGGCTACCAAAGCAATAGAAGCATATATTTTTTTCATACAATACGAAGCGTTTTTTTGGCAATTTAAAAGAAAGAATTAAAAAGTTAAAAAAAACGATAATTTTTTTCTAAAAAAACAGTATTTTTGTCAAAATGCAACACTTATCAAAAAAAGTTATGTATTGCAAGGTCTTATTGTTATTTACAATTTTCTTGATAAAATTTCAATTACAGGCTCAAAGTGGCGAAGTAAAAATTGCTTTTGATTTTCTTAATAAAGTCCGACAAAATCCGCATTTGTATAGCAAAGAAATTGGCATCAATCTAACAGGCATAACCGCACAATCCCCTCTGCGTTGGAACGATATTTTGGCTCAAGTTGCCCAAGCCAAAGCCGAAGATATGATGAAAAGAAGCTATTTTGAGCATACTACTCCCGAAGGCAAAGGCATCAATATCTTACTTTTTGAGGCTGGCTACCCACTTCCCAAAGAATGGACTGAACCACAAAACAATAACTATTTCGAGTCGCTAATAGCTGGAAACGCTACGCCTAAGGAAGGTATCATTTACTTGTTGAGAGATGGCGGAGTAATAGACCACAAAAAAGCAGGACACCGAAGCCATTTGCTCGGCATTGATAAATTTTACTCTAATCTCACTGATATTGGTATCGGTTGGGCAAAAGGTGGTAAATTAGGCTCTTATTTGTGTGTAATTATTGCCAAAACACAATGGTAGCACATCAATTTGCAACAATGTCTCTATCTTGTTTTTTACCTTTACCATAGATACGACCAGCCCTAATACCAATACCAAATCCTGAAATTTGCGTACCCGCCGAACCCATACGAAAAACAAGCCTTGTAAAGCTCTTTTTGGCTTTGCCTATCTTGTCTTTTTACAATTTTCTATCCAAATATGTAGCTGAGGATTTTCCTCCAAATTCATAATTTTATAGGCTCTGCTTGCAAAACGAAGCCTCTGAGCAAAAGGTTGCCTGAGGAAAAAATTTATATAGAAATATTGGTAGTGTATAACAAGTAATGCTGAAACGTAGTTGTAATATATGCTAACCCGCAAGATAGCATTACATCTTTGGCACTACCGAAATATTTTTAAAAATTTCCACTCGAATACAAAATTTTCAGTTCTTCTACGACTTTTATTTTGCCATTTTCGTCAAAATAAAATCGTGTTTCTACGCAAGCCTCGTAAGGTTCTTGCTGATTGTGTTGCCAGCCCAAAACAATAGGCACTATTGCCATATCGCCGTGAATTTTTACCAAAAGTTCTGCTGTTTTGGCTCGGTAATAAATATTAGTGCGTTTTTTGAAAAAGTTTTTCATATTTTCTACAATATGCTCTATGCTGTGGTCGTAGAGCAAAATGTATCTATGTACTACTTTGGGAAATAAAGTTTTCCACCTCTCCCAATCTTGGTTTTGTAAGTGCAGGCAATACGCCAAAATGCTGTTCTGAAAATGGCTTATTTTGTTCAAAATGCCATTTGATTGCCTTTCTTCGGCAATGATAGCTGGCTCTAACAAGCTATTAAACCGCTGATAACGTTGTTTATCTTTTTCGGGAAAACTCTGTTTCAAGAAATCTAAGATAGCTTGTTGCAAAAGGGTTTGGGGTTGTAGGGCTTCTATTTCCGATTTATGTATTTTGCAAGCCTCTGCCAAGTTAGGTTCTTTGTTATCCAACAAAACTTTTTTGATAGTTTTGTAAAAATCTGTTTTGGTGTTTTTCAGGACTTCGGGCTTTTGTGTGTCTTTTCGTTCCAAACTTCGGAATAAATTTTTAACTTCTATCTCTTGTTTCTGTAATTTCAACAAAACAGCTTTCATTAGATTGATTTCCACAAAATATTGAGGATATTTTTTATCAAAATTTGCCAATTCGCAGAGATTATCAATTTGGCTGATACATTCTTTATTTTCTTTGGTTTGATGGTTGTAAGAACAAAGCCGAAAATTGAGCAAAATACAATTGAGATGATGTCGCCAAATGAGATTAGAAATGGCTTTTTGGGAAAAGATTTTCAGATTTTCTTCTATTTTTTGGCTTCGTTTTTCGAGCAATTCGTAGGCATCTATTTCGGGATTATTTTTTTGAAGTTCAAGCACAAATCGATGTTCTAAGCCGAAAACCAGATTTTCTAAAAAATACCCCAAAGCCGTGAAAAATAGGTTTTCGTTGTATGTAAAATTTCGCTTCAATTGCCTAATTTCTTGCAAAAGTCTTTCCATTTCAGCAAGATTATAGGTTTTGTAGGCTTCAAAATACTGCCTGATGCGAATGTTGAGCCTGAAAAGGCTGTCAAAAATATCGTAATTAGCAAAAGTTTCGCTCTCGGATTTTATATGTAATATTTCCTCAAAATTTTCAATTTTAAAATTTGATTTTTCACAAACCTGCAAATAAAGCAGTAGCAAATGATAAAACGAAAATTGAGCCGAGTGTTTGTGTAGTGTATTTTTGAAGAATTGATGTTCGGTATCTTGCTCTATTCGTTTCAGGTTGGTATCGAGCCAGTTGCCAAAACTTGCAAAAATATCTTCTTGAAAGGCTTTTTCTTGCAATTTTTCTTTAAGTTTTTCTCTAATCTGTTCAAATTCTCTTGCTGTTTCTGGGAAAATTTCATTTTCAGGCTTGAGAGCGTGTATTCTTTGGCTAATTTCAAAAAATTTTTTAAGTGTTTGTTCGGTTTCTTTGTCTGTAAGAATTTTCGGACTTTCAACGATTTTACTAAAAGCAAGACGTTTTTCTAAGTCATACACCCTGCCATAGAAGCCAAACATTTCTTCTTGTAAAATGTTGCTTTTGAGTTTTTTAAAAATTTTTCGGGCAAGTTCATAGCTTTTATTTTCAAAGAGAAATTCCGTTAGATAAATGTTTTTGAAAATATTTTGTTCGGCTAAGTGTTTTTTTCTGTTTTCGGGAAGTTCTTTTTGTACATTTTTGGGCAAATTAGCGTCTAAATCGTAGCTGTAAAGGTGCTGGGCAAGGTTTTTTAGGAGATTTTTAGTAAGATCATTAACCAAGTTCGAAAAACTTTTACTTACTATTTGGTTTTTTATTTCGTTAAAAGTTTCCTCAGTTAGTTCTTTTTCCTCTTTTTGTGCCTTTTGGATAGCTTCAAACAATGATTTTTGCTCTCCACTATTTGAAGCAGAAAAGCCTTTTTCTTGCGTAGAAAGCGTTTGTACGAGGTCCCAAAGTGCCTCAAAATTGGCAGTAATATTATTTTTTACTTTATTTTTCAGAGTACCTTTCCTTTTCATTTACTTCAAGCGGTTTGATTTCAGACTTCAGATTTTGCAGTTTTGTATCGGTGCTTGCAAGCTACCTTGTTTTATTGTTTCACTTTTAAATTTCAAAAAAAATGGCAAAAAAACCAAATCACGAAGCCGACATTTCCAATGCCAACAAAGGCACGAAAGGTACGAACATTACCTACGACAAAAATCAAGGTAATCGTGGCAAACAACTTAACCCCAACCAAAAATCCAAAAAGTAAAAATGGCGGATTTTTCAAAATCTAAAATCGAAGAAAAAGGTAACATCTCTTATAGCGTTTGGAACGCTATAAGAGATACAAAAAGCCTGCTACAAACCATGAAGCAAAAAACTGAATTTTTTGGGAAAACTTAATTGATAAACAACAATGCCTATGCTAAGCCCTCGTATGCGTAAGAAACTTTTGCAGAAAATATTGCAAAAAGCCTCTGAAAACAAAAAATACACTTTTTTTAGTCTTTTAGCCCCCGAAGAACTTACTTACAAACATTGCAGAATTTTGGCAGAACTTATGGACTGGGACAGCAACAGCGTGGCTCGTTTGTTTGCAATTGCCAACTTCAAAGCTACGCAAAGCCTTTCTATCAGTTCCGAAAAAAAGATTTTAGATTTTCTTGGCTACGAAACTATGGAAAAATTAGAACTACTGCTACTTATAGAAACTGCCTTAGACGAAATAAAAAACCTACTACAAAGTATGAAGTAAATTTTCTTAGAAAAATTTGAATCTTTGAACCAAAAAGGGAAAGCCGAAAACCTTGAAAAGAGTAGGCAAAATTTACAATTCTAAATCCAAAAATTATGAAAAAGCTATTTTTAACTTGGCTTTGTACCTTCTTAGCCTTTGGTATCTACGCTCAACAAAACGGCTCTGTGGATTATGAACTAAAAAAGTTGAAACAAGAGCTTCAAGGTGGCTATAAAGAATGGGTATGGAAATCGCAAAAACTGAAGTTCTCAATTCCTGCTACAATGAAAGTAACTCAAAACACTGCTAACGAGTTTCACGCAAAAGATGAACACAACGAATTTGCCATTTTCGCTTGGCAAGACCGAAAAGTAACCGCCCAAGATATGAAAAACGCTGTCTATAAACTTGCTGATGAATATCTTGATAATCTCGGAGTGGTAGAAGAACACGATATAGATGACTTTGAAGGCGCTTATGTTGTGGGTACTGATAAATACGGACATAGCACGGTTTTCTTCGGTCTTATTGACAAACGCGGTGGTACAAACTTTTTTGTAGAAGTTATTTTTGATAGTAAAGATGAGTTTTCAATAGAAAATGCCTTCAAAATGATTGATAGTATAGACAGGCTCTAATCATTGTAGCCCTAAACAAGTAATTTACACTCTAAACCTGCCAAATGGCAAAATTTGGTAGGTTTTTCCAAATTTTTTGTTTTCAATTTCTACCTCAAAACTCTAAATTTATGTTGCAAAAATTATGTCTTGTAATTGCTTTTGCCTTGTTGGCAGTAGCTTGCTCACCCAAAAGCGAAAAAGGTAAATGGACCGAAAAAGATAAAGAAACCTTTAAGAAAAGTTGTGTAGATGAATACGACAAAGCCAAAGAAGATGAACGCAAAGCACTAAAAGCACTTGGCATCGGCGATAAAGCTGATTTTTCGCAAATGTGCGATTGCTTGCTCAAAAATGCCGAACCGATGTACCTGCCCGATGAAATCAATAAAAACAAAGAAGAACAAGATAAACTTTCTCAGAAATGTTTTGGCGAACTTTTAGGCGAGAAAGGTGCTTGGAAACCTAAATTTAAGAGTATGATTCAAGGCTTTATGGAAGACGATGCCAAAGAGTCCTTTGAGAAAGCCAGCGAAGAAGAAAAAGAACTCTACAAATCTTTTGTTGAATGTACCATAGGAAAACTTGAAAAAGAAATAGACCCCAAAGAATTTTTCAACGCCGACAAGAAAAACGAAATACTCAGTAATGCTTTTCATAAAGCAGGTGAGGAGTGTGGCATAGAACTACACTTAGGAATGGAACTGCTCAAAGCAATTATGAGCCAAAACATAGATACAGAATGATAAAGTTTCTGATACTAACGTGAATTAGAAGCTACTAAATGTTTTATTTTCTTTCGCTCCTCCTTCGGTTAAGCTCGCCTGACCAAGGAGGAGCTAATTAGCTCACATAAAAAATCATTTCTATTTCTCTGCCATTATCTTTGAAATGGACTTCATCGGCGAGGTGTTTGATAAGGAAAATACCTCTACCACCAATTTTGTCCAAATTTTCGGGGGCTACGGGGTCGGGAATGTGATGGTAGTCAAAGCCTTTGCCTTCATCTCTTACCACAAAACGCAGAGCCTCGTCGAGCAGTTGCATAGTTAGCTCTACATTTTTCTTTGGGTTTGATTGATTTCCGTGAATAATAGCATTATTGACCGCCTCGGTGATGGCGATAAGAATGTTTCCATAAATATCGTCGTTGATGTCGTATTGTTCCTTTACGTTATCAATAAAACTTTCAACGATACGGATATTTTCGGGAAGCGAAGGAATCTGCAAACTCACAGACTCCAACTTATTGCCGATATAAGTGTTTTTATTTTCCAATTCTTTGAAAATATTTGTCAATCTCTTTTTTGTAATACGGATTGAGAGCAGGCGGCACGGTACGCAACATCTCTATCTGTTTTTCCTTGGGCTTGGTGTATTGCTCCAAGTTTTTTGGAATTTGTTTTTCTTTGGGCTTAGCGGTTTCACCTTTGCGTTTTTCTTCTTCGCCACGCTCACGCATTGCCTTTTCGTACTCCAAAAGGCGTGTTTCTATATCTTTCTGGCGTTTTACGAGCTGGTCGGTCAGGCGTTTGTTGATTAAATCTTCTTCATTTTTTTCCATTTCTTTAATCAAATCGCTGAGTTGTTCGCCCATATTGTTGCCGTTTTTGTCCAACTGATTGCCTTTTCGGAGTTCTTCTAATTTTCGGCGTAGGGCTTCCTGACGTGCTGCCAATTTAGCTAATTCCTCTGAAAGTTGGTTGCCTTGCTTACCACTTTTTTTGAGTTCTTGGATTTTCTGTCCGAGTTCTTGTTGCAATTCGCCAAGGCTCTGCCCTTTTTGTTTTCCTTTATTTTTCCCCTTAGACTGCCCCGATTTGGCATTCATTTGGTTCTGCATTTCTTGCATTGAACTATTGAGCATCAGGGCGAGGTTGTTCATCGAGGTCATTGCCGATTGCTGTTTGCCTGCCGCCAAGCCCAATTTTCGTTCTTTAATGCTTCTCGAACTTTCTTCCATAGCCTTTCGCATATCGCTCAATTCGCGTGTAACAAAAGACTCAATCATCGGTTGGCGTTTGGCAAGAGCCAGCAAACTATCTTCCAAGACCTGTGCATCATCACGCAGTTTGAGTTGTTTTTGAGCCAAATCAATGAAACGAGGGTCTGAAACATTGATTTTCTTAAATTCTTTCATCAAATCTTCTTGCTCAAAAGAAAGTTTCACGAGATTATCCAAAATATTTCTCAGATTATTCATATCTTCTTCCAAACTTTCCATTTCCATTTCAGCCTGCATCCGCTCCATTTGTTCTTGCATTTCTTTCATTTTTTGGGCGGCTTTCTTTTGGGATTGCGAGGCTTTTTGATTGCTTTTGTTATTCTTATTTTTTAGTTCTTCCAAACTTTTGTCTTGCTCGCTATCCACTTCTTTTTTCTGCTCTTCCATATTGAGCGTAGGATTGGGTTCTTGGAGGTCTTGGTTCATTTTCTCCAATTTATCCATTTCTTTTTTGAGGTCGTCGAATTTTTCGTTTAATTTTTCTTGTTTTTGTTGTAAATCTTGCTGTTTTGCATTGTCTTTTTTATTAGTCTTTTCGGTTTCTTCGGCAAGTTTTTGTTGCTCTTGGGCAAGTTTTTCTAATTGATTTTTAATATCTTCAAATTTTTGTTCATACTGCATTTGTTTGAAGAGTTCGAGGATTCGGTCTAATTCTTTTTCCAAGTTTTCTTCTTTGTTCAAGATTTTTTCTAATTGTTCTTGCAATTTGGGGTCGTTGCGTAGTTCTTCGAGCAATTTTTCTAATTCTTCGTAAAGTTTTTTAGTTTCTTCGTCGAGCAAATTATCCATTAGCTTTTGGAGTTGCTCAATTTTTTCTTTGAGTTCTTCGTTTTGCTGGTCTCCGAAACGTTCTTTTTTCTCTTCGTTATTACGATTAAGCTCTTGCAAAAGTTTTATTTCTTGGTCAAGATTTTCTTTTTTCTGTAAAATATCTTGAATTTGCTTGCGGTCGTTGTAGTCTAAATTTTTCTTAGTTTTCAGTTTATTATCTAATTCTTGCAAATCTTTACGCAGCTGGCGTGCTTTTTGCAGGGTTTTATCCACTTGGGAAGCAGTTTTTTGAGCGGTATTTTCTATTTCTTGGCGTAATTCTTGTTCATTTGGCAATTTAAACTGATAGGTAAGCGTTTTAGCAGATTTTGCACCATTTACGCCGTCGTTGTCCCAAACTTGTGCAAAATATTCTATTTGCTCGCCGGGGCGAAGTTGTAGGGGTCTCAAATCCATTTCGTAGTAAAAATTTTGAGCTACCGAACCAGCCTGTACGCCTATGGGAACGGCTTTGAAGTCGCTACGCGGTTTGCCATCAGCACCAATTATTCTGTAAAAAAATTTAAGTTGGCTGATGCCGTAATCATCACTTACGCTACCGCCCACGCTTACGAAGTTATACAAAGCCGTATCTTTGTAGGTTTCCATTCCGATTTTGGGGTATTGGTCAGGAATAACGTTGATGTAATACGTGATGCTTTCTTTGTTTTCGCTATGTTCGTTTCGTAGGCGAATGGTATAGTTTTGCGAGGCACGCAGTTGTTTGGAGTAAGCGAAAGTTTTGTTGCTTTCTCTTTGAGCCTTAATGGTATTTTTTTCACCTTCAAAAGTTAGGTACAGACTATCAGTTTTGGCTACATTGAAAAGCCATTGTACCTGCGTACCTTCGGGAACAACCAAATTGCCGATATTTTTCAGGCTTTCAGGCGTTTTTCCTAAGTAAGCAGGATAAACAAGATTGGCACTAAAACTGAGCAGACTGGGGCGTTCGAGCAATTCTATCTGATAGCTATTAGAGTTAAACCCTGCGGCTTCAAAATAAAACTCTTCTGCTTTCTGCAATCGCTGAAAGGTGTAATGATAACCTTGTGCATCTTGTTGCATCTTGATTTTGCCTTCGGCTGTTATCAAATACACTTCTTTGGGCAAGGCATTGCCTTTGAGTTGAAGCTGAATCTTGAGGTCTTCACCTTTGAAGGCTCTAAGATTTTTGTTGAGTAACTCAAAACGAAACGGAGCGGCATCAGCAAAAGTTTCCGAATAGCGAATGATACGTTTGGAAGGTTCTGTAAAAAATTCTATTCCACCTACCACAAAGCCTATGAAGGCAAACAGCAACAAAAGCAGGAAATAGCGTAAATACTTTTTGTTTTCAGATAAATCGACTGCGTCAGGAAAATGAAAAATACTCAGCTCTCTACTTTTTTGCTCGATACCTGCCACTAAAAGTTCGGTTTTTTGTTCAATTTTACGTAGCTGAATAGTGTTTAGTAACTTATCACCGATATTTGCAAAATAACTACCGATATGTTGGGCAGCTTCTTCATCAGAAATTTGCTTGCCGAAACGCAACATTTTGAGCAAAGGGACTATTACCCAATAAGTCATTGAAAATAAAGCAGTTGCGACAAAACTGAACAACAGAAAAGCACGCATACTTTTGCCAAACCTGCCAACGTACTCAAATGTATTGAAAAGCAGATACAAAGCCGCCAAAAATATCAGTACAATCAGCGAACCTCTAAGCAGAAGGTTAAGATAATATTTTCGCTTGTAGCGATTTAAGTTTTCGTTGAGCAAATCCATAGTTAAATTGTAAATTGTGTATAGCTAAATACAGCAAGATTTACACTAAAAAATTTTCTGACATAATCAATGGGGAATTTCTCAAAGATAAAACAATTTTTTGGAAAAAAAATCAAAAGATTTTTTATATTTTCTGAAATTCTGCAATTTTGGCAGAAATTTTGACGGTTTTAAAAAGAAAACATGTTCCGAATGAAAAAAATTTTTTATTTTCTTATTTATTTTGTAATAAATTTTTCATTTGCCCAAATGCCAAAGCCCGAATGGGTACGAGGAAATTGGAAAGTAGCTAAGTTAGAAATTCCTCATTATGAGCAAATTTTAGCTCGTGCTACGCCCGAAAAACGCAAACAAGTCGAGGAAGAACTCAAAATCCTTGCTCAATCAGGCGATTTTAGGTTTAATGCTGATGGTACGTACCTTATCATTTTTGCAGGGAACAAAGAAGAAGGTAAATGGAAAACCAATCAGTATGCTTCCAAAATTATTAAGCAAGAAAAACTGCCCGATGGCTCGTACCAAAAGCCCGAAGAAGTTGGTATTGAGCTACTTACCAAAAATACAATGATACTACTCAACGACTACGAAGGTGGCGAAATTATCCGAATCACCCTGAAAAAATAAGTACTTAGACATTAGTAGTTAGATGTTAGTACTTAGACAAAATATTGTTTTTCAAGTTTTTACACAAATACAAGTGTCTGTTTAATTGTGTTGAGGCACTTAATTCTATAATTCTATGCAAAACCAACTACGATTCGTTTCGCTTTTTGCCTCGTTGATGTCTGTCTGGATTGTTTTCTCGGTAGCCTTGTACCGAACAGGTTTTCCGACCTCTCCACTAATGCTCAGCAAAGCCGTAGGCTTATGTTTCTTCGTAATTTATCTGCCTTTTTGGCTTGTGAAAGAAGCAAAATTTTGGTGGCAAAATCGCTCTTTTTTGAGTTTTGTAGTTTTGTTTCTTTTGGGCGTTTTGGGCTACTTAGTGCGTTTTTTCTCGGTAATTAGTTTTCTTTCTTACCCGATTGCCATAGTTGGAATTTTGTTGTTTGCTCTTTCGGTAATCAATACAGCAAAGAATGCTTCTTGGCGAGGTTGGGTGAGTGTTTTTTTGCTTTCATTAGTGATAGCAAGCTATTTTTTGGCATACTCTTACAGCCAAAATGCTTTCAGTGCAATTTATGAAGCTGTAACTTCCTACGCTCCGATAAGCAAAGAAATCTTAGTAGATAATCTTTATCACGCAGCAGTAGCTAAAATGATACAAACCTATCAAGTGCTGACTACAGGTACCGAGGGCATAGTTTCAATGGACTACAATGTGGTATCGCATTGGCTTTTTGCTCAATTGGCACTATTTTTAGGCGTAAGCATTTTAGATTTTTACGATTTGCTCAATCCGATTTTGTTTTTTCCTTTTTTTGTTTATACGTTTCTTTCGCTTGTGGTACAATTGTACGAATATTTTTGCACAAAAAACTCTTTACAACCTTCGGCAAATTTGTTTTCAACAGCATTTTGGATAGTGTTTTTCTGTTTGTTTTTCCCCATTCCCGACAGCATCTACGCAAGAGGTATGCTGGGGTATCATTTTGTTCAATCACCTGTTTATACGCCTGCTTTGGCTTTTTTGTGGAGTTTTGCAAGTGTTTGCTTAGCTTATTATCAAAACATATCGCAAAAATTTGTTTTTCAGTGGCTTATATTTCCTTTGCTCTTGTTTCTGATAGGCTACACACACGTAGCAACAGGCGTAGCGGTTGTTTCGGCGGCGGGGTATGTGTTTTTGCGTTTTGGGTTATTTAGAAACTTACAAAATTGGTTTTGGACTATCTTTCAAGTAGCTATTTTGTTTTTTACCTATTGGCTCACCGCCGAAACGAACTTCGCAGGAAAAGCCCGAAGCTACGAAGGGGCTTTTGCATGGTTTCATTTTTTCAGGCAAGATAGTTTTGTGTGGTGGGATTTTCTGCTCGGCTTGTATTTGCCTTTATTTTTGCTGATGTTTTTATGGAATAAATATTTTAACGTTTCTTCATTTTTAACAAAAAAAACACTTTTTCTCGAACTGCTCGTTGTGATTGCTTTGGGAGGCATCGCACCGAATTGTGTGTTAGCCTTATACGGCTCAACGGGAATGTATTTTATGAGCATTCAACGTTTGCTTGCAGGGGCTGTATTGCTTGCATATCTGCCTTTTTTAGCGATTTTTTGGAGTTTTTGGAAAAAAAAATATGCTCCTTACCTTGCCACCACTTTGGTGATAGGTTTTGCTTTGCTTTTTTATATGAGTTTCAGGAATACTCATAACAACGCCTGGCAAACAAATCTGAATGTACGTAAAACAATTATGCAAATTCCCGATTTCTCGTGGAAGGCGAATCGTTTTATTGAAAAACTTTTTAGCAACGATAAAGATTGGGCAAAAGCTCACAAACTTTTTAGCCGCGAAATAGAACCAAAAGTAGCTCAAAACCAATACACAAAACTTACGCGTGCCATTGCTCAATTAGATAGCCTGCCGATTTCAGAAAAAAAGCAGTCTTTGCTGCACATACCTTTTCATAAATTGCGTCTTGCCCATTTTGATAGCCTCACGATTTGTATGGTAACACCTTTTCATTTCACTTCGCTTTCAGGAATAGCTCTTTTGGGAGGTATTCCGAAGGCAGAGTGCCGTGCAAGTGCATACGGCTACGGCTATTTAGATTATTCGCTACGCGATAAAGTTTGGAAAGAAGGACTTACCCGCAACGAAATCGTGCAAACCGCCAAAGCAAGAGGTTTTCGGTTTGTCTATTACCTAAAACCCGAAAATTATACTTTTGAAAAAGTTGTTGTAGAATAAACTTGAACTAAAATTTTTGCTCTCTTTCGTAAAATTTCATCACGCATTCGCAGATATATTTTTGTTCATTTAAGCTCAATTCATAGTAAAAAGGTAAGCGGAGCAGACAATCGCTGAAAAAATCGCTGTTGGGCAGATGTGGAGTAATTTTATTGTGCGAAACATAAAAAGGACTTCGGTGTAAAGAAAGATAATGAAAAACGGCTTGTATGCCTTTGCTTTTTAGAAAGTTTATCAATTCGGTGCGTTGTGTAAGATTTTTGCAAATAATGTAAAACGAATGGGCATTGTGTTGGGCATAAACAGGGATTTGTGGTAAGCTAAAAAAACCTTTCTTTTCACCTGTTTGAAGGAGTTGGTAATAGTTTTGCCAAATCTGATGGCGTTTTTGTTGAATATCCTGCAAGTTTTCTAACTGAGCCTGCAAGATAGCGGCAATAATATCAGAAGGTAGAAACGATGAACCAATATCAATCCAATTGTATTTATCTACCTCACCTCTGAAAAATGCAGAGCGATTCGTACCTTTTTCACGTATGATTTCGGCTCTTTTAACAAATTTTTCATCATTTATCACAAGCATACCCCCCTCTCCTGCGATAATATTTTTGGTTTCGTGAAATGAAAAAGTAGCAAAATGTCCGAAACTGCCTAAGGGTTGATTCTTGTAGTAGGCTTCAATAGCTTGGGCGGCGTCTTCAATCAAAAAGAGATTATGTTTTTGAGCAATGGTTCGGATTTTATCCATTTCGCAGGCAACACCTGCATAATGCACCACTACAATGGCTTTGGTGCGTAGTGTAACAAGAGCCTCAATGGTATCGGCATCAATATTAGGATGCTGGCTTTGGCTGTCGGCAAAAACAATTTTAGCTCCACGCAAGGCAAAAGCATTTGCCGTAGAAACAAACGTATAGGCAGGCATAATGATTTCGTCTTGTGGATTTGTGTCAATCAGGATAGCGGCCATTTCCAAAGCATCGGTACAAGAAGTTGTAAGCAGGCATTTCTTGAAACCATAACGACTTTCAAAAAACTGGTGGCATTTTTTCGTAAAAAAGCCATCTCCCGAGATGTGAGCATTGGCAACTGCCTGCTGAATGTAAATAATTTCTTTGCCCGTAAAATAAGGTTTATTGAAACCAATTTGCATAGAACTAACTTTTAGCAACCAAAATCGTACCTGCCACAATCAGCAAAGTACCTACAAACTTCTGCCAGGAGAGTGGTTCGGAAAACAAGTAAAAACTCAAAAACATCACCAACAAAAAAGCCAAACTCGTAAAAGGATAGGCAAACGATAAATCGAACTTCGTAAGAGCGGCAATCCACGTAAAACTTGCCACCAAAGCCGATGCAAAGCTCGAAATTACCCACCAATCCCAAAGAATTTGCCAAAAATAATGCAATTTAGCTGTAAAACTCTCGGGCATAGCTCCTTTGAGATTCAGACGCCATTTTAGCACTAATTGCCCATACACGGTAAAGATGATTGTCAGGAAAATATACACGTAACCCATAAGAACAGCTGAAAGTGAGATTTTGAATTTCAAACTTACAATTTTCTGACTAAAATCGTAAAATCGTAGGCTTGGTAGTCGTGCAAGAGAGCGATATTTTTAGAAAAATTCCGCATACAATAATCAAAAAAGAAAGTCGGTGAGGCGTAGTAGAGGTCGGTACGTTGTTTTTCTTTATCCGAATAACTTGTAAGCATATTGAAGGCAAAACCTTTACGGCTTTTTTGGTGCATTACTTCGAGCGTTTCAAGAATGTAAGGCAAGAACTCAAACTCGCGTAAGTCTAATTTTTTGTTGAAAATTCCACTGGCAACACAATAATCGGCTTCTTGCATTTCTTGGGGACTTTGGATAGCAACGAAATGGGCTTGTGTAAAGTGGCTGTATGTGTGTTGAGCTTGTGTAATCATATCAGCCGAAAGGTCGTAGCCGTAAAAAGTAAAATTTTGGAAGCCGTGTTGGAGCATAAATTCAGCCAAAGCTCCGTAACCACAACCTAAGTCGTTGAGTGTGAAAGGTTCTTTTTCATTTTCTAAAAGGCGAAGCAATTGTACGAAACGAACTTGTTGGGCGTGTTCGTCTTTCCAATTTACGCCTTGTGCCGTAGAGCCGTAGCGTTGGAGTTGTTCGCGGTAGAATTCGTTGAGTTGGTCTAAGATTTTTTGCATATATTACGATTTTTTGAATTGATAAACATTGCGGACAATGCTTCGCGGTCTTTGTTTTACTTCGGAAAACATTTTTGCAAGATAAATGCCAATGATTCCGATACAAAAAATGATAATGCCACCAACCGCCCAAATAGAAATAGCAATGCTTGTCCAGCCCTCGATTTTGTCGTCGTAAGCAAAATATTGCCACAAAGCCCACACAATATAAGCAAAAGCAAAAGAAGTCATCAGAATACCAATGTAAAAAATCAAATACAAGGGCTTATGGCTCACCGAGGTAATAGTATTGAGAGCGATTTTGAGTTTTTTCGTAAAAGTGTAGGTCGTAGAACCTTTGCTTGCTTTACTCACTTTGATAGCTTTCTGCTTGAAACCAGCCATCTCGAACAAGCACCAAAGGTCAAATTCTTTTTCTTGGTATTGCAGTACAGCACCGACGTAATCTTTTTTCATTAGGCGAGCTGTGAGTGTATCGGCGGGATAGTTGATGTCGGAAATAAGGTTAAATAGTTTGTAGTACCATTTGCCACTGATACGCTCAAACCAATTCCCTTTGCGTTGGTGCTGAACACCATAAACTACATCAATTTCAGGATTTTGCTGAATTTCGTTCCAGTAATCTAAGAGCAATTCGGGGGCTTCTTCAAGGTCAGAGTCAATCAAGAAAACCCAATTTCCTGTGGCGTAGCAGAGGGCTGTCCAGAGGGCTTGGTGGTGTCCGAAATTTCGGGAAAGTTCAATGACCTGCACGTTTTCATCTTTCTTAGCAATTTCAAGAGCCACGGCAAGCGAAGCATCAGGAGAGCCATCATTTACAAAAATAAATTCATAATTCATTTGTAATTTCTGCAAACAAGCAAGTGTTCTTTGGTAAAATTCTTTGATGTAGGCTTGCGAATAATAAAGCGTAGTGAGTACCGAAATTTTCATAGACTTTTTACAGATTGAAAACTTTTCATAAATTTGGTAGCTTGATGACCTTCGTTGAAAATCAAATCGACGATAGAGACGTGATGCGTAAATTCGCCATAAAGCTGGCGATAAGGCAGATAGCCGCTATAATCCAAATAAACGATTTCTATATTTTCTTGTATGAATAAATCTTCATTAAGATAATTTTTAGCTGAAGCCCCCGTGTAGTAGATGTTTGCTCCTGCTTGCTTGCAAATATCTACGAGGCGTTCGGTTTGTCCTTTTTGTTGCAGAGGGTAGGTATCGGAGTAGGTGATGGGAGTTTTGATGTCCAAAATTTTACACACAATTTTTATCAGCTCGTAATTGATTTCCGAAAGGTATTGCAAGGTATTTGTCAGGTAAAATTCCTCGAAAAAAGGGGCAAATTCTTTGAAGTAAGCGGCTTTTGAGTAATTGATTTTGAGCGTATTCCAATGTTTTTTTCCCCAATTTGCCTCACTGATTTTGGTATCTCTGATTTTCTGAAAAAAATTTCCTTTCACTTGTACAGGTATGCTGAGCCATTGTACGCCTTGAGAAGTTTTGATAAGATTTCGGTTTCGCCAATCGCGTTTGGTATATTGGGCTTCATCATAGATTACAAATTCATCTACGCTATGAATAGCATCAAAATAACCTTTCCAAGGAATGTAATTAGATTGTGTAATTAAAATTTTTTTGTTCATATTCCCCAAAAATCAAGGCAAACCTACAAAAAATCACAAGCTATACAAAATGTTGTAATTTGAAAAAAATATGTAATTTTGAAGCCAATTTTTACCAAAAAAATTATGAATATGGCAACTCCCTTAGTACCTTCGGTAGGCAGAACGCTTGACCGCTTCATCAAGCAAGACCAAGCCCAATTTCCCAACGCCACAGGCGACCTTTCGCAACTGCTACGCGATATTGCGTGGGCAAGTAAAATCATTCATCGCGAAATCAATCGTGCAGGTCTGATTGATATTACTGGCTCTTTCGGTACGCACAATGTACAAGGCGAAGAACAACAAAAACTTGACGTAATTGCCAATGTTCGTTTCATCAGAGCCTTGAAAAATGGAGGCGAAGTGTGTGCCATTATCTCAGAAGAAGAAGACGAAATGATTGATACAGGCAACCTCAACGGCAAATACGTAGTTGCTATAGACCCCTTAGACGGCTCATCAAACATTGACGTAAATGTTTCTATCGGAACAATTTTTTCTATCTACCGCAGAAAAAGCCCCTTGGGAACACCTCCTACCACCGAAGATTTTTTGCAAAAAGGCACAGAACAAGTAGGTGCAGGCTACATTCTGTATGGTTCTTCTACGATGCTTGTCTATACCACAGGACACGGCGTAAATGCCTTTACCTACGAAAACTCTTTGGGCGAATACATCTTATCCAAACCCAATCTGCAAACCCCCGAAGACGGCAAAATTTATTCTATCAACGAAGGCAATTACAACGATTTTGACGAGGCAGTAAAAAAATATTTGGAATACTGCAAAGAAAAGAAATATTCAGCTCGTTACATCGGTTCGCTGGTAGCCGATTTTCACCGAAATCTACTCAAAGGAGGCATTTATATCTACCCTGCCACCCAAAAAGACCCAAGCGGCAAACTACGCCTAATGCACGAATGTAACGCTTTGGCTTTCATTGTAGAACAAGCAGGCGGTATGGCAAGCGACGGCAAAAATAGAATCATGGAGATTGAACCCACAAATATTCATCAGCGTTGTCCTTTGTTTATTGGCTCTAAAAAAATGGTAGAAAAGGCTTTGGGATTAAATTGAAACATGGAAAAAGCCAAAAAATATCATCAAAAAAAA
>Ga0308394_1000656_pt1 | contig 18041 bp, 17 predicted proteins | sample Hotspr2Sampleme2_FD_202366 | JGI IMG/M metagenome (GOLD analysis project Ga0308394, IMG submission 202366) | Hot spring phototrophic mat microbial communities from Mushroom Spring, Yellowstone National Park, Wyoming, United States - 20050701_me2 ...
TATAACAAGTAATGCTAAGGCAAAAAAATCAACGTCATTACGAGGTTTGCGATAGCAAACCGAAGTAATCTGTTGGTGAATGAGTAAGGATTGCTTCGCCTTCGGCTCGCTGGTGACAAGAAAACCAGCATTACATCTTTAACACTACCAAAAAAATAGAAAGTTGCTAATTTTTCTGATTTTTTTTGCAATAAGATTACGTGCTTTCTCGTAATTTTGAAAAGCATTTTATCACACCCCCAATCAGTTTGTATGATGAAAAAAAAACTTATTATTGCTCTTTTATTCTTATCGTTCAATTTATCTGCTCAAAATTGCTTCAAAGATATTGTTTTACTGATTGATACCCTTAAATTTACGCAACAAAAAAACAGCATCAATTTCAAAGGCGAAAAATATTTAGCTTTTGAGTATTTTGTAGATAACCCATCTTGCGAAGTTCGCTTGTATCCGTACTCAATGGAGAATATTCAGAAAATTACGCTTGCTCCTTCGGGCGATTTTGAATTGATTGACTCCGTTTTCAGAAGCCAAGATTATTTTCGTTTCAAAGTGCGTTTTGCCAATCTCAATCAAACACAATTTACAAACTTTAATTTTACAATCTTTCAAATTCCCTTGAAAGAAACTACTTGCGAGGTGCGACTATTGCCTTATTTCAACACACAAGTAAGTTTCAATCCCAAAGATGATGAACTTTATGTTGGTGAAGAAAGAACTTTTGAACTCATTTCTAATAATCCCGAAAATATACGTGTCAATCCTATTCCTACAAGTGGCAGAGATATTGATTACCGAACCGAACTGGTTGGCAAACAATTACGCCTGCATTTGCTCCCCAACAAATTGGGCGAAGCAGAACTACAATTAGAACTAAGTACCTACAACCCTTACATCGAAAAAGATAAAATTCACTACCAACTGCCTGTCATCAAAAGAAAATTTAGAGTAAAAGGTAGTCGTTTGGCGTTTCTCAATACCGATATACGCGAAATTACCTTAGACGAACAAACCCAAAAAGAAGGGATAGAAATACAATTAGAATACAACCGCTACTTTTCTCTAAACAAAACCTACCGCATAGAAAATCAGGAAAAAGCAGGTGGAATGCTCGTAGCCGAAATTTTTGTAAAAAGTTTTTTAAGTAATGGTAAGATTTTGTGTATTCTACGCCCTTACAGCTTCCACCGAATTAGCGACGGATATTTATACGTTAAGAATGGTGATGAACCTATTTCTATTACCAATTTCAACGTAACACCTAAAACCATCATCAATAATATTATTATCTTTCACGAAGGAAATCGGAGAGAAACGGCTTTTTATCCTGGCGAAACGGTCGATGTGCGGATTGAGGGATTGGCTCTGCATAAAGCTAACTTTCGCTTCGATGGTTTGAATGTTCTCACCTCTGACTCACTCATCAGGACAGAAAACGTACATACCTACAAACTACAAGTACCTATCAATATCGCTAAAAAAGAGGTAGAAATATACAACAGAGGCGAAAAAATAGGTCGTTCTATCCCTGTGAATGAATACCAACGCCCACACCAGCTTAATTTTGTTAATATCAACTTTGGCAGTGGGAAAAATATAATCACAGACCTTCCCCAAACCGTCCTGCACCCACATATTATCCGAGATATTGAAATCTCTTTTACACCCGATAAAATAGATGAACAAAGATTGTTTGGTAAGCAGTACATCAGCGTAGATATAACGATATTTAATGCTCGTGGCGACCTTGTAGAATTGAAACGCATCAATAACATCTTAGTTTGTCCAGGCGAAAATTCTCCTCGTTTTGCTTTCTACACCGACAAGCAATGCAACAAAACACCTATCAGTTTAAACACAATTTTAGCACGAAAAACTTACGATTTGGACGGTTGGAGCAAAATAGAACTTGTTTTCAGCCACGATAAAGACAAATACGGCGGCGATGGCTTTGCCAAGAAAGTAGAAATTATTTTGCAAAGACGAGTTCGTTTTGATACCGAAGTAACTTTCCCAGGAGGGTTGCTCATCAAACGTGCCGATAGACCCGATTTCAGCCCTTTTGGAGGCATTAGCCTCGCAATTATGCAACAATTCAGTTTCTATGACCCCGATAAAATCAATCGTTTCAGACCTTACAAAGTTGGTATTGGTATTTTGGCTAATAATGCTTTTAATTTCAACCCCAATGCTACTAATCGCGATCTAGGGATTGTAATGATAGGTAGCCTTTACCCTACTCGGCGAGATGTAAAACTTACTTTTCCACTCTTTGCAGGAATGGGATATTTTCTGAGTGCGAAGGCTTGGTTCTTCTTGATAGGTCCAGGGATTTTTGTCAGTTTCTGATTGCTATTTTGCACTTTCTTTGAAGCCAACAATCAGAAAAATAACCCATCGGAGGGCTGTTTTATACTCAAAAATAGAGGATTTCGTGCTTTTACGTGCTTTGAGCGGAGCCGAAATGTACGTAAAAGCACGTTCCTTGGAAAAAGCTCTGAAAAGCCACTCTTGATGAAGCATAAGAGGAGAAGAGGGGATTCGAACCCCCGATACGGTTTCCCGCATACACGCTTTCCAGGCGTGCCCCTTCAACCACTCGGGCACTTCTCCAAAAAAGGAAGCAGGTACAAAAATACAGAATTTAATCAAATGGCAGAATAATTAGCCTGAAAATTTTGTTTCTTATCCTTTTTTACGCATTTGCTCTAAGAAATCCCACATCTGATTGGGTAGCTCGTTGAGGTCGTTAAATTCGCCTGCTCCTTTTATCCATTCGCCTCCATCAATCGTGATCACCTCACCATTGACATAAGCCGAGAAATCGGACATCAGGTAAGCGGCTAAATTGGCAAGTTCCTGATGTTCGCCCACTCGTCCCAAAGGAATACGATGCTCGGGAGAAAGCTTTTTGCCCAAATCCGTCTCGGCTAAGGCAGGTGGAAATAAGCGTTCCCAAGCCCCAGGCGTAGGAAACGGACCAGGAGCAATGGCATTGAAACGAATTTTATATTTTGCCCATTCCACAGCCAAAGACCTCGTAAGAGCCAGCACACCTGCCTTTGCACAAGCCGAAGGCACTACGTAGCCCGAACCTGTCCAGGCGTAAGTCGTTACGATACTTAGCACCGAAGCAGGGATTTTGTTTTCTATCCAATATTTTCCAAAAGCAAGCGTACAATAGTATGTTCCTTTCAGCACAATATCTACCACCGTATCGAAAGCTCTATACGATAGCCTCTCGGTAGGGCTGATAAAATTGCCTGCGGCATTATTTACCAAACCATCAACCTTTCCGAACTTTTCAACACTTATTTTCAAAAGATTTTCAATTTCTTCGTATTTGCGAACATCGCAGGCTACGGGCAAAACGTTTTCGTTTTTAGTTTCTTGCTTCAATTTTTCAGCTGATTCTGTCAGCACTTCAATTTTTCGGCTCGTAATGATTACATTTGCTCCAAGCTCTAAAAAATATTTGCTCATAGAGTAGCCCAAGCCTGTGCCGCCGCCCGTAACTACAATCGTTCTGCCTGCTAAGGCATTTTCTTTTAACATTCCCTGTGCGTGCATCTGTTATGGTTTTTGAAATTTCACTTTGGCAATATAAAAAACATCTTCCTCACGCGAAAAAATTTTATCGGCTTTCGGATTGTATATGCCTGCAATCAAGATGTTGTCGTCGTACCAAGCAAATATTTCATTGTTGGTAGGGCGTATTTTTTTCTCCTTATCAGGCTCAATTTCGTAAGTGAGCTGATACGGCACTTCTTCGTTGGCGTAGATTACTTCTCTTTCTTTAAAAACTTTCAGATTGATGCCTTTGTCGTGGGGTTGCAGTAAAATGCTATACTGCTTCTGCAAAGAAAGCGTTACGTTTTCGTGCAGTGTGGTTTTGGTTATATCTTTGATTTTCATTGCGTTGTCCCAAAGTAGATTGCCTTGCAGGTCAAAAGCCATTACGATACAATGCACAAACTGATAAGTAGGTGGGGCTGTATTGTAAGGGTATCGGTAGTTACACCAACGGTCATACACAGAGGGTAGAAGGATTGGGTTGGTTGTCATCATCGGATAAGGATTAAGTATAGAATTGTTATACTGATACGAGGCATTGTAGCTCTCGGCAACGGCTATGATTTTGTTATCCCAAAAAATCGGTTTGTGCAAGCGAAGACGAAGTTTGTAGTTGTAATGTTTGCCCTTTTGTAGTTTTTCTTTTACTTTTTCATTTTCGCGTTCTTTGCGTTTTTCGGTGGGCATATACTCAAAAAAATGTTTGAGGTAATCAAAAGATTCTTGTTTGAGGTAGGGTTTTTCGTCTGCTTTGTATTTTCCCCAAATCCAACCTTGTGAGTAGAAGTGGCTTTGTCCGTTGCCGTATAAGCCTATCAAATAATTTTCATTATTGATGCTAAGCATTTCCAAATCGGTGGGGTACTTGTCTTTTGCGAAGGTCAATTTTGTTTCACCGATTTGCTTACCATTGCTTAGGAGTTGGCGAATGAAGAAATTTTTAGGTCCGCGTTTGGTTTCTCTGATAAGTACGTGGGCAACATTTTCGGTGCGATTGATAGCAATATTTTTGATGTCAAATTTATCATCAAAATAAGTAGGAACGACTTTAAGCGTATTATCAAAAAAACTAAAATCAATGATTACATCTTTGCCTTTATTTGTGCCAATCAAAAACAAATTGTTTCCGAAAACAACAAAACTGCTGGGGCTGAAAGTAAATGGAATTTCACCTTGCTTGAAATCCAAATCGCCTGTAAAACTATACGACAGCAAAGCAAATTGGCGGTGATTATCGGTATAGAAAAGTAGGTACAAGTTTGTGCTATCGGTATGATAGCCTTCGTATTGCCACTTGCGTTCTATTTTGTACTCTTTTTCACGAATTTGGGTAAGTGATGAATCCAAAACCTTGAAATAATACAATCTTCGCCTTGTTTCTTCGTCCCAATTTTCTTTTTCTCCAAAGACAATCAATTTTTTTTCTTGCGGCAAAGGCAATAGCTCAAAGGTGTAGTCGGATTTTCGGGGGATTTTTTGCTCAAAACGGCTGTATTCTTTGAGTTGTGCGTAGCTGTATTGAAATAAAAAGTAAAAGATTGCAGTAAAAAATAACAAATATTTCCTGCACGTTTGGTTGAGCAAATCACTTATTTGTGAAGTTTTTTTCATTTTTTTACTGCAAAATTTTGTATATCAATCAGCATCAACACGGTTCATCACTTCGGTTTGTTTGCGGATAGACTCCACGTGAATAAGTTTGTAAATTTCTTGGATAAGGTCTTTACTCAAACCCATTTTTTCAGCCCATTGGGGGCGGGTGCGGAAAATTTCGTTCCAACGCTCAATTTGAAAAATACTGATATTGTTTTCGCGTTTATACTCACCAATTTGTTCTACGAGAGCCATTCGATTGGCAAGGATTTCGATAATTTCTCTATCTACTTCGTCAATTTTTTTACGGATATGTTCCAATTGGTTGTTGAACTCTGCGTCGTCGGTGCTTTGCCTTCTGATTTGGAAACTTTCAATCATTTCGGCAAGTGCCTGTGGAGTTACTTGCTGTTTGGCGTCGCTCCAAGCCTTATCGGGCGTGATATGTGTTTCTATCATCAAGCCGTCGTAATTGAGGTCTAAGGCTTTTTGAGCTACTCTTTGCACAAGGGTTCTCTCGCCTGTGATGTGGCTGGGGTCGCAGAGCAGAGGCAAATGAGGAAAAATGCGTTTTAGCTCCAAAGGAATTTGCCAAGTAGGTGGATTGCGGTACTTGCTTTCTTGCAAAGACGAAAAACCACGATGAATAGCCGCAATTTTCGTGATACCAGCTTTATGGATACGCTCAATTGCTCCAATCCATAGTGCCAAATCGGGATTGACGGGGTTTTTTATCATTACGGGTACATCGATGCCTCGCAGAGCATCGGCTAAATCTTGTACATTGAAAGGATTAACCGTTGTTCTTGCACCTATCCAAAGAATATCTACGCCATATTTCAAGGCAAGTTCTATGTGTTGAGGGGTTGCTACTTCAATAGCAAAGGGCAAATTTACGGATTGTTTGACGGTTTGTATCCAAGGCAAGGCTACTTCGCCGTGTCCTTCAAAATTGCCAGGGCGGGTACGGGGTTTCCAAATGCCTGCACGTAAAGCACTGACTTTAAGGTTTTTAAGTTGAAGGCAAGTGGCTACTAATTGTTCTTCGGTTTCGGCACTACACGGACCTGCGATGATGGCGGTTGCTTCGTGTGGCAACCAAGTAGCAAGCGGTTTTATGTTTAGTTCAAATTCCATATAGATTTGTTTCTTAACGAAAACGTATTTGTTTGCATTTTATTCTATAACTTTTGGTACTCTGAAATAGTTTGCGTCGCGTTTGGGGGCATTGCAGAGAGCCTTTTCGTGGTCTAAGGAAATTTGCGGTTCATCGTTTCGCAATACGTTGATTTCTTGCGAAATATGAATGAGCGGAGCGACCATATCGGTATTTATTTCGTTGAGTTTTTCCATCCAGCTCAAAATTTTGCTCATTTCGGCTATCATTTGTTCGGTTTGGGCTTCATCGAATTGCAAACGAGCCAAGTGAGCAATGTTTGCGAGGGTTTGTTTGTCTATCTGCATAGTCAGTTGTTAGTTAAGGATGCTGAGCAAAGCCGAAGCATCAGGAGACAAGGCATGCCTTGTCTGTACAATTATCAATAAGGATGCTGAGCGAAGCCGAAGCATCAGGAGAGACAAGACCTGCCTTGTCTGTACAATTATCAGTTATCAATTATCAATTATCATTGTTCATTGTTTATTGTTCATTGTTCATTGTTCATTGTTATTTAAACACAATTCCTACCTTACGCATTTGTCTTTTGATGAAATTTTTAAGAGTTTCTTTGGTATTGGTAGCAATTTTTTTGGTAAGTGCCTCATCGGGGCGAGGTTTGAAAATGGTATCGTGATATTTTACGGCATCGGGGCGTGTTTGGGTATAGAAATAGGTATAAATGGATTTGCGTGTCATTCCTTCGGGAACGTTTATTTTGGAATAACCGTGAAAGGAAATTTCGTTGGTTTCAAAAATAACTGCTCTATTGAATATAGGTGAAACTTTTTTTTCACATTTGGTCATATCGGCGTTCCACATTTCCAAATCGCCGCCGTATTCGGGTTTCCAATCTTTGTTCATATAAATCAATAAATTGAGCCTACGATGTACGTTTTTTTCGGCGTGAATATTGAAATCAATATGTACATCTAAGAAACTGCCGTTTTTGCCTTCGTGCAAACCACAGCCGAGGTTGTCGTCGGTTACAAAAACATCATCGATGCCTGTAATGGTAGCCACCCATTTGGCAAACTCTTTACTCATCAAATCTTTACGCAAGTCGGCGAAGGCAGGGTGAAAATCTCCAAAATTTGCTCCTTCGGATTTGTTTTCGTTGATGCCGTTGTAGTGTTTGGCAAGTTTTTCGGTAGGTGGGAAATTATCGTGCAGAATGTCAGCAAAATCTTTTTTTAGGAAATTATCCATTACAAGATGTTTGTAGGGCTTTGCCTGTTGAAACTCGTTTTGAAGTTCTTGTATCTTTTGTTCCGAAAAATATTCTTCATTGAAGCTGGGACTAACAATAAATGTACTTTGAGCCATATTTTTATGTTTTTTAGAAAGCAAATCTACGAATTTTTGTAAAAATTAAATATTTTATCTAAATGTTTTTTTTGACTTTCAAGACATTATTTATAGTTTTGTAGATATGAAAAATTAAAGCATTTTAGTTTTCTTGTATCAAGAGAAAAAATACTATGAGTTGGTTACACCCGATTCTACCTTTAATAAAATATTTCCTTCACACTCCCTACAAGCGTATCAGTGGTTTTATGCACAATGCCTCGCAGGCACAAGAACAGCAGTTTGCTATGCTGATAAAAGCGGCAAAAAATACAGAATGGGGTAAAAAATATGATTATTCTCTCATAAAAAACATAGAACAATACCAAAGAAAAGTGCCTGTTTCTTCTTACGAAGAACTTGCTCCCTACATTATGCGAATGATGCGGGGCGAGCCGAATGTGCTTTGGGGCAGTCCTGTGCGTTGGTTTTCAAAGTCATCGGGAACGACCGATGCTCGTAGCAAATTTATTCCTGTATCCAGAGAATCGCTAATTAGTTGCCATTTTAGAGGAGGCAAAGATTTGATTGCACTTTACATAGAAAATCGCCCCAATACAAAATTTGTCTTAGGCAAAGGTTTAGGCATAGGAGGTACTTTTCAGGAAAGCACCGAAACAAAAGGAATTTTTTATGGCGATGTTTCGGCAGTAGTTACGCAACAACTACCTGCTTGGGCTCAACGATTGCGAGCACCAAGTCTGGAAGTAGCAATGCTTGCCAAATGGGAAGAAAAAATCGAGCGAATGGCACAGGAAACTATTAGGCAGAATATTACCAGCCTTTTGGGTGTGCCTACGTGGATGATTGTGCTACTGCAAAGAATACTTGAAATAACAGGAAAAAAACATATCAAAGAAGTTTGGAGAAATTTAGAAGTATTTTTTCACGGAGCGGTTTCTTTCCAACCTTATCGCCAACTTTTTGAGCAACTCGTTCCCAGTATTGATTATATGGAAGTCTATAACGCTTCCGAAGGTTTTTTTGCACTGCAAGATGACCTTAGCCGAGACGATATGCTTTTGATGTTGGACTATGGAATTTTTTACGAATTTGTAAAAATGGAAGATTGGGATAATCCTTACCCCAAAAGTTATACGATTTCGGATGTAGAACTGAACACCAACTACGCAATGATTATCTCTACGAATGGAGGTTTGTGGCGTTACAAAATCGGCGATACGGTTAAATTTACCTCTAAAAATCCTTATCGTATCAAGATTACAGGCAGGACGAAGCATTTTATCAATGCCTTTGGTGAAGAACTAATGGTAGAAAACGCTGATGTGGCAATTGCAAAGGCTTGCCAAGCTACGGGTGCTACGATTACCGATTTTACGGCTTGCCCCATCTACATAGGTGATGGCACAAAAGGCGGACACGAGTGGATTATTGAATTTGAAAAAGAACCTATAAGTTTAGAATTATTTGTGGAGGTTTTAGATACAACTCTTCGCGAAGTAAATTCCGATTATGATGCCAAACGCTACCAAGATATTGCTTTGCAAAAACCTATTATACACAGCGTACCTGTGGGAACGTTTCATCAATGGCTCAAAACACAAGGCAAACTCGGTGGGCAACATAAAGTACCGCGTCTTGCCAATACTCGCGAGTACGTAGAAGACATACTCAAACACGCTGATATAGCTTGACTTGATGTTTGCTAAATTTTTTCAGCGTCTTAGTAAAAATAAGGTCAGAATGAAGGTGGTTGTACTTGTGATAAGCCCAAGAATCGGAGAAATATCACTGACACTTTCAAGAAAGGTTTTTCGGATAGGTTCAACATACACAATGTCGTCGGGTTGGATTTGCAGATTTACTCGCCGCATACCTTCGACAGTAGAAAGGTCTATCACATAAATATTTGGATTTCGCAAATCGCCACGAATAAGGCGGATATTCGTGGCTCGCAGGTCGTTGGGCATACCGCCTGTCATTGCGAGCAATTCTACAAGGGTAGTATTTTCGTTGATGAGTGGAACAACCTCACCTTTTGTACCTTTGAAGACGATGGCTCTTTTATTGAGGAATTGTACTCTTACGTAGCTATCTTTGTAATATTTACGAAATTTGATAGAAAGCAAGCTATCGGCTTGGCGAGCAGTCAGCCCTTCGAGTTGTACTTTACCAATCATAGGCAAATACACAAAGCCATCGGTTTGTACGGTATAGACATTAAAATTTACGGGCGAATTTACATTCGCTTGGTTTTGCGTTATTGGGTTTGCTTGTTGGTTGCCGGGAGTTTGAGGATTGACGTTATCAAAAGCTCCTGCAAATTGAATTACTTGTCCGTCGTTGCTGTAAAGACGAAATTGCAGGCGGTCATAAGGTTTTATAGTGTAATTGCTCTCGGCATTCATTTTGGCGAAAAGCACTTTGTCGTAAATCAAGTCTCCGTTTGTTTTAAACATTATATTTTGGTTATAGAGCCTGCACGAAACCAAAGAACAAAACAAGCCAAAAAGTAGAATTTGTCTGAACATTGAAGGAGGTTATTAAAAAAGCCAACAAGTAAAACTTGTTGGCAATATAAATATTTTAGGAAATCAAGCAGGTAAAATTTTAGTTTTTCTTGGGTTCTTCTTTTTTGCCAAAGAAACTGCCCAAAAACTTAGAACCGATGTCTATCATATCGTCTAAGACACTGCCATCTCCGTTTCTATCCAGAAATTTCTCAATCAGGCTCATTTCTTTTTGAGGGACTTGTTGGGCGGTAGGATATTAACAATTCCTTTCACATCTAAACCTTGTTCTTTTTTCTTTTGCCCCAAAAATTCTAAAACGAGTGGAGCCGCCATAGAAAGAATATTGCCAACTAATTCGGTACTTACACCAACGCTTTTACTAATTTGATTTTGTGCGGGTTGTTGCGTTCTGCCTAATACGTGTCCTAATATTTTCATACCGTCTTGCATTATATTAGACGCATTTGAACTGAAGGCACTACTTAAATTACTAAGCAAACTGCCATCGTGTTGGTCTAAGGCTTTGTTTAGAGATTCTGCTCCTTTTTCATCAGCTACATTTTTGTTAAGTCCGCCGATAATCATAGGTAAGCCCATTGCTACAACCTTCTAGACTACATCTTCTCCTACACCAAATTTTTGAGCCATATTTTTGACCGTATCGCCTTGCAACATTCCTGTAAGGCTTTGAAACAAATTATCCATAAAATTTTTTTTAAGAAGTTTGATACTTTAATTTGATGCAACATATTTATTTTTATGATTAGCAAATATTTTTGGAAAAAGTTTTTACGAAATTTCTTAACGCATTTTGGCTCTTTTCACCATATAGGCATACAAAACATCTTCAAAGGGTTGGGCTATATCTACCTCTATGAAGTCAATTTTATACTGCCCACATTTCATTTTTAGTGCTTGCGAAAATTCGGTAATTTGTTTGCGATAGCTGTCTTGTATCTGATTAGGCTGTAATTTTACTTTCTCACCTGTTTCCAAGTCTATAAATTCGTGGGGGCGGTTCTCAAAGACAAAATCTTGTTCGGTTTTTTTATCAACTACGTGAAAGAGCAGAACTTCGTGTTGTTGGTGTTTGAGGTGTTGTAATGCTCCGAAAAGTTCTTGGGCATCTTCAATTTGCTCGAACATATCGCTAAATATCACTACCAGAGAGCGTTTATGGATTTTTTCTGCTATTTCGTGAAAAACTTTGCTTGCCAAAGTTGATTGTAAATTGCTGTCTGTATCTAAGATTCTTTGAAGCAACAAAAACAATTGATGTAAATGAATGGTAGTAGATTTGCAGGGAGTATGCTCGATGATTTTATTATCAAAAGTAGCAATACTAACGGCATCACGTTGTTTTTGGAGCATATACGCCAGAGCCGCCGCTGCAAACACACTGAACGTAAGTTTGCCTTTAGTTTCTTTGGGATAGTACATCGACGAGGAGACATCAAGCAAAATTTGGCAACGAAGGTTAGTTTCTTCTTCGTAGCGTTTTACGAAGAGTTTGTCGGTTTTGGCAAAGACTTTCCAATCGATGTGGCGGGTGCTTTCGCCTGTGTTGTAGAGGCGATGCTCGGCAAACTCAACCGAAAAGCCGTGAAAAGGCGAACGATGCAAACCCGTAATAAAACCTTCCACCATTTGTTTGGCAAGTAGTTCTATGTTGCCAAATTCGCGTATTTTGTCTAAAGTCAATTTCATAAGCAGTTGTCAATTATTCAGCAGAGACAAGGCATGCCTTGTCTGTACAATATTGCCAAAGCAGAGACAAGGCATGCCTTGTCTGTACAATCATTGTCCATACAGATTTTTATCCAAGAAAATAGATTTTTTGATTTCTTTGATTTGTTCGGCAGTGGCAAGTGCAGGGCGTCGTTCGATGGCGGTAAAAGTAAAAACAGGTACTGCCTGCACCATTTTCCCTTTGTAAAAATACGTATGCAAGAAAAAGCCTTGCCTTACGCCTAAGCGATGGATTTGGTCAAAAAGAAAATTTCCAAAGCCATGAAAAATGGGCTTACCTTTGTAAAACTCAACCTGCTGAACCTGATGAGCCTGCGAACCATACACAAAATCTGCTCCCCAATCTATCAAATATTTTGTAATTTTTGCTTGGCTTTTAGTGGGGGCATAAGAATCTGTTTCGTCAAATTGTACGGAAGCAATGATATAGCTAATTTCTTTGTCTTTTTTGAGGTTTTCAAGGATTTGCTTCACGCGTAGGCTATCGTAGGGGGCGGCACCTACTTGGTTGCCACGCCTACCTGCACATTCATTGACGGGACAACTTTCGTTGAAGCCTATCATAGCTATTTTTGAGCCATCTTTGAGTTGAAGCACAAGCGGTTCGTAGGCTTGCTCGGGCGAGAGACCACCGCCAAAGGTTTTCATACCATTGGCTTGATACCATTCGTAAGTCTTGATGTAGGCATCTTTACCATAATCCAAATTATGATTGCCTGTAAGTTCTACGATATTTACGCCTAATTTTCTGAAAGTTTCTAAGTGAGCCGTTTTCATACAAAAACGCATACCGGGTACATATTGGCAGTTGTCTAAGGCACTTACTTCGTTGCTGATATGCAAAAAATCGCCTCCTTTTACAGCGGGCAGGATATTTTCTAAGAGCCAATCAATGCCGTTTTGGTCGGTAGCTTTGCCCATATAACGTGTGAGAGCAGTTGTACCTGTGAGGGTAAAGCGTGTAATTTTTTCAGAAAAATTGAAAGTTTCTTTGTCTGTGCCAAGCAGATACAAAGGATATTTTGCAGAATTGTTAAAAAAATTGATACCATCTACCGAAAGGGCTTTAAATTGTGGTGTAGCGTTTTCCAGATTGCAGAGCAAGAAGTTTTCTTTGGCAAGTGGAGCAAAATCACTGACTTTCTTTAAAATTTTAGAGCTGTTACAGTCAAAAATTTCTTTTAATGGGGCTTCTATGGTTTCCAGCACGTAAATTTTACCTTCGCAATATAGTTGTTTGAGTTCTTGCAAAGAAACATTTGTTTGTTCGGAGCCGAAGCCTGTAAGCACAAGGAGAGCTTGGTTTTCGGTTTTTGGAGTTTGGATTGTATCTTTTTGGGTTTCGCCTTGCGAGAAACTGCAAGCGTAAATGATTGAAAGTAAAAACAAAAAGCAAAAAGATATTTTCATAATAAAGTATATGCGAAAACTTTGTAAAATTAGGAAAAATATTTGATAACTTGTAATAATGTTGGATTATTGTTCAAAAATTTAGCATAGTTTTACGTAGCTTCCCAAGCAACGAATTTGTCCTTCATATTTTTCAAAAATTCTCTGAACGTTTTTGTCTTCTATGTGCCCCTCAAAATCTATGTAGAACCAATACTTAAATTGGGCTTCATTTTTGCGGGGGTGGCTTTCAATTTTATTGAGATTGATGCCGTAGCGGTCAAATTCTTGCAAAAAAGTAGCCAAACTGCCTGCTTTGTCGGGCAAATCTACCAAAATGGTTGTTTTATCCTGCCCGCTGGCTTGATTGCTGAAAGTCTTACTGATTATCAAGAAACGTGTGGTGTTGTGGGCATTGTCTTCTACGTTCTCAAAAAGCACGGGCAAGTCATAGATTTTGGCAGCAATATGTGAGCATAAAGCGGCTGTGCCTGTTTCCTGACAGGCTAGTTCGGCTGCTTTGGAGGTAGATTCTACATTGACAAGCAAAATATTGGGAAAGTAGTCGTTGAGGAATTTTCTACATTGTCGGAAGGCGATTTCGCGTGAGTAAATTTTTTGAATTTGTTTGATGTTTTCTTCGTTGCTTGCCAAAGCAAAATGAATAGGCAAAGGAATTTCTGCAACAATCCGAACATCAATTTGATTAAGTAGGTCGATGGTTTCGGTTACGGTGCCTTCTTGGTTGTTTTCTATGGGTACAACTCCAAAACGCACTCTTTCGGTATGTACGCTCTCGAACACAGCTTTGATGCTGGGCAAGGAAATATACTCGCTCATTGCACCGAAACGGCTTTCAGCGGCTTGGTGAGAAAAACTACCTTCGGGACCTAAAAAGGCTACTTTTTCGGGCATTTCTATATTGCGAGCTACAGCAAATATTTCCAAAAAAATTGCATCTATCGCCGCTTGATTAAGCAGCCCTTTATTTTGCGAAGCAAGTCTTTGCAAGATAGCTCTTTCGCGTTCGGGGCGATAGATGAGAGCATTGTTGGATTTCTTGAGCCTGCCAATTTCTTTAACGATTTCCATTCGCTTATTGAGCAACTCCAAGATTTGCGAGTCAAGGGCATCAATTTTGTGCCGAAGTGTTTGTAGTGCGTTTTCTATGTTCATAGTTTGTAAAAGGAAAGAATTTTTGGATTAGCAAGATAGTGAAAATTTGTGTCAGGGCGACTTTGAAGAATTACATTTGAAAATTATTTTTGCAACAGCGAAACTAAAAGATTTTTTGATTGTTTTTAAATAGGAAAAAGATTTTTTCACCTTTAAACTTAAATACAATTATGGCATTTACACAAGCACCTTTACCTTACGCAGAAAACGCATTAGAACCTTACATCGATGCTCAAACGATGAACATTCATTACGGCAAGCACCATGCGGCATATGTGAGCAACCTAAATAATGCAATAGCAGGAACAGAAGCAGAAAATTTGAGCATTGAAGAAATTTGCAGAAATATCAGCAAGTATTCGGTAGCGGTTCGCAACAATGGTGGCGGGCATTACAACCACACACTTTTTTGGGAAATTCTTGCTCCAAATGGCGGTGGAGTTCCTTCGGGTGAGTTGGGCGAAGCTATCAACAAGGCTTTTGGTTCGTATGATGCTTTCAAGGAGGAGTTTTCGAAGGCAGCGATGGGACGTTTCGGCTCGGGCTGGGCGTGGCTGTGTGTGATGGAAGACGGAAGCCTGAAAATTTGTTCTACGGCTAATCAAGATAACCCTTTGATGGATATTGAGGGCGTACGTTGTGGCACACCTATTTTGGGCTTAGACGTTTGGGAACACGCCTACTATCTCAAATACCAAAATCGCCGTGCTGAGTATGTAGCGGCATTTTTCAATATCATCAATTGGGAAAAAGTTGCAGAAAAATTTGCAGCAGCAAAGCAATAAAATTTAGTTTTGTTTTTCATTGTTCGTTGAGCGAAGCCGAAACGAACAATGAAAACTCTTTTCAGATTTTTTATAATAAAAAAACCTTACTTTCTGAGTAAGGTTTTGGAATGATAGTTATAGTGGCTTTTATTTGATTTTATCAAATACCTTGCCAAACTATAAAGTAGGTAAAAATATCTCAGCTATCATACATCTTGCACTTCCGCCACCGTAGGTTTCTATGGTATTGAGTGGGCAAGGGACAAGCTTTACATAGCTTTCTAAGCGTTTTCGTTGTGTATCTTCTAAACTATCGTAAGCAGTTTGAGATAAAATGAGTAAGCGAGTTCCCTTGTTATTGCTTACTTCGATAGCATTTCCCAAAAATTTTTTCATTTGTTCGTAAGAGATTTTGATAACTTCTTTTTGCATTTTGCGAAAAGCCGTAAGCAGGTCTTCTTGGTCTATTTCGTCTTTTATGACTTCCATACAGATAATTACAAATTTATCGCCCATAGTCATCATTACGTTGGTGTGGAATATCGGTTGCCCGAATTCATCAACTGCTTGAAAACTAATATTTTGGTAGCCCATTAGGCTACAAAATCTATCTAAAACTTCGCTATGAGTACGACTTGAAAGGTTAGCAAAGGCTACTTTGTGGTCGTGTTCAAGCACCATGCTGCCTGTTCCTTCTAGAAATTTGTTTCTGTTTTCGTAATGCGATAGATTGAGAACGTTGTGTATTCTGAACTTAGCTTTAAGCGTATCTAAAATATCCTGACGGCGTTCAGCTCTGCGATTGGGGGCTTGTAGCGGGTACAAAACTACCGTGCCTTCGGCGTGAGTGCTTATCCAGTTATTTGGAAAAATAGCATCGGGTTTGTAAGGAACGAGTGTATCTTCTATTACAAGTACATTCAAATCTTCTTTTTGTAGTATCTCAACCATATAGTCAAATTCGGCTAAGGCTTTTTGATGAATTTGCTCCGAAAAATTAGCAGGAGTTTTCTGAAACACGTTGGTGGCGGCTGTTTCGGGATTGTATCCAAAAGCGGCGGGGCGTATCATTAACAAGTGTGATGTAGTATGCATACAGATTACATTTTAAAAAGTGAGGGAGACTTACAAGAACCGATTTTGCTTACCAAAATAGTCATATTTTTTGAAAAACAAATACAATTTTTGCTAAAATACAAACATTGTGGTTTTAGCCTAAATAAATAAGTTTTTTATTGAATGAAGTAGAAAAGTAACAGCTTATTTACTTTCTAGATAATCAAAAAGTTCTTTTTTGCTTTCGTTGGTTTTGAGGCTACGCGAAACTTTGGTGTAGTATTGGTAGCGGTCGTAAGTGTAGTCGTAGGCGAATTTAGCTAAATCGAGTTTTTCCTTGTCAAAAGAGATGAGAGCTACTAATTCAGCAACTTGTTGTGAGGAAAAATAGCCTGTATTTTTCATTGAAAATTTAGCTACCCTTACTTTTTGTTCATCTGAAATTTCTTCTTGGATATTTTTCTTGATTTCTTCAAATTCGCTATCCAAGACACGCATAGCGTACCTATCGGCGGGCATAGGGGTATCATTGGGGGCTTGCGTTTGGGGGGCAGAGGGTTCTGTACGTTGCTCTTGTTGTGGATTGGGACAGCTTGGAGCGGGAAAGTCATTGCGTGGTCTTCTGCGAATACGGGTTTCTACGCCAAAAATATCTCCGATGTTTCCGATGCCTTGTAGCGTAATTCTGTATTTATCTTTCTTTTTCCGAAGTACAAAAGAAAGACCATTTAGCCCCAGCAAAGGTATTTTTTTTTCTACGACTTGTGGATTTTGTGTTTGTGGATTGATGATGATACGTACCCAATAGATGCCGTCCCACAAGCCAGTGGCACAGGCGTAGGTATCGGGAACGTCGTTGATAAGACTGCCATTTACATACAAGTAAAAAGGCTCACCTTCTATATTTTCAAATGTAAGTGAAGAAAACTGAGCAGAAGAATTACTTGCCAAATGCAAGATTAGAATTACTTTAAGTAAAAAGTATTTCATACGTATTCAATTTTTACCAAAAGCAAGACAAATAGCATACCAAAATTATTCTTCTTTACGAGGAACAAAAACAATAGGCACTTTTTTGGTCATTGCTACGGCTTGTTTTTGGTTGTTTTGGGCGGCAATCCACGCTCCTTGTGGCGAGGCAACCATCACGGCATTGATGATAATATCCTCAATTTGTTTTCTCAATTCGGGGGGCGTATCTTCGGCGAAGCCCTCGATTACTTGCACTTCCCCAACGGTAGAGTCTCTACGTACCAAAAATTTAACTATCAGCGTTGCTCCGAATTTGAGTTGCCTTGCTTCGGCGGGGTACGCAATATTTTCTTTTACCTTTCTGATGAAAGCCGTATCACCTTCTTGGTAGTAGGCTTTTGAAACCAAGCGATAGCCATCATCTTCTTCTTTTTTCTTTTTTCTTTTTTTAGAGCTTTTGTTTTCTTGTTCCCAAGTAGGTTCTATTTTTAATTCGGTATTTAGGGAATCGTCAGTTTGTTTCAAATTTAAAGAGTCTGCGGGAATTTCTTTTTCAACTTCGGTAGTGTCTTGGGCAAATGCTTTTCCGAAACTCATTATAGCAAAAAATAATAAAAGCAAAAAACGTTTCATTTTTTATTCTAATTTAGATATAGAAATTCGGCTACGAATGTAGAAAAAAAAATACACTCAATCAATAAAATTGCTTTTTATTCTTTTTGAATTTTCGTTAAAATGTAATAAATTTGGGTTGATTTGAAATAATAAAACCCTATGAGTACAAAAACT
>Ga0308394_1000657_pt1 | contig 18039 bp, 10 predicted proteins | sample Hotspr2Sampleme2_FD_202366 | JGI IMG/M metagenome (GOLD analysis project Ga0308394, IMG submission 202366) | Hot spring phototrophic mat microbial communities from Mushroom Spring, Yellowstone National Park, Wyoming, United States - 20050701_me2 ...
CGGTGTGCATTGACCTCGAGGATGCCGTTGCCCCCGCGGACAAGGACACCGCCCGGGCCAACGTGGCCCGCGCCTTTCGCGAACTCGACTTCGGGCCGCGCCTGCGCTCCTTCCGCATCAATGGCCTTGACACCCCCTTCGCCTACCGCGATCTGATCGAAGTGATCGAGACGGCCGGCGAGCACGTGGACCTGGTGATGGTGCCCAAGGTGAGCGGGCCGGAGGATATCGCCTTCGTGGACCGGCTGCTCACGCAGATTGAACTGGCGCGCGGCCTGTCGCGGCGGATCGGCATCGAGGCGCAGATCGAAACGGCGCGGGGCTTTCTCTACATCCGCGAAATCGCTGCGGCCTCGCCCCGGCTGGAGACGTTGATCTATGGCCCTGGCGACTATGCGGCAGGGTTGCGGGCGCCCCTGGCGAACGTGGGCGAACGCGATGAGTACGACGCGGCCTACCCCGGCCACCGCTGGCATGCGATCATGCACGCCATTGTCGCCGCGGCGCGCGCCAACGGCCTGCGCTGTCTCGACGGCCCCTTCGCCGGCCTGCAAGCGCCCGAAGAGTTGGAACGGGCCAGCCGCGCCGCCAGGGCCCTCGGCTTCGATGGCAAGCAAGCTATCCACCCCGGGCAGTTGGAGGTTGTCAATCGCGTCTTCGCGCCATCAGCCGCGGAGGTGGCGCGGGCCGAGGCGGTGTTGCGGGCCTACGCCCAGGCTGTGGCCCAGGGCCGTGGCGTCGTTAGTCTCGATGGCAAAATGATCGATGCGGTCAACATCCGCATGGCTCAGGTGATCGTCGAGCAACACCGTATGATCCAGCAGCGCGGAGAGCAATAGGATCCCCGTGTAGCACGGGAGGGCTTTGTCCTCTGTGGAGGCGCCCGGCGACCCGCTTGCCCCGTCCCCCGCTATGCCGCCGGGCGGCACACCACCCGATGAAAACGGGGGTATGGGGAAACCTGGTTGCCCCATACCCCTGGTTGAGGACTGCGCCCTCACCCTCCCGCGGGCGGGGGCGTGGGGAAACCCGGGTTCCCCACACCCCTGCGCGCGGGCTGCGCCCTCCCCAACCCTCCCACTGGCTCGTCTGAGAAAACCCGGGTTCCCCACACCCCTGCGCGCGGGCTGCGCCCTCCCTAACCCTCCCACCGGCTCGTCTGGGAAAACCCGGTGTCTCCAGACCCCTCGCCAGGGGACTATTCTGGTCCTCGAAACTCCAGCACCCCATCGTTGATGGGGCCAAAGCGCAGGCTCAACAGATCGAGCAAGTAGTTCTGGTAGAGTTTCCACGGCTTCTTCACACCCTGGCGCGGCAGCCTGTCGAGGGCGCGCAGCACGTAGCCCGAGGTGAAGTCGAGCGCCGGAACCGTGCCGAGATTCGGATCGCGCCGGCGGGGCGTACACTGGCGATAGCCGTGGCGCTCCATGTAGTTGAGCAGGCGGCAGACATAGGCGGCGGTCAATTCGCACTTCAGCGTCCAGGAGGCGTTGGTGTAGCCGAAGGCCGAAGCCAGATTGGGGATGTCGCTGTACATCATGCCCTTGTAGCTGAGGGTGCTGGCAAGATCCACCGGTCGCCCATCTACCACCAGTTCTGCGCCACCCATCAGTTTGATCACCAGCCCGGTGGCAGTCACGATCACATCGGCCTCAAGCTCGCGCCCCGAACACAGGCGCAGGCCCCTCTCGGTGAAGGTGGCGATCTCATCGGTGACCACCGTCGCCCGCCCCGAGCGAATGGCGCGAAACAGGTCGGCATCAGCGGCCAGGCACAGCCGCTGGTCCCAGGGATTGTAGCGCGGCGTGAAATGCGTGGCGACGTCGTAGCCGGGGCCGAGGTGTTGTTGGGCCATGCGGATGATCGCCTGCTTCGTGGCCCTGGGGAACCAGCGCGCCAGGTAGTAGAAGAGCATGTTGACCAACACCGCCTTCCAGCGGGTGGCCCGGGTGGCGAGCGCGGGAGGGAATAGGCGTTGCAGCGCAAGGGCCACGCCATCCTCCGAGGGCCGCGCCAGCACATAGGTCGGCGAGCGCTGCAGCATCGTCACCTGCGCCCCCCTTTCGGCCAGCGCCGGCACCAGCGTGATCGCCGTGGCGCCGCTGCCGATCACCACGACGCACTTGCCACGATACTCCATGTCCTCCGGCCAGTGCTGCGGATGGACGATCCGCCCGCCAAAGCGTTCTACGCCCGGCCAGTCAGGGGTGTAACCGCTGGCGTAGTCGTAGTAGCCGCTGCACATAAATAGAAAGGCGCAGGTGAAGCGCAGCGGCGTCCCTTCCGGCCCCCGCTCGACCTCAACCGTCCAGCGGCCCTCGTCGGAGGACCAGCTTGCCCGGCGCACGCGGTGCTGGAAGCGGATGTGGCGGTCGATGCCGAAGGCGCAGGCGGTTTCGCGGATGTAGCGCAGAATGCTCGGGCCATCGGCAATGGCCTTCTTTTCGCGCCAGGGGCGAAAGCTATAGCCCAGGGTATACATCTCCGAGTCCGAGCGCACCCCCGGATAGCGAAACAGATCCCAGGTGCCGCCAATAGTGTCGCGGGCCTCGAGGATGGCAAACCGCTGCGTGGGGCAGCGCGTTTGCAGGTAGTAGGCGGCGGCGATGCCGGAGAGTCCGGCGCCGACGATCAGGATATCAATGTGTTCAGGGTTCATAGTATGGTCCAGGTTTTGTAGCATCTTCCTGATGTGAACCTAGGCTGCTAAAGCAGGGGAATGGGGAAACCCGGTCTTCCCATTCCCCCACCCGCGGGAGGGTCTGGGAGGGCGCAGCCCTCCCAGGAACAACCTCTTTTTCATTGCGGCGGTGTGCGGCGCAGCCGCATAGACGGCTAACGTGAACATAAGCCCTCGGCGAGGGGTGTGGGGAAACCGGGTTTCCCCACGCCCCGCCCCGCAGGGGGATGGGGAAACCGGGTTTCCCCATCCCCCTCCCGGTGGGAGCGTTTGGGAGGGCTGCACCCCCGACGCGGGCGGACCAACGCGATCGCGGCGGGCATGGCCCGTCGTCCCTCCCCCCAACGGCGACCGGCAAAAATACTCCTTTTTGAGTGACGCCAGCACTGGCCGGGGTGCTACACTGATCGGGGTACAGCATCGCCCGGGCGTCGCGCAAGCGACCGGCGGCAGGGGCGTCACGTCACGGGAGGGTTTGGGAGGGCTTTGCCCTCCCAAGAAGAATCTTATCTTCATTCCCCTTCAGCCGTCCATGCGGCTGCGCCGCACAACGCCCGATGAACATCGCCTGGGAGCGCGGGCGGCCCGCCCTCGTCGCGTCTCCGCGGGCAAGGTGACGGCCCCCCTCCCCAGCCCTCCCCCCGCTGGGGGGAGGGAGTCCGGCTCCTCCCCCCAGCGGGGGGAGGTTGGGAGGGGGGCTGCGGCGCCACATGCGCTTATAGGGATTGGCTCTCGCAGCCTATGTTCACGTTAGTGGGAGGGTTTGGGAGGGCTGCGCCCTCCCAGGAAGAACCTATGGTCATCCCATCGGGGTGCGGCGGAGCCGCATGGACGGTTGGAGTGATGGCCGCGGCGGGCGATGTATGCCGCCTCAGGAACTCGCAAGTCAAAGAAGGAGCGCACGATGGCCACCCTGACCGTGTTCAAGTTTCCGACCCCCGAAGGCGCCGAGCAGACCCTGAGCAAGCTGCAGGATCTTCAGAAGCAGCAACTGATCACCATCCTCGACGCGGCGATCGTCACCTGGCCCGCCGACAAGAAGAAGCCCAAAACGCGGCAACTCTACAACCTGGCCGGCGCCGGCGCCCTTACCGGCGCCTTCTGGGGCATGCTCTTCGGGCTGATCTTCCTGATGCCGTTCGTGGGCGCGATGATCGGCGCGGCCACCGGCGCAATCAGCGGGTCGTTCGCTGATATCGGCATTGACGACAAGTTTATTAAAGAGGTTCAGCAAAAGGTCGTTCCGGGCACCTCGGCGCTGTTCCTCATGAGCGCCAATGAGGTGGTCGATCGCATCCAGAGCGAACTGGGGGACGTCAACGCCGAGTTGATCGCCAGCAACCTCTCGACCGACCAGGAGGCAAAGCTCCGCGAACTCTTCGGCGAGGAATAATCCTAACGTGAACATAGTCCCTCGGAGGAGGGGTGTGGGGAAACCGGGTTTCCCCACGCCCCTGCCCGCGGGAGGCGGATGCGGGCCGGAGGCCCGCGCACCCACGCCCCCGCCCGCGGGGGATGTAGAGCGGGCGCAGCCCTCGAGCAGGGGCATGGGGAAACCGGGTTTCCTCGGACCCTCACCCACAGGTGTCGTTGGCACAGCCCCGACCTTCACGCAGGGGACGTTGGTTCTCAACTGTATACCTGCTATACTGGGGCCAGGTAAGGCCCGGCGCCGATGACCGCGCCTGAGGACGCCTCCCCCTAACTCTCCGTTCCCTGCTAACCCTTAGCGTTTTTCGGGAACGGTCCCGCCCCTGATCCTCCTCGCGCCATGGTCGTCCGCCACCGACGGAGGCAAATCCATGGCCCTGAACACCATCGATCCGGACGCGCGTCACGCCGTCCTTCCCCCGGACAGCACGCTCCTCTGGCACGCCCTGCCGCCTGACGACACGCTCGAGGCCTTGCACAGCGGCCTCGAGGGGCTCACCAGCGCCGAGGCGGAGCGTCGCCTGGCTCACTATGGCCCGAACCAGTTTCCCACCCGCGCCGCGCCGCCGCTGTGGGAGATCTTCCTGCGCCAGTTCCTCAGCCCGTTGATTTACGTTCTGCTGGCCGCCGCAGCGGTCTCGCTGCTCATCGGCGACGTCAAGGACGCCATCTTTATCTTCGCCGTGATCCTGATCAACGCCGTCCTCGGCGCCTACCAGGAGAATCGCGCCGAACAGAGCGCCGCGGCCCTGCGCACCCTGCTGACCGTCACCACCCGCGTGCGGCGCGATGGGCGGGTGCAGCAACGCAGCGCCGAGGACCTGGTGCCAGGCGATGTGGTGCTGATCGAGTCGGGCGATCGGGTGCCCGCCGATCTCTACCTGCTCACCGCCACCAACCTGGCGGTGGACGAAGCCTTCCTCACCGGCGAGTCCGAGGCGGCCACCAAGACCGCCGCGATCACCCTGGCGCCGGAAACGCCTGTGGCCGACCGCGCGAACCTGGCCTATGCCGGATCTACCGTGACCACGGGACGCGCGGTCGGGGTGGTGATCGCCACCGGCACGCACACCGAGATCGGCAAAATTGCCGAGGCCACCGCCAGGGGCGAAGAGGTGAAACCGCCCCTGGTGATCCGCATGGAACGCTTCAGCCGCTGGATCAGCGTGGTGGTGCTGGTCGCCGCGGGCGCGCTGGTGGCGATCTCGCTGACGCGGGGGACGCCCTTCACCGAGATTTTCTTCCTGGCAGTAGCGCTGGCGGTCTCGGCCATCCCCGAAGGGTTGCCGGTGGCGCTGACGGTGGCCCTCTCGGTCGCCGTGCAGCGCATGGCCCGACGCCGGGTAATCGTGCGGAAAATGACCGCCGTCGAGGGCCTGGGGAGTTGCACCATCATCGCCAGCGACAAGACCGGCACGCTGACGGTGAATATGCAGACCATTCGCCTCCTGGTCCTGCCCACCGGCGAGCAGTTGGCAGTTTCGGGGGAGGGCTACAACGGCCAGGGCGCCATCAGCGCCGGTGACGAGCCGGCGCCGCCGCCGCTCGCGGAGCGGGCCGCCGCCCTGGCCCTGGCGGGAACCCTCTGCAACGAGGGCGAACTGCGACCGGTTGACGGCGCCTGGCAGCACTCCGGCGACGCGGTTGACGTGGCCTTCCTGGCCCTGGGCTACAAGGCCGGCCTGGACGTGCCCACCCTGCGGCAGGCAACGCCAGCGCTGGGCGCCATCCCCTTCGAGTCGGAGCGCCAGTACGCCGCCGTAGCCTTTGAGCAGGACGGGCAGGTCATGGTGGCCGTAAAGGGCGCCACCGAGCGCGTGCTGTCCTTCTGCGACGCCATGCAGGGCCCCGATGGTCCGCTGCTGCTAACCCCGGAAGCCATCACCGCTACGGCGGACCACCTGGCGGCCCGCGGCTACCGGGTGATTGCCGTGGCCCGGGGTCGCTATGCGGGCCACCCCGCCGCCCTCGACGAACACCACCTGAAGGGACTGACCCTGCTCGGCCTGGTGGGCATGATTGACCCGCTGCGAGCGGAGGCCAGAGAGGCGGTGGCCGAATGCCGCGCCGCCGGCGTGCAGGTGGCCATGGTTACGGGCGACCATCCCGCCACGGCGCTGGCCATCGCCCGCGACCTGGGCATCGCCAGCGAACCCGACGATGTGGTGGTAGGCCGCGACCTGCCCCACGTGGAGAGCGGCACCGAACCGGCCTTTCTGGAGCGCACCCGCGGCGTCCACGTATTCGCGCGGGTCACGCCGCTACAGAAGTTGCACATCGTCGAGGCCCTGCGGGCGCAAGGGCACTTCGTGGCCGTCACCGGCGACGGGGTGAACGATGCGCCGGCGCTCCGCGCCGCCAACATCGGCGTGGCGATGGGCTCAGGCACCGACATCGCCAAAGACACCGCCGACATCATCGTCACCGACGACAATTTCGCCTCGATTGTCCATGGCGTCGAGGAGGGGCGTTACGCCTACGCCAACGTGCGCAAGGTCATCCTGCTGCTGGTCTCCACCGGCGCGGCGGAGGTGCTGCTCTTCCTGCTGGCGGTGGCCCTCGACTTCCCGCTGCCGCTCATCGCCATCCAGATCCTCTGGCTCAACCTGGTGACCAACGGCATCCAGCACATCGCCCTCTCCTTCGAGGCGGGCGAAAAAGGGCTGATGCGCCGGCCCCCCAGGCGGCCCGAAGAGGGCATCTTCAACCGGCGCATGGTCGAGCAGGTCGCGCTCTCGGGTCTGACGATCGGGCTGATCGGCTTTGGGGTCTGGATCTACCTGCTCAACGCGGGCTGGGAGGAAGAGCCGGCGCGCAATTTGCTCCTGCTGCTGATCGTCCTGTTTCAGAACTACCACGTCTTCAACTGCCGCTCGGAGTACGTCTCAGCCTTCCGCATGCCTTTCCGCAACAATCCCCTGGCCTTCATCGCGGTAATCGCCGCCCTGGGCCTGCACACGCTGGTGATGCATGTACCCTTGATGCAATCGCTGCTGCGCATCGCCCCGGTCACGCTGGAGCAATTCCTGATCCTGGCGGCCCTCGCCGGCGCCATCCTGGTGGTGATGGAACTGTACAAACTCATCCGGCGCGAAGCGGCGCCTGCGTTGAAAAGATCGTATATCAATGCCTAGGGTCAATACGTTCGCCGGGGGCGGGAGGGCAACTCCTCCCCCTAGCGGAGGGAGGTTGGGAGGGGGGCTGAAGCGCCGCCTGCGCTTATTTGACCGGACTTGCGCGGTCGCCTTCTGGCGGAGAGAGGTGGAAGGCCTACGGCCCTCCACCAACCGGTTGTTGTTGCCCGCCCGCGGCGGGAGCGCCATGGGCATTTCGCCGGGGCCGCCTGGCCGCCGCGGGCGGGAAAAGGAGTATGCGGGGAGGCTTCGCCTCCCGGCACCCCTCCACCGCGTAGGTCCTGTTATTTGAAAGGTACTGTACCGGGGGTCGTCTCCCGGCCCGTCCCGTTCGAGAACCCGGCTTCACGCGGCCAGTTCGGCCCACTGGTCATACTTCGCCGCCAGGAGGGTTTCGAGTTCAGCGTACTGGGCGCCCAGGGCGGTGATCCGCGGCACGTCGCGGGCGGCGCTGGCCTGCTCCAGGTCGGTCTTCAGGCGGCCAAGTTCCTGTTCGAGGAGGGCCACTTCGGCTTCCAGCGCCGCCAGGCGCTTCTTGCGCTGGCGTTCTTGCGGCGTGGTCGCCTGGGGGGCAGCCGCCGCCGGACGCGCCGGGGCGGGTGCAGGGGCAGGCGTTCGGGCCGCCTGCGCCTCGGACGGCGCCCCCGCGCCTTTCGCCGCGGCCGCTTCGCGGGCGGCGACGAAGTCGCTGTAGCCGCCGAGGTACTCGCGAATACGCCCCTGCTCGACGTGCCAGACCTTGTCGGCCAGGGCGTCAATGAAGTAGCGGTCGTGGGACACGAAGAGGATCGCGCCGGGATACTCTTTGAGCACGCCCTCCAGGGCCTCGCGGGCGCCGATATCCAGGTGATTGGTCGGCTCGTCGAGGATGAGCAGGTTGCCCGGTAGCAGCGTCAGTTGGGCCAGGGCGACACGCGAACGTTCGCCGCCGCTGAGGTCGCCGACGCGCTTGAAGACATCGTCGCCGCTGAAGAGGAAGCGCCCCAGCAGGGTACGCGCCGCCGCCTCACCGAGGGTCGGGCTGGCGCGCGTCAGTTCCTCCAGCACGGTCGCGTTCCAGTCGAGCGCGTCGTGGCCCTGGGCGTAGTAGCCGATCTGCACCTGGTGCCCAAGGCGGGCCTGGCCCCGCAGCGGGCGCACCTGGCCCAGAATGGTGCGGAGCAGGGTCGTCTTACCGCTGCCGTTGGGGCCGAGGAGCGCCACGCGCTCGCCGCGATGGACCTCAAGCCCATCGGCGCGCAGCAGCACGCGCGGGTCGCTGTCGGGGCCATTGGCGGGAAAACCAACCACCAGGTCATCGAGGGCGAGCGCCAGGGCGCCGCTGCGGAGCTGCGTGTCAAGGAAGAGGCGCAGGCGCGCCGGTTCGCGGGGCCGCTCGACGGCCCGCTCGCGCTTCAGCCGTTCCAGACGCTTCTCGCGGCCCTTCGCCTCGCGGGCGCGCTGGCCGGCCTTGTAGCGGCGGATGAACTCCTCGGTGCGGGCAATGAACTCCTGCTGGGCGCGGAACTCCTTCAGCCGCCGTTCCATCCGCTCGGCCTTGAGTTCCAGGTAGCGGTTGTAGGGGGCCGCGTAGTCCTCCAGCTTGCCGAAGGCCACTTCCAGGGTGCGCCGGGTGACCCGATCGAGGAAGTAGCGATCATGGGAGGTCACGATCAGCGTGCCGTCCCACGAACGGAGAAAATGTTCGAGCCACTCCAGGGCCTGCATGTCGAGGTGGTTGGTCGGCTCATCGAGCAGCAGCAGGTCGGGGTCGGAGAGCAGCGCGGCGGCGAGGGCGGCACGGGTCTTCTGGCCGCCGGAAAAGTGGGCCAGGCGCTGGTGGTGCTGGCTCTCGTGGAACCCCAGGCCCTGCAGGGTGCGTTTGATGCGCGGCTCGACCTCGTAGCCGCCCATGTGATCGAAGCGGGCGCTGAGTTCGCCGTAGCGCTCCATCGCGGCTTCCCAACCCGGGGCGCCGGTGTCGGCAATCAGCGGCTCGAGGGCCTTGATCTCTGCCTCCAGATCCCGCAGGGCCGCCAGGGCGCGCTCCATCTCCTGCCAGAGGGTGCGTTCGCCGCCGAAGCGCACCTCCTGGGCCAGATAGGCGATGCGGGCGCCGCGGGCGATGACCACCTGGCCCCCGTCGGGGCTTTCCAGGCCAGCAATGATCTTCAGCAGGGTGCTCTTGCCGGCGCCATTGACGCCGACCAGGGCGACCTTGTCGCCCCGGGCCACCTGGAAATTGAGGTCCTCGAAAATCAGTTCGGCGCCGTAATATTTAGTCAGGCCGCCGACGCTCAACAGGGTCATCGCGCTGCTCCACATACAGATGCGGGGCCTGGCCCCGCTCTGTCTTCATTATGCCAGATGGCGGGCGTCTGTCAACCCGCTGCCGCGCGCCATCGTCGCTCTTCCGGGCGGGCCGCGCCCTCCCAAACCCTCCCGCGGGCTGAGGTATGGGGAAACCGGGTTTCCCCATACCCCTGCTTGAGGGCCAGGCTCTCCCGCGGGCAGGGGCGTGGGGAAACCTGGTTTCCCCACACCGCTGCTCCAGCAGCCTATGTTCACGTGAGACGGTCAATGGCGCCCAACGCCGCGATGACCATGGCCCGGGAGCGCGAGCGTCCCGCCCGCGTCGCGGCTCCGCGGGCACGGTGACGGCCCCCTCCCTGACCCTCCCCCGCTGGGGGAGGGAACCCGGCTCCTCCCCCCAGCGGGGGGAGGCTGGGAGGGGGGCTGAACGCGGCGAACGATGGTCACCTCAGACCTTCAAGGATCCGCTCCAACTCGGCGCAGTGGCGTTGCCAGGAGTAGTGGGCCTCCACCCGCGCGCGGGCGGCCGCGCCCATGGCCAGGGCGGCGGCGGGGTCGGCCAGCACGCGGGCGATGGCCGCGGCCAGGGCCTCCACGTCGCCTTCAGGGAACAGGGCGCCCTCGCGGCCCTCGCGGATGATCTCGGTGAGCGGGGGAATGGCCGTGGTCACCACGGGCAGGCCGGCGGCCATGTACTCGTAGACCTTCAGCGGCGACCAGAAGAAGCCGGCGGCGCGCAGGGCCGGGTGGGGCGCAGTGGTGAAGGGGGCCACGCCCACGTCGGCGGCGGCGAGCAGTTCGGGCACGCGGGCGTAGGGCACGGCCCCGGTAAAGGTGAAACGCTCCGCCTGCGGCGCGGCGAGGGCCACGGCGGCGGCCCGCTCCGGCCCATCGCCGATCAGGGTGAAGCGCAGGTCGTGGCCCCCCGCGAGCAGGCGCAGCCCGGCGCGCACGACATCAACGACGCCGTGCCAGGCGCGAAAGGAACCCAGAAAGACCACGTTGGGCGGGGAGTGGATCTGGCGGCGCTGCCAGGCCACGGGCGCGAAGCGCTCCACATCGGCGCCCCAGGGCAATTCGACGATCCGGGCGCGAGGGATGCTCGCCGGCACGGTGGTGTGCAGCGGGGTCACGATGCGGTCGGCGGCGCGGCACTGCCACTCGGCCCAGCGCCGCAGCGGGCCGCCCAGCATATCGTCGAGGCGCCGCTTGAACACCGCCGGCGGGTCAACGATCAGGGCGTTGACTTCCAGGAGCGCGGGCACGCCGAGACGCCGGGCGGCGAGGATGCCGGCCCCGGCAAAGTTGTAGTAGCGCTCCATGATCACATCGGGGCGCACGGCGCGCGCCAGACGCAGCACCGGCCCCGCGCCGAGCAGGCTCAGGGCCCTGGGCACGTCCTGGTGGTGCAGGTAGATGCCGTCGAGACGTGAGGAGACCGGGCGGGCGAAGGGCGCCAGACCGCGCCAGCCCTCGCGCGACGCGGCCACCAGGTGCACCTCGTGCCCGCGCCGCGCCAGGCCCCGCGCCACCTCGTAGGCGTGGGTGCTGCCGCCGAGGGCCCCCGGCACCGGAATGCCGGCGGCGACGTAGAGGATCTTCACAGACGCTCGTAGCGCTCGAGGTCCATAATAATCGCCAGGGTGCCAGGGGCGACGCCCTTGACCAGATCGCAGGCCTGATCGACCTGCTGATCCTCGACGCCGACGAGCAGGGTCGTATTGCCCCGGCGCAGAAAGCCGCCGGTCGTCGCCAGGCGCGTGACCCGAAAGCCCTGCCCGACCAGGGTGTCCACGCTCACGTCGGCATGGGCATCGTCAGTGACGAACACGATCAGTTTCATGGCCCTACCCTGCGCGCGATCCTCCGGCGGCATTATAGCCAGCGCGAAGCGCGCCGTCAACGCTGCAGGCAGGCCGCGCAGAACTGGGTCAACGTCCAGTTGATCGGCCGTGCCGCGGGCGTCATGGTCTTTGAATACATCATCCGCTCTAGCCCGCGCAGGCGGGCTTCGCATTCTGTAGCCGAGGGGTTTAGCCCCACGGCCAGCCCGGCATACCGGATGAATTTCTCAAAGACCATAACACCTCGGCTCCTGGTGCGAAGGCCACCTGCGTGGCCTGTCGAGCCCGCGCAGGCGGGCTTTGCATCGGCTAGCCCGCGTCTTCAGTCGCCGGGCGGACGACGTTGACCTAGCCCTGTCAGGCCGCGCAGGGCTATCGCAATGCCATCGGGCGCGCCGGAACCTCCGATTTCCCCGTCACGCGGAGAGGATCGGGAGCGCTGCGCCCTCCCAATCCCTCCCGTGCGGGGCCTGCTCGACCGCGGGCCTGGAAATCCTGGCTTCCTGCCCGCAGGCAGGGGCGTGGGGAACCCCGGGTTCCCCATCCTCCCCCAAGCGGCGTCGGGCCACCGGCGCCCCCGGGCCGGGGCATGGGGCACCCCGGGTTCCCCATCCTCCCCAACCGGCGTCGGGCCACCGGCGCCCCCGCGCGGTCAGCTTCCCACCCCCAGGGTCGCCAGCATAATCAGGGTAAAGTTGTACCCCCCGTGAACGATGGCCGCCACGCTGGTGCTGCTGCGCTGGCGCACCAGCCCACACACCACGCCGACCAGAAAGACGATCAACAGGGCGTCCCAATTGTATTGGAAGGCGTGGAGGCTCGTAAAGAAGAGGTTGGAGAGCCACAACCCCAGCCGTGGCTGCAGCACGCCGCGCACGGCCAGTTCCTCCCCCAACCCGGCGGAGATGCCGATCACCACCGCGCCAGCCGGGTTGATGGCAAAGGCAAACAACTGGTCGAAGGCCTCCTCGTCGGTCATCGGCCAGCCCATCAACCCCCAGAGCCACTCGATGCCCATGCCAATCACCTGCACCGCGCCGGCGAGGAGCAGGGCCAACCCCAGCCCGATCAGGGCCTGGCGCGGCGTCGGGCGGGTCAACCCCAGGCGCGCCAGCGCCTCGCGCAGATCGCGGGTGATACCGAAGCCAACGGCAAGCATGGCCGCCGGAATGGTCCAGATCAGACTGTAGATCTGATCACGCAGCAATCCGGCCGTGTCACGCCCCATCGCATCGCCGGCCAGATCTTCCACCAGGGTCAGGAACGGCGGCGTGCCGAGCACCACCAGCGGGACCACGGCGATCAACCCGATGGTGACCACGGCAACCAGGGCGACGGCATGGACGAATGACGCCGGATTGATGGGCACGATCCGGGCGAGCGCCTGGCGCGCCGCGGGGAGGATGAGCAGCGCGCCGCTGGCAATACTGCCCATGATACCCAGCCCGACCAGACCCAGGCGCGCCAGATCGGCGCGCGCCAGGGCCGGCAACGCGCCCGCATCGCTCAATCGGCCGCCGGCCAGCACGTCCAGCGACAGACCCAGGGCGATCAGGCTGACCCCGCCAACCATCAGCGTTAGCCAGAGCGCCGTGGCGACCCAGGCCCAGTTGGGGCGCTCGCCGCCAAGGTAGGCCAGCACCGCCAGCACGGCGAACGGCAGCGTGTTGACGCTGGCGGCCATGATCTGACCAGGCTCCCCGCCGATGGCGTTGCCCACGGCGAAGAGGAGAACAAACAGCCCCAGGCCCACACCGAACGGCGCCAGATTGACCGGTTGCCGCCGCTCCTCGGCGCGGATGCTGCCAGGATCGGACATGCGCATGCTCCTTACCAGGATGAGACTGAACCATGGGATGATTCGCGGGAGGACCTGGGAGGGCAAAGCCCTCAAGCAGGGAGATAGGGAAACCAGGTTTCCCCATCCCCTCACCCGGTGGGAGGGTTTGGGAGGGCAAAGCCCTCCCAAAAACAACCTGTGTTCATCCTGTTCGTGTGCGGCGCAGCCGCGTGGGGGTCTAGCGTAGCGACACTCGCTGCTGCATCCAGTGCAAGGCCGCATCGGCGGGCATCGGCCGGGCGATAGCATGGCCCTGCGCCATATCACAGCCAATCGTTTGCAGATAGTCCAGCACGCGCAGGTCTTCAACCCCCTCGGCGGTGCAGCGCAGCCCCAGGCTGCGCCCCAGGTCAACGATAAAGCGCGTGACCGTGCGCGACTCCTGCGATTGCATCGCCGTCATCACGAAGGATTTGTCAATTTTGATTTCCGAGAAGGGCAGCCGCACCAGTTGCAGCATAGACGAAAAGCCGGTGCCGAAATCGTCGAGGGCGAGGTGAAAGCCCTGCATGCGCAGCCGGGTAAGCAGATCGAGCGAGGCGATCGGATCGTCCATCGCGCTGCTCTCCGTCAGTTCGAAGCTCAGGCGCTCCGCGGCAATGCCCAGTTGCAAGCAGCGCTCGCGTATCTGGTCGAAGAGGACGGTATTGCTCAACGTGCGCGCCGAAATGTTCACCGCCAGTTGCACCCCCGCGCCGGGGGCTGCGGAGGACGTTTCGGAGCCGGCTCCATTGCCGGCGGCGCAGGACAGCGCGAACCAGCGCAGCGCATGATCGGTCACGTGCAACGTCAGTTCGTCAATCAGACCGCTGGCTTCGGCCAGTGGAATGAAGCGATCCGGAGGAATGAGGCCCTGCTCGGGATGGCGCCAGCGCGCCAGGACCTCGAAACCGGCCAGGGCGCCGGTGGCGCAGACGACCTTTGGTTGGAAGTAGGGTACGATCGCCCCGCTAAGGATGGCGCTCCGCAACTCCTCGACACTGAGCGTCGTCGCGGGCGCCGGTGTCTGTTTCTGCGCCCCTCTGTGCTCGACGGGACCCGGCGGACTGGGGACCTCGCTGAGCAGCAACTGGCGCAGGCGCGCTGGCGTGAAGGGTTTAGGAACCACTCCGACAATGTTCAGGCCATGCTCGGCGGCGAGACGCCCGGCGGCATCGAGCACCCGCGCGCCGACGCCGCTGGTGATGATGATCGCCGCCCCGCACCTGTGCAGCGCCAGGCGCTGGATCACCTGCACACCGTCCATCTCCGGCATGAGCAGATCCAGAGCGATATGGGTCGGGTTCCATTCCTCGAGGGCGCGAAAGAACTCCTCAGGGTGTGGCGTATAGCGCGTTTCCAGGCCAGCCAACGCGGCGATTGCGGTGATCGTCTGCCCGATCAGCGGATCGTCATCCAGGATCAACAGACGTCTGCGCGACATACTGCTGGTCATAAGCCCTGCTCCCTGCTCCCCTGTCCCTCAGCCAGGAGCGCTTCCCGCACCTTCCGCGCCAGATCGGCGCGCCGGTAGGGCTTGCTGAGGAGCAGCACGCCCGGATCCAGACGCCCGTGGTGCACAATCACGTTTTCGGCATAGCCCGACGTGTAGAGCACCTTGAGCCCCGGGCGCACCTGACGCGCCGCCTCCACCAGCTCGCGCCCGCTCATACCGCCAGGCATGACAATGTCGGTGAAGAGCAGGGCAATCTCGCCGTGGGCGCGCACAAGCTCCAGCGCCTCTGGTCCGGTCGCAGCCTCCAGCACCCGGTACCCCAGGCTCGTCAACTGCTGGCGGGCAAAGTGACGCACAGCCTCATCATCTTCGACCAGCAGAACGGTCTCGCCATCCCCCCGCCAGGCTCCCTCGACCCCGGTTTCATAGCCGGCAACTTCCTCGACGGTGCGCGGCAGATACAGCTTGACCGTGGTTCCCTGACCCGGCTCGGAGTAAATCGTCACGTGCCCTTGCGATTGCTTGACGAAGCCGTAGACCATACTCAGGCCGAGGCCGCTGCCCTTGCCGTGCTCTTTGGTGGTGAAGAACGGCTCGAAGACGCGCGGCAAATGCTCCGGCGCAATACCAGTCCCGGTATCCGAGACCGCGACCAGCACGTAGGCGCCGGGGGTCACCTCCGCGGAGCGATCGGCGTACTGCTGATCGAGCAGCGCATTCGCGGTTTCAATCGTCAGGGTGCCGCCCGTCGGCATAGCGTCACGGGCGTTAATGCAGAGGTTGAGCAGCGCGCTCTCGAGTTGCGCCGGATCAACCAGCGCCCGCCACAGATCAGGAGCGAGGATCAGGTGAATCGCGATGTGCTCGCCAAGGGCGCGACGGATCAGTTCGTCCATCCCTGTGATCAGCCGGTTCACATCCACCGCGCGCGGATCGAGGGCCTGGCGCCGGGCAAAGGCCAGCAGGTGCTGAGTGAGCGCCGCGCCGCGCTGGGCGGCCGCGCTGATCATCCTGGCCAGCGGCAGCAGATCAGGGTTGCCGGCCAGGGCTTCGCTCAAGAGTTCGGCATTGCCGAGCATCACCGTGAGCAGATTATTGAAGTCATGCGCCACCCCGCCGGTCAACTGGCCCACCGCTTCCAGGCGCTGCGCCTGGCGCAACTGTTCTTCGAGCGCCACTTGCCCGGTAATATCGCGTTGAATCGAAACAAAATGCGTGCACTGCCCCTGGCCGTTGATCAGAGGAATAATATTAAACTCATTCCAGAATTCGGCGCCAGATTTTTTGTAATTAATCACCCGCGCCACGACAAACTCGCGCCGTTCCATAGCGGCGCGCACCCGATCAAGCTCGCCGCGCTGCGTGCGCGGGCCCTGCAGCAGCCTGGGACTGCGCCCGAGCGCCTCGGCCCGCGTGTATCCGGTCACGCGCTCGAAGGCGTCATTGACAAAGACGATCCGCGGGCCGGGTTCATCAATCGGCTCGGCCTCGGTGATCATCACAATATCATTCAGCCGCGCCACTGCCGCTTCGAGCAGGCGCAACTGCTCCTCCATGGCCCGGCGCCGGGTCACATCACGAAAATAGATCGCCACGCCTTCCTCTGAGGGGTAGATGCTGAACTCAATCCATATCTGGCGTCGGGGAAAGAATTGCTCGAAATGCGCCGCGCGCCTCGTCGCGAGCGCCGCGGTATACTCCTGATCGAAGAGCGTTCCCCGGATCTGAGGAAACACTTCGTAGATCGTTTTGCCGAGCAGATCGGCCTGATTCTCGAGCATGATGTGTTCGGCGTGCGCATTGAGATACGCGAAGCGCCCGTCCGGATCGAGGATCACGAACCCATCGGTGATGCTTTCCAGAATCGCTCGCAGACGGACGGCCATCCGCTTCTGCTCGTCAATATTGGCAGTGGTGCCGTACCACTTGACGATCTGGCCCTGCTCGTCGCGGATGGGCACGGCGCGGGCCAGGTGCCAGCGGTAGCTCCCGTCCCTGGCGCGGAAGCGAAACTCCGTCTCCGACGGCACGCCGGCCCGCAGCGCCTGCTCCCAGGCCGCGCGCGCCCCGTCTACATCGTCCGGATGCAACAGGCTGAGCCAGCCGTCGCCGAGGGCCTGGGCCGCAGCCTGCGGACCGCACAGGTCGTCAATGACACGGTTCATGTACTCAACTTTCCCTGTGACGTCGGTGGTCCAGAAGATCAATGGCAATGTCTCGGCAAACTGCCGGAAGCGCGTCTCGCTCCGGGCGAGCGAGGCCTCCATCTCCTTGATGTTTGAGATATCCTGAATCGCGCCCTGCACCGCGACGATCTTCCCGGCAGCGTCGCGCACGGCGCGGCCAAAGGTAAAGATCCAGAGGCGCCGTCCGCTGGCGGTGATGATCTCGCACTCCTCGTCATAGGGCGCGCCCTCGCGGGCGCAGCGCTCGAAACAGGCCCGCATCCGCTCCAGATGCTCAGGGGCGATGAAGCGCTCAAAATCCAGCGTCCTGGGCGGCGCTGCCGGGTCCACTTCGTAGATCCGCGCTACCTCGTCCGTCCACTGCACCGGCCCGGCGGGGAGGTGAATGATCCAGCCTCCCAGGCGCCCCGCCTCGGTAGCTACGCGCAGCAGGTCATACTGCTGTTGGGCGGCCCGTCGCTGCGTCTCGCTCCGCTCCAGGGCGCGAAGCAGGGCCATGCCCAGGCCGGCCGCGGCGAGGAGGCTGCCCGCCGCGCTCCCGCGACTGATCAGCGCGTACACCGACCACTGCTCGGAAGACGGCGCCAGCGCGTACACGGCGGCGCACAGCAGGATGCCCAGGATCGCGACGGCGAAGATGAACCAGACCCGCCGCGCAAAGATGGCGATCAGAACCGGGAGGACATACAGCGCGGCCAGGGTCGGCATCAATGGCGCGATCGTATCGGCCAGGGCGATCAGCGTCAGCGTTGCCAGACTCAGGGCCATCCAGAATGGTGATGGTGCGGGCACGGGCAACCGGATTGCAGACGGTTTCATCAATGACGACCTCACCTGCCTGGCGCAACCCTCTGCACATCCAGTGTCGTGGCCGCACCGCCCACGGGGGAGTGCAGTAGCATCATTACAGCCGATTGTTGCCATAGAGGAGCGTTGCGAGGGGCGTAAAGCCCCGCCGAACGCTCCCATCGAGCAGGAGCCTGGGGGCGCGGCTTCTCCCTGTCCCTCCCCCCTGCGGGCGGGGGCGTGGGGAAACCGGGTTTCCCCATACCTTGAGGGCGTAGCCCTCCCCAACCCTCCTGCGGGCGGGGGGATGGGGGAACCGGGTTCCCCTATGTTCACGTCAGCCGTCCATGCGGCTGCGCCGCACCCCGAACGGGATGAAAAAAGTTCTTCTTGGGAGGGCTACGCCCTCCC
>Ga0308394_1000658_pt1 | contig 18012 bp, 15 predicted proteins | sample Hotspr2Sampleme2_FD_202366 | JGI IMG/M metagenome (GOLD analysis project Ga0308394, IMG submission 202366) | Hot spring phototrophic mat microbial communities from Mushroom Spring, Yellowstone National Park, Wyoming, United States - 20050701_me2 ...
TTCTACCCGGTAAAGAAGGTTTATTACACATTTCTAAAATGTCTCCACATAGAATTAATTCTGTTCGCGACGTAATGGATGTAGGAGACGAAGTCTCTGTTGCTGTATTAGATATCGATAATACGGGAAGAATTAGTCTAATCATAAAAGATTTGCAACAACAAAACAAGCAAAGTTCAGTTAATAAACCCAAAACACAACATCAAAGACAAGATAACAAAAAACGATATTAGAATGATTCCCGTTAAAATTTATGCAGAAAGAGGTGCACGTTTACCAGAAAAAGCAACACCCTCTTCTGCCTGCTATGATGTTTGTGCATTTTTACCTTTTGATCAAGAAATCATTCTTGAACCTGGAGATTGGTTTGCAGTACCAACTGGATTATATTTCGAAATTCCACCAGGTTATTTTATTTCTGTTCGACCGCGTTCTGGTTTAGCGTACAAACATGGTATAACGCTATTAAATACGCCAGGAACAATTGATTCGGATTATAGAGGCGAGTTTAAAGTAATTTTAATCAACCTTGGTAAAGAAACATTTGTTGTTCGACATAACGAAAGAATAGCCCAAATCCTTCTAGAAAAAGAACATCCCATAACATGGGAAGAAGTCGAAAGAAAGGATCTTCTTAATTCGACCATAAGAAACGAAGGTGGTTTTGGTAGTACCGGACTTACCTAATTTGTAGATAATAATTTATAAAATTTCTTTAAGGGTATTTTTGCTCCTGCAGCGTGTAAATGCCCTCCACCACCAAAAAATTTTGCAGCATCCTTCGCATAAAGCTTTGTACCTTCGACACTTCTAAAACTTAACTTTACATCATGATTTGTTATATAAAAAATACAAGATATACCGCCATATTTTTTTGCTAATTCATTTCCTAATTCTGATAGATAAAATGTAGAATTTAAAGCAGGAACTTTATATTTTTTTAACAATGAACCAAACTTTATCCAAATCGGATCAACTTTTTCTAATGTTTGTTGGATGTTTGTTTGCATATAAGTTTTTAATTCTAATCCGCGTTGATAAATCTCTTCTTCGTCATAATCAAGATAATTGAGTAATTCTTGTGGTTTATCCAACACCCTAGCAAAAAGAAAATAGCATATTTCATCGGTTTTAGGAAATTCTTTTTTCCATAAATCGCGATCTTCTATGTAATAAATTAACTTAGGAACTTCTTTAAAAAGATATTCCCAAGTTAAATATGCTCCTGAATGTTGAAGATCAAAAATACTTAAATAATTTTTATATTTTTTTAAATATTCCACATCTTCTTTTATTGTGATATGATGATCAATGTGTATGATCTGATTTTGGTTGAACAAAAGTTTTTCGAAATCATCTCTTTTTAAAGAAAAATCCACCACGTAAATAATATCATTCTTGGTTTCCAAAACAGGGGATATATCCTCATGTGTGTAAGAATGATGAATTGGCATTAAATTTACATCAGGAAATTTTTTTAAAACAGCAGCAGCCGACCCCGTTCCATCTAAACAATTTTTATGATATAAAACCCACATAGGATTTCCTTTTTATTCTATTATCGACATATTCTAAAAATTATTATACAAAATTGTAGGACATATTTTTATGATTGTTTTTTCTGCTAATTGCTTAAAGTAAAAACTTTTTTCTTAAAGTTTATTCAATTCTACTAGTTAGAGAACTGGCATATTTCTTGCTAGATTTAAAATCATGAAAAACACAGAAACACATGTTAACGAAAAAGATTTTATATAATTCCACTCAGTTTGTAAATCCTTTTTGGGATAATAAGTTTATTCTATCCAGAGGTCCATACACAAATAGATACGAGTAAATTAAACTCTGGAGATATTGCCTGGATGATTACCGCATCTGGTCTTGTAATGTTGATGACTCCTGGGTTAGGTTTTTTTTATGGCGGAATGGTAAGACCTAAAAACATCATTTCTACGATATTACAAAGTTTTATTAGTTTAGGTTTAATTAGTATTTTATGGGTTGTAATCGGTTTTAGCTTAACCTTTGGCGATGATATAGGTGGAATCATTGGGAATCCCCTCACTTATTTTATGTTTCATAACGTTGGTAGTGCTCCCAACCCAAACTTGGCAGCAACCATCCCATTAGCTTTATTTGCTATGTTTCAATTGAAATTTGCCATCATAACACCTGCTTTGATCACTGGTTCTTTCGCAGGAAGGGTTCGATTTTCCTCGTATCTTTTATTTATTACCTTATGGTCATTATTGATATATTCTCCATTAGCACATATGACTTGGCATCCCGAAGGATTTTTAAAAACCAAAGGTGTATTAGATTTTGCTGGTGGTACTGTTGTACATATGTCTGCTGGAATAGCTGCTCTTGCTGGTGCAATGTTTTTAGGCAGAAGGAAGGTTCATTTAGAAGGAAAATCCCATGAACCAGCCAACATTCCTTATGTTTTGTTAGGAACAGGAATGCTATGGTTTGGTTGGTTTGGTTTTAACGCTAGTTCAGCTCTTGCAGCAAACGATCAAGCTGCAAATGCATTTGTTACGACCAATACTGCTTCTGCTTCTGCGATGTTAAGCTGGATTTTCTTTGATGCAATTCGCGGTAAAAAACCTTCTGCAATGGGCGCTTGCGTAGGTGCAGTTGTAGGACTTGTTGCAATTACTCCTGCTGCTGGTTATGTAAGTACTGCTTCAAGTATATTGATTGGTACCATCGCAGCAATTGTAAGTAATCTTGCTGTCTCTTGGAAGTCTAAATCCACGTTAGACGATACATTAGATGTCTTTCCTTGCCACGGTATTGGTGGAATTGTAGGTATGATTGCTACGGCGATCTTTGCAAAAGATGTTGGGTTGATCTTTGGCAAAACAGAAACATTTATTGTTCATATAATCTCTACGATAGGTGTGAGTATTTTTGTCTTTGTAGGTTCTTATATTCTTTATTGGTTTACCAACCTTTTAATTCCCATAAGAGTTACATAAGAGCAAGAAGAAAAAGGTTTGGATATAAGTCAACATGGCGAGAGTGCTTATAGTTTAGATCCTTCTGTGATAAAAGCATCATAAAATGGGTTCACCGTTTTGGACAAGGATATAAGGTCTTTTATCAGAGGTATACAATTTAATATAAGGATCAATCCCAACATGAGAATAAATCGTTGCCAATAGATCATTGATAGATACTGGTTCTTTGAGGAGGTACTTCCCCTCTTTATCGCTTTCTCCAACAACATGATTTTCGGGTATCTTCCCACCTCCTAACAAACAACTCCAAACCTTAGGATGATGATCTCTACCATCGCCATTGGGTGCAATTTCTGGTTTTCTTCCAAATTCAGAATTAAGATAAATCAATGTCTGTTGCCACAATCCCTCGGATTTTAATTCATTGACAAAATGATATAACGGCAAATCTACCTCGTTTGCTAATTTTTGGATTCGTTCTTTATTGTTATTGTGGGTATCCCAACCAGACAAAGAAACTTGAATAAAAGGTATTTGTTCGCGAATACATCTTTTTGCAATTAAAAGAGCAATTCCAAAATCCGAAGTTGTATAATTTTTTATAGAAGATTCTTTTTCTTCTTTCCAGTTAAAAACAGAAATTTTTTCGGAATTCATAAAATCCACTGCCATGCGAAAATATTCTTTACCCACTTTAATATGATTAGAATAAAAATTATTGTGGAAATTTTCATCAAGAAAATCTAAAAACATTTCGCGTCTTAAAAACCTAGAAGAATCTAACCAGTGATATTTATTCTTAACATTCGACAAAGGTTCTTTTACATTAGAAATATGGAAGGATTTATATCTATTTCCTAAAAATCCAGCCTCTCCAATCATACCTTCTTTTTTACCAATGGTGATATGATTGGGAAAATAATAGTCTTTGTCCTGCTCTAATGCTTTCGCGATAATCGTACCAAAAGATGAAGCATCTTTAAAGCCTCCCAATAGGTTTTTTCCCGTATGCAATAGATATTGAGCTCTTTCGTGATCACCAGTATCAGAATTAACAGAACGAATCTATGTAAAATACTTTAAGATTTTTGCCACATTAGGAAAGACTTCGCTGATGTTTACGCCAATGCTACTCTTGATTCCTAAAAACTGAGAGTTCGGTTTGTAATCCAAGGTATCAATATGACTCATACCCCCTACCATATTGATAAACAAAACAGATTTTATGGGAGTAGACTTTTTTCTTAAGACGGGAATTTCTTCTGTTCAAATATTTTTTCCTAGCGATAAAAAAGAAAACAACCCCATAGTCTTAAAAATAAATTCTTTTCTGTTGATTAACATAAATCATCCTTTAATGAATGTATAAAAATTCTTTGGATTGAATGATGCTCCACAAAAAGTCTTCTACTTCGTCTACGCGATATCGATTTTCTTTGGTAAAATATTTCGATTGATAAAGAGATCTTAATCGATCTTTTTCGATAGATGTCATTGGTCTAGAAAGTAAATTGATAAACAAATAATCAAAGACATCCATCATCGATTTGTTTTGTTCGTAAATATTTTTTAGCGTATCTTTTTTTGGAGCATTCATGACAATGTTAAAAGATAAATTCCCATTCATTAAGGTAAGAACTTGATCCAAATCCATCGTATTTTTGTTAGAATCTATATCATCTCTACTTCCAGCTCCGAAGATAGCCAAAAATGTATTGGAATAAGGTGGTTGTTCAAACTCACAAGCATTGGAATAACTTTTTTTGTTTTCTTGGGGAACAAGATATTGCTTATTACCAACAAAATCATCGATGATGGGTTGGTTCGGTTGAATCACTAAATTTCTTTCCCAAACATGGGTAACCTCTCCCAATGTTGAACCTTGTATTAAAGAATTGAATAGTTGAGCATAATCCATTCGAACAGCTGGGAAATAAATCAATGGATTCTCTTTATCGATATCTCTCGGATTAGCAGATCTTCTCTGGTAAGTCAGAACGTACCTATTAGGAATTCAGAACGTACCTACTCTCGGATTAGCAGATCTTCTCTGGTAAGCCTTCGATGTAACAATAACATAAATCAAATCTTTTATTCTGTATCTTTTTTCTACAAAAATTTTATCTAATAAGTCTAAGATTTCTGGATGTTGGATTTTTGTTTTATCATACCTATTATCTAATGGATAAAAAAACTCCATCCCATTAATTTAGTCCAGATTCGATTGATGATTACTTTTCTAAATCGCTCTTGACGGACTAACCAATCTGCAAAAATTTCTCGAAGATCCTCGTTTTTAACAGAAACAATGGTGCCATCGGGTAATCGAGGTTTGACGATACTCCACCCGGTTTATTATCTAAGACGGGAAACCTTAAACCTAATTCTTTTTCGATGGATACTGTTGCATAAGGCAGTTTATTTTGATCTTTATTGGAGATTTTGTTCCATTCGTGAATCTTTTTTTTGTGTTCGTCTTGTAGGTGGGCTGGTAAATCTTGAATCCTTTCCCACGGAATAAAATCATAAGAATAATTTCTTATGTATACTTGACCAAAAAACGCGGCTAAACCATAATAATCCCTTTGGGTAAAATTCTCGAAGGGATGATCGTGGCAACGGGCACAAGATAGTCTTTTTCCATAAAATGCACGCGAAACATATTCAGCAACTTCTAATGGATCTGCATTATCCCTTAGGTAAAAGTTAACAGCTGGATTTTTGTCTGGACTTCCCAACGATGTCAAAAGTTCTCTAACGAATTGATCATAAGGCTTATTTTGATCCAAAGAGTCTGCAATGTATTTATAATAACTAGCATAAGAAGAATTTCTTATTTTGGTTTTTTCTCTTAATAAATCTCCAAAATATAAAGACCAATAATTAGCAAAATCAGAAGATTTTAGAAAAATCCTAGCATAGTAATTTACCAGTTCGTCTTTATTTTTAAAGTCTACGCTTTTAGGAAGAAGTTTTTCTATATCTTCTAAACCATCTAGTTCGAGCGTAGAAGATTCCCTATCTGCCAACAAGTTGTATAAAACCATTTTTTGATGGTTGATCCTAGAATCTGTTTCGCTCAATTCTGTTTTTAGGGTATTTATACCCAATTCTAATGCTGGAACAGTATAATATCCTAATTTTTTATCGAAATAGCTTTTTCCTACAATTGTCTTTAAACGATTGAATTTTATTATATGTTCTTCTAAATGTTCTTTAATTCGGTTCAAAAAGATTAAATCAAAATAAGCGTTGCGAAACTCCATTAGATTTTGCATTTGAATCAATTCTTGGTTTTCTTTTTCGATTTCTTTTTGTATTAAATAAATCTCTCTGTATGACTTTTGTTGGTTTAAGACATCGATCAATTTGCTTATACCAATCGTATATTGTCGAATCACTTGGTTTGATGCTTCTTCGTTTTTTAAAATATTTAAAGGTGTTTTGATATTTCCTTGGGAATATTGAAGATCGATTTTTAAAGGATCTTGGAATAAAGATTCTTTCTTTTGGATAAGTTGTTCTACCTTTTCTTGTTCTTTTTTTGAATTTGTAAATATAAGTTTCAAGAGAACAAAAGATTTTTATATTTTGTGTAATTCAGATCTTTTGGATAGATAGATAAAGGAATCAATAAGATTACAAAAAGTAAATGTAGTTTTATTCTCATAATTTCCTCTTTTTTTGTTGATTTAAATTATAAATCGTTTTTTATTGATTGTAAATAGGTCATATGTCCTTTTTCAGAAAAAATCATACTGGTATAATTATAAAAATCTCGAAAGTATTATTCTTTTTTTTAATCGTAAGTCTAATTTTAATCAATTTATACGATATTAGTTATCATCTTATACAAGAAGGTTCTTTGAATTTGCACCAAAAAACAGAAGCTATTATATTATTTTTTATTACGATTTTAGTCATATTGATTAAAACTTAACATATTTATGGACTCAATCTTTTACATTCCGAATTAGACAAAAAAAACCAAGAAATTGATGTTTACAAAAAAAAAATACAAAGATTCAATTCAAGAAATAAAACAAGGAATCAAAGAACAATTTCAAACTGGAACCTAACAAAAAAAGAAGAAGAAAAAGTTGCTCAATATTTAATCCTAGGATATAGTTTTAAACAAATCTCTGGTCTTTTAAACAAAAGCGAAAAAACCATCCGTAATCAAAGCTTATCTATTTATAAAAAAGCAGGGATGACGGGAAGAAATCATCTTGCAGGATTTTTTTTGTACGATTTTTTTGATGAGGAATAATGATAAAAATCAACCTTTACTATTCAAAACTATAACACATAATTGCTACTCCGAAACAAGATAAAAACGTGGATAGATTTTTATTATTAAAATTTAGATGTGCGAAAACTTTCAAGCCTAATAGAACATTACCAGTAGTACTAATATGATCAAATGCTTCGCAAAATCAGCCCATGAAATTATCATCATTAAGATGATATTTCGATTGTCGTTAATCTTTCCTCGATCTTGCAATGCTCATTTCTTTACGAAAACATTGTTTTATAAAAATAAAATTGACGACAACTTTTACTTGAATTAAATTATTAGAAATTATGTCGGTAGAACCAAAGCTATCCCAAAAATACGTTAATTTTAAACAAGAATTTTACGAAAACTTTAAAGAACTTTTTAGCTCTTTTAATTTTTTTATTCTCGATAAAGACTTAAAATTCTTCTATGTAAATAAAAAATTTAAGTCCCTCATTAAAGTACCGATATTACATAAACCCATCGAAAACTTTTTAGGCAAAGAAGAACAAGTTCTAATCGAAATATTAAAATCTCTTAAAGAAAACGATAAATTGATTAAAGAAATACGGTTTAATATCGATAACCAAATCTTTCTTTTAAAAGTGGCAATTTTTAAGAACCAAAAAAATCAAATCTTATGCGTTGGTTTAGAAATAAACGAAAACGAATTCATCGATTTAGAATATATCCACAGAAATGAATTGTTCGAAATCATCAAGTTATCGTTAGAATGTGGAGACCTTAAATCGTTCTTAGATAAATTATTATTACATCTAACAAAAATTCCTTGGTTATCTTTACAATCCGAAGCAGGGTTTATGCTTAATGTCGAAGAAGAATTACGTCTTATCTCTTATTATAATGTTTCTGATAGCTTAGTAAAAATGTGTGCAAGAGTTCCCTTTGGTAGATGTCTATGTGGAAAAGCAGCAGAAACAAAAGAAATTATCTACAAAGCACATGTAGACCAGGACTACGAAAACAGGCCAGAAGGTATAAAGCCCCACGGCCATTACAATGTTCCTATCCTTCATGGAGAACAGCTATTAGGGGTTTTATTTTTATATATAGAAGATGGATATCCCAAAAAACAAGAAGAATTAGAATTTTTAAAAAAGCTTTCTCCTATCTTGGCAATGATCATTTTAAGGTATCAAGCAGATAAAGAATATCAAGAAGCTATTGCAAAACTCATTCGTATGATCGAAATCATGGTAGAGAACTTAAAAAAGATCCATCTCTTAGAAGAATTTATCGATACCTATGTACCAGATGTGATAAAAAAAGATTCTCTTAACAAAAAAAACAAAACAGTAAACTTTTATATAGAAAATAATTATTATTTATTGATTAACTTTCATGGATTGATTCAATTTAGTAATACCTTTCCCCTACAAAAAGTCTACGAAACCATCGAACAATATTATCATCCCATCATCGATTGCATTGTAGAACACAAAGGAGATGTAGAACAATATTTAGAAGATAGAATCTTAGCGATATTTTCGGATTCTTCCGAAATTGTAAATTGCTCCCTTAAAATAAAAGAAATCATCCATCATATTAACGAAAAAAGAAAAGCATTTTATCTTAAACCATTTCACTTTCAGATCGCTATAAATTATGGCACAACCTTCTTTGGAATCATTGGTAGCCAAAAACGAAAAAACTGGATGAGATTTGGCGATACCATTCGTTGGCTTACATCAATGCAAAAAAAATGCGAACAAGATCAAATTATTGTTTCTGAATTTATATACATGAAAGAAAAAGAAAACCATCAATTTTCTAAACCATTTAAAATTATAAAAGAAAAAAACTCAAGCCAATATTTAATTGCCCGTTATCTTTTGTCTTAGTTATTCACAATAATATTGATTTTGATGATTTTACTATTCCCATCGCCTGCTTCGATAATTTTATTTAATACCGGAAAGGATTCTTCTTGTAATTGACCAAAAAACGTATGTAAACCATTTAAATGCGGTGTATCCACCTGATTGATAAAAAACTGCGATCCATTGGTATTAGGACCTGCATTTGCCATCCCTACTGAACCTCGTTTCCCCGGTATTGACGGCAAGTTTTCGTTGTAAGTATATCCAATTTCTTGCAATACCTCTTTGACCGACATTTCTCGAATCTTTCCTAATTCGCGTTCTACTGCAAAACGCTTTTGGTTAAACTCCTCTTGACTTTTGATGTTTAACCTGCGAATTGCTAACATCATCATATATCTTTCGTAATAAGGAGACTGGCCAATCTTAATCTTATCCAATCCTAATGCATTTGCATTGATCTCGTCTTCGAATTGATATCCAGGTCCACCAGCACCAGTACCTGTTGGATCTCCTGTTTGTGCCATAAAATTAGCAATCACGCGATGAAAAACTACCCCGTTATAGAATCCTTCCTTAGACAACTTGATAAAATTTTCTACGGTTTTAGGTGCAACATTAGGAAATAGTTCAATCACTAAATTTCCTTTATCTGTTTCTATAACCGCAAATGTACCTTTTTTTTCTATTTTAGTTTGATCCATACAACTAACTACAAAAAATATAATAAAAAATATAAATTTTTTCATATAACTTTATAACTGAGAATAACAATAAATTTTTCCTTGTAATATATTTCCATTCTTGTCAATCATATTAAATTCTAAATTCGCTTTTTGAACATATTTGCTATCAGAAGTAAGGGTAAAACCTTTACTGTAATCAATCGTTCCACTTACAGCCTGAAAGGTAATCGGATTTACCACACCAACAAAAATAAAAGTCTTTGTGCCTCCACACTTTATCCCATCTGCTGTTTCGCAAGTTCTTGTTCCAGCAGTATTGCAGGTAATAAAATCAACTGTATTACAAGTAGAGAGAACTGTTGTTGTTGGAACTAATGTATACTTTTGTCGATTACTGTCGTAGGTATATCGTAGTTGCATATAATCACCGAACTTAAAAAGATAATAAGAATCTATATCATAGGTAGTAGTTGATGTAGACCCAGAACTTCCACTACTAGAAGAAGAGCTACTAGAACTCGTTTTTACATCTCCACAATAAGGAGTAATATCTTTGTTGATTTCTCCTTCGAAATAATAAAAATTCCCCGGAATTCCCGTTCCTAATAGAGTTAAATCTGCTTTTTCGACTTGCTTTTTACACGATATAATCAACAAAAAAACGAATACAATACCTACAAGGAGTTTAGTTTTCATATTATAATTATCGTAATATTATTATCGTATATTATACAATAATTCTTCTTTTAGGACAAACATTTTTTTTTCTAAATTATTAAAGGGTTCTTTTCTTACAAATAAACCATCTTCTTTTAAGAGTATTAAAGAACCATCGTATACATAATAATCTTTTAACTTAATAGGTATTTGAATTTCTTTATCGGTTTCTGGGTTTAAAAAGAATAAGTTATCTTCTTTCCTAAGTAAAAATAAGTTTTGCTTTTTTATGTATACATACCTATCGTTAAATTTTACGTTAAAACTTTTCCATAGAGTATCTGGTAATTGAAATCCCGTCAATGTGTATTGTCCAGCTGCACCCATAAACACAAGATAATAGTATTCGGGTGCTTTATCTTCTACAAAAAGATCCTCTGTTGCATAATATACCTTAGGTTTTGCTATGCTTTTTTGTAAAAATCTTAATCGCTTTTCGTCATAATAGTAGAGATCGTAATATCCAGCATTTCCATAAAAGATCCAAAAACCTTTATCTGGCAATGGCACAAAATGAATTGTATGAGGATTTTTCTTAAAAATTTTTCTTAATTGTGCAGAAGCTATCTTGAGTATTTTATTTGTTTTATTGATTAAATATACTTCTTGATTTATTTCTATGTATAGATTACCTAAATCTGTGATAACAACGTTATTACAATTATTGATGTTTTCTTCTAGAAGAACAAAAGTAAAATCTTCTTGTTTTGCATCTATGTCTAACCGGTAGACTTGATCTCTACACGTTTTATCATTGGTTTTATAGCGAAATATGTAATATATACCAGAAAAAGAAGAAAAAATCTCGTAAGGTTTAGATAAACTAGTAGAAACGATTTTATCTTTATAATATAAATAGATCATCTCTTCTTTGCTAAAAAGAAAAAATTTTTTCGAAGGTGTTAAATAATAAATAGAATTCTTACGAATATTGTCCAATTGGATGATTTTTTTTTCTGTTTCTTGTTTTTCTAATTCCTCTAAGTCTTCGAGAATATCTACAATTTTATTCAAATCTTGTTTCTGAATTGCATCTTTTGCTTTGAGTTCTAAGCGCTCAAATTCTTCTTCTATATTTTTAGAGCATGTAATAAATAAAATTAATAAAAAAAATGTTATATATTTTTTCATTTTATTACTATGTTAACCAATTTATTTTTTACTGTAATGATTTTGATGATATTTTTCCCTTCGATATGTTTTTGTACGTTGGGTTCGTTTAAAGCTTCTTTTTTTAATTCTTCTTCTTCTAAATCTATTGGCAGCATTTTCTTAGATCTGATTTTCCCATTAACTTGAAATACCACTTCTACTTTTTCTTGAACAATTTTAGAAGAATCATAAGTAGGCCATGGTTCGTATTCAATTGTATTTTGATTTCCCAATAAGTTCCAAAGTTCTTCTGCTAAGTGGGGTGCAAAAGGAGAAAGTAGAATAACAAAATCACTTGCAGCCTTTTTTCCAATCTTTTTAATCTTATAAGCTTCGTTGATAAAAATCATCATATCGCTTATGGCTTTGTTAAAACGAATTTTTTCGATATTTTCTGTTACATTTTTAATCGTTAAATTGATCCAATAATCTCGCTCTGGTTTTAATGCTTCTTCGGGTTCTTCGATAAGTTCTTGGTTTAGAATATATTCGCCGTCTTTTTCTATTGTATATAGACGAAAAACCCTGCCCAAAAAACGAAAAACGCCTTCGATTGCTTTCGAGGACCAAGGCTTCATCATTTCTAATGGCCCCATAAACATTTCGTACATACGAAAAGCATCTGCACCATATTGTTCTACGACATCATCTGGGTTTATAACATTACCGCGAGATTTAGACATCTTTTGATTATCTTCTCCTAAGATGATTCCTTGATGCACCAATTTATAAAAAGGTTCCGGAGTAGAAACATATCCTAAATCGTACAAAACCTTATGCCAAAACCTTGCATAGAGTAGATGCAAAACAGCATGCTCTGCACCACCAATGTATAAATCCACACCATTAGGTTGCATCCAGAATCTTTCTTTTTGTGGATCGACAAACATCTTATCATTGTGAGGATCAATATATCTTAAATAATACCAACAACTTCCCGCCCATTGAGGCATGGTATTCACTTCTCGTCTTAATTTCTTTTTTAATTTAGGATGAATGTACTCTACCCAGTCTTTAATTTTTGCTAAGGGAGATTCTCCGGTTTCTACGGGTTTAAAATCTTTTGAATCTGGCAACACCAATGGAAGATTTTCTTCGTTTTCTGGTACAAAATTACCTTCTTCGTCGTAACTGATGGGTATGGGCTCTCCCCAATATCTTTGTCGAGAAAATAACCAATCGCGTAGTTTATAGGTAACGTGAAATTTCCCTTTATTGTATTTTTCTAGTTGTTGAATCATCGTCTTTTTTGCTTCTTTTGTAGATAATCCATTCAAAAATTCCGAATTGATACTAATTCCGTCTTCTGTAAATGCTTGTGTTGAAACTTCGTAATCTTTTTCTCCCACAGGAGCAACTACTGTCTTAATAGGAAGATGAAATTTTTTTGCAAACAGAAAATCTCTTTCATCATGTGCAGGAACAGCCATAATTGCTCCTGTTCCATAGCTCAACAAAACATAGTCCGAAATCCAAACAGGAATTTTTTCGTTGGTAAAAGGATGTAATACATAAGCTCCAGTAAAAACGCCTGTTTTTTCCGTTTCTATCCCTTGGGATGTTCGTTCTAATTCTGTTTTTCTTAACGTTTGATCAATATAATTTTCTACTGCAAGTCTTTGCTCTTCTGATGTTATTAAAGATACAATAGGATGTTCTGGTGCTAAAACCATGTAGGTAACACCAAACAGTGTATCGGGTCTTGTTGTAAAAACTTCTAATGTCCCAGAAAACCCATTTTGTTGTAATTTTTTCTTTAGTTTTTCTTCGAAATCAAAATAAATTAATGCACCTTCGGAACGACCAATCCAATTTTTTTGTAATTCGATTGTGCTAGAAGGCCAATCAACAAGCTTTAAATCTTCCAACAACCTTTCTGCATAAGCAGTTATACGTAACATCCACTGCTTCATTGGTTTTCGAACAATTGTATATCCTTTCGATGTCCATTCTTCCACTTCTTCGTTAGCTAAAACAGTTTCTAATTCTGGACAATAATTTACTGGTGCTTCGTGTAAATATGCTAATCTATGTTTATTTATATATTCTTCGCGTTCTTTTTTCTTTTCTGGTTTTTGTAATTCTTCTGGTATAGGTAACTGCGTAATTGGCTTTGCTTTTTTTTCTACTGGATCAAAATGAGAATTAAAAATTTTTAAGAAAATCCACTGGGTCCATTTATAATACGATGGATCGGTTGTATCGATTTCTCTATCCCAATCGTAAGAAAAGCCTAAGGATTTTAACTGCCGCTTGAAATTTTCTATATTTTTTTTTGTTGTTATAGCAGGATGTATGCCTGTCTGCATTGCATAACGTTCTGCTGGCAATCCAAAGGCATCCCAACCCATAGGATGTAAAACATTAAACCCACAATGACGTTTATATCTTGCTATAATATCTGTTGCTGTATATCCTTCTGGGTGTCCAACATGTAATCCAGCACCCGATGGATAAGGAAACATATCTAATACATAAAATTTTGGTTTATTTGTATCTTCCGAAGTTTTAAAGGTTTTATGATTTTCCCAATATTTTTGCCATTTCTTCTCTATTTTTTTAAAAGGATAACTCATATTACCAAAACTTCTTTATAAATGCTAAATTCAAATACTTTTATAATTTATGTAATTTAATATTTAAGCTAAGTAAGAGAAAAAATTTATCATTAAAAGCGAATAACTTAAATAATCTTAAATTTTATTATATTTATATTTTTATAAATTTTATCTGATAAATGATCGGTATGATTGAAATTAATTTAAAGAAAGGCATCCCGAATGGGATGCGCGAAATTAATATATGACTTTTTTTGTTGTTGATTCTTTGATTAATCCAGCAGCAATTTCGTTCAATTGAATTTGACTTGTTCCTTCGTAAATTTGTAAGATTTTAGCATCTCTAAAATATTTTTCTACGGGATATTCTCGAACATAGCCATAACCACCAAAAATTTGAACTGCATTTGTTGCTACTTCCATCGCAGTTTCTGATGCAAAATATTTTGCCATAGCAGAAAATTTCGCAGTATCTTTATGGCCACTTTCTGCCAACACAGCTGCTTTATAAGCTAGTAATCGTGCTGCTTCAATTTTGGTTGCCATAATTGCTAACATATGTTGAATCGCTTGAAAAGATACAATCTTAACACCAAACTGCTCTCTTTCGCGTGCATATTGCATCGCTGCATCATAAGCACCTTGTGCAGTTCCCACAGCAGATGCTGCAACAGCAGGTCTCGAAAGATTCAATGTTTTTAATGCATGAATAAACCCATTATTTTCTCTACCACCCACTAAATTTTCTGCTGGCACTTCGCAATCTTCGAAGATTAATTGTCTCGTTTCGGAACATCGAATTCCTAATTTATCTTCTTTTTTACCAAAAGAGAATCCTGGCGTTCCCTTTTCTACAATAAAACAACTTATACCTCTTGGACCTCTCGATTTATCTGTTAGAGCAAACACCGTATAAACATGGGCTTGTCCAGCACCAGAAATCCATTGTTTTGTTCCATTTAGTATATACTTATCTCCTTTCTTTACTGCGGTTGTTTGTAAAGATGGAACATCAGAGCCAGCATTGGGTTCTGTTAAGCCAAAAGCAGCAATGATTTCTCCCGATGCAAGTCTAGGTAACCATTTTTTCTTTTGTTCGTCTGTACCACCAACTTCGATAGGAAGTGCACCTAACTTTGTTGCTAAAAAAGCTGTACCAACCCCCAAACATCCATAAGCTATTTCTTCTGCTAAGATAATATTGCCCATCATTCCTAAGCCCATGCCACCATATTCTTCGTCAAACATCGCTTGGAATAAGCCAGCTTCTCGAAATTTCTCGAATACTTTCCATGGGTATTCATGTTTTTCGTCTAATTCTTTCCTTACAGGAATAACTTCATTACGTACTACTTCTCTCACTAAATCTTGAAGCATTTTTAGCTCTTCGGAAAAATTGATAGTTATTGATAATTCTGACATATTTACCTCATTGATTAAAAATTCTTGATATTCAATTAAATTTGTTTGGTATTACATTCAATAAAAAAATGTTATTCAGTTACGATTTTATTTATTTTTTTCGCTGTTGATGTTAGTTGCAGGATGTTGTATTTTTTCTACACGAAATTGAATAATTCTTTGTCGATTTCTTTTTAATAAAGTAAATTTATAATCATTATATACGATACTTTCGTTAATTTCTGGGAAGCGTCCTAAATGTTCAATGATAAACCCAGCAACTGTTGTATATGCTTCCGACTCAGGAATAACATCATCCATGACAAATTCATTAAAATCGAAAATATTGCAACTACCGCTAACAAGAAAAACATTCTTTTTTATTTTTATGATTTCTTTTTCTTCGTTCGAAATTTCTGTAATATCTTTTATATCGCCAACAATTTCTTCAAGTATATCTTCTAATGTTAAGAGTCCAGCAGTTCCTCCAAATTCATCTACAACTATTGCTAAATGTGTTTTTCTTTTTTGCATTTCTTTTAAGATTTTTCCTATCTTCATTCCTTCGGGCACAAAATAAGGTGGTCGAACCAACTTTGCAATAGAAAACGTATCATTTTTTTGTAGGTTGATGTTTTCTTTCCACAATACTCTTATAAGATCCTTCATGTGTAATATGCCGACAATATTATCTAAATTATCTTTGTATACGGGAATCCTGCTATACATGGATTCCATAGCTCTAAAAATTTCGTCTAATGTTGCATCTACGGGAAGTGCTACCATCTCTACACGAGGTATCATAACTTCGCGAGCATCAGTTTCGTTTATCTCTAAGATATTTTCTATCATTTCGTGTTCACTACTTTCTATTGAACCTTCCTTTACTCCTTCTTCTAATAAATGCAGAATTTCTTCCGAAAGTAATTTTGTCTCCGAAAAGCTTGTTCTATCTTTAAAAGGTTTTAATAAAATATTACTTGAATAAGTCAAAATTTCGCTCAAGATAAAAAACAACTTGTTAAATATCGCTAAAGGATAAATAATCAACAACGCTACCTTTTCTGAATAATGCAATGCTAAGGATTTTGGAACAAGTTCTCCTATAACAATTTGTAGAAAAGTAATCAAAAGTACAATAACGACAAAAGAAATTTCTTGTGCCAAAAAAACAAAAAGCGATGGCAAGTTAAGTGATTCCAAAAAAAGAGATAACTTCCCGACTAATGTAGCACCACCAAATACAGAAGCAATTGTGCCAATGAGTGTAACTCCAATCTGAACCGTAGCAAATAATCGATTCGGATCTTTTTGTAATTGTTCGATTAATTCTGCCTTTTTATTACCTTCTTCGATTAAAGCTTTTAACCTGCTTTTTTTTACAGTAACTAAGGCGATTTCAGAAGCACTAAAAAAACCATTCAATAAGTTTAAAAATATTAATATTATCAGGTCTACCATACGAATTTAAAAAAATATTTTCTTGAAAACAAAAATACCATTCTTGAATTATACTTTGTTTATTAATTTATACAAAAAATATATGTAAAAAGCTGGCAAGTAAAAAAAAGTGGACGTAAATGATTTATTTTTTATAATAAAAACAAATTTTTTTGTTCGGAGAGGAAGTAGGAATGTATTCTTATAGGAGAAATAGTGTGATTCATTATAAAAGCAAATACGAAATCCAAAGAATGAAGGATGCAGGAAAGCTTGCAGCAGAAGTCCTTTACGAAACAGGTCTTCGAGTAAAAGCTGGCATTTCTACATTAGAATTGAATGATTTCGCTCATCAATATACAATCCAAAAAGGAGCAGAAAGTGCCCCCCTAAATTATAAAGGATATCCTAAAAGTATATGCACTTCTGTAAATAATGTTGTATGCCATGGAATTCCAAGAAAAGATGAAATCTTAAAAGAAGGAGATATCATTAACATCGACATAACAGTTAAGTATAAAGGATACCATGGAGATACTTCCAGAATGTTTTTTGTTCCTCCAATTTCAGAAAATGCAAAAAGATTAATCGAAGTAACAGAAAAAGCTATGTGGGTAGGCATTCAAGCAGTAAAACCAGGAAATCTTATTTGTGATATAGGTGCAGCAATCGAAGAATTCGTAAAACCATACGGGTATGGTATTGTAAGAGAGTTAGCTGGACATGGTATTGGGAGAAATTTTCACGAAGATCCTATTGTTCCTCATTACAAAAACAACGAAGTTAAAATAAAAATGAAGCCCGGAATGACTTTTACGATTGAACCAATGATTAACGAAGGAACCTATGAAGTTGTATTCGATGAACAAGACAAATGGACTGTTCGAACAAAAGATGGAAAGCTTTCTGCCCAGTTTGAACATACAATTCTAGTAACACCCGATGGTTACGAAGTATTAACTTTATTATAAA
>Ga0308394_1000669_pt1 | contig 17878 bp, 17 predicted proteins | sample Hotspr2Sampleme2_FD_202366 | JGI IMG/M metagenome (GOLD analysis project Ga0308394, IMG submission 202366) | Hot spring phototrophic mat microbial communities from Mushroom Spring, Yellowstone National Park, Wyoming, United States - 20050701_me2 ...
CGCGACCGACTCAGTGGGCAGAAAGTCCTCCGCAGTATGGGACGCTAACGACAAGTGGAAGAAGCGGTGAGGCAGTGGTTGAAGGATAGCCTGGGAGAGGCGATTAGCGTGGACGCTAAGAGCCTGCATGGGAGTCGCCGTGAGTTGCCTGCGCTGAGCGTGGTTGTGGCGGCAGGTCAAAAGGTGCAGCTCGTGCTAGCTCAACAAGAGGTCAAGGGGGAGCATGTGATTGAAGCAGCCTTATCCAAGGAGAGGGGCGGGTAGTCACCTTAGATGCGGGGTTGAATCAGCGCGAGATTGCGGATGCAATCGTAAAAAAGGGGGGCCTACTTAGGGGTTGTAATCACGCCCGACTGCGGGAGATATTGCTGCAAGACCTCCTTGCCAGGATCACTCAAACAGAAGAATCAGCGACATGGGCGGGTTGAGCATCGGGAGTATTGGTGGGTAGAAGCCGACGAGGAGATGCGCATGTATCTGGAGCGCGAGCTGGGCTGGCCACAGGTGCGCTGGTATGGATGGGTCAAGCGCCAACGGAAGCGATTGCGTTCGGGGGAGTGGAGTGAGGAAGAAGTCGTCTGGATTTACGGAGGCGAGAAAGAGGTAACGCCCAGGCAGCTCAGTCAGTGGGCACGTGGTCACTGGGAGATAGAAAACTGTGTTTTTTGGGTGTTAGACGTGACCTACCAAGAAGACCGCAGTCATGCGCGAAAGATAGGCGGGCTTCTCCATACCATTCGTTGTATGGCGATCAACGTTATTCGCCGCTGATATGTGCCCGATGGACGCAGGTCAGCTTCTGCACGCTCAGATCGGGGGTTAGCTTGGCTGAGTGCTGATTAGAGGGTTGATCAGCCCTGCTTTCAGCCATCGCGTCACTTTGAACAGTTTCGACAGGCAGCCGCCGAAGCCGGCCTGCTGGGCGAGACGATCCTGCTGGGCGAATGGCTAAGCTATGCCGACTGGGCCGGTTGCCTGACCGAGGCGACCATCGGCATCTCACTGCAATATGACCATCTGGAAGCCCGCTTTGCAGCGCGCACCCGTACGCTTAGTTATATTTGGGCGGGTCTGCCGATGGTGCTGACCCAGGATGACGAACTGGCCGATCTTGCCGCCAGGCACGGCGTCGCTTTTCTTGTCCCGCCTCAGGACGCAGCCAGCGTTGCAGCGAGGATCATTGACACCATCGGACTGTATCAGCGGCCCGATCGGGCATCACTCTACAGGCCGCTCCAGGATCGTTTCGCCTGGGCAAAGTGCGTAGAGCCTATCGCGCGTTTCATGCGCAATCCCAGACGCGCAGCCGACGCGCTACAACACCGAGAGAAAGCGTGAACCCAACTGTCAGCATTATCATCCCGCTCTACAACGGCGCAGCGCTTATCCCGGCTTGCCTGAACGTTGTTCTGCCTCAGGTTCAGGAACAGGGCAACGCTGAGGTGATCGTCGTTGACAATGCATCTACGGACAACTGGGAGCAGGCTCTGGCTCCTTTCAAAGCGGCCATTCGCCACCATCGCCTGAGTTTCAATACCGGATTTGCAACAGCGGTCAACATCGGGATTCAGCTTAGCCAGGGCGAAATCATTATCTTGCTAAATCAGGACGCGATCGTTCAGGCTAGCTGGCTGAACGCGCTGCTGGCTCGCTTCGAGGCGTCGCCACAGGCGGCCATCGTCGGCAGCAAATGTATGCGGGCGGACGGCACAATTGATCATGCCCGGGGGATCATCCGGCTGCCGCTCTTCTACACCGCACATGTTGGCTTTGGCGAGTCAGATTCGCCTTTGTATAACCAGCCTCGCCAACACGACTACGTGACCGGTGCTGCCTTTGCTATGCGCCGCGCGACGCTCGATCGCATCGGGTTATTCGATCAGGGGTTCTATCCGGCCTACTATGAGGAGACTGACCTGTGTTTGCGCGCGCGGCGCCGGCTATGAAATCTGGTACGAGCCGGCCGCCGTTGTGCTACACCAGTCCGGCCAGACGCCGTTCGAGCAGATGAGCGCGGAGCGCATCGCCGCGTTTCATCGCAACCGCCTGCGCTGCCTGATCAAACACACCGATCCAGGCCACACTGAGGGGGTGCTGCGCAGCGCCGAGATGGCTGAAATCGAATTGCCGCAGGCCGTGGGTCTGCTCACCGGTCGGGCCATCGCCTATCGCGACCTCTTGCGCGGCATTCTGCAAGGGGACTCTGTTCTATCTGGCCGCGTCACACCAGGAATCATCGAGGCGCTGGCGCAGTGCTACCGGCTGGCTGACCTGCGCGCCCGTCAGACGTTCGACACGCCGCTGTTGCCACTTCATCAGCGCATTGCCATGGCTCCGCGCGCCGAGACCTGGCGCGAGTTAAGTGACGGCATCAACAAAATCCTGGCCGGGTTTGAGTCGCTGAATAACCATTTCAAGCAGGCCGCGTCGGCATTTGCCGCGTTGCAGCCCATTCAGCCGCCTCCTGGCGATGGCGTTGGCGGCGCTCAGGCCGACTCTGCCGCTGCCGCTTCGGCAGAGTCAGCAGCTCCCACCGATACCGGCGGACCAAGCGCAGCCTCGCCGTCTGCGCAGCCCGACGACCTGGCCGAAGCGCATCTTGCCCTGCATCGTCAATTAACGGCGCTGGACCAGCGATTAGCGCAGTTGGCCGAGTGGGCCAACACTCCTCCGGCAACCCAGCCCAAAAGCTGGCGAGCCCGGCTTCAAACCTGGTGGCAGTTGCTTCGCCTCCTGGTGTCGGTGAAGGAAGTCTTCGACCGACTTTTCCGTTGGCAGCGCGAGAACGCCCTGCGCACGGCTTCGCTGGTCGGAGAAGCGCGAGGGCTGGCCAGTACTGCTGCCGACAGTTTGTTACTCGTCATGCGCATCCAGCAGGTAACCCTGGCATTCGCGCGCGCCATCAGCACAACCTGCCAGTTTCTGCACGAATGCATTTCCTGGCAGGCTGATCTTACTCATCGTTTGCACGAACTGCATCAGCATACGGCTGAGGTCGTGAAGAGCGAGGCGGCCACGGGAATTGTTCAGACGGTACAATCAGCCGACTTAGATGGCATTGCCTCCACCGATCACAATTCATCGTCGTAAAGTCACCCGTCGTATCGAGTCAATGGCTTTTATCAAACAATGTAGGCGGTAAGGTTTGACCGATAGACACAACCCGAATCTGTTACTACTCATATACTCCGCAAGCAATGTGCAGGAAACCAAAAGATAACCGGCTCCGTCCCGCGATGTGTGACACATGACTTCAACTAGCAGAGCGTTGGGCACCCCGCGCGCCGAGGTGTGGTCGTGAGATAAGTTGTGTTCATTCCAATCCCCGCTAGATGCAGAGAGCTTCATGACTTTTGTGGGCAGTTGGCCGACACTGAGACGGTTCTTTTGGGTTTGCTCTCTGTACCTGACTACGCTGTAGGACAGATATTTTGACTAACTATGGCAGATTCTATGTGCACGCAGGTTTTTCTGCACTCGCTTAATCCAGCGCATCAGTCAGCTTGGCAGCAGGCTGCGTCGAAGCATTCGAGCTGGCTTAATTTGGATTACGATACGCCGATCTGGAACGTCGCCGACAGCACATCAGACGCTGCAAAATTGTTGGCTTTTGTCGCACCGGAGGTCGAGCCTGTATCGGCCTGCACCTGGCTCGCTCACGCTGGACAGTGGTTGAGCATAAACCCCGACGCCGCCGGCTGTGGCGCGCGGCTGGAAAGCCCAACATACCATCGTGATGGCTGGGAATTGCTATATCCCCACCTCATTCGCCACGACATGCTCAACCCAAGTTGCCAACGAGCGGCTCGGCTCGAGCCATATATGGTGCAACACATCGTGCGAGGTATCTTTGTGGTCCGAAGCAGCGCGCTGCGCAACGTCGGCGGCTTCAACCAGGAGCTGGGCGATTCGTTTCTGGCCGACGTTGACCTGTGTCGCCGGCTGCGACAGGCAGGGGCTTCACTTTGGCTGCTGCCGGAGCCTCCGGTAGCGCGGATGGCAGTAGCAGAGAACGCCGACCAGGCATCTTTCGAGAGGCAGGCGGAAGCATTCGCTCGCCGCCAGCCTCTGGCGGCACCGGCACCCATCGAGGAAGGGGATTGGCTCTGGTTCATGAGCAATGCCTCGTTAAATCAGGCGCTGACGAGCGCGCTTGAGGTAGCTCGGTCAGCCACTGCCAGCCTGCAGGAGGCGCAGCAGGAACTATTTGCAATTCGCGACTTTACGTTTCGTTCGCGCGTGCCGATCGTCGGGGGGCTAATCGCAGCTTTTCGGCAGGCCTGGTTCGGCGTGGCGGCGAAATGGGCGTTGCGCGCCTATCGCCAGCAGCAGGCCAGGGTGAACGCGCAGCACGCCGAAGCAATTCACTCCCTGGCTGCCGCTATCCAGCAGATCATCGGCACCCTGGACAAAAAAGCCGAAGTTGAGGTTCAGAAGATGCAGACCGATGCGCAACGCATCGCAGATCGCTTGAATCGAATGCTGAGCGATGGAGCGTAGTCCATGAAGATTGCCTGGGTCTTTCTGCGTTACGGCGAACACATCCTGGGAGGCGCCGAGTATCACGGGCGTTTGATGATCGAACAACTTATGCGCTGGAATCTGGCGCAGGTGGACGTGCTAACCACCACGGCCACCGTGCACTTTCAGCCCAGCAACGATCTGCCGGCCGGGGTGGAAGTAGTCAACGGCGTGCGCGTTTTGCGATTCCCCATCGCTCATCAATTTTATGACCTGAGGCGCCATCAGGAGCTCAGCTACTATCACTTCTACCGATCCAGCGGGCTTTCGACCTCTGAGGAGAACGAATGGGCGCGCCACATGCCGTTTAGCGCCGCCTTATGCGCCTGGCTCGACGCACACCAAAGCCACTACGACGCGATTATCGTCATGCCCTACTACGCCTTTCATGCTGCCCTGGTCTCACCGCACAAGACGTATGTGTGGGCGTGTCTGCACGATGAGCCGCCGGCCTATACGCGCCCCGTGATGCGCATGCTGAACCGCTCGCGCGGCGTGATCTTTAACACAGAGCCAGAGCTGGCGCTGGCACGCCGGCTGGGCATGACCAACCCAAACGTGGGCATCGTGGCATTAGGCATCACGCCCTTGTCAGGTAGTGCGGAGCGGTTCTGGGCACAGCGCGAGGATCGCCGACCGTTCCTGCTCTACGCTGGCCGGCTGGAGAGCGGCAAGAACGTCGCCGAGTTATATCAGCGGTTCATCGCTTTCAAGGAGCGCCACCCGTCGCCGCTGGTGTTGCGCCTGCTGGGCAAGGGGCCGGAGGCGCCGCCGGAGCGCGAAGATATCGTAGTGGAAGGATTCGTGCCGGCGGCGTTCAAAGCCGACGTGATGGCGGCTGCGCTGGCGCACGTCGCCCCCTCGAAAGCTGAATCCCTGTCGTTATCGCTGCTGGAGGCATGGACGGTGGGCACGCCTTCGATCGTCAACGGCCAGTGCGAGGTGCTGCGCTTCCAGGTGACGCGCTGCGGTGGGGGTTACTTCTACACCGACCAGGAGTCATTTGACAATGCTGTGCTGAGGCTCGTCAACAATCCTCAGCATCGAGACGAGATGGGCGAGCGTGGGCGCCGCTTCGTTCAACAACACTACACCTGGCCGCGCGCGCTCAAGGCATTCATGGAGGTTGTGAGTTAGGTTTTGCTTGATTTCCGAACCAGGAAGGTGTTGGAGAGATCGCCGCTGCTGTAACCGGTGCACGGGTCATCCAGCACCTCCAAAACATGGCAGCCGGCTTGCGCCACGATCTGGAACACGCGACGCTGCGGCACTGCGTGCATCTCCACCTGCCCAACGCGCGTGTGCGCTGTGCGCAGATACTCCCTGGCATCGAACGAGTAGCCCCGCCAGTATGTCGGCAACTGAAAGAAGGCCACGCCGCCCGGCTTGAGGGCTTCGAGCAGGCCGCGCAGAATCCAGCAGATAATTGGCGGTGGGTTATGCTGCAAAACGATCAGGGTGTATACCGCGTCTACTTTGGGCAGTTCAAGCACATCCTGCGGGCGCTGCACCTGGACATATCGAATGTTTGTTAGCCCCAAGCCACTGGTGAACTCCTGCGCAAGCGCCAGGTGAGGCGCCGAGATGTCATAAGCGTATACCTGTTTGAAGTGACCAGCCAGCGCATGGGTAATGCGCCCCACACCACAGCCATACTCCAGTATCGTTTTGTCCGCCGGTCCATCGGGGAAGCACTGGTTGCGGCGCAGCAGGTTCAGGAAGCGGGCCACGTCCCCCTGCCCGGATGCATAAAATTGCGCGCGGTTCTGGGCCAGGTTCGCCTGCTTATAAGCCTCAGCCGTCAGCACCGACCAGTGCGGCTCTTCCTGGCCGAGCTGCTGCCAGCTTTGCTGAACATGGGCCAGGAGCTTCTCCAGCAGAGCATCATCTACTTCGTCTTCGATCTCCAGTGCCGGCTCGGAACCATCCAGGGAGGGACCGCACAGGGATCGCTCCCGATGTCGAAATTCCTGGCTGCTGAAGAAAGCCCGGCGCAGCGCCTGCAGGTCTGGATGATCGAGATGTGCGTGAACTTCCGCCGGCAACGGCTCACGCCCCAGCACTAGGCGATACGCCCAGGCCACTGCTTCGGGGGTGACGCCTGTCTGTCTTCCTGTCTGTCTTGATGGGCGCGACCAGAGGCGCTTGATCTTGATGAACATAGGACCGAGATTATAATACCCTTGGTCTTTGCGCCTGCGGAGAGATAAAATTCAGCACGCTGCAATCCATTGCTTTACGGCAAAGCCGAGCGCCCGATGCCAGAAGATCACCCGCACGCGACACCAGACGACGCCATGCCCGGCCCGGTCGCCGACCTGCGCCGGATACAGGCGCGCCTGCTGGCCGGCGACGCCGACGCCGCTCAAGATCTCGAGCGGCTGATTTACCTCTCCAACCTTGAAGCGTCGGTGCGCGAGGTTCAGCAACTCGGCGCGCTGCGCGAACATCGCTTTGCCTCCGCGTGGCCTGTGCTGGGCCGGCTGATCGCCGCGTTTCGCTCCGCCGTCGCCGGCGTGGCCGCCCGCTGGCTGGTGCGGGCGGTGATCGAGCAGCAAACCGCCTTCAACCGCGCGACGGCCAGCGCGCTGGACGAAGCCCTGGCGCTCAACCGGCATTTGCTGGCGCGCATCGAGCAACTGGAGCAGCGCGTGGCAGAATTGCAGCGTGAACAACGCCGCTGACACCCAGCGCCCCCGCATTGCCTGGTGGTCGCCCTGGCCGCCGTCCTACAGTGGTGTCGCCGAATACAGCCGCATGCTGGTGGCCCACCTGCGCCGCCTGGCCGAGGTGCGCGTGTTCGTCGAGGATGCGCTGGCCCCGCGCGTGGTCGAGACGTTCCCCGACGCGCCGGCGCTGCCGGCCAGCGCCTTCCAGGCCGAGCAGCAGCGATCCCCATTCGATGTGGCCGTCTTCCACCTGGGCAACCAGGCCGGCCATGCCTACATGGCCGACGCCCTGTTCAGCGCGCCCTGTCGGCGGGTCGGCGTCTTTCACGACGGCTCGCTGTATCACCTGTATGAAGGCATTTCGCGCTATCGTCTGATCCGCGAGATCGCCGCCGAAGAGGGGTGGTCGGCTGCCTGGCGCGCCTGGAAGCGCCTGCGCCAGCCCGGTTCGGACAGCTACCATCACCCCCTGCTCCGGCGCGCGGCCGGCGCGTGCGATCAGATCATCGTCCACAGCCAGCACCTGGCCGGCCGGGTGCGCGCCGCCGCGCCGGATCGCCCGATTGCCGTGTTGCCATTCGGCTGTGAAACCTGGCTCGACGATGGCGGCCTGTTGCAACGCCAGGCGCGGCGCATCATCGGTCTGCCGCAGGACGCGCTGATCTTCGGCGTGTTCGGGCACATCACCGCCGCCAAGCGCGTGGATCAGGTGATCGAGGCGTTTGTGCAGGCCGACCTGCCGGGGGCGTGGCTGTATGTGGTGGGAGAAGTGACCGGCCTGGCTACACCATCCTTGCGGCGCTGGGCTACAGACCCCGCCCTGTGCACGCGCCACCGCATTCGCTTCGACGCGCGTCGCCGGCCCGCCTATCTCTCGTGGGCCACAGCCATGCACGCCGTGGATGCCGGCGTCAGTTTGCGCTTCCCCACCACCGGCGAAAGCTCGGCGGTGGTCAGCGAGCTGTTGGGCATGGGCAAGCCGTGCATCGTCTCGGATATCGGCGCGCTGGCCGAACTGCCGGACGATTGCACCATCAAGGTGCCGGTGGACGACCAGGAGATCGCTGCTTTGCAGGCCGCTTTGCGCAGCCTCACCACGCAGCCCGATCGGCTGGCCGAGATGTCCCGCGCCGCCCGCGCCTACGCCCAGGAACACACCTGGGAGGCGGCGGCTCAGGCGTATCTGCAGGTGATCCGGGACGTCAGCCCGGCCACGTCGCACGTGACAAACACCTGTGACAAAATCAGGGACAACTGAGACGAGTTGAAGAGGAGTTGAAAACACATGCATCAGGCAAATCGGTTGTGGGCGAGTATCCTGCTCCTGGTGACCCTGTTGGGGGCGACGCTGCCCACCTCAGCCGCGCCGCAAAGCCCGACGGTGATCACGCTGGGCGGCCCGCGCATCATGCGCGCCACCCCTGCTGCCGCCGACTTCAACGGCGACGGGTTCAAAGAGCTGATCGTGCCCACCGACGACGGCCGGCTGTTCGTGATCGGCTGGAACGGCAGCGCGTGGGTCGTGCTGTGGTCGCGCAGCGTGGTGCTGGACATCAACGCGGCCAATCCACCCAACCCGACGCCGGACACGCGCATCACCTCTGCCGTGGCCGTGGCCGACCTGGACCTGGACGGCAAGCTGGAGATCGTGCTGCCCACCGGCGGCTTGCCGCAGGATGGCAAGAACGGCGGCATGCTGGTGTATGGCTACAACGCGCCGTGGAGCTTCAGCATCAAGGGCAACTGGCCGCAGCCAAAGCTAGATGAAGTCGGAGGTGGTTCGGGCTTCGGCTCTCCGGACGGCAAGTGGGACGGCATCTTCTCTACGGCTGCCGTGGGCGACATTGATGGGGACGGCGACCTGGAGATCGTGTGGGAGGGCGAGGATCGGCGCATCCATGCCTATCATCACGATGGCAGCGTGGTCAACGGTTGGCCGCTGTACCGCTGGCCACCCCACCTCGACCCGCTCACGCGCGGCGGCATCTCGTCGCCGGCCATCGGCGACCTGGACGGCGACGGCGTTCACGATGTGATCGTGGGCGGCACCACCGCAGTGCATCCCTTCGCCGACTGATGGTTGTGGCAGCGGCGCGAACTATAGCGTGGCGCCAGTGTGGGCCATCCGCGGCGACAGCACGTTAATCCCTGGCTGGCCAAAGTATGTACCGCAATGGATAGATTCCTCGCCGGCGCTGGGCGACCTGGACGGCGATGGCCACCTGGACGTTGTAGTCGGCACGGGCCGTCAGGGGATCTCTGGCACGGGCGGGCGCAACGTATTCGCCTGGGATCGCTTCGGCAATCCATTGCCCGGCTGGCCACGGCCAACGGCAGACAACATGATGGCTTCGCCAGCTCTGGCCGACCTGGACGGCGGCGGCTTGGATGTAGTGATCGGCTGCGGCGCGGATGGGCGGCCAGACTGCCCCACGCTCTATGCCTGGCGGGGGAACGGCGCTAACGTGAGCGGCTTTCCGATGACGCCGCTCAATGCCAACTTCTGGGGCCGCCAGCCCACCGACGGCAAGTTTTCGACCGTCGTGGCCGACCTGAACGGGGACAACCAGTTTGAGATTTTGTTGGTCAGCCATAGCTCGGTGGGCATCTCGCTCATCACGCACGCCGGAGCCAACAGCTCCGACACCTCCCGTGCCCAACCTCCCGGCGACGGCGCGCTATTCTCTACGCCGCTGGTAGCGGACATAGACAACGACGGCCTGCTGGAGACGGTTGTCGCGGGCAGCGCCGGCGGGACAAATGGCAGCAACGGGCAGGCGGCTGTATATATCTGACAGGAGAGCGGGCCGGCGCTTCCTCAGCGCATGCCCTGGCCAATGTTCCGTCACGACAACCGGCGCACAGGGAACTACTGCTTCACCGAGCAGCCGCCAGCTCCGCCGAGCGGCCTGACGGCCTCGCCGCCTGTCAACACGTGGACCAATCAGAGCACCGTAAACGCAACCTGGAGCGGGGCAGCCGGCTTCGGTTGCGCAAAGCTGCGCGGTTATTCCTTTCAGTGGTCGCAATCGCCCACAACTGTTCCGGATACAGTTGTGGACACGTTCTCCAACAGCATCACCAGCCCACCGCTGAGCGATGGCCAGTGGTATTTGCACGTCCGCGCGCGCGACGAGTGGGGGAACTGGGGGGCGCCAGCCCACTTTGGCCCGTTCCGCATTGATACCTCAGCGCCCAGCACCGCGATTTATGCGCCGGCCTTCCAAGCGACCGGCAACATCCCGGTGGGTTGGAGCGGCAGCGACGCGGGCGGCGCCGGCGTATTCAGCTATACCGTACAGGTTCGCATCGGAACCGGCGCATGGAGCGACTGGCTGGGCAGCGTGCCCGCCAGCACGACCAGCGGCAACTACCCGATCGGCGCGGTAAGCTGCTCGACGATCTCATTCCGGGCGCGGGCCAGGGACGCCGCTGGCAATATCGGCCCGTTTAGTCATCCAGTGACCACGACGATTGGCAGCAGCCATGTGGTCTCTGCCCTGGTCACGAACAACGTCGGCCAGCCGGTGTTCAACGCTCAGGTGAGTGCGCCGGGCGCCTGCGTTGTTCAGCACAGCAACGGGCAAGGGCGAGCCGCCGCCTACTATCCTGCAGCCGGCGCCTACGATCTGGCCATCTCGCGCTGGGGATTTGCCTCGCTGCCGACCCTCCGCGCGCGCGCAACCGGCAGCCAGAGTCTTGCCGTCTTGCCTCCGCTGAACAACGTGATTAGCCGCACACATTTCGAGGTGAACGGGGCCTGGGCGTTCAGCATCAACGCTGGCTATACAGCGCAGGCGCACAGCGGGCAGCGCGGCGCTGCCATCACCGGCACAGGCAAGATAGAACAGCTCGTAGCGGCGCCTGTGCCGGCGGGCAGCGTGCTTTCGCTGATGACCAGGGCCATCGGCGCCGACAGCGGAGACGTTGCCACCGCACGCCTGGAAAGCGACTCTCAGACCGCGCAAATGGCCCTGCCCTTGAGCACGACCTGGACCCACATCTGGCTGGACGCTGCTATCTTCAGCGGTCAGGCTGTCACGGTGACCATCGAGGCAACCGATGGCGGCAGCAGCGGGCTGATCCTCCTGGTGGATGAAGTCTCGCTGGGGACACCGGTGACGGGCACGTATGCCTTGCATCTGCCAGCAGTTCGCCGCTAAGGTATTGCCTACGCACGGAAAACCAGTGAGCTTTTCATGAGACATCGTAGGTCGGCGACCAGGCGTCCACCAGGCCGGCCACGGCCGCCTCGGCGGGGCCGGCCAGCCCAAAATCCCCGATCACTGCGATGCGGGTCGGTTGATCGACCACAAGTGGCAAAAAGGCCCTGGGCGTGAGGATTGCAGATGCACCGGGTGTGCGCCAGACTGTTGCGCCAGGCCAGCCCGCATCTGCGTAAGCCGGCAGCATGGATTGAGCGCGGACCGATACATCGAATACGATCGCTGCTAAGACCAACACAACCAGTGTTCTTTTCGTCCTCATACCTGCTGTCCGTTCATCGAGACAACCGCTGCGCTAGCGGGCGACAAGGTGGCGGTAGCGGGCCAGTACTTGTTGCGGAGACTGAACCGGCGCCAGCCGGGACATGATCTGAGCAGCCGAGCGCCGGCGCACCAGATGCTGCCGTTTGCGCCACATGCGCCGAGCGCCCCGCCAACCCTCCAGCCGGCCGGCCAGGGCGCTCGGCTCGCGTCGATTCAGCAGGGCACGCCCCACGCCGGCCAGGTCATACAACCCGATCAGCCATCCATACACCCATAGATGCGGCAGCGGATAGTTTTTGGTGATCAACCAGACTTTGTTGCGTCCCAGCAGCCGGCTTTTGAATGGCGATCCCTCGCCGGCGGTGGCGGAATGGTGATGCGTGACGCGGGCTGTGGGCACATACACCGCGTCCCAGCCGGCCCATTGCGCGCGCCAGGCCAGATCGACATCTTCAAGGTAGGCGAAAAAATCTTCGTCGAACAGGCCAATGTCGTCCAACATGGCCCGGCGATAGAGCGCAGCGCCGGCGCATGCGCCAAACACCGGCGTCGCGCTGGTCTCGCTGTTCGCCACCGGTTGCCCGCCCAACCGATCCCAGGCGATGCCCAACCGATCCACCGCAATGCCGGCTGAGTTAATCATGTCGGGGCGGTCTGCAAAGACCATCAGCGCAGCCGCCATGCCCCGGCGCGGGTTTTCGTCCAGCGCGCGCACCAGCTCAGCCAGCCAGCGGGGATCGGCGACGGTATCGTTGTTCAGGGTGGCGACGTAGGGGGCCTGGCCGGCGCGAATCGCCTGGTTGTTGGCCGCTGCAAAGCCCCGGTTGGTGTCATTGGCAATCAGGCGAATCTGCGGCGCGTGCGCCTGCGCCCATGCCACAGAGCCGTCGGTCGAGCCGTTGTCCACCAACCAGACTTGAAAATCGACGCCGCGCTGGGCGCGCAGCGATTCGAAGCAGGCCGGCAGGTAGCGCCGGCCATTCCAGTTGACGATCACAACATCAACGCTGGGCATGGTTACATGTTAGGCAAGCCGCCGGGCTTGCCGTTGCCGCCAGGCTTGCCACTGCCGCCGGCATTCAGCATGTTAAAATTCTGTCGCAATGCCGCCTGCCCACCCGAAGACACACGAACAGGTGCGCGCGCTGCGACCATGGTATCACGACTTCAGCCGGCTGGGACTGCAAACGCACTTCCCGCCGCGCCGCGCCGATCAACTGGCCGCTTTGCTCAATCCCTTGCGCCGGCGGCTGGATGCAGGCTACGTGGAGAAAGGCGAACGGTTTTCGCTGCGTCAGTTTATCAGGCCGGGGCCGCTGGCTCATCTCGCCAATCAACGCGCCAAAGAGCAGGTGATTGAGGCTTATCTGCGGCGGTGCCTGGATGATCTGGCCGAGACGCCACAGACCACGTGTCTGGATTTGTTTTGCGCCGATGGCTACTACGCCTGCTTGCTGGCGTCGCTGCGGCCCGGCCTGGAAATCACCGGCGTTGACCTGGACGCGCAGGAGATTCGCCGGGCGCAGACCGCCGCTGAATTGCTCGGTCTGCCTGGCCTGCGTTTCGAGGTTGCCGATGTGTGGACGTTCATTCGTTCTGCGCCGACCTACGATTTGATCCTGTGCACCGGCGGGCTGTACCATTTGCGGCAGCCGGCTGAATTTCTGCGCGCGCTGCGGCCGCTCAGCGGGGGGTATCTGGTCGTGCAAAGCGTGGTGACGCTGGAAACCGATGACGCCGATTATTTTGTGTCGCCGGCGCCCGGCTGGCAACATGGCAGCCGCTTTACGCACGCCGGGCTGGGCCGCTGGTTGCGCGAAGCCGGGTGGGAGATTCTCGAAGAGACGCTGGGCGAACTGCCGGCCAACCCGCGCCGCTGTGATCGCGGCTCCAGCTATTACCGCTGCCGCGCCGCCGAGCAAGGGTCTGCTGCGCCATGACGCTGGGCATCGTGATCCTGAACTGGAATCAGTCGAGCGACACGATTGCCTGCGTGCGCCTGGCGCAGCGCTGGCCGATCGCCGACAAGCGCATCTGGGTGGTGGACAACGGCTCCCGGCCCGACGAGGTCGAGGCGCTGAGCGCAGCGCTGGCCGAAGTGGAAGTGATCTACAGCCCGACGAACCGCGGCTTCGCCGGTGGCAACAACCTGGCCCTGACCCGCGCGCTGGAGGCCGGCTGCCGGTCGGTGCTGCTGTTCAACAACGACGCACAGGCCGAAGGCGACGCCATCCAACACCTTCAGGCGACGCTTGAAAGCCACGAGCGGGTCGGCATCGTTGGGCCGGTGTTGATGGACGCCGCAGCGCCAGGGCGATTGCTGGCGGCCGGCGGGCGCGACATTGGCCGACATCTGGCTTCGCACATCCTCGATCCGCTATCGCCAGGAGCACTGCGGCCGACGGACTATGTGCCGGGCACCTGCGCGCTGATCCGCAGCCAAGTCCTGTGCGAAGTCGGCCTGCTGGACGAAGCCTACTTCTTCGGCGGCGAACTGGCCGACCTGTGCGCCAGGGCCAGGGCAGCCGGCTGGCACTGCGTGGTAAACGGCTCGGCGATCGTTCATCACGCGGTTGATCGTTCGGCGGCCATTCGTCGCGATCTCCACTCCTACTATGTCGTGCGCAACCGTTTCCTGTATGCGCGCAAGTTCCACGGCCGGCGCTGGCTGGCCTCGTTTATGCGCTGGACCCTCTACGGCGTCTACGCCGGCGCGACCGCCATCCAGCGGGGCAACCTGAGCCAGGCGCGCGCGATCGGCCTGGGCTGCCTGGACGGCTGGCGGGGCTGCTCTGGTGGTCAGAACGCGCGGGTGACGAGAGGCCGGATTGTCTGAGGCGCGCATCCTCTACCACGTGACCATCCCGCGCTCGCCGATAGCGGAGTGCGAAGCCGTAACACAGGATATACGGCTGTTGCAGCAGGTCGCCCCAGGCGAGTTATTCCATCTCTATCCGGCGCGCGTGCCGGGCACGCGCATCCCGCGCCTGACTTGGGGGCTGACGCAACTGCCTGCGCTGTGGCGCAGAGAAAGATCGGCGCGCCTGCACCACGTCTTCAATCCCGACCCGTTCCCTTTTGCAGTGTTGCGCCTGCTGCGCCGGCCGGTGGTTTACACAGTGGTCGGTGGCATCCACGCGGACCACCGCGAGATGGCCTGTCGGCTGGCCAGGCTGGCGCACAGAATCCTGGTGTCCAGCCCGGAAGACGAGCAGCGGCTGCGCGGATGGGGGATCGAACAGGCTCAGTTTATCCCGCCAGCCATTGATGCCAGCCGGTTCTCCCACACCCCGCTGCCCCCTGGCGCGCGGCTCACGCTGCTGGCCGGCTCTGCGCCCTGGACGACGGGGCAGTTCACCAGCAAAGGCGTGGACGCGCTGCTGGAAGCTGCGCAGCGTCGCACCGATCTGCATCTGGTCTTCCTGTGGCGCGGTATCCTCTACGAGGAGATGATGGAGCGCGTGCAGGCGCGCGGCCTGGGTGGACGAGTGCGCGTGCTGAATGAACGGGTGGATGTGAACATGCTACTGGCAGAGGCCAGCGCCGCAGTGGTGCTGGCTGACCGCAGCGACGTGGTGAAGGCATACCCTCACTCGCTGCTCGAGTCGCTGGCAGCAGGCAAACCGGTGCTGGTCAGCCGTGCCATCCCGATGGCGAGATGGGTGGAACAGGCCGGGCTGGGCGTGGTGGTTGATCGCGTGGAGGCCGATTGCATCCTGGCCGCCATTGCCGACCTGCAAGGCCGATCCTTTTCGCCCGGCGCGCTGCGGGCGGCGGTCGAAGGCCGGGTGACGCAGTTTCAGCAAGCTCATCAGGACATCTACCGCTCGGTAGCAGAAGTGCACCCATTGACAAAACAGCGCACGTAACGCGCAGGGCAAATGCGAGTTTTGTTCGTGACCCATGCTTATCACCCTTCCAAAGGGGGGGTGCAGTGGCTGGCGCAATCGCTGGCCGAGCGATTTGTCGCGCATGCCGGCGACGACGTGACGGTATTCACCACAGTCGCGCAGCGCTGCGAGTTGTTCATTGATCCACACCAGCCTCGCCTGCCAGCCGGGGCAGAGATGCTGAACGGCGTTTGCGTGCGCCGCTTTGCGGTGTTTAATCGGCTGACCTGGTGGCGCTTGAACGCCGCGCGTGTGGCTTACAAGTTGCGCCTGCCCGGACAGGACTGGCTGCGCGGCCTGTATTTCGGCCCGCTGGTGCCGGGATTGCGCAGGGCCATCGCAAGGCAGCCGGCAGATGTGATCGTCGCGGCGTCCTTTCCCATGATTCACATGTATGACGCGCTGGCTGCCGGCCAGCACAGCCGACGGCCGGTGGCGCTGATCGGCACAGTGCACCCAACCGATCACTGGAGCTACGATCTGCCGCGCATGTACCGCGCCATTGGTCGCGCACAAGCCTATGTGGCGCTGAGCAGTTACGAAGCCGAGTTCCTCCATCCGCGGTGTCCCGGCGCGCGCATTCACGTCATCGGCGGCGGGGTAGACGCAGCGACGCTGGACGCGCCTCAGGCCGGACGAGACTTCCGCCGTCGGCAGGGCTGGGGCGATGACGATGTGGTGATCGGCATGATCGGACGCATGACGGCCTACAAACGCCTCGATCTCATGCTGGAGGCGATGCCGGTGATTTGGCGCGAGCTGCCCAAGGCGCGCCTGCTGCTGGCCGGCGCAGGAAACAACACCCCAGAAGTTGCAGCGCTGCAGCGCTGCATCCGCAGCCTGCCCCATCCCGACCGCGTCACATGGATCACCGACTTCGCCGAAGAGGACAAGCCGGCCATCCTCTCGGCAGCCGACATGGTGGTGCATCTGTCCGACCGTGAGTCTTTCGGCATTGTGATCGTGGAGAGCTGGGCGGCTGGGAAGCCGGTTGTCGCCTCGCGGGCGGGCGCTTCGCCCAGCGTGATCGCCGATGGTGAAAACGGCTTGCTGGTCAGCTATGGCGATGTCGCCGACCTGGCGCAGGCTGTAGTGAGATTGGGCAGCTCGGCCGAGTTGCGGAGCGCGCTGGGGCAGGCCGGCCAGGCGAAAGCGCGCCGACAGTACGACTGGGGCATCGTTGCGCCGCGCTTTCGCGAGCTTCTGGTCGAACTGGTTCAGGCAGGGTCGAAATGACGCGGGCGAACCGGTTGCTGTCCTACGACTTGTACGAACGCCACCATGTGGTGGCGCGGCTGATTATGGCTGATGGCCGGGCCGATGCGCGCGTGTTGGATGTCGGGGGGAGGTCGGGCCTGCTGGCGCGCTTCGTTTCGTGCCGGGTGATCAGCGTCAATGTGGACGGGAGCGGCGACGTGTCCTACGATGGGGAACACCTGCCTTTTGTCGAGGGAGCATTTGACGTGGTGACAGCGATTGACACCCTGGAACACCTGCCGCGCCATCGCCGGCTGGATTTCGTCCGCGAATGTCTGCGGGTGTGCGCAAAATCGGTCATCCTGGCCGCGCCTTTTGGCAGTCCTGGACATGCGGAATCGGAAGCCCGGCTCAATCAGCTCTACACCACCCTGCATGGCGCGCCGCATCGCTACCTTAGCGAGCACGTGCGGTATGGGCTGCCGGAACAGGCGGATCTGCAAGCGCTAATCGCGAGCAGCGGGGCTTCGAGCTGGCGGCTGTTGTTCGCCGGAGATTACCGGCGCGAGGCGGCGCACTTTGCCGCCGCAGCGCGCGCGGCAGCGCTTGCCCGAACGGCGGGCGGCGCGCTGGCGAAACTGGTCGGCCTGTGGGCATACGCGCGCAGCTGCGCCATTTTCAACCGGCTGCACTTGTCTGAATATCCATTGCCTTACACCAACCGTTTTTACCTGCAGTTGTCGAAGCCAGGCGTTGCCCCATCCCCGGCAGGCGCTTCGTCCGCTCGGCATTAGCAGGCATCAACTCATCTTGGACACGATCCTCGGTCTCCTGTTCGTCTTTCTGTGGGCTTCGGCTTCGACGGCGGCCAAGTATGGCTTTCAGGCACAGCCGCCGCTGACCGTGCTGAGCATTCGCTTTGCCATCGCCGGCGCATTGATGCTGGCCTGGAGCTACGGCATCCGTCGCAACACGGCGGTGCCACGCGGCAGACAGTGGCCACAGCTCGCCATCGTCGGCCTGACCAACAGCACCCTGTTCCTGGGCGCGGCCTGGCTGGCGCTTCGCGAGGTATCCGTTGGGCTATATAGTTTGTTCCTCGCCACCATGC
>Ga0308394_1000681_pt1 | contig 17609 bp, 17 predicted proteins | sample Hotspr2Sampleme2_FD_202366 | JGI IMG/M metagenome (GOLD analysis project Ga0308394, IMG submission 202366) | Hot spring phototrophic mat microbial communities from Mushroom Spring, Yellowstone National Park, Wyoming, United States - 20050701_me2 ...
AAAATCATCGCCCCCCAGTTGGGAATCCCCAGCGGTGGCGCGCACTTCAAACACCCCATCCCCTGTCTCCAGTATCGACACATCAAAGGTGCCGCCCCCTAGGTCAAATACCAGAATTTTTTGCTGACGTTTTTTATCCAAACCGTAGGCAAGGGAAGCGGCAGTGGGTTCGTTGATGATGCGCTTCACTTCAATACCTGCAATTTTCCCTGCATCTTTGGTGGCTTGGCGCTGGGAATCATTGAAATAGGCGGGAACGGCAATCACTGCCCCCGTAATGGGAGTATCCAAGTAGCGACTGGCATCATCTATGAGTTTGCGAATCACCATCGCTGAGATTTCTTCGGGAGCGAAGTCTTTGTCTAGACGGGGGCAACGGATGCGAATGTTATCTTCTGCATCTCGTCTGATGGTGTAGGCAACTCGCTTTGCTTCGGGGGTGAGTTCGCTATACTTGCGCCCGATAAATCGCTTTACTGAATAGAAGGTATTTTCTGGATTCATTACCGCCTGACGGCGTGCCATATGCCCCACTAGGCGATCGCCATCTTTAGTAAAACTGACTACTGAGGGGGTCAGGTGGGTACCTTCTGCATTGCTGATTACCATGGGTCTGCCCCCTTCCATGACAGCTATCACCGAATTGGTAGTTCCCAGATCAATGCCAACTATTTTGCCCATGCTGTCGCCAGTAACCAAGTTTTACAAAGCCAGAAAGCTAATAAGTATTCTACACCTAAGAACCCTGCAGATTTTGGCAGGTTCAAGTGAGACGCCACAGTTGGATACGATAGCGATTTTTTTTGGTGATGCTAATGTTGCCGATTTCCAGTCTTCCCTTGCCCCGCACGGCAACTAAATCTCCTGAGCGTAGCTGGTAGCTGGGGCTGGACACCTGACGCCAGTTGACCCGCACTTCTTCATTGTTAATCAACTCCACCATCTTGGCGCGAGACATGGCAAAGCCTGCAGAGGCAACGGCATCCAAGCGCAGGGACGCTTCAATGGTAACGATTTCTTTCTTTTGGGGTGGACGAATTTTCAGTTCTGACAGGGAAATAATTTGAGTTTTGACAGGGACGGTGCGTACTTGGGTGAGTTGGCACACCAAGTATTCTGCTATCTGGGGTGAGACGATCGCCTGTGCCCCTGTGTCTCCCAAAACTATCACATCTCCCACCTGATCTCGCTCAATGCCTGTGCCGAGAATGGCTCCCAAAAAGTCCCGATGGCTGGCGGGGTCAAACAGGAAGTTACCCCTGATGTCCAGAGCGCTCAAGGGAATGCTATCAGTGGTGAGTTCTAGGGCGGTAGGGGCAATGGCCAGTTTTTGTCTCTCAGCTTGGGGATAGCCCCCCCATGCCAGAAACTGCACATCCGTTAGTTTGCTCAGGTAAGCAGTGGCTTCAGCTGTTTCAGGGGGAGCTAAAAAATTGGTGCACTGTGTCTGCCATGTTCGCAGAGAGCGATCGCACAGGTCAGAGAGCCGTTCCTTCATATTTCATATTGTCTCAACTGTTCCACATTGAGACGATAGCCAACGCGCCGCACTGTCTGAATCAGGGTGGGGTGTCGCGGCTGGGATTCTATTTTCTTGCGCAGAGATTGAATGTGGGAATCTACAGTGCGCTGGTTGGTGGTAGCACTGCCCCACGCCCTGCGCAGTAGTTCCCTGCGGGTTAGGGGTTTGCCGTCAGCGTGGGCAAGGGCATAGAGCAGGCTAAATTCTTGGGGGGCTAGGTTTAACCACTGTCCTTTCAATCTTGCTTGGCGTTGCACTAAGTCAAGGTGCAAACTGCCGAGGTTGAGGTAGGCGGGGGCACTGGCGCTCAGGCGCTGACGGCGGGTAAGGGCTTCAACGCGGGCGAGAAATTCCTGAATGCCAAAGGGTTTGGTGAGATAGTCGTCTGCTCCTGCCTTGAGACCTGCCACAATGTCCAGTTCGTGCGGACGGGTGCCTGTCAACAAAATCATACTCTGGCGATCGCTGAAGATGGTGGCGCACAACTCCAGATAGCCCTGCCCTAGTTCTGTACTTAATACCACCAAGTGGGGGCGGTAGCGCTGATAGGTGAGATACCCTTGGGACAAATCCACCGCTTGACACACCTGATAGCCCACTTGGTACAGGTGCCAGCCCAGTAGGGAAGATAGGTTTGGGTTATTTTCTATAATTTCCACTACTATAGGTGCACTGACCTGCATTTATCTGTATGACCTATCGTAGCCCTGCCACCGCTGTCGACATTATTATTCGGCTCATAGATCGCCCCCATCAACCCCTAGTACTTATTGAACGGCGCAATTCTCCCTACGGTTGGGCACTGCCAGGGGGGTTTGTGGACTATGGGGAGAGTTTGGAAGAGGCGGCACGGCGAGAAGCTAGGGAAGAAACAGGGTTAGACATCCTGCTAATCAGCCTGTTCCATGCCTATTCTAATCCTAAACGGGACAGCCGCCAGCACACCATCAGTATAGTTTTTTTGGCAGAGGCAGTGGGCACTCCTCAAGCCAGTAGTGATGCCAAAAATATCGCTGTCTTCCATCTGTGGGAACTACCAGCTCCCCTTTGCTTCGACCATGCCCAGATTTTGGCAGACTATCGCCGCTATTGTCTGTATGGAGTGAAACCACCCCTAGGTTAGGGAGCGCAGTGCCGTCAAAAACTGTTTTACTTTATCTAAATCCTTGTCTCCTGGCTTGCGCTCTACGCCGCTAGAGACATCCACCCCTTGGGGTTTGAGCAGAGTGATCGCCTGTGCCACATTGCCTGGGTGTAAGCCCCCCGCCAACCACCAAGCAGTGGGGGAACTATGCCACTGTTGCAGTATGTCCCAGTCAATGGTTTTGCCTGTGCCCCCTGCCAACTGGGGATGGTAGGCATCAAACAGTAGGACATCTACAAAGGGGCTGTAGGAGAGAGCTAAGGCTAGGTCAGCGGCAGATTTAACGGTGATCGCCTTAATTAACTTGGCGGTGGGGAGGCGCTGGCGCAGTTGGCAACAGAACTCTGGGGTTTCCTGTCCGTGGAGTTGTACCCCACTGAGCTGGCAATCTTGCCACAGCTCGGCAATGGCACTGAGATTAGCATTGACAAACACCCCTATCTGCTCTACGGTGCTAGGCAGGGAGTAAGTAATCGCCCTGAGCTGTTTGGGGTTGATGTAGCGCTGGGATTGAGGAACGCAAATGAAACCCAGAGCGTTTACTCCCAAACTAGCGATCGCTTGGGCTTGGTCAAGGTTGGTAATGCCACAGACTTTCACATACATTCTGCTGGGGGGCGCCAGTTTGCTATTTAACCCTCAGAGAGCCAGCCCCCTCTGCTGGATCAAAAACAAAGTGGCACTGTAGATTTCGAAGCAGTTGTCCACTAGCTGGGGTTTGGGGCGACACAGCTCAATGCGGGGGGTGATCTCTTTGACAAAATCTGGATACATCATCAGCATATCTTGGAAGTGAGAGAAATGGTCGTATACACGGCTGTGGGGCATGGCACTGGCAAACCATGTCATCAGTGCCTGCCATCGCTGGTGAACCGTCGGTTTCAGGTTAGGTAGAGGCTGGCTCACGGGCACTTGTACTCCTTGACTGAACTGGTAGTTGCTGTCGTGAAATCTCAGGATCAACTGCCGTTGGGGCAGGTGAAAATCACAGATGCGCACCCGATCCAGCATCTGTTCACGGCGAATGATCTGGTATTTGGCATTGAGGTCAAACACATTCCCATAGGTGGGCAAAACTCCTTCCACCCTAGCTGACACTTCAGCAAGAGCAAATCGGGTGTCCCCTTGGTGGTGGATGGCGCGCACTTCCCCTAAGCCCAGAACTTCGAAGTAGCGCACCTGTTTTAGGGGAATTTGCTCGATTGCCTGTTTGCTAATCCAGACGGCGGGGATTTGTGCCTGTTGCAGTTCTTCGCCGTGGGCTTGAAGCTCAGCGATCGCCCCTAGGCGGATAATTTTCAGATGGCGGGTGGGCAGTTTGAATTTGGCAGTGTAGAGATCAGTGCGCAAAATCCGAGCTAGCCGCTCCACTGCCCTACTGCGCAATGACACATTCTCAGGAGGCACAGGGAGCAGGGCTAAAAAACCCAGCCCCTGCTCTGCGCTGGATTCAGCAATTTCCTTGGCTCTCTGCTGGCGGCGCTTGAACTCGTCTTCTTCGATCTGCCTTAAGCCTTGGCGCGCCTCTGCCCAGACACTGGCTGGGGCTTGGGACTTGAGAATTTTCCGAAACATAGCTTCTGCTTCGCTGACATTGCCCATGGCATAAGCTAAGTGTGCCTCCAGCAGTTTTAGTTGCGGTTCGTCGGGATACTGCGATCGCCAGTGGGCTAGAAGAGATTTTGCCTCTTGCCACTGGCACTGTTGAATTAGCTGGGCAATTTCAGACAGGGGCAGGGACAACATGGTCTAAACTGCCGAGTTCTGGGTAGAGGGGGAAGTGATCGCACAGTGCCTTGACCCGTGCTAAACAATCCTGCTGTACTAATTCATTATCGGGTTGCAACAGGCGATCGGCAATGATGTCGGCAATTTCTTTGAATTCCTCTGTCCCTAGACCACGGGTAGTCATGGCAGGGGAGCCAAAACGCAACCCACTAGCTACCGCAGGAGGAGCGGGATCGAAGGGAATAGTGTTTTTGTTAGCGGTGATATTCACCTCACTGATCAGCAGGTCAGCTACCTTGCCCGTCAATCCCACCGAGCGCAAATCCACCAACAGCAGATGATTGTCTGTGCCTCCACTGACAATGCGCAAACCCCTGTTCTGCAATTGCTGTGCCATGGCTTGCGCGTTGGCCACTACCTGTCGAGCGTAGGTTCTAAACTCTGGTTGGAGCGCCTCTGCAAAAGCGACAGCCTTGGCGGCAATCACATGTTCCAAAGGACCACCTTGGGTACCAGGGAATACCGCCTTGTCTAGTTTTTTGCCCAGTTCTGCATCACGGCTCAAAATCAGCCCCCCTCGCGGTCCGCGCAGGGTCTTGTGGGTGGTGGTGGTTACCACATCGCAGTAAGGAATAGGACTGGGGTGTACGCCCCCTGCCACCAGACCCGCAATGTGCGCCATGTCTGCCCATAGATAGCAACCCACCGCATCGGCAATGGCGCGCAGTTTGTCAAAGTGAATAGTGCGCGGGTAGGCGGAATAGCCACAGATGAGCACTTTGGGACGGTACTGCTTAGCTAGCTCCCACACCTGATCGTAGTCAATCTGCTCTGTGGCCTGGCTCACGCCGTAGTGTACCACTTGGAACCACTTGCCCGACACATTTGCAGGGGAGCCATGGGTGAGGTGTCCACCGTGGCTTAAGTCCATGCCCATAATCGTATCCCCTGGCTGGAGCAGGGTAAGCATCACGGCAAAATTTGCCTGTGCCCCCGAGTGGGGTTGCACATTGGCATAGTCACACTGAAATAGCTGTTTGGCCCGCTCAATGGCGATCGCCTCAATTTCATCCACAAACTCACAGCCGCCGTAGTAGCGTTTCGCAGGCAGGCCTTCGGCATACTTGTTAGTCAAAACCGAGCCTTGCGCCGCCTGTACCGCTAGGGAAGCAAAATTTTCACTGGCAATTAGTTCAATATTGGTGCGCTGGCGCTCCAGCTCTTTGGCGATCCATGTCGCCACCACTGGATCAGTGTTACGCAGTAGTCTAAACAGGTCTAGCACAGAGATTTAGTTTTGTAAAATGCCAACCTCCAGATTATACAGTGGAAACTTCCCCTTTACTCCATAACTAAGTCTCAAAAAATTAAATCCACCCCCAACTCCCCTAGATTCAAGAGATGCAGATGGCATCCTTCTGCCACAGCCAGTTGATCTAACTGCCATGCAGTCACCGCAGAGATAGTCTGGGAAAAGGCAAGGTTGCCTACGCTCTGCCCCATCAGGTCAAACAGCATCAGTACCTGGTTGCTGGCAATGGCATAACCCCAAGGGGTGGCAGTGACAAACTCGGGTACAAAGGGCAGGGGTAGGCGTCTGGTGCGGTAGGGGAGTAAGTCAACTAACAGCAGAGCGGGGTGAGGTTCTGCCAGTAAAACCAGCAGGCGGTAAGGGGTAGTACTCTTGACAATCTGCTTGGCAGGATAGGGCACTGCCACCCTGCCCAAGACCTGTCCTCGTCGGGAGAGAAATACTAACCTGTTCTCTGGAGCATTGCGCTTACGCACCAAACAGACTAGGTAGTGAGCGTCAAGGGCTTGCACGGCTAGAATTTCTCGCTGTTGCAAAATGAGCTGGTAGGATTTGCGATACCTAAGCGACCTGATCTCCAGAGTTTCCCCTCTACCGATGGCAAACCAAGAGCCACAGGGGGCGATCGCCGCAGTGTAGGGCTGTTTCGTCTGGTAGAGCAACACCCCACCGCTGGGATTGGCAAGGGGGTATCTGAGCAGAGCCTGATCGGTTTTGACAAACAGGTAATCCCCCACCTGTTCCACCTGCTGGATGGGGTGGTGGGTGGTCAACAGGGGCTGAGGACTGTCCTGCTGAGGCATCACTAGCACTTGATTGGCGATCGCCAGCAGTAATTTCTCCTTTCGCCAAGAGGTCATGGCACTGATTGTCCCTTGCCTCTGTCCCCAGGAAGAAGGCACAGTGAGCACTGGGAAAGAAGGTGTAGAATCAACAGGCAAATCAGCGATCGCCTGTTCTAGAGCAGAAATCATTGCCCCTGCTGAGCTGTACCGCTGGGCAGGTAGTTTAGCTAGGGCTTTTTGGACAATACCTTGTAGAGGTGCTGGTAGTCGCTCCAAATCAGGAGGGCGCTGGTGTAGGTGGGCGGTCATCAACTCCTCTGCCGTTCCTGTAAAGGGACGATTGCCTGTAAATAGCTCATAGAGAATGATCCCCACTGCGTAGAGATCAGAGCTACAGGAAAACTGTCCATAGAACCGCTCGGGAGCCATGTAGGCAGGGGAACCAGTGCAACTGCCTAGGTGTTGTTCGCTCTCTTCCAGTAGGTGGGCAATGCCAAAGTCAGACACTTTGACCCTCCAGCCCTCATTACTCAACTGCAGTAGCACATTTTCGGGTTTGATGTCGCAGTGTACGATCTGCAAGTTGTGGGCGTACTCCAGCCCTTTTAGCAAATCAATCACCAACCTAACCCGCTGTCTGGGGGTGAGACAATCACTGCACCTCATCAAATCCCGCAGAGTACCCGCCTCACAGTATTCCAGCACCAAATAGCGATGCTGATCGGTGTAGAGCAGGGTAAAACATTTGGCAATGTTGGGGTGGTTCAAGTCAATCAAAAAGCGCAGTTCCCGCAGGAGTTTGTGGGTAGGAAAACGATGTTTATCCAGTTCCTTCAGGGCAACCAAACAGCGCCATGCCACGTGATAGGCGCACAACACCCGCCCAAACTGCCCTCGGCCTGCTACCCCTAGCAGATAGTAACCTGGGATTTTGGGAAGTGGCGATCGCCACATATCAATTCAGCCCTAAATTCTGCTGATACTAGCAGTTAGTTTGCCCTTCTAAATACTATTGCCGAGTAATGTTACGGGATCGAAAACTACTTAATATTTTGTTGCAATAAACCCTGCCAGACATAGGAACATTCTCGTTATCATGGACTGGGGATATACAAAATGTAATAAAATAAACCTCCCCAATCACATTCAGCTAACTTTTTCTGATCTTCGTTTTTTCATTTTTGTTATGAGTCAAGCCGCAATACCCAATCCTAGTGATGTACCCAGTATGGGTCGCCGCCAGTTGATGAGTCTGCTCACCGCAAGTTCCGCAGGGGTGGTAGTGTTAGGAGCACTCTACCCCTTTGTCAGCTATTTCATTCCTCCCAAAAAAAGCGGTGCTGGTGGGGGAGTCAGTGCCAAAGATTCTCTGGGCAATGACATCAAAGCCTCAGAATTGTTGGCTACCCATCAGGCAGGCGATCGCATCTTGGCACAAGGGCTAAAAGGTGATCCCACCTACATTGTGATCACAGAAAACAAAGAAATTGCCAGCTACGGACTAAATGCCGTCTGTACCCATTTAGGCTGTGTGGTACCGTGGAATGTCGCCGAAAATAAGTTCGTCTGCCCCTGCCACGGTTCCCAGTACGATCCCACAGGCAAGGTGGTGCGCGGTCCTGCTCCCTTCTCCCTAGCCCTAGTGCACACCACCGTCAATGACGACATCGTGCAGTTTTTACCTTGGCAAGAAACTGACTTCCGCACCAATGAAGCTCCTTGGTGGACATAACCCGAAACTATACTGATTTGAATTAGCAAACTATGTGGCGTTTTCTCTCTGTTGTATTACTCCTAGTGGGGGTATGGCTCTATGCTCCCGCCCCCGCTCAAGCCTATCCCTACTACGCTCAAGAAGCCTATACCAGTCCTCGCGAAGCCACGGGTAGGATTGTCTGTGCCAACTGTCATCTAGCCCACAAGCCAATCCGGTTGGAACTCCCCCAAGCAGTACTACCCGATACGGTATTTGAAGCAGTGATAAAACTCCCCTACGATCACAGCCAACAGCAGGTGTTAGCGGATGGCTCCAAGGGGGGGCTGAATGTGGGAGCAGTGCTCATGCTTCCTGAAGGGTTTAAAATTGCTCCCGAAGAGCGCATTCCCCCAGAGCTGAAGGAAAAGGTCAAAGATATTTACTACCAACCCTACAGCGACACTCAAGAAAACATAGTGCTAGTGGGGCCCCTATCGGGGGATGAATACTCTGAAATCGTGTTTCCTGTGCTGTCCCCCGATCCCAACAAAGACAAAAATGTCAAGTTCTTGAAATATGCTGTGCATGCGGGGGGCAATCGCGGCAGAGGGCAGGTTTATCCCACGGGGGAAAAGAGCAACAACAATCAGTACACAGCTAGCAAGGCGGGCAAGATCACAGCTATTAGCGAACTTCCTGCTAATGAAGAGGAAAACTTCTACGGGGGCTATGCAGTGACAATCCAGAATGAATCGGGAGAAACGGTGACTGAGACCATTCCCCTAGGTCCCGAACTAATTGTCAAAGTGGGAGATACGGTGTCTGCAGGCGATCCCTTGACTACCAATCCCAATGTGGGGGGCTTTGGGCAGATGGACGGAGAAATCGTTTTACAAGATCCTCGCCGTATTCAGTGGTTGCTGGCTTTCTTTGCCGCAGTGGTCTTGATGCAGGTCATGCTAGTACTCAAGAAAAAGCAGGTGGAGAAAGTACAAGCCGCTGAAGGGATTTTCTAGGTTTTCCTATTTCCTTATCCCTGACCTCTCTCCTTTGGGGAGAGAGGTTTTATTGTTTTTCAGGGGGTGTAGCAAAACTGAGTTCTTCTCCCTTGAGCAGTCTTTGGATATTGGTACGGTGGGTCCAAAGGATGTAGAAACTTCCCAGCAGGGCAAACAGTTGATAGGCAGTAGGGGCGGCAAACAGGTGGAGAAACAGGGGGGTAGAGAGGGCCGCCAGCATGGAAGCGAGGGAAACGGTGCGCCAGATTGCCATGATTACTAGCCACACCGCCAAAGCCAAAAGTGCAGTTTGCCAGTGCAGGAAGCAGAGAATACCCAGCCCTGTAGCAACGGATTTGCCCCCCCGCCAGTTGATCCACACAGGCAGACTATGCCCTACGATCGCTGTGAAGGCCACTGCCACCACTAGCCACGGCTCACTCTGGGGGATCAGCCATTGCAGACACAAAATTGCCCCAATGCCTTTGGCAAAGTCCACCAGAAATACAGTGATCCCAGCGGTTTTACCCACCACACGCCACACATTGGTTGCCCCTGTGGAGCCAGAGCCGTGCTCACGGATGTCGATCCCTGCCCGCTTGGCAATCAAGTAACCTGTGGGAATGGAACCTAGTCCGTAGGCGATCGCTAGGCAGAGAGCTATAAGAGAAAAATCCATAGTTCACCTACTCGATGGAGATGGACTGGGGACCAGCCCCGTTGTGCTTGCTCCCACTGGTAGGGGGAGTGTATCTAATCCCTTGTTGCTTTAGCCAACTGCGCAGGGGATCGTCCTCGAGACTGAGGCGCAATAATCCTGAAGCAAACCCCCCCAAAAAGGCGATGGGATGGTTGATGAGTTCCTGCAAGATGGGATTGAGTTCATCCATGGCTCTTTGGTTGCTGACACCACCGCAATTGTACAATTTTTACCAGTGATTTCAGCTAACATTGGATACACAATTGATAGATTGTTGGCGAAGAAGCGGGGCAAGCAGTCATGACCATGTTGAATAGTGCCACCCTGCGCCGTTTGGCAAAGTTAAAACGACTTGACTCAGTGTGGGAAGGCGATCGCCGTCCCCTGCCCCGCAAGCCCTATGCCTACCACGAAAGTAGTAACTTAGTGCATCTCCCCACTAACCACAAGACAGATACCCCCCAGTGTATCCTCTGGGTTGACCCTGTAGAAGGCATGGTGCGGGCAATGGATGTGGTAGATGCCCATGCAGGGCAGGAAGCCTTTGTCAGAACCCTATTGCAGGCGATAGAGCATCCCCAAGGACCAGTGCCACCTGCCCTTCCCAAAAGGATTTTAGTGCGCGATCGCCAACTGCAATTTTATCTGCGCGGCATCCTGCAAGAACTAGATATAGCTGTAGAACACGCTGACCAACTGCCTCTAATTGACAGCATTTTTGCCAACATCGCCGAACATTCCCATGCTGTACCCCCCGTAGTTCCCCCTGCCTATGCCGCTCCTCTGTTTCAGGAAGCCACTGAACTGTGGTACAACGCCCCTTGGGAGCAGTTGTGGGAATATCAGGTGATCTGCTTAGAGATGCACTGCTGGGACTTAGAAAACCTGTTTGCAGTGGTGATGGGCAAAGCAGGGTTAGAGCGCGGTGTGATTTTTTATCGCTCCTATGCCTCGCTGGTGCAATTTCGGCAAAGATTACTTAGCTCCCAAGACAGCGAGATTTTGGAAGAAACCTTCCTCGGTCAGGACTGCCTATTTAGCTTATTTGAGCTGACTGACAACTTGGAAGATTGGGAAAGTCGCTTTTTACAGATGTACGGCTGGCAGTTGCTCAATGATGGACTGCGACCTGTATTTGGAGCACTGCATCCCCTAGAGGGTGGTCGTCCTTACTTGTACGAAGAAGAGGCGATCGCCATGACCCTTGCCCTCAGAGCCTTTAATCAGTTCTATGCCCAGCATCGGACTAGGTTTGCTGATGGAGCATTTCCCTCTTGTCAAGGAATGTATGTACTGCACTCCCCCGAAGGGGAGCATCAAATTGTGGTGAAAACCATGCCCGATCTGGCTCAGGAATTGTATCTACTCAGTGAAGAGGACAATACCACTCACCACATTCATCAGGAGCTGTGGCCCGACAACACCCTGTTCAGACTGCAAGAAATTCCATGGCACAAGCTGGATATTTATCGCCATCTGCCCATACATCGCCAATTGGCAGATACAGACTACACTCCAAAAGGTTCAGGTATTTCTGCCCTCTTGATTCAAACTACCCGCCCCAAAGCCTTGCAACTGATTGCTGAGATTAAAGCCAAAGGGGGGATTACAGCAGTTGCTTTTAATCCTGGGGAGTCTCACTTTGGCGATCGCTTTGAATTGGGACTACTGATTATGGGCAATCAGGAAATTCACCTATTTGCAGAGTTTCCCGAAGAGGAAAGAGCAGACCTGCGCCGCTTCTGGAAACAACGCTGTCGCAGTTTGCAAAATAACTGTGTAGTGCTGATTGCCATGGGGATCAGTGGAACAGCAAGGGGCAAACCAGAAGACAGACACATCCTTGGCTATTACGAGGTGAAATTGTGCTCAGCTAAAGAGTTGGGGTTAGGCATTCTGCGCGCTGAACCTGTGCCTAACTTCTAAATTTTTGCCCTTGAACATCACTTGAGTTGTGCCTTTTCCTGTTTTGGCTAAGTGCCAATCAATGGTGCCAAATGGAACCAAAGTAGCCTTTCTGTGCTCGCCATTCGGAAAGTTGAGGTTCAAAAGTTTTATTTTGTGCATAGACTTGAGTTTATAGCAGGCGCTCTAGCCTGTGTACGGCTTCGGCAAGGGTGCTGTCTTTTTTGGCAAAACAGAAGCGCAAACTATGCACAGTATCTGCAGGGCGGCGGGGATCACAGAAGCAGTTCCCAGGTACTGCCGCTACTCCATACTCCTTGGCAAGAATGTGAGCGGCAAGGTTAGCATTGGGGGCGATCGCCTTGGAGTCTGTCCAGATGTAGTAGGCTCCTTGGGGAAGTACAGGTTGCAAGCCAATTTTTTCCAGAATGGGGAACAGCAAATCCCTTTTGCGACGGTAATCTTGCGCTAGGGCTTGGAAGTAGGCTTCGCCAAAATCCATGGCAGTTAGAGCGGCATACTGTAAGGGCGTGGGGGCACAGATAGTAAAAAAATCGTGGATGCGACGCATGGCTGAAGTGAGAGTAGGGCTAGCCACGGTGTAGCCAAGCCGCCAACCAGTCACACAAAAAGTTTTGGAAAAGCCATTGACGGTGATAGTGCGCTCTGCCATGTGAGGCAAGCTCATCAGGGAGATGTGCTGTCCTTGGTAGAGAATGTACTCGTAGATTTCATCAGTGATGGCATAGACATCGTATTCACAGCACAATTCCGCAATTATGGATAGCTCTGCATGGCTCCACACTTTCCCTGTGGGATTAGCGGGGGTGTTGAGAATCACTGCCTTGATGCCACTGGCAAACACTGGCTGTAACTGCTCGCGATAAATGCGCCAATGGGGTGGCTCTAGGGGGACAAACACAGGGACAGCCCCTACGGTGATCAAGTTGGGCAGATAGTTTTCGTAAAACGGCTCGAACAGCAACACCTGATCGCCACTGTCAATCAAGCTCATCAGCGCTAGGTTCAACCCTTCCGTGGCTCCACAGCACACCGTAATTTGCAGATCGGGGTCGACAGCAATCTGGTTGTGCCGTTGCATCTTGTGGGCGATCGCAGTTCTCAGTTCTGGTAATCCCCAAGTGTCAGCGTATTGGTTGCAGTCTTGGGCGATCGCCTGTTGTGCTGACTCCTTTAGCGCCGTGGGAGCAGGAAAATCAGGCAGTCCCTGGGCGAGGTTAATTGCGCCGTAGAGTTGGCAGTAGCGGGAGGCTTCGCGAATTTGGGATTCTTTTGTGAGTTGGGCACGCAGAGATAGCACAGGCAGTATGCAGAATTACAACCCTTCTAGTGTACTCCCCCGCAAGAAATACCCCAAGATAGAGCCGTATCTGGGGTTTTTGTGCTTAAATACTATGTTTAAGTGTTAAATTCTGTAACTAAGCCCATGCTCATTCCTCACCACTGGATGCGCCGTTCTCCATTCTCTGGGAAACAGCACGGAGGATGGGATTGGGAATTAGTGGCGATCGCTCTCGTCTATTTTGTGCAAGGGGCATTGGGACTTGCTCACCTTGCCATTAGCTTTTTTCTCAAAGATGAACTGGGGCTTAGCCCTGCCCAAACCGCCTCGCTGGTGGGGATCGCCATGGCACCTTGGACAGTGAAACCCATCTACGGACTGATCTCCGATGCCTTGCCTCTGGGGGGATACCGCCGTCGTCCCTACCTGATCCTGTCTAGCCTGCTGGGGGCGAGCGCTTGGTGGGCTTTGGCGTACTGGGTGAATTCACCCCAAACGGCGGCGGTGGCGATCGCCTGTGGGTCGCTAGGTATTGCCTGCGCCGATGCCATCATTGACGCTTTGATCGTGCAGAGGGCAAGGGAAGAAGGGGATGGGGGTTCCCTGCAGTCCTTTGCTTGGGCTTGGGTTTCCGTAGGGGCGATCGCTTCCTCATGGCTCAGTGGCTACCTGCTAGAGCATCTGGGGGCGAGAAATGTATTTAGCATTACAGGTTTTTTGCCCATACTAGTGGGGATAGCCGCTTGGGCGATCGCCGATCCCCCCCTACCTAGCAGTGGCTCCTTAGTGCAAACTCTGACAATCAATCTGAGACAGATCAAGCAAGCCCTGACCAATCAGCGCATCCTGCTTCCTGCTGGTTTTATTTTCCTGTGGCAGGCTACCCCTTCAGCGGATACCGCCTTCTTTTATTTCACTACCAACGAACTGGGTTTCAATCCAGAGTTCTTAGGCAGTGTGCGCTTTGGCACCAGCATTGCTGGACTATTTGGGGTCTGGCTGTTTCAGCGCTATCTGCGGCATATTCCTCTGCGTAAAATTTTCTTTTGGAGTACGGTCATTGCCACTCTGCTGGGTCTCACCAGCTTAGTATTGGTCAACCACTGGAATCGTGCCTTGGGCATTAGCGATCACTGGTTTAGTTTTGGCGACAGCTTGATCCTGACGGTGGCGGGGCGTATTGCCTTTATGCCCGTCCTTGTGCTCGCCGCCCGTCTCTGCCCTGAAGGGGTGGAAGCTACCCTGTTTGCCCTGCTGATGTCAGCAATCAATATCTCTGGTTTGATTTCTACCCAGCTGGGGGCGGGCTTGACCTACCTGCTTGGGGTTACGGAAACCAACTTCGACAATCTCTGGCTGTTACTGCTCATTACCAATCTCAGTAGCTTGCTCCCCTTGCCCCTACTGCACTGGCTGTCCTCTGCCGAACAGCCTCCCCAATTGCTCTCTCAAGAAGAACCAGCGGTATCTTCAGTCTCCTGATCTCCTATGCACCTCAGCGAGCTACTGCACCAATGTATCAGCGGCAGTCCGCAAAAATTTGAGCAATTCCTGAACTTGTTACCAGTGGGGGTACTTTTGGCAGAACCAGAGGGGAAAATTGTCTGGGCTAACCCCGCCTGCACTAAGCTGACTGGCTATACAGAGGCAGAACTGCGCAGTCTCACCCCCGACTATCTCAGCCACCCCAACGATGTGTTCAAAGAGAAACTGGAGCGCCAGCACTGCGACAGCCATTACCGTATGGAAAAAAGGTTCAAACATCGGGACGGTCATTCCGTGTGGGTGGATTTGACAGGAATTTATCTCAAAGATGCCCAAGGGAAACCCCGCTGTCTTTTGCTGGTATTTGAAGACATCAGCGATCGCAAGTATGCCGAAGTCGCCTTTGTAGAAAACGAACGCCGCTTCCGCCAAATTTTTGAAGAAGTGCCAGTGGGCATGGCAATCATTGGCTTCAATCACCGCCTGCTCAAAGTGAACCGCACCCTCTGCGACATCCTAGGCTACACCGAGGCAGAACTGCTCAGTCGCCCTTTCAATGTGCTCACCCACCCCGAAGATGCGATGAAAGATACTATGCTTGCCAAACAGCTCTACTATGGCAAGATTCCCTACTATCAGGTGGAAAAACGCTGTATCAGAAAAGATCAGCAGGTGATCTGGGTACTGCTTACCGCCTATGTCCTGCGCAATGACAAGGGCAAAGCCATCAACAGTCTAGCCATGGTTCGGGATATTACCAAGCAAAAGCAAGCCCAAGAAGCTATGCAACAGGATTTACGGCAAAAAGAACTGTGTATCAAAGAAATCCACCATCGGGTCAAAAATAACCTACATGTCATTGCCAACCTGTTGGACTTGCAAGCCCAGACCATTGACGACCCGCAGATTAGCGCCCTGTTTCAGGACAGCCAGAACCGCATCTATGCCATGTCCCTGCTCCATGAGCAGTTGTACCAATCTCACCAACAGTTGGGGCGGATTGAAGTTGCCAGTTATCTGAAGAGTCTAGTAGATAACCTGTGCATGGGCTACGGTCTGTACCAGCGCCCTGTGCATCAAAAACTGGAGCTAGAGCCACTTACCTTAAATATTGAAACCGCTATCCCCTGTGGACTAATTGTCAATGAATTAGTTACCAATTCTCTCAAGTATGCGTGGCGCCACGCTGAGAATGTTCAGCCAGAGATTTATATCTCTTTCAAGAAGAAACCTGCTTCTGAGCAGTTGGAGTTAATTGTTGGGGATAATGGTTCAGGAATTGACCCAGAGCAACAGGAAAACGCTAATACTCTGGGTTTGCGCCTAGTGCGCTTGCTGGTGCGCCAGTTGGAAGGAAATTTACAAATCACTAGTGATCATGGTACGCAGTTTAATATCACCTTCACTGAACTGAAATATCGCGAAAGGCTGACGGCGTATGAAAATAGCTCCCCCCCCGTCCAAAGGTGCTAGGGTTCTGATTGTAGAAGATGAGGCGATCGCCGCTGAAAGTGTGGCGGGCAAGCTACAAAAGCATGGCTATACAGTGCTAGACATTGTGGACAACGCTCCCCAAGCCATCACCTATGCGGGCAGTGCCCAGCCTGACATTATTCTCATGGATATTGTACTCAAGGGAGAACAGGACGGCATCAGCGCCGCCGAGGCAATTTATCGGGAGTGGCGCATTCCCGTAGTCTACATGACCGCCTTTGCCGATGTCCCCACCGTAGAGCGCGCCAAAAACACCTATCCCTTCGGCTATGTGGTCAAACCCTTCAGGGTCAGCGAACTGATTGCTGTCATGGAAATTGCCATGCAACAGCACCGCAAGATAGCAAAGCTAGAAGCCTTGGGAGCGGAGCGAAGTGACTTGCTGTCTCTGATGGTGCATGAATTTCGCAATCCTCTGTCTACGATTCTGATGGCGGCAGAAATGCTAGAGCTAAAAGGAGATCAGTGGTCAGCAGAAGAGCGAGCCACCCGCCTGCAACGCATTACTTCTGCGGCACAAACCCTGTCTCACCTCATCCAAGATGTGGTGATTGCCGCCCGTGCCGAAGCTTCTAACTTTCAACCCGAGCTGACTAATTTCAATATCGTGCACTTTTGCGGCGACTATGCCCAAGAACTGCAAAGTAGGTGGGGGAACAGTGTCAGAATTCAGTATGTGCCCCTACTGCAGTGCGCCCCAATGGTGCGTCTCGATAGCCAATGGCTGGCTTACATTCTCAATGCCTACCTGAATACGGTGATCAAGTTTTGCATCACCAAGGCGATCGCCAATGTGATGATTAAATTTGCCCTAACCCTGTCCCCCACAGAACTACAGATCAAGATCAACCCCGAAGGGGTATTCTTGCCTGAATTAGACCAACCTACTACCAATGATTCATTTATTCGCAGTGCCAGTAATGCCAGTAGTAGAATGGACAACTATAGTGCCACCCTGGGGGTAGTGATCGCCCACCGCTTAGTTACAGCCCAAAACGGCATCGTTACTGTGGAGCATTTCCCCCACCAAGGCACCACCATCGCCATCCATCTGCCCTTGAGTACCACCAGCAAAAAGGAAAGGAGCTAGCATGTGCATTTGTGTCGATTGCCAGTTTGTAGACCGCTGTACCACCTACCATGCAGTAGAGACTCAGCACCGACAGCCCCATCTCACAGAACATCCTGACTTTACCCCCCTCTCCCCCAGCATCAATGTCAATATCCGCGTGGAAGGGGAAGAGATTTTGATGGAGTGGGATGTGGTAGGCTGTCTCAGCTTTCAAGAGGAGCGGGGCAAGTGGGCAAGACTGCGCCCTGGAGAACTGCTCCCCACTTGAGAGCATCCTCTAGTCCAAGAAACATTGAACTATACTGGATATAGTGTACAATATGTTCAGTATGGCAAGTTATGTAACACCCAAAGAAGCATCAAAGTACTTTGGGGTATGTTTACACACCCTACGGCGATGGGAAAAACAAGGATGGATCAGTGCGGTACGCACACCTTCAGGACGAGCAAGGCGGTATGACCTCG
>Ga0308394_1000687_pt1 | contig 17562 bp, 18 predicted proteins | sample Hotspr2Sampleme2_FD_202366 | JGI IMG/M metagenome (GOLD analysis project Ga0308394, IMG submission 202366) | Hot spring phototrophic mat microbial communities from Mushroom Spring, Yellowstone National Park, Wyoming, United States - 20050701_me2 ...
GGGTTTGACGGAGCAGGTTTTGTGGATATAGCCAAAGGGGACTTTGGCAGAATTACTCGGTTGTGCTACCACCTAGATGATTTGCAATCTAGGCTGAGCAAAGCACCAAGACCCAAGCGTAGGCGGATGCGGCAAGCGGCGTTTCGTCTGTGCCAAAGAATCAGGAACCTAGTGGATGAGTGTCATCGCAAGGTAGCGGCGTTCCTAACGGACAACTACCGATTGATATTTCTCCCTACTTTTGAGTCAGCCCAGATGGTTGCCAAGGCGGGGCGGAAGTTTGGTAGTAAGACGGCGAGGGCGATGCTTACTTGGGCGCACTATCGGTTCCAGCAGTTCTTGAAATTTCAAGCCAAGAAGAAAAATGTGGTGGTAGTGGATGTCTCGGAGGCGTACACCAGCAAAACCTGTACCAAGTGTGGGCATATCCACACTAAGTTGGGTGGTGCGAAGGTGTTTGTCTGTCCGAAATGCAACCATAAGCTACCACGAGATTGGCAAGGCGCTCTGGGTATTCTACTCAGGGCTTTGCGGGATACCGCCGTCCTGTTTCTTAATGAACAGGATGCCATCGCTTCTCTCTTGAACAATACTGTTCAGGAAAGTTCAGCGTAAATGTATCAGAAAGGCACATACCAGCATGATGGCAAAAGCATACACATCTACCCTAATGCCACCCCCTAGCATAATTCCCAGCAGTCCCGCATTCACCAAGGTTACTGCCGCTTGGATGGTAAACATGGTGCCGACAGTGATGAGTAGGAAAATGCCGAACGCCCATCTGCCCAGTAGGTGATAGCCTTCCTGTAAACTCTTGCCTGTGGCGATCGCATATCTGGGGGCAAACTCAAAGAACGGATATTTGCAGACATTAGCCGCCACCACCGCCCACAGCAAGCCCCACCCGTACTCCCCACCCGCCCTAGTGGATTGCACCAAGTGTGAAACCCCCACCGCCGCCCCTGCGTACAACAACCCCGATCCCAGAACGGCGAAGAATGCTTTTAATTTCTGAGTCACTTCAAGCCACTAACCAGTGCAGTCTAGACCTCTGTACTCTCCTCTTTAGTTGTCTTATCTGCTGAGCGCTCAAAACGGCGCTTAATTCTGGCGGCTTTCCCCGTGAGTTTGCGCAAATAGTAGAGCTTGGCACGGCGCACCTTGCCTCTCTGCAATACCTTGATGCTTTCTACTTTGGGAGAATGTACCAAAAAGACCCGCTCCACTCCGACCCCCTGAAAGGTTTTGCGGACAGTGATCGTGGTGTTAATGCCTGTGCCTCTGATGCTGATAATGTCTCCTTCGTAGGGTTGAGTGCGCTCCTTGTTGCCTTCTACAATTCTCACGCCGACTCTAACGCGATCGCCAACACACAACTGGGGCAAGTCCTTCTTCAAGTACTTAGCTTCAATAGATCGGATAATTGCTTGGGCATGCATATGTATCAGATTAAACACGATTTTTAATACTAACAGATAGGCTAGGGACTGGGTCAAGAGCGGGATGGCTAATACCTCTAGTTAAATCGTGGCGGCACTTCCAATGGCGTTAAAATGCTCCCCTTTCCCGAATCAGGAATCAAGGGGGAATCAATGGCAGGAATGGGTGGTAGGGTGGGCGGTTTGTCTTTGTCTGTTTCCTTGGGTAGGGGAATGGTCTGCACTACAAAAGAGCGAGAGAGTTTGGAACCGTCAGGATTGGTGGCTTGTAGGGTATAGGTAGTTTCTGAAGCTTCGGGGGGCAAAGTAATGGCGGTCTGTCCCTCTGGGGGGACTGTCCTGGGGGCGGGCAAAAGTTCCACTTGCATTTTGGCAGAGCCTTCTAGCTTCCATGCGATAGTCAACACCGTAGGGTTGGTGGGAGAGACATTAAAAGTGTAGCGGGTCTGCACAGCCTGACCATTCACTTGAAAATTTACTAGCTGAATAGGCATGGGTTTGACTTTGATCACATCGGTTTTGCGGCTATGGGGCACTGCTTCGTGTCTAGGGATGGCACTGACCTCGAATACATATTCCCCTGTACTTTGGATGCCTGTGGGTATGTGTCGACAAATCAGGCGATCACTTGCCACTTCGCATAGTTCTTGCAGGTTCTCAGGCATTCCCAGACTAAAATTACTTCCTTCAGCTGGCGATAGTGGGAAATCGTCCAATGCAACTGGATGTCTTGGGGCGGTTTGGCTTCTGTTTTAGCCTCCACATAGCTAGGCTGGGCTGAAGCCAGTTCCACCACTTGGGGAGTTGGGATAGGCGCAATTACAATACTGCTGGTTTTGGCGCTAAATAGGGGAGTTCTAGTGCGTACCTTCGGCTGGTTGCAAGGGTTGTGGGGCTTCAGGTTTGGTGCGGGGCAGAATCCTAAAGGTGGGGTCATGGACTTTGACCACCTCCTGCACAGGTACAGTAACCGTTTTATGGTAAGCTACCTTTTAACCCCCTGCGTTAATAATGGTATGTATCACCAACACTTGTTCCTAAGCGGACTGAGGGAGTAGAGATATAAGTGAGCTTTTAGGCACTATTTCTGGCACAGGGATGGATGCTATAACTCCTCTGTAGTATTTGTTAAAAAAGTTGCATTTCCCAAAAATTTAGGTTAAATTAACCAAAACTTTCCCCAAACCCATGCTCCCCTGCCACCAGTTGAACATTGGCGTTGAAGACTATGCTCTGCTGACCGACCTATACCAGTTGACTATGGGGGCGTGCTATGCGGAAGAAGGGATTGCTGAATTGCCCGCCAGTTTCGAATTGTTTGTGAGGCGACTGCCTCCCCATTTTGGCTATCTGGTGGCAATGGGCATAGCCCAAGTGGTTGACTATCTGCAAAATTTGCACTTTTCCCCCAAGCAGATCAAAGCATTGCAAGAAACAAGGATTTTTGCCCATGTGAGTGATCGCTTTTGGCGTCTGCTCAAGGAAGCACGCTTTGTAGGGGATTTGTGGGCTGTGCCTGAAGGGACAGTGGTTTTTGCCCATGAGCCAATCCTGCGCATTACTGCGCCCCTATGGCAAGCGCAACTGGTGGAAACCTATGTACTGAATACCATCAACTACCAGACAATGATTGCCACCAAGTCAGCCCGACTGCGGGATGTGGCTGGGGATCAAGCGATACTGTTGGAATTTGGCACACGGCGCGCCTTTAGTCCTCAAGCCTCCCTGTGGTCAGCCCGTGCTTCACTAGCAAGCGGTATGGATGCCACTTCCAATGTGTTGGCGGCACTCCAATTGGGCAGAACCCCTCGGGGCACCATGGCGCACTCGTTGGTAATGGCGTTGACGGCACTCGAGGGCAGTGAGATAGAAGCCTTCAAAGCCTTCCTGCACTACTTTCCCAATAGCCCCTTGTTGATTGATACCTATGATCCCCTACAGTGCGCTCAGCAGTTGGCACAGCATAGGGAACTAGAAGTGACAGGAGTGCGCCTTGATTCGGGAGACATGGCTGAAACTTCCCAACAGGTGCGATCGCTCCTGCCCCATGCCACCATTTACGCCAGTGGGGATATGGATGAATGGGAAATCCAGCGACTACAACAGGCGGGCGCTTGCATTGATGGCTATGGCATTGGCACTAAGTTGGTGACAGGACAGCCAGTTAACGGGGTGTACAAACTGGTAGAAATCAATGGCATTCCCGTCAGCAAAAAGTCAGCGGGCAAACAGACCTATGGCTATGCCAAGCAAATCTGGCGCAGTTATCAGGATGGGCTGGTCAAGGAAGATGTGGTAACCAGAGCTGATCGCACTCCCAACTCTGGTCAACCCCTACTAGAATTGGTGATCAAGGCAGGGGCACTGCTCAAACCGCTGGATGATTTAGAGACCATTGCCCTGCGGGTCAGAGAAAATGTGCGATCGCTCCCCCAGTCCTGTCGAGACATCAGTCAGCCCACCCCCCCACCCGTGACCATCGATCTCCAACTAGAGCTATGAAACCCCAAGAAATTGCTCTCTTCGGCACTAGCGCCGATCCTCCCAGCATAGGACACCGCAGTATTTTGGCGTGGCTGGCACAGAACTTCGATCTGTGTGTGGTGTGGGTATCGGATAACCCTTTCAAACAGCACCAAGCCACCCTTGAGCAAAGACTTGCCATGATGGAACTGACCATTGCTGATTTGCAAAGGGAAGCCAGCAACATTCTCCTAGCACCGCACATCGCCCATTCCCGCACCATTTTCACAGTGGAAAAAGCCAAGCAAATCTGGCGATCGGCAAACTTTACCCTAGTGATCGGAGCAGATGTTTTACCTACCCTGCCCAAGTGGTATCGCTCCGCCGACCTACTCAGTCAAGTCAAAATCCTAGTGATGCCCCGTGCAGGAATTCCAATCACTGCGGAACAGATTAGAACTCTAGAGGATAGGGGAACATCAGTGGCGATCGCCCCTGTGGTAATTCCCGATGTATCGTCCACTGCCTATCGCCATCACCACGACAAGGGAGTGATTATACCCAGTGTCGCTAAATATATTGAACAGGAAAAGCTGTATCAGCAGACACTGAGTTCACTTTAGAATTCCTATTCTGAACTCCAAGCCTATGGAAGTTCCAAAATCAATACTTTCAGAATTTGAGAAGAGTTTGAGGTTCTAACCTGATGCTGCACTGGCGAGGGAAATGGGGCGGTTTGACTGCTACCCTATCTCAGGTTAATATTCTAATAGAATGCAGAAACCTAACAAACTATGACCCAATTGCCAGACGAACCCCCCCCATGGGCAAAAGACCTATTGGCGCAGTTTCAAGCTCTGAGTGAAAAGGTGGAGCGGTTTAGCGATCGCCTAGACACCTATCAAAAGGCATCTGATCGTGTAGCCAATCTAGCTTTCACAGTAGTTACCGCATCTGCGGCTGTAGTAGTGCTTGTCCCCGCTGTGAAAGTATTAGCTGAATTCTTTGCCAGCACCATGATCAAATAGCTAAGAAAAACTTGCATTCCCACTGGAAACTGAATGTTAAGTTAAAAGGAAGTGAACTTTTTGCATAGGGTTTACTGCCCTTAGCTACAATGACTACGATTTAAGGAACTTTAAGAAGCAAATTTTAATGGCAAATTCTAGTTACTGGTTAAGGAATGCTCACATTCCCCAATCTCTGCTTGTAGCTGAAGGAAACTTTTTCATAACTCAGGATCAGCTAGTCAAGGCTAATCTTTTAATCCACGATGGCAAGGTGCAGAAAATTAACCCTCATATCCACACTGATTTTCACAATTTGCCAGTAATTGATTTGGAAAATAATATCCTTTTGCCTTGCTTAATAGATGTGCACACCCATTTAGATAAAGGTCATATTTGGCAGAGGTGTGCTAATCCCGATGGCACATTCCACAGTGCTTTAGATGCAGTTTTCAAGGATCAGCGGCGCTGGAATGCTAACGATTTGTACCAGCGTATGGAGTTTGGCTTAAAGTGCAGTTATGCCCACGGTACTAAGGCATTGCGAACTCACTTGGACTGTCCACCAGAGTTGTTACCAATTACCTTAGCCGTATGGCAAGAATTACGCCAACAATGGCAAGATAAGATGACCCTACAGGCAGTTTCATTGGTCAGCCTAGAGTACTATGTGGGGGATTACGGAGAAAAATTAGCAGACCAAATGGCAGAAATAGGGGGCATTTTAGGCGGGGTTGCCTATATGAATCCTCAATTGGAATTACAACTAGATCGCCTGTTTCAACTAGCAAAAGACCGCCATTTAGCAGTTGATTTACATACCGATGAAAACGGCGATCGCACTTCTGAGACCTTGCGTTACACAGCAGAGGCAGTAATCAGGCATCAGTTTGATCTACCAGTAACCTGTGGGCATTGTTGTAGTTTATCTGTGCAACCTAGGGAAAGGGCGTGGCAGACTATGGAGTTAGTTAAACAGACTAAAATTAACATTGTCAGCTTGCCTTTGTGTAATTTATATCTGCAAGACCGCCAGTATTCAGGAAAAGCACCGCTTACTCCCCAGTGGCGAGGACTTACCCGCCTACATGAACTACAGCGGTTAGGGGTTCCTGTTGCTTTAGCCAGTGATAATTGCCGTGATCCTTTTTATGCCTTTGGGGATCATGACTTGCTACAGGTATTTAGTCAATCAGTACAAATTGGTCACCTAGATACTGACTACAACACTTGGATTAAAAGTATCACCCAAATTCCTGCTCAAATCATGAATTTAGCCAATGCTGGTGTAATTACTGTAGGCATGACTGCTGATTTGATTATTTTTAATGCCCGCTATTACAGTGAACTATTATCTCGCCCGCAGAGCGATCGCCGCATTATGCGTTGTGGTCAATTTATTGATGCTGTGCTACCTAGCTATAGGGAACTAGATGATTTGTTAGCGCCTGATGGATAATCCACCCATCAAACAAAAGCAGAATCAGACTAAAAAATAGCAGAATAAAATACATCCACGGTTGGGCTAGGGGTTTGACATCTTGCATATCCAAGTTAGTTTTTGCTTGAATGGCACGCACTAATTTGCTGAAGCCTGCCACTCGCATAGGCAAAAGATACCCTTCGCCCGATTTGGTCAGCAAGTAATAAACTAATCCCCCCTGTCCTGTGGTTTTGGGCTTCAGAGCCACAATATCTGACCACTGAATTTGCCAGCCTTTTTTTAGTGGCAAGTAAGAGACTAATTTAATGCTTTGGTCATCTAGAATGATGCGATCGCCCAAAGCCAAATAAATTATGCAAAATCCTGAAACCACACCCCCCACTGTCAGCCACAAACGCCCTGCCTGCTGAGTAGCTATTGCCAAAAACGGCAGGGGTAAAGTGAGAGCTAACAGTAACAGCAGTAGGGTAATTTTAATTAGGGGAGAAATGCGAAATTCCATCACGCATTAGCTAAAGGAAGAACAAGACGAGTAAGGATGCGATTATCTTCCAGCTGATAGAGAGCTAAATCGCCCCCCGCTTCTTGGATAATCGACTGACAAATGGCAAGGTGCAGTCCGGGTGGTTGGTCAAGTAAGGATGGCGCTAGCATATCAGGCGATCGCCCCTCTTGCAATTCTTGTAACAGCATGGGATCAACCGTGCCGTAGTCCGTGATCGCCAACTCCACAAATTTTTCATCAATTTGGCGGCACCAGATGTCGATCCTGCCTTTCACTTGCGATCGCCCACAGGCATAGAGCAGTAGTTCATGGATGATCATCTCAAACTTAGCAATATCACCCCCCACCCAAACAACCCCCAAAATTGGGGGTTTCTGATCCTGCACTTGGAACCACAGTTCCCGCTGGGTGAGTAGAGCATCTACCCTCTCCTTGGCGCGCTTGAGAATTCCCGCTAGAGGAGCAGTTTCATAATTGGGGCGCAGTCGCCACTGTTCCTTGCGCACCAGTTGGGGCAAAGGGGAGAGAGAAGCCTGTAACTGTTTTAGGGATTGCTGTACTCGGGCACTCAAGACCGCATCGTTAGCTCCAGTGCGTTCATCCACTTCCAATAGGCGTTGTACTCCATTGCCCACCGTGCGATAAATATCCTCAATGCGGCGGTGTTTGTACCAGTTGAGCCGTTCTAGTTCTTGCCTTTGCCGCCGCAAGTGTTCTACCACTAACAGATGGCGTCGGGACCACGCCAGTTGATTCAGCAAAATACTCATGGATTGCATTTGTAGCTCATGCCAGCGCCGCTCCGCTCTGTCTGCTACCACCATTACTCCCGTGGGCAGTTGGTCAGGAGTAGTACGCAATGCCCCAACTAGTAGGGCACCTATGCCTCTAGCATTTAGCCACTGCTTGGTCGGCTCAGGAATATCACTGCCGCTCACTGGCAGTAAACTATCCGTTTGTAATGCCCACTGAATTAGGGGATCAGATTCAATCTCACCGATTATGTCGCTCCCTGACAGGCGGAAATCGTCGTGGGTGGTATTTACTGCCACTACCTGTCCCGTCGGATGACTGGGAAGCCAAGTGACTAGGGCAACCAGAGGAGCCTGCATCACTTCGGCTACCGTTTGTACTGCCAAGTTGTGCAGTTTTTCTAGGGTATCCGCCTGTTGCAGTTTTAGTAGCCCCTGATGCACCACCTGTTGCAGTCTTTGACCTTCGTCCGCTTGGCGTTGCAGTTCGTTCTGATGGATGATTATTCCCACTTGCTGTGCTACCGCTAGCACCATTTCTTTTTGGGCGCGGCTCCAACTACGGGTAGCTTCATGTCCTACAGCTAGAATTCCCTCTAGCGATCGCCCCACTGAGGTAGAACTGACAATCATGGAGCGCACATCCAGTTCCAACAGCGCTGGGCGCCACGACAAAAATTTGAAATCCCCTTCAATGTTTTCCACAGCGATCGCCTCTTGGCAGTGTTCCATCATCCGTTGGTCAGTCTGGGACAGAGTGTCGAGTACATTAGTGAGGGGACGGCGGTTTTTGGGATGGTGCTGGTACACAATGCGAAAGTTCCCTACCTCGCGGTCATGGACTGCCACCCAGAAGCGTTCCACTGATAGCCTTTGACAGAGTTGCTCGGCGGCTAGCTTCATGGCATTTTGCCAGTCCGACTCCGTGTAAATTGCCCGAGCAATCCCCGACATCAGGTTGTGGTCATCAGTAATGCGCTGAATGGTGCTCTCCATCTCTTCTAGGGGAGCCACTAGGGAAACTAGCTGTGCCATACACCGCACAAAGTTACGCTCTTCCTCTGTCCACAGGCGCACTTCATCGCTTTCCACATTCAAAAATCCCAGCAGTTCCGACTGGAACAAGATCGGGGCAATGATAGTAGCCACTGCGCCAAACTGCTCCATATTGCGGGGGGTAATGTCACTTTTGGCAACTAGGGTTTTGGCATCTGCCACCACTACCACCTGATCCTTGAGCAGGGCTTGGTGTAAACCGTGGGCATTCTGCACCGTGATCCCTGCCGTAATATCTGCCTTAGCACTTGAGCCCTTGGTGCGGTTGGTGACCCTGCGCCAAAAATATAGGTGTTCCCGTTCAAACCAGTAGATATTGGTGCGCATGGGCACGATGAACTTGTGGGTCTGTTGCACAATCTCCTCTAGTCTCTGGGCTAGGGTGGATGCAGTGCGCAAATTATCGAGGAGTTGTAGAAGTACCTGATCGGGGCGTTTGATATTTTGGTTTTGCCAGTTTGCCTCAATGCGACTGAGACTGCTTGCCATGGTGCCTAGCACCATGGAAATCCGCACCCGTTCTTCTACTTTGGGGGTAATGTTCCAGATGTGGGATGCCAGCAACACCACACCGTAGGCAAGCTCTCGGGTGCAGATGGGATAGACAACCGTCCCCTGTAGGTCAAGCCGTTGGGCAATCTGTTGCCACTGACCACTGCGTCTCTCTTCCCGCAGGTCAGGGACAGTGACAGGCTTTCTTTGCAGGATTACCTGATCCAGCAGGTCGCCCGCTGACAGGGCAAACCGTTCTTTAAGAAACTTGATGTCCCCTGCCGGACTGATGCCACCCTTACCAATGATGCGATGGTTATCGCGGTCGTACAGTCCTATCCAGATCAAACGATAGTCAAAATTTTCCCGCAGGTAGTCAAGGGTAGTGGTTACTAGGTTATCAATGTTGTTGTCTTCGCGCAAACTTCGCAGGGTTTTGCTCAGCCCTATCAGTTGCCTTTCCCACTGACTCATCCCCGCTTGGCTCATGGTTTGCCCCTTGCTAACTTGTGCGCACTTCCTTTTACTATACTAGCCACTCCACTGCACGATCACCCAAATCCAGAACCATAACCACTGGCTTTCCCAAACGAGGACGGGCTTTGACTTGGCGAATGAACTGGCGAAACTGCTCTACCAAACACCACTCCTGCAAGTAAGTTGCCACCCTGTGCAAATGCTGTAGGTACTCCTGCTCGGTCATCGGGAACGATGCCTGTTCAAGATAGCGCCACATTACCTGCAGTTGCACCCTGCTATTTTTGCCTTCGCCAATGCGGCGCAGTTGCACATCATAGGAACAACCCCATTTATCTTGCAAGATGTGGCGTAGCTCAGCCCCCGTCATCACCAACTAGATTTACGCACCCCTGGCAATAGACCCTTGTGTGCCATTTCCCGCAACATATTGCGGCACAGTCCAAAATCATTGTAGTATGCTCTTGGTCTCCCTGTCAGCCAGCATCGGTTTTGCAGGCGGGTAGGGTTGGCATTTCGGGGAATCTGCTGGAGCTGGCGATGAATTGCTAGTTTCTCCGATTGGGATAGGCTAGCATCTGCTAGCTGGGCTTTCAGGGCTTCCCGTTTGGCGTTATATTTTGCTACAAGACGCTGGCGCTTTTTCTCGCGCTCTATCATGCTTTTCTTTGCCATAGACAGCTGAATTTTTGTGTAGTTAGCTAATTATAGTCTAAAAGATAAAAGTTGGCTACTGCCTCAAGAGCGCTATTTCAGTACCTAATGCGGGGATCAAGCCAAGCGTTGACCAGATCGATCGCCACACTCACCACAACGACAATCAGAGCAAAAAACACCACAATTCCCTGCACTACGGGATAGTCGCGGGCAATGATTGCCTCAAACAGGCGATTTGCCAGCCCAGGGAAGGAAAAGGTAACTTCTGTTAGTACTGCTCCTCCTAGCAGGGCGGCAGTGGTCAGCCCCACCATGGTCACCACAGGGATCAGGGCATTGCGCAGGGCATGGTTGATCAGTACTTTGCGAGGAGGAATACCCCGTGCTCTGGCAGACTCCACAAAATCTGACTGCAAACTGCGTATGAGGTTAATGCGAAGCACCCGCTCAAATACGCCGCTTATCACTATTCCCAAGGTCAAGGCGGGCAAAGCCAGATAGCGCAGACTGATCAGGCACAACTGCGGCTGACCCGTGAGTAGGGCATCTAGGGTGTAGAGTCCAGTTATCCTAGCAGGGGGAGTAATTTCCACAGGGAATCTGGTGCCGATGGGAAACCACCCCAACTGTACGGCGAAAATCAACTGTAAAAGCATACCCACCCAAAACAGGGGCAGGGAATAGGTGACGATGCTAAACAACCTGCCTACATATCGCCATTTGGGGGATAGTGCCGTAACCATACCTAGTCCCATGCCTATTACTAGGGCGATCGCCATGGCATAGAGAGTCAATTCCACCGTCGCAGGAAAAAAGTTCTGAATGATCTCCACCACAGGAGTTGCCCGACTGCTCAAGGATTTGCCTAGGTCGAACCGCAGTAGTTGCTGTAGGTAATTGCCATACTGCTCCCACCACGAACCCACCAGCCCCAACTCTTGACGCAGGGCTAATTTGACCGCTGGACTAGCCCGCAGACCCAAAATCACATCCACTGGATCCCCTGGCGTAAGGCGCATCAACAAGAACACAGCTGAAGCTACTACCCATAGAGACAGTGGGGCAAGCAGTAGGCGCACTAGGATGTAAAATAACAAGCCCCTGATACGCTCAGACATGAGCAGGTTATACTGCCAAAATCTTGGGATAGAATAACAGCCTAAGGGCGGCGTAGGGAAATTATGGCAGAAAATCAGCCTTTGCCAGTGGCTATCATTGGCGCATCGGGATACGGGGGCATTCAATTGGTGCGTCTTCTATTGGAACACCCCTGCGTGAAAATTGTCTATGTGGGGGGCAGTGGTAGTGTAGGGCAGAATTTCGCCGATCTCTATCCTCACATTGCCCACCGTCTCAATCTAACCATTGAGAATCTGGAACCAGAGCAGGTAGCCGAGAGAGCAAAAGTGGTGTTTCTCTCCCTACCCAATGGTCTAGCGGCGCAGTGGGCACCACGGCTATTGGCTAAGGGCTGTAAAGTATTGGATTTGTCCGCTGACTATCGCTTTCGTGATCTCAGCATTTACGAGTCTTGGTACAAAAGCCCCCCTCGCCCCGACAGGGAAATCAACGCTAAAGCGGTCTATGGGCTACCAGAGTTGTACGGGGCACAGATTGCCAACGCTGACCTAGTCGCCTGCCCTGGGTGCTATCCCACCGCCAGTCTGCTGGCGCTATTGCCTCTACTCAAGCAGGGCTTAATCGACCCGTCGGGCATTGTAATTGATGCCAAGTCTGGCACTTCAGGGGGAGGCAGAAAGGGGGAAATCAATCTGCTGTTGGCAGAAGCGGGAAACTCAGTCAGTGCCTACGGCATTGCTAACCACCGCCACACTCCTGAAATCGAACAGATTTGTAGTGAAGTGGCAGGTCAGCCTGTGGTAGTGCAGTTCACCCCCCATCTGATCCCGATGGTGCGGGGCATTTTGGCGACTGTCTATGCTAAGATGCGCGACCCTGGGCTAGTGAGCGACGATCTGCTGACTATATACAAAGTGTTTTATCGCCACGCCCCTTGGGTCAAGGTCATGCCCAAGGGAGTTTATCCTCAAACCAAGTGGGCAGTGGGCACCAATCTCTGCTATCTAGGTCTGCAAGTGGATCAGCGCACAGGACGGGTTGTTGTAGTTTCAGTGATCGACAATTTGATGAAAGGACAGGCTTCTCAGGCAGTGCAGTGTTTGAATATCATGATGGGCTGGGATGAGACCCTAGGCTTACCCCAACTCACTTTTTACCCCTGAAGGTCTAGCTATTTCGGGGATAACATCCCTTACCTCAACAACACCTGCTTTGGCATTGAGAAAGGGGACATCTACGGCTGACACCACTCGCACTGCCACTTTGCCGATGTTGAAGATTCTGTAAAGTTGAGGGTAGCAGGGGCGCTGTAAGACGCGGGAGATCAATTTTTTGTCAATTGGCAAAGATAAACAAAAGTACCGCAAACAGTAGGCGATCGCCTGCAGTGGGCTAAGATCAGGTCAGAAATTCAACTGCGCAGGTATGATACGGCATGATGTAATTATCGTGGGTGGGGGGTTGGCGGGTAGTCGGGCTGGTCTGGCGATCGCCCAAAAATTTCCCCACCTCAGCGTAGGTCTGATCTCCAAAGTCCATCCCATTCGTTCCCATTCCGTCGCCGCCCAAGGAGGTATTGCCGCCAGTCTCAAAAATCTCGATACAGAAGATAGTTGGCTCGAGCACGCCTACGACACTGTCAAGGGGTCAGACTACTTGGCGGATCAAAATGCAGTAGCCATCCTGACCCAATCAGCCCCAGAAGTGATCATTGAGCTTGAGCATCTGGGGGTACTGTTTTCTCGCACTCCTAACGGCAGGATTGCCCAGCGAGCCTTTGGAGGGCACAGCTTTCGCCGCACCTGCTATGCCGCTGACAAAACTGGTCATGCCATTCTCCACGAATTGATTATGGGCTTGATGCGCCATGGCATCACTATTTACAGCGAATGGTATGTCATGCGTCTCATCTACGAAGAGGGAGAAGTCAAGGGAGTGGTGGCTTTTTCCATAGAAACAGGAGAAGTGGAAGTATTCGTAGGCAAGGCAGTGTTGTTGGCAACGGGAGGCTACGGCAGGGTGTACAGCAGTACTTCTAACGATTTTGCTTCCACAGGAGATGGTCTGGCACTCACAGCCAAGGCAGGACTGCCCCTACAAGATATGGAATTTGTGCAATTCCATCCCACGGGTCTCTATCCTGTGGGGGTGTTGATTTCCGAAGCAGTGCGGGGGGAAGGAGCCTATCTCATAAATGGCTTGGGTGAGCGTTTCATGGCAAATTATGAAGATAGCAAAAACAAAATGGAACTTGCCCCACGGGATATTACATCTCGCAATATCGCCCAAGAGATTCGTGCGGGGAGAGGAATTAACGGTGAACCTTATGTTCACCTAGATGTAAGGCACTTGGGAGCAAGCAAAATTATGGAACGCATTCCCTTTGCTCGAGAAGAAGGACTGCGACTATTGGGCATTGACTGCATTGAGCAACCTTTGCCAGTGTGTCCTACCGTTCACTACTCCATGGGAGGCATTCCCACAAATATAGACTGTCAAGTGTTGAACTGCGACAGCCAGCCTGTGGCAGGATTGTTTGCGGCGGGGGAATGTGCCTGTGTGTCGGTGCATGGAGCCAATCGCCTAGGTTCTAATTCCCTGTTGGAATGCGTGGTGTTTGGCAAGCGTGCAGGGGAAAAAATTGGCGAGTATGTGCAAGAGAGAGATTTTCCCAAGGTCTTTGATTCCGCCTACGGAGCGCATGGGGAACTACTGCTGGAGCAGATATGGAATCGTCAGGGAAGTTGCAGGGTGGCTGAGCTACGCCGCCAAGTGCAGAAAGTGATGACAGAACACTGTGGTATCTATCGAGATCAAGAAACGCTGGAACAGGGAATTGCTCTTCTAGAAAAATTGGAACAAAGGTATGAACGGGATTTGTTGGTAAGCGATCGCTCCATGGTATTCAATATGGAATTGGTAGCGGCATTGGAACTGGGCAGTTTGATCACAGTGGGCAAAATTATCATGTACTCTGCCCTGTGGCGCAAAGAAAGTCGGGGGGCGCACTTTCGCAACGACTACCCACAACGGAATGATAGGGAGTTTCTCAAACATTCCCTTGGCTACTTCTCAGACAATCGGGTGATCATTTCCCATCGTCCTGTAGATTTAAGTCTGATTGCCCTAGACAGCGATCGCTTCACGCCGCAAGTCAGGCAGTACTAATTCGTTTGTCTAGAATTTGGAATTCTACATTAGACTTCAGAGAAGTCTAATTCTGATGTACACAGCGCAAGCCTGCAAAAATCTGGCGGGTGTGGGGCAGATACCAATTGCGAAAAGTAGGGCGCAAGCTCCACTGGGCTGTTAGCCAACTGCCCCCGCGCAAAACATAGTGCTGGTTATCAAAGTAGGCACTGGAGTAGCCTGGGTAGGGGTAGGGAGTAAAATTGGGATAGGGAGTAAACAAGCTACTAGTCCACTGCCACACCTGCCCCACAAATTGCTCTTGGTATTCAGGATAGTAGCGCACTGCCTTTTCCCATTGCCACTCGCTAGGTAAAGCCTTACCTGCAAAATTGACATAGGCTGAAGCTTCATACCAACTAATACCACAGACAGGGTTGGAAGAACCAGCTAGGTAACGCCAGTATAGGGGCTGATCAATTTGATGCGATCGCACCCATGCCCAACCCGCTTCAGACCAATACTCAGGCTTGAAATAGCCACCCATTGCCATAAATTCAGCATATTCTTGGCAACTCACAGGCAGGGCATCAATCACAAAGGCAGGGAGATAAACTATATGGGGTTTTTGCTCATTATCGAGGGCGTCAACACTATCACAGCCAATTACCACCTCCCCTGCGGGGACAGGGAGAGAAGCATTGGTGTTTTCCTGCTTTGCAGAATTACCCTTGGGGATCAGATCGATGCCAGCTATTTGCATTAAAAAACTAATGGTTTCTTGGTGTTGCGCTTCATGTTGCAATAGCCACCGCCACAGTCTTTCTTGGGTTTGCAGTTCATGCAAACTTAGGGAATACAAATAATTAAACAGGCGCTCATTTACCAGATCACCATATGCCATAATCCAATCCCAACTTGGCAGATTTTGCCGTTCTACTTTGGGCAAACCATCAGCAGAAAATAGGCGATCAATCTGTTGGTCAGAGATACTATTTTGCCCAGCAGTTTTACGCAGAATCCACAACTCCTGTGTATAGATAATGTGTCCCCAATGCCAACCTATGGGACTGAAATCTGGATGAATTTGTTGGCTAAAAATTTCCCTGCCTGCGTAGCTATACAACTGGGTCAATAAATCTAGAGTGCGTTGACGGCACAGTTGATAGTTTTGCCAGAGTTGCGATCGCATTCAACTTACCCCAGTTTAGGTCTATAATAGCTACTGATTTAACTATACAAAATAATTCCTAAGAAATAATCTATGCCTACACCAGATGAGGTGCTATCAGCTCTGACCAAAGTTTGCGATCGCCAAATGATCACCGATGTAGTTGTCAAAGAGAATGGCATTGCCAGTTTTACTCTCCTGCTGGTGGATGGCGTGAACAATCCCCAGCGCGATCGCATAATCAGTGAATGCAAAACAGCAGTGAAATCCCTAGCAGGGATCAAAGATGTGTGGGTAAAAGTGGGAACCTTGCCCAAACAGCAAGGTGGGATTGGTCAAATCAAGCAAATCATAGCAGTTTCCAGCGGCAAGGGGGGGGTAGGCAAAACCACCATAGCAGTTAATTTGGCAGTGTCTCTAGCAGATATGGGAGCCAAAGTAGGCATTATGGATGCGGACATCTATGGTCCCAATGTGCCTGTCATGCTAGGGGTGCAGGACAGCAAACTGCAAGTGTGGCGCAATGAGCAGGGTATGGATGTAATTGAGCCTGCCTTTAACTACGGCGTGAAAATAGTGTCCATGGCATTCCTAATTGATCGGGATCAGCCAGTAATTTGGCGGGGACCCATGCTCAATGGCGTAATCAATCAGTTCTTCAATCAGGTGAATTGGGGCGAGTTAGATTATCTAGTGGTGGACTTGCCCCCTGGCACTGGCGATGCTCAGATTACTCTAGTACAGACCGCACCGATGGCAGGGGCGATTATTGTAACCACTCCTCAAAATGTAGCTCTGTTGGATGCGCGTAAAGGACTAAAGATGTTCCAAAACTTAGGAGTCAGGGTACTGGGGATCGTGGAAAACATGAGCTATTTCATTCCCCCAGACTTGCCTGATCGTTCCTATGACATCTTCGGTTCAGGGGGTGGCAAAAAGACGGCTACGGAATTGGGAGTACCTCTTTTGGGGTGTGTTCCTTTAGAAATTGACCTACGGACTGGAGGTGATCGGGGTGTTCCAATTGTTCTCAGTCAGCCAGAATCTGCCTCTGCTAAGGCACTGCGCTCTATCGCCAAAGATTTAGTTGCTAAACTCCGTGAGGAAACTTAGAAGTTCTATTTGAAGGAATACCCCTATTATTTCTCAAGGTCAGAAACACGCTTTTCTAAACTTTCCAGGCGAACTTCTGCGGCATCTTGTCTAATCTGTGCGGCGATGATATACCGCTCCACCAAATCTGCTAGTCGGTCAAGTTTGGCATTCAAATCGGCTGAGGCTTGCCTGTGCAAACGATCTGCTTCAGTGTTGGCAAGTATTGCCCTAGCATTACTGTTAGCGATCGCCTCTGTTCTAGCAAGGTTCTCCTGCAATTTGGTTACGTTTTGCTCCAATTTAGCAAGGTTTTGCTCCAATTTGGCTATGCTTGCCCGCATTTCTGCCATCTCAACTTGCGCCTGTGCTTGCGCTTGCACTACTTGCCCCATCAGAGCCTGCATCTGTTCAAATGCCATCTGTTTCTCCTATTTCAAGTGGTCAAGCAATCCAGAAAGATCGCTTTACAAGTACATAGTCGTATTATAGTTTCAATCCCTAATGGGGTTTGGAAGAAGTTGCAACAATCTCTTAAATCAGACTTTCCCACAATTAGAGTAGTTTCAATCCCTAGTGGGGTTTGAGAGTCTCAAGTAAGTAATGATATTGCATCCAGAAGTGTTGAAAGGTAGTTTAACGGACAAAAGAAGGGGCTAAAATCATGTAATCTAACCCCTTGAAATTAAAAAATAGTAACATCATGCTACGCTCATTTCCTAACATTGTCAAGCAAATCTTGAAGCATCTCCCAAAGAACGACTACCCTGTATTGCACTCATGCCTGTTTTTCCAAAT
>Ga0308394_1000693_pt1 | contig 17481 bp, 12 predicted proteins | sample Hotspr2Sampleme2_FD_202366 | JGI IMG/M metagenome (GOLD analysis project Ga0308394, IMG submission 202366) | Hot spring phototrophic mat microbial communities from Mushroom Spring, Yellowstone National Park, Wyoming, United States - 20050701_me2 ...
GCAGAAAGCCAGTCAGCTGAGCTTATGGATGAGCACTCAATGCATCGGTTGCAGCCCCGCAGACCAGATAGGCTAACACCGGCTCGCGAGCTTTAACCTCAAAATACCGTTCCAAGTCGTACATGTTTTGCAACATCTCGTTCAGTATAACCTGGCCATCGAGCTTGAGCTCACTTGCAAGCACACTGGTGCCTATCTCCTTGGTACGAACCAGTTTCAATTCTCTTAGCTGTTCATGCCGAGCATCGCTGTATTCTGGCACGTGTAGCTTGGTTGAAGTCGAATGATCCACCCGATAGATCTTCAGAGCGCTTGCTTTTCTAGGGTAGCAAAAGCTTGATTTTGAGCTTTACCATCTGCGTTCGATGTCCCCTCTCGTTTTCTTAGATTGTATCTCTCGCGGGGGAGCAAACTCACCATTCACATCCTGTTGAAATCAGAAGCATCCTGGTTGGGTTCAACTGAACATTTCTCACAACTTTGTAGTTCGACTTGGGAGGTGAAAGCATGGATGGCTTGGCTGGCTTTGATGATCTGTTTGTTTGGAACCATGGCTCTGGTGGGTATCATCAGCGAGGCGATGAAGGATCATTAGACGCGCTGTGCCCTTGAACTGGAACCAGGTAAGACCAGCCGGGCTAGCTTCATACGCACAATGCAAAGTTGTGCATCTGTAATGCTCACACGTGCTGGTGCCCGCGACACTGTCGTCGCGTGGGCTTTTAAGATCGATAAAACTGTGATTCCAGAATCGAGAGTGAGATTGCCAACGCCACGAAAAATGCCCTCTTCATACTATCGCCCCCCTCAAACGGTTTCTAACACCATTCATCGCTGACTCCGTCTCGAAGGAATCTCATTGGAAGTGATTCCTCAGATTGTTTAGGATGCCCCAATTCGTTCCTCAAGGATCTGCCTTCCTTTATTTCGGATACGGTCCTGCGTTCCCATCCGCATCTGTTTTTATGATGTAAACATCCATTCGTCCCATGCCAAAGGATTGTGTCCATCCTGCAAAGACATACTTACCATCTTTTGTCTGCTCAAGGCAAACAGATCGTCCTTGTTTCCTCCGAAAGTCTTTTCCCACAACTTTTTGCCGTTCACATCGAGTTTGACGATGTAAGCATCCCATTCACCCGCTCCAAAGGATTTCGTCATCCCCACGACGATGAATCCACCATCACTCGTCTGTTGCCCAGAAACCGGATAATGTTAATACATACCACTGTACGTTTTCTCCCACAGTTTCTTTCCGCTCTGATCCAGCTTCAAGACATAAAAGTCGTCTCTGGCAAAGCCAAAAGAGCTCGTCACTCCTACAACGAAGTAACCTCCATCATGTGTTTGTTGTACGAATTGGGCCGAGTCGGATTGGTTTCCGCCGAAGGTCCTCTGCCAGACGCTGATCGGTTGTGCTTGAGTTGCACAAATCGAAGAAACAAGCAACAAGGCAGTGAGAACACCGAACCACCTGCTCATCTTTCCACCTGCTATGGATCAGACTCGAAACTTTGTTCACCAAAAGTTTGGTCACACCGCGGAACAAGATTTCGAAGAAGTTTGCAAGGGTGTGCTGAAGACACTCATTCCCCAAAGTTACAGGTTGTGAACATAATAGTCCAAACCTCGCATGAAGTCAAGATACACATACCCCTTTCCATCATCTGCTTTCACGCTGGATTCAGCATGATTCACGGTCCGAATGAGGCAACATCAACAAACAAAGACTCACCATCGTTAAATTCAATGTTATAATTAATTATCCCACTTGCTTCTCCGCCTAACGATCTTCCTGGGCAGCAAGCTTCATAGGAGTGATCGCGCATGAAAGAGAAAGGCAGATTCTCCGTGCTTGCCTTTTGTTTCTTGGCGACGATGCTGTTTTTCGCTGCACAGTCATTCGCCACAACGATCAGTCAGCGAGAGATCGTTCAACTCGTCAAACAGCGTTCCGTGGTCGCAAGATCGATCCCAGACCAAGCCTACGAAATGGCCCTGGACAGTTTGAAGGGAACCAAAACTTTGGTGAAACTGATCGAAATGACGAAGAAGGTCAAAGAGTTCGAAGAGCTGGCGAACACACCTGTACCGAAGAACTTCAACAACGTCAACGAGTTCAGGAGTTTCAAAAAGCTCATCAAAGACAAGCTCGATCCCATGAACTGGCTCCTCGATGTCATCACGCCGAAGTGGGTCAGCTTCATCAGCGAGACGAAGGAAGTCTTCTCGGCCGTGAGGGCGGACATCCTCGAACAAGCGTTGAAGGAATCGACGTATCAAAGCTACAAGAAGAGCCGAGATATGGGCAACGACACTTACACAGCTTACGATGAAGAAACCAACAAAAAGGGTATCTACGTCATACGTTCTTCAGCCGAGTACAAGAATTTGTCGGAGTCGCAGGTTCACCAGCTCCTCAGACAGGCCATGGAAGAGCGCTACAGGGCGGAGAAGTACGCCGAGTTCATCTTGGAACTTCGAGCGAACAAGGACAAACACATCTCTGAGATCGTTAGACCCTACGGTGATGCCATCACCACACTTTACGAGACGGCGAAGAAGTTTGCGGACCAGACCAAGCTCGATCTGTCTGGAAGCTGGACCGTCAACGACAGCGCCGGCAGGTTCAACGGTACACTCGTACTTCAACACATCGACTTCACAACCGTCATAGGACAGATGGAAACGCCTGCTGGAAAGATCAACGTCTATGGGAACATAGAGGGAAACACTATAAACTTGCAGTTCCATTTCTTCGATGCCAACCTCATAGATCAATATCTGCGTTATCCAGAGCTCTCCAACTACGTGGCCTCCAAGGGTGGCGTCATGGCGACGGTGGTTCTGTCGGTGGGAGACAGCGTCGATCATTACTCGGGCACGCTCTATCCATGGTACGTGGTCTACAACACTTCGGATGGCTTGGTCGTCAAGAAAATCGTGTACGGCACCGTTGAAGAGAGTGGAACGCCGAGGTCCATTTCAATAGCCAGGAGGTGAGTCCCACGAGAAGAACGACACTTCTTTCACTGATGCTTTTGACTTGCGTGATCTTTGCGACCGACTATTTCTTAGATCCCAACAACGAGTACATCTACGCGACGTTGGAAGGTTTCGAAGCATACTACGACGAAAACGAGCAGAGTTTGACCGTCTTCAACGCGGATTTGAACCTTTTTCTGAACATCTCGAAGTTGAGCGAACCTGTCGAGGGATTGGACTTGACAACGTTGGTACAAGAGATCAAAAAGAGCTTGGAAAACTCAGGTTTCAAGATCCTCACAACGGACGAGAGGGACTTTCAAAAATACAAAGCAACGACCTTCGAGACTCTGTCGACGCAGAACAACATCTTGGTGCGCGTCGAATTCACCATCTTCGAAGTCCCCAACAGAGGCTTCTACATGATTCTTTCAGCAACGCAGGATGAGTCTTACGATAGTTTGAGGATGGTCATAAGAGCGGCGAAAATGATGTTGATGTTCATTGAGTGAAGGCTGTGAAAGAGTTCCAACGTTGAAAAACAAAAAGGCAGGGAATGATCCCTGCCTTTCACAAATAAGCAAATTCATCGCGGATAAGGACCAGTGGCGGAACGAGTGTTGACTTTTCGGTTGGAAATAGTCGATTATCACATCACGCTGCCTTGCAATGAGTAGATTCTTGGTGAGTTTACGTCGAAGAACGATGCGTTATTCAAGCGGGTAGGACGCCGTTTCACCGTAAGCATCCATCGACCACATACCCGCCATCGCTCGTTTGTTGAACGCATCTTGCCACCTCGTTACCACCTCCAGCGAGGATCTGCCACCAGTCCAACTGTCCGTTCGCACCCAGTTTTAGAGCATGGGCAGGGAACAAGGAGTGTGAGACTCACCAACCTTTTTCGATTGGCGCCCCGCTCATCCCCACTGAAGGATCGAAGAAAGCTCACAAGAAGATAATGCGATAGGCAAAGCACAGTTTTTGTGTCATGTTACTGACTCAGTTTTTCTTCTTCGAAGAACAAAGATCACCACAAACTGAACAACCACAGCGACGATCCCGATAACGATCGCGGTGATGAACCTTGATCCCAGCTGGGACGATTCATCCTTCAAGGTCTTTATCTCTGCATCTCGCTTGTCTAATTTTCCCTTGAGATCGTTTATCTCAGCCTCTTTGGTGGTGATCAAACCCTTCAGCTCCTCGATTTGTTTATCCCTTGTCTTTATCTCTGCATCTTTGGAAGTGATCAAACCCTTCAGCTCCTCGATTTGTTTATCCCTTGTCTTTATCTCTGCATCTTTGGAAGTGATCAAACCCTTCAGCTCCTCGATTTGTTTCTCCTTTGTCTTTATCTCTGTCTCTTTGGAAGTGATCAGACTCTCCAGATTGCGAAGCCGGTTCTTTAGATCCCGGTAAATCTTCTCGTTTCTCGGGATCAAATTATTAAAAAGGTAGTCAAAAACGTCTTTTTGAATGTCTACGTAATCACTGGAGCCAACCCACGTGTGCAACTCCGAATCGAGCATCCAGTAGAACCCGTAGTATGTGTCTCTTTCAAAGTCGTAGACAATCTTTGCTCCACCACTGAACAGAACTGCTCCCCAGGCGAGTAAAACCAAAACAATCAGACATTTTTTCATGAGAGCACCTCCCTCACAGCGTTTGGTCAATTCAATATTATATATTGTAGATGAGAAAAACCCTCGCCGCGCAGAATGACTTCTGTTTTTACATGGTTCTCTCAGCAACGCAATATGAGTCTTACGATAGTTTGAGGATGGTCATAAGAGCGGCGAAAATGATGTTGATGTTCATTGAGTGAAGGCTGTGAAAGAGTTCCAACGTTGAAAAACAAAAAGGCAGGGAATGATCCCTGCCTTTCACAAATAAGCAAATTCATCGCGGATAAGGACCAGTGGCGGAACGAGTGTTGACTTTTCGGTTGGAAATAGTCGATTATCACATCACGCTGCCTTGCAATGAGTAGATTCTTGGTGAGTTTACGTCGAAGAACGATGCGTTATTCAAGCGGGTAGGACGCCGTTTCACCGTAAGCATCCATCGACCACATACCCGCCATCGCTCGTTTGTTGAACGCATCTTGCCACCTCGTTACCACCTCCAGCGAGGATCTGCCACCAGTCCAACTGTCCGTTCGCACCCAGTTTTAGAGCATGGGCAGGGAACAAGGAGTGTGAGACTCACCAACCTTTTTCGATTGGCGCCCCGCTCATCCCCACTGAAGGATCGAAGAAAGCTCACAAGAAGATAATGCGATAGGCAAAGCACAGTTTTTGTGTCATGTTGCTGCCTTCGTTTTTCTTCTTCGAAGAACAAAGATCACCACAAACTGAACAACCACAACGACGATCCCGATAACGATCGCGGTGATGAACCTTGATCTCAACTGGGACGAATCATCCTTCAAGGTCTTTATCTCAGCTTCTTTGCCCGACATCTGATTCCTCAAGGTGGTAATTTGTTCTTCAAGACGCTTGATTTTTTCATCTTTATCGTAGAGCTGGCCCTTCAAGGTCTTTATCTCTGCATCTCGCTTGTCTAATTTTCCCTTGAGATCGTTTATCTCAGCCTCTTTGGCGGCGATCAAACCCTCCAGCTCCTCGATTTGTTTCTCCCTTTCGGACAGAACAGTCCCCAAATTGCTGATTTTACTCTTCAAATCAGTGATTTCTTTTTCTCGCTTCTCCAGTGTACCTTTGAGACCGTTTATCTCTGCATCTTTGGTGGTGATCAAACCCTTCAGCTCCTCGATTTGTTTCTCCCTTTCGGACAGAACAGTCTCCAAATTGCTGATTTCACCCTTCAAATCAGTGATCTCTTTTTCTCGCTTGTCTAATTCTCCTTTGAGATCGTTTATCTCAGCTTCTTTGCCCGACATCTGATTCCTCAAGGTAGTAATTTGTTCTTCAAGACGCTTGATTTTTTCATCTTTATCGTAGAGCTGGCCCTTCATGGCTTCAATTTGACTGTTATTCTGAAGCAGAACGGCCATCAGGCTAATGATCTCAGAGTTTCGTTTTTCTAAATCGTTTTTGAGGTTGTTCATCTCAGCTTCTTTGGCAGTAATTATGTCACTCAATCTCTTGACTTGGTTTTCCTTCTGAAGCAAATCATCCTTGAGATTAGCGATTTCGTTGTCCCGCTTCTCCAATTCGCTTTTGAGATCGTTCATCTCAGCCTCTTTGGTAGTGATCAAACCCTCCAGCTCCTCGATTTGTTTCTTCCTTTCGGACAGAACAGTCCCCAAATTGCTGATTTTACTCTTCAAATCAGTGATTTCTTTTTCTCGCTTCTCCAGTGTACCTTTGAGACCGTTTATCTCTGCATCTTTGGCAGTTATCAGACTCTCCAGATTGCGGAGCCGGTTCTTTAGATCCCGGTAAATCATCTCGTTTCTCGGGATCAAATCATTAAAAAGGTAGTCAAAAACGTCTTTTTGAATGTCTACGTAAGTTCTGTAGCCAACCCACGTGTGTAACTCCGAATCGAGCATCCACTTGAACTCGTAGTAGGTGTCTCTTCCAAAGTCGTAGACAGTCTTTGCTCCACCACTGAACAGAACTGCTCCCCAGGCGAGTAAAACCAAAACAGTCAGACATTTTTTCATGAGAGCACCCCCCTCACAGCGTTTGGTCAATTCAATATTATAGATGAGAAAAACCCTCGCCGCGCAGAATGACTTCTTGCTTGATCTTTCAAAGGCTCACTTCTTTATATCGACGAACCAAGAAGAGTTGTCGCACCATAGCGTATTACCATACTCGTTTTTCCACCTAACGGACTTCACGGATGGCAAGTCTTATGGGATTAAACAAAGCCACAACCTTATCTTACCGCGTTGAATCCACGATTTTTGAAGTACCAGACAAGGGTTTTTACATGATTCTCTCAGCAACGCAAGATGAGTCTTACGATAGTTTGAGGATGGTCATAAGAGCGGCGAAAATGATGCTGATGTTCATTGAGTGAAAAAGGAAAAGGGCAAGGATTTCTCCTTGCCCTTTCGATCTCTCACTGTGCATAAGGCCCTGTCTTCCCTTGAGCGTCCATTTTTATGACGTAGACATCGAGGCCACCCGAACCAAAAGAAGATGTACCTCCCGCGAGGATGTATCCACCTTCTTTGGTCTGTTGTACGGAGTAGGCATAATCTAATCTACTACCACCGTACACCTTTTGCCACAACACCTTTCCGCCTGCATCCAGTTTCAGCACGTAAACATCACAAGCTCCTGACCCTAAGGACCATGTGTCTCCCGCAACGATGTAGCCACCATCGCTCGTCTGCTGAACACATCTTGCGAAATCATCGCTGTTGCCACCAAAGGTTTTTTCCCACATCTTGTTACCATCGCTGTCAAGTTTCAATACGTGAAAATCGCTCTTGCCCGCTCCAAAGGAACGCGTGAACCCCACAACGATGTATCCACCATCAATCGTTTGCTGAATGCAGTATGCCGCGTCATCTACGTTTCCACCGAATACCTTTTCCCATACTCTGTTTCCGTTCGCATCGAGTTTTAAAACGTAAGCGTCGTTTCCTCCTGCACCGAGGGAATTGGTGTATCCCGCTACCACAAATCCAGCGTCACTCAACTTTCGAACGAACAACGCCTCTTCGCTTGAGCGTCCGCCGAAGGTTCTTTCCCATACCTTGTTACCATCCACATCGAGTCTCAGCACGTAAATATCACTCTCTCCAGCTCCAAAGGATGATGTATATCCAGCAACAATGTATCCACCATCGTCGACTTGCTGAACAGAGTACGCGCCATCATCACCACGCCCACCGAACGTTTTCTCCCACAGTTTGTTCCCCTTCGGATCCATTTTCAGAACGTAAACATCGGCTCCACCCGCCCCGAGAGATTTCGTGTATCCTACGACGATGTATCCACCATCGCTCGTTTGTTGAACGAAGCGCGCCACATCATCACCATGCCCACCGAACGTTTTCTCCCACAGCTTGCTTCCATTCGCATCGAGTCTCACAAAATAAGCATTGGACGTTCCTCCTAAAGGCATTGTGTAGCCTGCAAGGATGTATCCTCCATCGTCCGTTTGTTGCACCGAGTGGGCTATTTCGTCGTTACTTCCACCAAACGTCTTTTGCCAAAGGTTGTTTCCGAACGCGCACATTGCAACGAAAAACACCAAGGCCACCAAGAACACCTTCTTCATCCTGCCGCCTCCTTCACAATTTGCACCTTTTCATTCACAGACCACCTATCGTTTTCAATTCGTTGGTGGCTCGACGAGTACCGATAGGTACAGACCGCGCATGACTTCGTTTTCGTTCCTGACTATCTCCACCAAGCTGTTCCTCACGTTTTCGTAAGCCTCTTCGGCAAACGCAGATGGTATATCCGTGACGAAATATTGCCACAAGAACACGATAGCGGTCCCCGGTGTACGGCACACCCTGTAGCCAAGATCTTGGCCGAAGATCCACGAGTAAATCTCTACTTCGATCGCCCAGGTCAACAGCGCCGCTTTCACGGGAGGATAGATCTCACCGATCACCGTGAACGTCGTGTCTATGGTGTCAGCCGCAATCTTCTCTGCGTAAGCCTTCTTCAGGATGGGATCTTCGGTGCTCGTGTACTTGTAAACGTCGTAACCAACTTCAATCACGCCCACAGCGATCGCGATTGCGACCTGTCCGCGGGTTGATGAAATCACACTGAGTTTTGTCGCTTTTCCCGTGTAACCAAAGCTGGTCTTTGCGATGTTCACAAGCTCTGGTGCAACACTCACAGAGGTGGACAGAGCCTTGAGACCGTAATAACTCGCCGTCACGTAGTCTCCTTCTTTGAACGCCACCCAAGCTTCGTAACCGCTGCTGACGATGGACACCACGCCAGTGATCAGTTCCAAATTGGATTTCACGAGTCCAAATTCGGGTGATTTCGCCCAGTGTCCGTCGGGCAATTTGTCAAGATCGTCCACTCGGTATTTGCTTTTCATCACTGCTTCGGTGAGCGAGCAGATCTTCTTGCCGCTTTCTAAGGTGATGATCGTGATCTTTTGCACAACTTCCATCGCCGCGAAAGAATTTCCTTGTTCTGTGGGTTCTTTCTGAAGGATCTTGAACGATTCCTGAGAGCTTCTCGTTAGCTCGGTTGTGGAAATGAATCGTTCTTTACCAATGGGCGTGCCGTCTAAGTACTCGAAAGATGCAAGATGTTCACACAGTGTCCAACTGCTCCCCGAGGTATCCTGTTCTCCTATCACTTCCCTCGTGATCCCAGTGATGTTCCATTTCACCACCATGGGATCATAATTGATCACATTCTTTTTCCTTATCACCCAAACCGGTGTGATCTTCAAGTAACTGCGGGCGCGAACACTCTGCTTCGGAACATCTATGACGAAACGAAAAACTCCTTTGTCCTCGATCATGGCGAAGGCGAGCCCTTGATGGTATGGAAGGTTCGCATCGTCGTTGAAGTCGTTGGAGGTGTAAAAGGCGAACAGAAAACCAGCAATCTTGTAGTCATCGTCGGCGACGTAGTTCAGGTTGGACCACATGTCGTAGTCTCTGAACTGCACCGTGATACGGTTTCTGTATCCTTGGGCCAAACGAACGGACAGCAAAAGGTATTTGTAACACTTGTTCGGACTCGGATAAACCATCGCTTTGCTGTTCTTCAAGTAGACCAGACGACAGTCTTGCAGATAGTCGTAGTAGAAACGATACTCGTTCGGATGGAGAGCATCGGCTTTGAAGATGTACTGAAACTCTGAACTGTAATCAGGTGTTGCTCGCCACGTCGTGGTGAATCTGTTGCCGGCAGGCTTCATATCGTAGACGACGAATCCGGCGCTTTCAAACAATTTGTCAATGTTCTCTTTGTAGCTGTCTTCATCCATCTTGCTGTGCCTCACACCGTCGGTTTCGGTACGACGCAGATAGACGAGTTTACCAGATTCGTTCAGTGTGTAAACTTCGACCCAACCGTGCAGTCCGTAGAACATGACAGGTTGCTCCACACGTATCATTCCAGGTTCTTGAAGTTCTTTGAACTGCGTCCAGTTCGGCTGACTCGGATCGATGGTCGGCGAAAGATCTCTGCCATCGTCCAAGCCGTCACCATCGGTGTCGGGATTCTGTGGATCGCTGCCTTGCAGACGTTCTTTCCAGTCGCTCACACCATCTTTGTCTATGTCCTTGGGTAACACGTTCACGGTGAACTCGCGACTGACCCTCGGCGTTTTCAAAGTGATGGTGTAAGAACCTGGTTCATCTGGGGTTCTCCACATCTTTCCCTTTATCTCTCCACCGTTCGTCGTGACCACGGCGATTTCTGGAGTATAAGAAATAGGAACTTCACTGTTCGTGTAGACAAATTCTGGCAGGTTCAGTGAGAACACGTACTCGGAAACTTTCACTGGAAAATCTTTCTTCAATCCTCCAATGCTGAGTGTGAGCGTGTACGTTCCAGGTTCGTCTGGAGAGGTCCAGAATTTACCCTGCCAGACCTTCCCAGCGTCTGCGGAAAGAACAGCAAATGTTGGCGAGAAGCTCACCTCGACTGTGGAGTTGGGATAGATAGGTTCTGCCACACTCAGTGTCGCGTCCAACCAACCTGGAGAAGTCAACGGGATGCGCAAGATCGTGACATCGTGCGAATCGATTGATCCGAAGGGGAAGAACAGAGACGAAGAATTCGCTCCACCACTGTAGATGGAGAAATCTGTGGCGTTTCCAAGCGGATAGTACGAAGCGACGTTGCCATCTTTCTTTTCAAGCGCGATGATTCCACGTACACTCTTTCCTGGTTCTGTATCGTAGCCGATCTCGAGGAAGATTCTTTCCTGCGTCTCGGCAATCTTTCTGAAAGTTTTCCAAAGAGGTCCACAATCTTTTTCCCAAGAGATGTCGAGCGTGGAAAGATTGTAAGACACTACGCGAGAACCCGCGTAGTCCGAATAGGCAAGGAGCAAATTGTTTTGGTAGACATCGACATGATGAATATCGCTGAACTCGACTTCTCTGCGTGACAGAACGTGTCCTGAAGAATCGAGGGTAAGAAAGACCGCGCAGTCTCCGATGCTCGGTGTGTCTGGTCGAAGAACGACGACAAGAACCGGCTCGCGCTTAATCTCCAACGTCTTCTGAAAGAGAATTCTCCATCTTTCATGAGCCTTCAATCCCAGACTGTCCGTCGTGAAGACATAGCCTTTGCCTTTCTCGGTGAGCAACAGGAAAGATTTGCTGTTGCGAAAATCAGAGCATGGCAGCAGCACCAAAGAACCAGACTTCCAGTGATAGATTGGGCCGATGTAGTTGGAATAAAGATCCGCTCTCAAAGATTCGAGTTCTTTGGTACTGAGGGGTAAATCGATAGACCTAACGCTTCCATCCACCAGAGAAAAGAGCACGGGCTTACGCCGACTATCCAGTGCAAACACGTACTGATCGATCACGGTCAAGAAAGAGAGATTCTGGGTGACTTCGGGTTTGAACCATCGTCGTTCTTTCAAGTCGAAGACAGCAAAGTTTGCCATTCTGGCTACAACAACTCGGTTTCCATGACTGGCTACGATGGGTTCGTTCAACCCTTGTCCCTGGAGAGCTTGACTCCAGACCTTCGCTCCGATCACATCGTACAGATCTTTACCTGTTTCAAGGTCGAAGATGAACGTACGCCATGGACCTGTTCCTTGAGATCCGTAAAGACACAGCCATTGGCCCACGATCTGAAAGGGAGAAATGTTCGTGTTGACGTTCCCGAGGGACTTTTGCCAAAGAAGCTTTCCGTCTGGTTCTCGATAAACTCTGACGGTGTAGTCGTTGCCCGAATAGAGAAGCAGAGCCAAAGCTTGGTCAGAAACGGCTATGTGTGTCTCGGCCAAAGAGTGGGTTTTGACGTGTACGAAGGGTTCCCAAGCAGGTTCGCTTACCGCTCCGTTCGCGGTGCAAACGAACAAGATGATCAAAGTCAATGTGCCCCATACTCGCTTTCCAAACACCTGTCATGCCCCCCGTTCCCCCCATGCACACTCGCTACGCGATACCCCTCACCACGAGAAACTTGGTTCGTTAAAATCCAATACGAAGACAGGCAAAAACTCTGTCCATCCTCTAGATCACGAATGGATCACATACTCTTCAGCTGGAAGAGATGCTCTTTCAAAACTTTTGCACTATTTCATCTGTTCCAGAATGCTCAGATCCTCACCCACGATGACGACACTGTTTGGAATGATGTTCTTGTAGCTTTCGAGCGTTCTCAAAAGCTTGTAGAACTCGTAATCTTTCGAGAAAGCCTCTGCGTAGATGCGCGTTGCACTCGCTTCACCAGAGCCTTTTATTCTTTCAGCCTCGCTCATCGCTTGTGCCCTTATTATGGTGGCCTGTTTGTCGGCTTCCGAGCGGATCTTTTGAGCCTCCTTCTGTCCCTCCGCCCTGATCAAAGCGGCGATGCTCTGTCTTTCGGACTTCATCCTCTCGAAGACTGCCTGCTGGTTCTCCTTGGGAAGGTCCGTGTGCTTGATCCTGACGTCCCTTATCTCGATGCCGAACTCCACAAGGTTCTTCCTCGCGAACTCAGTTATGTCGAGCAGGTATTGTCTTTCACCGGTGACGATGTCGTCGAACTCGAGTTTGGCGAGTGTGTTTCTCAATCCAGAATAGACCGCATCGTCGATCCTTGAGAGCGCGAGGCTCACGGTCCTGACGGATTCGAGGAACTTCTTAGGATCGTAGATCCTCCAGATCGCGTACGAATCCACAAGCAAGGTCTTCTTGTCCAGCGTGATGATCTTCTCAACGGGTATGTCGTATATGTAGTAACGTTTGCTCAGTCTCACGACGTTGTCGACGAAAGGCGTGCGCGTGTATAGACCAGGTTCGGAGATGACCTTCCTTATCTGCCCGAACCTGAGCACTATCGCGTACTGAGTTTGATCTACAATGAACAGAGAGAGCACCAAGAAAACGATTGCCAGGATCGAAACGATGGCAACAGTCACGATTATGGTCAGCTTCATCATTTCGAACCACCACCCAGCAAGTTTTCCAGATTCATGAGCAAGATTCTTTGGGACCGATCCAAAAGGATGACTGTCTTCGCTTTCGGAAGCACCTGCTCGAGCGTTTCGATCCTCAAGCGAGTCTCCGTGATCTTGGGTGAACTCTTGTACTCCTTCAGTATACTCAAGAACCTCTGAGTTTCACCCGTGGCTTGCAGAATCTTTTGTTGTGCGTAAGCCTCGGCTTCGAGCACGATCTTTCTCGCCTCACCTTCGACCACGGGAATCAAATTGTTCGCGTACCTCAGTGCTTCGTTGATGTACCTCTCTTTGTCCTGCTTGGCGTTGTTCACATCGTCGAAGGCTGCTATGACTGGATCTGGTGGGACGACTTCTTGAAGTAGGACGTTCAAAACAATGATCCCCACGTCGTAGTCGTTCAAAAGTCTTTGTGTGACCTCCTGAACCTCGTAGGCCACCTTGTCCCTTTCTGCGGTCAGGATCTCGTCCACGGTCCTTTTGGCGATCCTCTCTCTCAGAGCAGATTCTGTGGTGAATTTGACGAGCTCTTCGGGCTTTTCAACGTTGAAGACGAACTTTACCGGATCGCTCACACGGAACTGCACGACAGCTTCGACGGAGACGATGTTTCCATCCCCAGTGAGTATCAGGGCTTCTTCTTTCTTCGAAGCGTATTGACCTGGCCGGATCGTTCTGAAACCGATCTCTTGCTTTCGAATCGTCTGCACGTCCACAATGACGTGCGATTGGAAAGGATAAGGTGCGTGCAGATGGATACCAGGCCCGGTGGTGTAGGAGTACTTCCCAAAGGTCTTCACCAACGCGACCTGCGATGGATCGACTTGGTAGACGCCGGTCATGATGTAAACAACGACAAGCGCTATCAGAACGAGGATCACTACGAATTTCGCCTTCACGCTTCTACCTCCTTTCGCTGGGTTGAGTATAGCAGAGGCTCGAGGACCTTCAAAGTTGAAGGTTGGCAGATCTTCTCGAAAATGTTTCCTTCCCTCAAAGGTGAGGTCCGTATATGTATTTATGGGAGCGCTCCGAGGAACCATCTGGATGGATCGAAGTCATCTTAGAAAGCCCTCATTCTAATTCGTCGGTAGCGCTCCCAAGATATTTTAAGGTTCAAGGCTTAGGCACGAAAACGATCTTCGCAACCCAGCGTTTTGTGAAATCGCGCGGTGAGAAGCGATCGACGTCCAAACCCGCCCAGAGTTGCACCTTTATTTCGACTTCGACGATCGAGCTGTTGAAGGGAATCTTTATCGTCTCGGGCAACACGTAGCTCACCGAACCTGCTTGATTCACGACGAAATACCTGACGTCCCCAGCGCCCTTGGGAGTCGAAGTGACGATGATGGCTGAGTTGGGATTGAAGTTGCCGAACGAGTGTGGAATGGTGCTCGTCTGTCCATTCTGATACTTCACATTGATCCAGTAGACTAAATACTGATCCCAAGGATTAGTTTGGGGTTTTGAATCTGCCAAAACGGTGATCTTCAACTGTTGACCCAACTCGAACGGCTCAGGTTCGACCAAGATGTCGAGGATTCGTTCGACTTGGAAGTACTGTTGAGTTTGTTGCTGTGAAACTTGATCCTTCCTGACGAACTCACAACTCTGCATGGGCGCCGTGACCCTCTGAACAGACACCCAATCCACTTGAGCGCCTTTGTGCACACCCGCCATGGGTTGATTGTAAACTGGATCCATGTCGAGGTCTGCTATGATGCTGAAGTTTCTGCAAGCCAGCGGGTATGAGACTCTCCAACCCCAAATCTCTTTGTAGCCTGCGTCCAAATCAGCTTTTGTGACGTAAAAACCAACGATCTGGAAACCTCCGTACTGGTAATTGCTCGGGAAGGCCGACGTGGGACCGTAGTAGATCAAGGTGTTGGTCTCCGTCTCGCTGAGTTTCAGACCTATCAATCTGATGCTCATCAGCTTGGTCTCGTTCTCCTTGAGATCGAAGGAATACGCTGCAGCTTGTCCAACAGTTCTGATGAAGTTGATCCTCACACCCACGTTGATGATGCTTTGACCGTAGAACTTCTCAGGATTTGTGAGTATCTCGATGGATGAAACCGTGAAACCTCCTGCTACCACGTGCGTCAGTGGAACTTTCAGCTGAGAGAAGCTAAGGATCGCGAACAAAAAGGCAAGACAGATCAACCACGTTCTCTTCACACGATCACCCCCTTGAATGTTGTAATAATTATACAACCAAAATCGAAAAGGGGCCAAGTGGCCCCTTTTTCTTTGCGTTCAGACAGTGTGTTTCCTGCTACCCGGTTTGGTCAGTGGAATTCCCTTGCGACACAGCGGACAGTCGTTCGGCTCGAATATAGGAAGCTCCAGCTTCACGAGAGAATAGAAAGGCACTTCGAAGGGAAGTTTTTCGATGGATCTGTCCACGATGCTCGCGATACAACAGACCTGCCCACCGTACTCTCGAACGACCTCGGAGACCTCCAAGACGGATTTGCCAGTCGTCGTGACGTCTTCAACGATCGCGACCCTTTCGTTTTCTTCGATGTGGAAGTTCCTTCTGAGTTTCATCTGTCCATCTTCTCTCTCCGTGAACATGGCCCGCGCGTTCACGTGGCGTGCCACTTCGTATGCCAAGATCACCCCACCCAAAGCGGGACCTATGACGATGTCTGGCTTGTGGTTGGCTATCTTCTCTGCGATCGCTCTGCCTATCTTTTCACCGTAACTTGGAAATTCGAAGATCTTTGCACACTGGATGTACTTCGAAGAGTGTTTCCCAGACGATAATAGAAAATGTCCTTCCAATACCGCTCCGACTTGTCTGAGTAGCTCAAGCATGAACGAGCCTCCTCATCTTTTCCATCGTGGCCTTCGGATCTTGACTCTTGTACACTTCCCTGCCTATGACGGCGAAGTCGGCGACTTTCTTGATCTGTTCGAGGCTCACCACGTCCTTCTGATCGTCTGGACCCCTCTCCATGCGAACGCCCGGAACTAGGATCTTTCCTGAAATCTTTTTGCGCAACTTCATCGCCCAGCTGCCGGGAAGAACGAAGGAACAACCCAGCAATCTGAGAGATTCGATCTGCGGTGCATACTCTTCCAGCGATCCTTCGATGGACGTCAACTTCACGACCACGAAGATGATCTTCTCGGTGCTCTCCAAGGCGATCCTTATCGATTCGATCCCTGCGGAAGCGTGCATGGTGAAACCCACGATGGAAGGATGATCCCATGCCTTGATGGATCTTGCGACCGTCGAAGGAATGTCGACGAACTTCAGATCGAGAATGACTTTGAGGTTCCTCTTCGCAAGTTCGTCGAAGATACCCTTACCGAGTGATGCAAGGTTGTGACCCACTTTGACGTACTCGAAACTTCCAAAACGATCGATGAACGACAGCGGTTCATCCATGTCCAAACTCAGCACCAGATGCAACTTCACCACCTCCGTTCAAAGTGCTTTCTTCATGATCTCAACGAGATCTTTTTCCTCCAATTTCTTGGGACTCTTCACGATCACACCTTTCATGATTCTGTAGGCAACCTTGGCGATCTCTGGAAGGTCTTGCTCTTTGAAACCAAACTTGGAGAGTTTTTCGTTCAGATTGAAGAGGTCCTGGAACTCGTAGAGCTTTTCTATGAACAAACTCGCGGATTTGTTCACGTTGAACTCATCGATGTTGAACACATGTTTCGTCAAAACTGCGAGCCTCTCTCTGCACTCTTCGAACATGTACTCGAGCAAGTATGGCCCTGTGATGCACAAACCAAGCCCATGGGGAAGTTGTTCGTTGAAGCCACTCAGTCCATGCTCGATCGCATGGTTGGCGATGACACCCGTGAGCGTTTCGGTGATGCCCGCTTCGGTGCTCGCCCAAGCCAAGTTGCTCCTCGCCTCGAGATCTTCGCCGTTCGTGTAGGCTTTCATCAAGAAAGAGACGATCCTTTTCATCGAGTCTATGGCAAGAAGATCAGAATATGGGTTCGCGTCGATGTTCAAGAAGGCTTCAAGTGAGTGGTAGAACGCGTCCATGGAGGTGTACGCGGTTTGATCTTTTGGAAGAGTCGTCATGAGCGTGGGATCAACGATGGAAACTTTCGGAAAGATCACATCGTAGCCTATTCCGACCTTTTCCTTCGTTCTGGGGTTGGTGATCACGGCGAATGGGTCTGCCTCAGTTCCAGTCCCATGAGTGGTGGGGATCGCGATCACAGGCAAGGCTTTGTCTGGTTTCTTGCTGCCACCAGCGTGCGTGTAGTTCCAAAAGCTGTCCTTCATCGCGGCGGCGATCGCTATGGCTTTGGCCGAATCTATCGCGCTTCCTCCGCCAAGTCCGATGATGAATTCAACGTTCTGTTCGATCGCGATCTTCGCAGCCTCATCGACATGGTCGCTGATGGGATTGGGTTGAATCTTGTCGAACACCAAAACTTCGATTCCAGCGTTCTTGAGCATCGCTTTCACCC
>Ga0308394_1000694_pt1 | contig 17477 bp, 26 predicted proteins | sample Hotspr2Sampleme2_FD_202366 | JGI IMG/M metagenome (GOLD analysis project Ga0308394, IMG submission 202366) | Hot spring phototrophic mat microbial communities from Mushroom Spring, Yellowstone National Park, Wyoming, United States - 20050701_me2 ...
GTGGTGAAGGAACTGGGATTCGATGTGAATTCCTAACAGGAGGATGTCAATGTCGTGCGGATGCCAAACTACACAAAGCAATTGCGTTAGGGAACCTTTTAACACAAGGTTCATTCGACCTTTACAGTATGTAAGGGGAATAGATGCTAACGGATGTGTTAGCTACACCCCTGTTACTTCATTTGCGATAAGCGTTCAAGACACTAACACTCTTGATCTGACTTTGTCTAATGGTGTCATTAGCGGTGATGTAAGGATTTCTGGTGCAGCGGGTAATCAGATTCAGGCGCTTGCTGATGGATTGTTCGTGCCTGCTGGTTTGGGGTTACAGATCGCAGACACCAGCACAGTTGATTTGAACTTGACAGGCAGTGTACTAAGCGCACAAGTGATCGTATCTCCTAACGCTGGTAATGCGTTGCAAGCGCTGTCTAATGGTTTGTATGTTCCAACCACTTCGTCCATTTCAGTACAAGACACAAATTCAGTTGATTTGACGCTTGCAGGCGGAGTTTTAAGTGCAAATGTAATTGTTTCTCCTAACACTGGTAATCAACTTCAGGTTTTGTCTAACGGTTTGTACGTTCCACCATCAACATTTAGCCTGAATGTTTTTGATACCAACACTGTTGATTTAGATTTTACTGGTGGTAATTTAACAGCAAGAGTTATTGTTTCACCTAACGCTGGTAATGCGCTGCAAGCGCTGTCTAACGGCTTATACGTGCCTGCTGCTTCGTCTATTTCGGTTCAAGACACCAATTCTGTTGATTTGACGTTGACAGGTGGTGTTTTGAGCGCGGATGTAATTATTTCATCTAGCGCAGGCAACGCGCTTCAATTATTACCTGATGGTTTGTTTGTGCCTGCTTCTTCTTCTATTTCAGTGCAAGATACAAACTCGGTTGATTTGACATTGACAGGCGGTGTGGTAAGCGCGGATGTAATCATTTCACCTAACACTGGTAATCAACTTCAGCTTTTGTCAAACGGCTTGTATGTTCCTCCTTCAACCTCTAGTTTCAATGTAGCTGACACTAGCACTGTTGATTTGAATTTTACTGGTGGCACTTTAACAGCAAACGTTATTGTTTCACCTAACACAGGCAATGCACTTCGGGTTTTGTCTAATGGTTTGTTTGTGCCTTCTTCATCTATTTCGGTTCAAGACACCAATTCTGTTGATTTGACACTTACGGGTAGTGTTTTAAGCGCCAATGTAATTGTTTCACCTAACACTGGCAATCAACTTCGGGTTTTGTCTAACGGTTTGTATGTTCCTCCTTCAACTTCTAGCTTTAGTGTTCTCGATACTAGCACTGTTGATTTAGATTTTACAAATAATATTTTGAGAGCAAATGTTATAATATCAAATAATCAGAACAATGCGCTTACAAATTCTAACGGTCTGTTTGTTCCTGCATTGAGAGATTGCAATAATAATCTATTGTCTGCTGGTGATAGAGTGCTAAGATGTCCGCGGTTCACCAACAAACTTAATTTTAACAGACCAGTAATATCAACTAACCAAAATGGTGGAACAGACTTTTTGGAATTTACAGCAAGAGGTTGTCCTAGACCTGAGAATGCTGATTACATCATAATGGCGGATGTTGCTGGTGATGTAATGTACACTCGAATGAACGAGGCGATTTTCTATAATTTAACTCAAGGAAATCCAATTGTATTTCCAAACCTTGCTTTAGTTAATCTTCAGTCTCCATTTTTTGATACTGGAGCTATTGACAGTGCTAATTTTACCAATACACGCAGATGTTATCCTGTTTTTCCTAAAGGTCAAATGACAGCAACTTTACAACACTCATTAAACCAAAACAACGTTACAAACATCGCAACTGCTCGGATTAGCAATATAAAAAGTTTAGTTTCTCGTATAGATAATTATAACACTCCTGGTATTACTGGAACACCGCTAAATGGACAAGCATGGCGAAATGAAACCATATCTGCAACAGATTTTTCTGCCAACAGAATTATTGAATTAGGTCCAGGTATTGGGCCTAATGCAACAGCGACATTTTTAAGAAGCGTTACTTCTCACGGAGGGATGTTCAACCGTTATTACATAACAGTAGAAGACTGGTCTGCAACAATCAATATATTTGCTTTGTGAGGTGAAACATGAGAGTAACTAGATTTGCGGTTGACGAAAATGGGCGTGCGCTGTTCCCTGATTATTTCATTGTAGACGACAATGAAGGAATTGCTCTGGCAATGTACTCTGCCAACATAAATGTACAAAACATCATTGACGAAGGGTTAGCACTAACGCCCTGGCTATCTACACAATGGCCGGGTCGTACGGTCTCGTTTAACGAATGGCGCGATGCTTTTGCGAGAAATGGTCATTCGTTTCCGAGATACCATGCGCAAATCGGTGAGCGAGTAAGGCTAAGCGAGCTCGTTGACATAAATCGAGCATTCGTCGAACTTTTTATGAACGGCATGGATTTGAGAGATCCGCTAAATGCAGAAACTCATCGTCAGCTCTTGACGGAGAGAAACATTGATTTTGTTGACTTTATCAACAAAAAATGACTGACCTAATCGAGTTTTTCTCAACCTATGGCGTTCTTGGCGTAGTGGCACTTATTTCAATGTCACTATCTTTATGGCTTTTGCGTGAAAATCAAAAGACACTTGACCAATGCAACGCCAGGGTTGACCGACTTATAGAAACACATATTGGTTTCGTCAAAAATGTTACAGAAAAGATGGACGAATTACTGCGTGACATTAGTAGATTAATTGACAAAGCAGAGAGAACAATAGAAGAACTAGAAAAAGCAAAGGGTGGAAGAAAAGATGTTTGATTTATTGGCTAACGCAACTGTAGCAGGGTTAAGCGTCATATCATCGCGTGCGCTTGAGCAGTACAACTGGTTTCAGCGTCTTGAACCAGAAACTAAACGTCTTATCGCTGTTGCCATTGCCGCTTTTATCGCACTTGCAATTCACATGATTGGCGCGATATACCAAAACGCAGAACCGCAAAGCGTAAAAGCGGCATTCTCAACTGCATTGGCAATTGTGATTCAACAAACTTATCACGCTTTGACAAAACAAGACGCTCAGTAAGACTTAAAACATAAAACTTTATACATCTTCTAGCTGAATATCAAAGCGCTTTGCCCATGCGCTAAAGCGCTTTGCGTCGCCAAGCATAACGTTGACCAGCGCTTTCACCTTTGTGACGTCCTCTTTCTCGAACCTATTAGGCATCGTCTCGCCAGTGAAGCGCTCCCAGACCGTTGACCATTGCCCCCTAATCTGGTCAAACTCATCGGCGTTGACAACGCGAATAGCGCATGCGCAACGTTGGGCACATAGCGTCTCAACACCAGGTGTGGGAAGTTCTGCAACGGGAACGGGATACATAGACGTGAGCGTTTCTAAGGCTACACAATCTGGACAGTTTTCCTGAACTGTCCTGGTGGCGTTTGTTTCCCAGATACCATACAACACATCGTCCTCTTCGGCATCCTCAAAAGGTTCTTCCTGCTCTTTAAGCGTTTCTGTCGCGGTTTGTTCGGTCTCTTGAACAACTTCTTCAGCACGATCATCGGTTGATATTGAAGTTTCATCTGGCAATCTCAACTCCGCTTGCGGGACATCAGACAATTTGCGTATTCCGTCCCTAAGTATCTTTATGTATTTGTGCGAAGAGGAATGCTGGCCGCGCATGGCTGAACGCATGACATCTTCGATAAACTGAATAGCTATCTTAGACAAAGTGAAACTGACGCCAGAGAGAGAATGCGCCAAGCGCATAATGCGACTAGGCTGAGAATACAGCACAGACGCGCCTAGAACTTCAGATACCACTTTGTCAATGAACGCCAATTCTTCATCGCCTAATGCTTTGACGTGTGTGTTGGCGAACTTGCTGACAGACGCCATAATTGCTGCATCAACATTCACTGCTATCCTGTCACGCACAGCTTGCGCCAGTAACTGCTGCCTGAATGCTGCTGCCTTCGCTGCCATCACACCTTCAGTAGTCAGATAACCCACAAGATTCAGTGCGTCCATGTTGCTTTCCATTTGCGACGCCATCTCCAAAAAATTCTCGGCGACCAACGCTAAGTGATACATGGCGTCTTGATCAAGGATGGATGACGGGTCTTCGGTGGCAATTACGCGAGCAGCGGCAATTTCTGGCGCAATGCGCAATCTGAAGATTTCCATTAGCTCATCGTTTGTCATCTCGCGCTGTGCATTCAACACGTCAAAGGCAACATCAGTAAAACGCTGAACAAAACGATGGCGCAAAGCATCAATCTTTAAGTTGCGACGCGCTTTTGTATCTTCAGGCTCTTCTATAGTTTGGATTATCGCATCCTCGAATTGCGTGTTTGATTGAACAACAGAATTATTAAAACCTTCAACGATTTTTCGCTCAATGTCATTGTTTATCTTGTTCCTAAAAGATTGATAAAGCTGAGAAACTTTGCGTTGAGATACACGTATGCGATTATGCACAAAATTTACAATGCGCAAAATTGAGCGACGTAAAAGATTCATTACTTGTCGCGTTGCTCTAGCAATGGTTGCGCCGCTTCGCCTGATGATTCGCCCAACTGCTTGGGCAAAACGAACCGTGCTGCGCCCAAGCGCTCGCGCCGCTACCGATGCTGCGCGCGCTTTCGCTGCTGATATGCGAAGCCCTGCCGCGCCAGCACGAAGAATGGTCGTTCCCGTAACAGCAGCAACGCGAGCAAGCGCACTTAATAAAGCAGCAACAGGCATTTATGTACAAAACAACTCAAAGCCCAAAAAGTGTGGTTCGTGCTCCACTCGATAATGCACGACAAGAACTTTTAATGTTGGGCATTTTTCCTTCATTCGCACAACCAATGCTGCGGCTAACGCAACTAACGGCGGCAAAATGACGACGATAACTGGGCTTTCCAAATCGGACTTTATAAACTGCGCAATCACTTTGTCTGCTTCGTTGATTATGTCCTCTTCTAAATTCGCCCACACCTTGACAGGACGCAAGAGAGCAAGGTTAGTTTGATAACCAAATTGAGCAAGGAAAGCGTTGAGATCGTCAAGATTCGGAGTTTTGCCCAAAATATAAACGGGCACTTTTAGCATATCCGCAAGCAACTCTTGCATTTGTGGCTGGGTCAACGTCTTTGACGACTTCTGATACTCGTTTCCAAAATCCTTCTTCATACAACATCATCTCCATGTTCTCAACAGATTCTTCGTGTGGTCTCTTTTTGGTGTAAACGCGATCTGCTGGAGCGCGCAACCTGCGCATTACTGCGATGGTGCGGGCGAGTCTTTGTTTAAGTCGTTCCGCTTCCACATCACCTGATTATATCTCGCCGAGATAATAATCAGCTTGATTAAATCATCCGGCGTCATACGACGCGCAGCAACTACGGCTTGCGCTAAATCCGCAATCTCACCTGGAAACATACCAGCGCCGTGATACTTCACCGTCTCGTATATCGAATCGTAAACTTGGTTGGCCATTTCCTGCCACTTTTTGTAGTCTTCTCTGGTCAAATCAGGGAGAAACAAGCACCAATAATCATCGCTAGACATGTAGTTGATAAACAGCGTTAACAGAAGAGAAGGTGCTTCTTCTCGTTCTTCTGGAATCAGCTCAACAGCTTTGCGCTTAAAGCGCTCCACTACGCTTTTAGGCAAGTGCATCGTAACGGGAATCACGGGATCGTTCATCTTCGTCTCCTTCATTAGCATTGACGCCTATTATCTCACCACCATCATCAGGTGGCAAGCCAAGTTCAATATCAAGCGCTGCTTTCTGCTGGCGCGTAAACCATCCGCTCTGATGCAGCAAGGCAATATCCTGGACGGTAATAGGCAAGCCATCGCCACGGCCTACTACAATCTTTGGCGCATAATCATCAGCCGCTTGGCCGAAAGTGAAATAGCAAAGGGCGTAAGACAGTGAATACAACGAATCCTCGAACCAATTCCTCACTGCCTTGACCAACTTGCTGGTCATGTTGCGGTCAAACTCGCCAGTTGTGCTTGCTGCCGCGTCGTTATTGTTCGCCAACATGCGTCGGTATATGGCGCGCAAGATCGAGCGGTCAAGATACTTAAGCACTTCCATGAAGTATTGTCCAGCACCGTTTACTTCGATGTCAAACGATTCAACTTGCGTCGCATGCGGCACTACGCCGCCTTCACCATTAGCCAGCGCTTGCAAAACTTCAAGCAAGTCTTGGCGTGGATCAACCACTTCCTGCTCACCAGTTTCTGGATTTGTAATGCACACACGTCGCGCATCAGGCGGTAGAATACCCAACCATGACTTTCTGATGCGCTTAGCCAAGATATTAACGTGCTCCAGAAACTCTTGTTTCATCGCCCAGGCTTTGAATGCTGATGCCAAAGTCGAGCGACCCTGCGGGAACAAACCGCGTCTATCCCAGATCAAATGAAGTAACTTGGCTGACGGCACCACCTTTTTGTCAAACAACGTGTTTTCGGCAGTGTAAACAGGCGCAAATGCACCGGTTGCATCGTAACGGAATGGAACGACGCCTAAAACATCGCCTTCTGAAGACATTCTAAAAGCATAGCGATTTGGCAAAAGAGGCACTATTTTTCTTAAAACATACGCTGGCGCGCTTTCAATATTGATAGCGTCAAAAACTAATTCTGAAACACTGTGACCATACACCAGTGAATCGCGTAGAATCTGGCGAAACAAAGCCATTACAGAGTAATTTGTTTTGTGCTGAAGTATTTTCAAATTGTTGTTCACCCAGTTCGCCATCGCCATTGCGACGGGTGACGAATCAACGGGCACTGCATGCGGGCGGTCATTGATTACGCCGTCAACGATGTCGTGAATACATCCTGCCACCTGCGCATCCATCATCATTGTGTCGTAGATTTGCCAACCGTATTTAAGTGCAAGCTCATCAGCAGTGGCAGGATAAACAGTGTAAGTTTGCTGAAATGGCTGGTATAACGTCGTGAATGTGCCGTACTGACGTTCAAGATTGGCTTCAGTGACAATCGTTAGCGATTTGCCCGATGCGTCTGGCGCAATGGGGGTTGTGTCAACGCGGGTACGCTGACGAATGTTGCCACGACTATTCGGCCCTGACAATTTCATAGATGACTATTCTCCTTATTTTGGTGTTTGGCCTGATTACGTGAAGATAATCACGTCTTTGATTCGCAGGAGACAACAAAGGATCATGAATCAGTAAACCATTAACGTCTCCGCGAACCGCCAACACCCAATGCGGATCACGGTTGTTTAGCAGCAGCTCAACCAACACTGGTAGCGAATCAGTTAACTCTTTGATGAATTTAACGTCAGCCGCTCGTTTATCGTAGAACACCTGATAGGAATACTTGATCAAAGGATAAGCATTGGCCACACGCGCCCAGATCGCACGCCCAGTGCCTGGCAAAAACGCGCGCGCTTTTCTCATGTCGTCGTTCACTTTTACCGGGTCAACGTTGTAGCCAACGCCAGACAGAAGCATGGACAAGCAGCACACTACACAGCCATGCGTCCCAAGCGTAAGGGTGCGTGATTCACCCAGAAGGACGTTACGCCAGCGCGGATCAATCTGGCTGTACAACGGTATATCGTACAAACTGAACTTCGCCAACATAGAGAGCAACTATTGTAAAACAGATGAACCGAACTATGTCAGTATAGGTAGAGTACCACATATCATTTTAAGGCCGCAAAAGTAGCAAGATGTCTCCTAAACAAGGCGTCAACTGAACGTGTAATTCCTCCACGATTCTTCAGCACATTAATTTTAACACTTAAGTCAACACTGCCGTTTGCGTCATTCTGCGGCTCAATGCGCATAAACACATCGCAATGATGGAAGGGCGCGTCACTTTCTCGCGTCTGTCCATCGCGGTTAAGCTGGCTTCCCGTCATCACAGCACACTGATGTTCCATCGCAATTGACTTCAATCCTTGTGCGTTACGCGCCACTTCTTGCTCGCGGTTCTGCGCGTTCTCAGGAGATTTCATGATTTGCAGATAGTCGCATACCAAAAGCATGGGCTTATATTGCTGACAATACAGATTGAGATCAGCGAGCGACGGCGCTTTGTGATCAACGATGTATAGCTGCATCGTCTTAAGCGCTTCGAGACCAGCCTTGACACGTACAACGCCGTCAGCGTCTTGGTTCATCTTGCGCCGACGAATTGCTTCAGGCGACATGTCAACTTGGCCAAGATTAGAAACCGCCACCGCCACTATCTGCGAAGCGGTCATCTCGCCAGACACGAACACAACGCGCCCATGCTTAGCCATGCGAAGCGCTGTCTGTACCATCATCGTTGTCTTGCCACCACCGGGATAAGCAGCGACGATGTGTAGTCGACCCGGACGAACACCGCCAATAATTCGATCTAGCGCATCTATCCCCAGCCCTGGCGCATCCTTGCTGTACACGCTCTCCTCGTATTCCTGTAACGCCAACTCTGCGTCTTGCGCTGAAACAACATGAGATGAAGGAGAAGCGATGCGCGATATTTTGTCGAGCACTTCATTCAGCGCGTCTAACGGCGTAACTTCCCTGTTATCTAAGCGCCTGTGTGCGTAATCGAATATTGCCGCGGCACGCCTGCGTTCCCAATCGGCGCGAATCGCTTGTGCCACCATCAGCGGATCGCGCGACGGCGCAAAAGCCATCACTTCACACAAACCCGCCACGCCGCCCAGCTTGTTAATCGTTTCTGGCTTAACCAGCTTGACAACAGTTGACGGATCAAACGCTTGTCGCGTGAGCATCTGTGCGTAGATGTCAGCAGCTTCAGGCGATTCAAAATGTTCTGGGCTAACGATGGACGACACCGCCGATAGTAGTGGAGGCTGATGAGACAAACTAGAAATCAAAATCCGCTCAAAATCGTTCATTGATTACCTCCAGCGCATCTTCTACAACTTCCACTTCATGCGGAATCGCAATCCATCCACGCTCAGGGTCGTTAATAAATTCATACTCAATTCGCGTCTTCTTTTTGACCAAACCCTTCTCTATACGTTTTAGCAAAGCAAACAATGAACGATCCTCTTTGCGAACAAAGTCAGCGATTGTATCGGCAGAGTGACCATGCTCCTTGATCTTGCGTGCAGCAACTATCCAGCGGCGCAAAGCTTTCTTAGTTGGCATCCGACCAGTGCGCAAAATAAAGGTCAAGATGATATTAGCGATAGCTTGCTCAACATTCAAATTGCTGATAGCTTTCTCAGCAGCCTTGCGCAACTTATCCTGCTGTTGCTCACGCGATTGACCGTCGGCTTCTTCAAGACGCGCTATCACAGCATCCGTAATCATGTACATGTTATGGCCGCCATGACCACGTTTGACAACCAACCAGCCTTCAGCTTCCAAGCGCTTTCTCGCTTCGTAAATCGCCGTGCGCTTAAATCCCGTCCAATCCATAATTTTGGCATCGGACAGATAAAAATATCGTCCTGTTTGCTGGTGCAACCTAAAGGCGAACAGAATCGCACTCATTACCATCGCATCAGTGCGATTCATCTTTTTGAGAAGCGGATAACGGAACGGGATACTCAACATTGTGTCTATCATTTGTACGCACTCCTTATAGTTCTTTCAATCTCCTTGTCTTGCAAACCAGTTTTTCGAGCAGCGCTACCAAGGTGCAACATAGCTTCGCTCATGGGCAACCCACCTTCACGCATACGCTTTGCGCACCAGTAGAGCGCAGCGTTACGATTCCCTTCCACCTGATTACTTAGCCAATTCACTAAACCGTTGATTGACGCTTCGCGCGATGCTTTTAGCGTGCCAACGGCTGGCTTAGTTGCTTCGGCATGACGAACAAGATCAACAATCCATTGTGGCAGAGGCTGAGGACTAGCAATATATCGTTCTACATCATGAAGCGTCCATGCATAGGTCTTGTATTCAGAATCGTCAACAAAAGATGGCGCAAGTAGTATTGACGCTTTCTCGGCGCGAAGCTCAACGCCCCAACCTAGCAGTTTAGGTCGAGAAGGGAGCGGCTGTTCAGGTGCTTTGAATATAACGTGCCATCCTGCGTTCGGCGTAGCCTGTATCAGTGAATCTACGTCCAAAGGCAAAAAAGCCTCTTCCAGCGCACGCAACGCTGATAAACCGTAAGGCGCGTCAATATCCAGCGCCACAATGCCAGATGCTTGACCCGTCACCACGGCAAAGTTTGCGTCTGGCCACTGTTCGCGCCACGCCAAGAGTTGTTCCATGTCATTTGTGGCGCGCTCGTGGTAATTTTCGATCAATGGCTTCTTTTGTCTCGGCGCACAGGGATACAACCGCCATCCCGCGCTTGCATATACTTCAAGAGCCTTCGGATGAAACCTGTACTTCATTATTCTTCTCCTTTATAGCATTATGATAAGCTTCACAATGAATCTTATACATTCCTCGTCCAACCTTTGTGATTTTTCCTTCCCATGCCCAACCTGTAATAAGCGTTCCTTTGCGATCATCACCTAGAGCTTTGGCCATTGCGATAACCATGTAATGTTCCCCTTTGACCAAATGCTCAAACGCCTTTTCTACATAATCAAAACCAACGGAGTTTTGGGCGTAAGCGTCAAGCACGAGGAAATATGCTCGATTGAATGAAACATCGCAAAAATCCACGTTGTATCTAGCTGCCAGTTTACGATTAAGCTTGCAGAACCAAATAAAGCGCTTTCCTCTGGACAGAGGCACGTCCACAACATAAGCACGAACATTGCCTATTTTTTTCTGAATAAGCACAATGCCAAATTTAGCCATGTATTCCTGAAACCGAGAATACAATGATGAAGGCAACTTGGTGCGAACAATCATAGTAAAAATAGCTTCGCGTCCAGACATCGTAACCTTAAATCTGTCCCACACCATCTTACATAGTTCGGCGCGCTCATTAGGTGTAAGGACGTGCTCAACCACAAAGCGACGGTAACGAGCGCTGATCGCAAACTTGGATGACGCGATAGCATCGCGCGCCACTTCTCGAATGCGAGGATTAGACATCACGACTTTTGACAACCAGTCGTGTTCGCTTTCACTCCACTGCATCGCCAATCTCGTTCAAAACCATACGCTTGTATGCTTCAAAATCATTCTCTGATACATCAGCACGTCGCATAAGATCATCGCGGTAAGAGATAAAAGCTTTGGATAAAGCCCTAAAATCGGGATATATCTCATCTAAAACCGCAAATTGAACTGCCAGTTGATCCAGAGTCAACAAAGCAGCCAAGATCATGTCTTTTTTATCGTTCATCGGTTGCGGATTATCTTGGTGACGTAGCCATGCTCAGCCAATACGTCAACGGCGCGCTCGCGTGCATTCATCTTCTCGATTTGCACAAGCAAATGGTTAAGACGTTTCAGCAACTTTGTAATGATTACTTCTTCAGTATCAAGGCCAGTTGCACGGGCCGTAATCTCAACTGGTGGCAAATCGTCCTCTATGACGTGATCAATCACTTCATTGCGCGACTCTTGACCAACTTCGGCAAGCGCTTGCCACTGCGCTAGCGTCAAGGGCTTACCACTGGTCACCGCATTCATCAGCGCTTGTTCTCCAACTTCCTGCGCCAACTTCATCAGCTGGACAGCGTAAAAATCTGAGTAGCTAAGCGTCTCGGTCAGAAGCTTAAACGTCACGTCATATTTATGAACTTCGATAGCGCGAGCAATCAATAGCAAACGCAAAGTAACAGCGTTACGCTCCATCCGCTCAGTGCGCTGAATCGCAACAGCTAGTTCAGCAAGATCGCGCACGGTCTCGTCTATACGCTCAATGCCAGTTTGCACGCTCTCGATGATCTCCATATCACTCCTCAATCACGGTAATCTTGGTTTGGTTTGACCTGGGCTTTGACTTTTCATTAAGTGCTATTCTAATCACCGCGGTCAAGCTGTCTGAGTTGCCCATCGCAGCATCGCGTATAATCTGGACAGCAATTTTTTCTGCGATGGTGCGCGGAGCAAAGGTTTCAAAAGAAGCGACAGGCAAAGCCATAAGATGGGCGACAGCCTCAGTAAGCGTTTGGGGCACCTGCTCTTCTCTCGCTCGCTTCATACTTCAGATAATACCACGTCAATTCGGATTTGTCAAGCCCCTTCTGGCCTATCTCTTTCCCGCACTCGCCTTTGGGTTCGCGCGCGACGACCGTTTGTTTCAGAAATCATTTTGAGAGGTGATCGATGCTGAATGGAAGGCTAGAAGTATTTCAGGTGGACGACAATCGGGCTTTGCTGGAAGGAGAAATCCTGCTGGACGAACCATATCAGATGACCACGCTAGAACTACACATCTTCAATCACCAAGTGTATATCACACCATTTGACATCACCATGTTTAGGGTAATAGGCGACAAGCTAGGCGTCAGTTTCAGCGTCATGGTCAAAATGACAACTGTAAATGGCATACTCAACGAAATTTCTATTAGAAATTAGTTCTTATAGTTCAAGCGATGTCAAATTCAGAGTTAACTCCATTTAACAGATGTTCGCCACGTGAACACCAGAACCAAAACAGATGTTCGCCGCACGAACGTCCAGAATAACAAGTATGAATTTAAAAAAGAGAGCAGAAAGAGAAGTGACTTTAATGGTCACTTCTCTTAAAGCAACGACGCTTGCATCGCTCAACAAGGCAAGCATAGCCAACGATGTTTGCCTTTCTAAGCTTTGCTTACTCTGTATCCCCAAAACACGTTGCTCAAAATCATGTACATCTTGCGGCGGGTGGGGGGGAGGTTGACATAAATTATGAAGATAAATCGAATACGTGATGACGTAATGGAGATAGACCTTGGCCAAGTTCGTTTAGGCGGTGGGCGAGTAATTTGTTTTACTTCAGACAGACATCATGATTCCATGTTCTCACTTTCTGACCTAGAGTTAAAACACCTTGAGATGGCAAAAGAGAAAAACGCAATCATTCTGGATTTCGGTGACTTGTTTGACGCAATGCAAACAAAAAATGATCCTCGAGCAAACTATGCCTTACTTAAGGATAAATACAAGTGCGCTGCTTATTTAGATGAGCTGGTCAACATGGCGATAAAAAGATACAAGCCTTACGCTGAAAATTTCGCAATGTTAGCGTTAGGTAATCATGAATCAACAATACTGGACAAAATAGGCACCAACTTAAGCGCCAGGCTTGCGCAAGGGTTAGGTGAACACGTGCAGGCAATGCCATATGCTGGGTGGGTGACGATAAAAGCGCGAACATCCAATCATCATTTGCACAAAATCAACATTTACTACAACCACGGCAGCAGCAATGGCGGTCTCATGAGCTTTGGAACGCTTGACGTTAGACGGATGTCGTCTTACTTGCAAGACGCTGATATCGTCATTCAGGGACATACGCATGATTGCTATGTCTTGCCTTTGGCGCGCGAGAGACTTCACAACGGCAAGGTTGAGCGCAGCATAGTATGGCACGTGCGCACGCCGTCCTACCTTGACGATTTTTCATCACGCGGATGGACGGCACGCACCGGCAAGCCGCCGCGCGTGCATGGCTGTGTTTGGTGCGTGCTACAATTTGAGCGTGACAGTACGGGAATCAGGTTTATAATAGAAGTGGAGTAAGCAATGAGCGAACTAAAACCAGGCGTTACTTACAAATGGGTTGCCGAGCGCTCGGAGTGGTGCACGGGATGCGGATGCAACAACTACGCAACCGGTCAATGTATTCGCCTTGACAATTCACGCATTGTTTTGGGGCTGAAAGAGCGAATCGAGGTTGTCGGCGGCACGCCGCACCGCTTTAGCACTGCGATGCTATCTTACTGCAAAAGCGAACAGGCTGCGCAAGAGGCAATTCAGAAAGGATTGGCGCGACCTGTAACGCAAGCGGATTTTCGTCGTCTGCTTATGCTTGCCTATTAAGACATTTAGGACAGACGCCGCGTACACGCATCATCTTGAAGGTCTGTTCTGGCCATTCAACGCGCCAATTTTCTAACGTTATTGAAATTGGCGTGCGCGCGACAGTATTTGCACCGCATGCGCATTCAACGATAACCAGTGGCGGATCGTCGTCTAAAATGTCTCTTGCTTTGTAAGTTGGCTTTTTTTCTTTCATACGATAAACCAACCTTGATTTTGCTTTCTTCTCTTTTTAGCCAATTGCTTTATCTCTTCATCAATTTTGACTTCGTTTAGCTTTGGATCAGCTAGCTTTATAAGCAATCCGCCGTATCTATCCCAGTACACGCGCTTAACAGCTATCCCGCGCTTATTTAATTCGTTCACAGCAAACAGGACAGCACAAATTGCGCCGCGATATTCCTCTTCTGTTCTCATCACGTCAAATCGACGTGATTTAGGAATGCAATAAAAGTCACAAAATTGATTAACCAATTTCTCTAAAGCTTCTTTGCGTTTTTGGTCAAACAAAGTGACTCGCGCATTAAGCAAAGTGGTTTGCGCACGAAGTAAATCAAGCTCGCTAACGTTGTCTTCTTGTTTCGTCATCTGTTCTGTGCTCATGACTATGATTATACATCAGCTTTGCCAGATTGTCAAGCCATTTGCCTTCTTTAATCTGCTCAGGCGTGTAGCGCAGCACGCGCCAGCCTAGCAACACAGCTTCATTGTACTTTTCCATATCGTTAATAAATCCTTTCGCGCGGTTGTGCCTGCCGTACGTCCATGCGCCACCTTCTACTTCTATCGCCACCATATACTCAGGCCAAGCGTAATCAAAGCGCCAACGACGCCGAGGATGAAACCGATACTCTTTTACGGGCATCGGCAAGTCAACCGCTCCACATATTTGCTCTATCATACCACTTGACAATTGACAGTTAATGTGGTATAGTTAGTCCTACTAGGAGGTGACACGATGAATGAGATGGATTTTAATGCGGCTATACAAGATATGCGTCCTTCAACGCAAGCCATCTACTCCAACTTGTGGAACAGATGGTGCAACTGGTGTAAAGGGCGCGGGATCGCTACCGTTCCAATCACGCAAGACACTTTAGACCTATTCGTTGCCGAGATGAGCTCGCAGAGACGCAGCGCGCAGTACATTCGTCACTTTCTTTCTGTCTTGCGTTTAGCGAACAGGCTTGTGGGCTACGACGACGATTTGACGATGAGTACAAAGGAGTTGCGCTTTCGTCCGCCTTACGTCTTGCTTAACTCAGCCATGATGCCTGCGACGGGAACATATTTTCTTAGAGAGTTCTCGCAAAAAGATTGGGTGAAAGCGATTCAGATCGCAGCAAAGGAAGAGAGCATACAAAGTTATATCGGTTATCCAGATACAGCAAAGCACGTCCAAGAAATCACTGGATTACCGATTGAAATCAATCGTTCTGAAGTAACTTTGGGTAAAGCAGCAACGATCTTTGTCGTCAAGCTGAAATATCGCATCGCTGATCCAATTCAAAAAGGACAGTTTGTTCCTTCAGAAACAGATTACGTTTACTACATCGCACAATACGTTGCATAAATAAAAACGGGGCTGGCAAGACGCCAGCCCCGTTTTTATTTATGCAAACTGTAAAACATCTTCTTGTTTGGCGACTTTCTTTCTGCGGGTGTATTCAAAGCCTTCAGTGTTAATCGTCTTGTTTTCTAACGCAGCGATCAGCAAGCGATGTTTGCATGTTCGTTCATTGCCACGAGGACATGTGCATGAGTTAAGCGTAACGCGGTAGGGCGCGCGCGACGGTTCATCCGCACCGATGTAATAAACGCTTTGCTCTTCGTCCTTAAAGATAGGTCGTCGCTCGTTGATCAACTCGATGGCGCGCGTAATCAAGTTAAACTCGTCTGCTGTTGCGCCAGCTTCCACACGATGACGTAACAAATTGAGTAACGATTCTAGAGCAGGAAAGGGGTTGATCTCGGTAATCATTGTGCCCTCGACATGAAGTACATTTTGCCTGATAGAAGGAGAAGAAGATAAAGTGAAGTAAGTTGTGCTGAATTCATCAATTTTTCCACCGGATCAATGTTGACCATGTTTTTACGATATATTCGCTTGATGCTCTTGCGAACTTTATACACAAGCATTTGATTAGAAGCCTCGAACATTTTGTAGTGAAGTATGAAATCCGTGCTTTCATCTCTTGCATTCCTCTCGATAGTTTTTCTATCTATCTTTTGATTCATACCAAGCACTACCCAACTTGCAATTATTATACTGATGGCTTTTTCTCCTTTTCGTAGAAGCATGATATTACACAATGCAATCAGTGAAGCGAGCATTTTTTGATCTGAGTTTTTTATAAATTTGTTGATCTGGGGAACGGCCATCAGTTCCTTGAGCAGCTCTGTTACCTTCATATGTTTAATTATACCACCCCCGCCTCGATTTGTCAACCGCCGACGACGAACTCACAAGCGCTTCACCCCAAAAACATTACCTCTGGCCATTTTTTAAGGCGGTTATCGGCACAAAGGTGGCATGATTTTGTATTGTTTGCGCTACCCACCGGATACGCAATGATAATAATATTAAGCTTGCTTGCGCGCCCGCGCGCCCGCGCCCGCGCCCGCCCGCGCGCGCGACGTTCGTCGCAGATCGCACCTTTAACATCAAAATAATACTTGTTTATTATGCAAAACTGATATAAAATAATTTTAGACATTATGCGATAGTAGTTTTCATTCATCTCATCGTTTGTTATTAAAACATAACAGCGCTGAAAGAATTCTTCCAGCGCTGTTACGAGTTTTGGTCGGAAACTGCATAAGTGACTTTGTTCACATTGTCTCTGAGTTTTGTTCATTCGTCACTGAACATCTTGGTGTGATCTCCATCCAGGATGCTACCGATCAAGCCAGCTTTGTAGTCCAACTGGTCAACGATCATCTCGTCCACTGAACCTTGCACGATTAAATGCTCAGCAAACACTGAATCAGCTTCCTGACCTATTCTGTGAATGCGGTCCTCAGCTTGTACGACGACGCCGGGTTGCCATGCTTCTTCGATGAATATGACGCGGTTTGCTGCCGTAAGCGTCACACCGGTTCCAGCAGCGGCGATTGTGCCGATGAACACGCGCGCCAAGCCAGCTTGGAACGCTTTTACCGCTTCATAGCGCGCTTCAGTGGACATATCACCAGTGGCGATGACGCATGACACCTGCGAATGCGCAAGACAATCCCGCAAAGTATGGGCTACGTCACGATGCCAGGTGAAGATTACCAGTTGATTAGCTTCTTCAAGCGCTTCAAAGATGTATTGACACGCCAAGGGAATCTTGGCCAATGCGACAGCGTGACGCGCTTTTGTCAACTCCTCAAGACCGCCAAGACCGCGCTGCTTAAGCGCGTTCTCAAGGCTTCCAAACTCAGCGATAAGCGCCTGGAATATCTCGCGCTCACGCGCGAATGCTTGCTCAAGCTCGCGTGAATCTGCAGGATCAAGATAAACGCGCTTGCGAATCTTGGATGGCAGCTCCTTCAGCACATCTTTCTTCAGCCGCCGAATCA
>Ga0308394_1000695_pt1 | contig 17457 bp, 11 predicted proteins | sample Hotspr2Sampleme2_FD_202366 | JGI IMG/M metagenome (GOLD analysis project Ga0308394, IMG submission 202366) | Hot spring phototrophic mat microbial communities from Mushroom Spring, Yellowstone National Park, Wyoming, United States - 20050701_me2 ...
ACCCATTTCCGAAAAGTTAATTTTCACTTTCACTTTTTCTAAGTCTTTTGCTTTTAACAGACCTTTTTGGGTAAGTTTTTGTAGTAGTCCTTGGATTCTGGTTCCTATTCCAGTAACTAAAGCATTGACTTTTTCCATAAAAGCATTTGCATCTCTGCCATACACTGTTAAGGTTGGCAAGCAGCTTAATAACTTATTAATTATGACTGGGTCAGTAATATTGTTACTTTCAATAACACTCTTAATTTCAGCGATAAAGCTTTCGATTATGCGGAAAGTTGTGTTCCAATTCCCCTTTATAATCAGTTTTGATTGAGGGGCCAATTAAGGTAATTCCTGAATTATTGTTCAGTTGAGCTTCGACCAATCCTTTAGCGTATTTTTCAGGTTGGCCATCCATGTGAATATTGAGCGGTTCATTCGCAGTGGATATTCTAGTTCCTTCTGTTGATAAGGCTAAAGATAGTATTCTTACAAATTCTGTGAAGGCTTGAATAGCGTCTGGTTTAATTGGATTGAATATTGGCCAGGGATTACTTCCATCTCGCTCTACAAACCTAGGGGGTAAGCCGTTCATTTGTATATCTACATCAAAACCGGCTTGTTGCATAGCAATTATTTGAGCCACGTGAGGGTGGGTTCTTAAGATAGCTGCTTTTATCTCTGGGTCAGTAATTCGAAGTGTGTCGGCCATAAAATTTACATAGTCAGCTACTTCGGCACCGATACCAACTCGGGTAGGTTGGCCTGGAAATTTACTCATTACAGCACTATATCGCTTTTGCCTTTCCAAAATTTGCTCGGCTAACGAGTTGAGGTAGCGTAGCAACATTTCCTTTTGTTTTTCTGGACTAACAGATTGATATTCCTCGAATTTTGTAATTTTTGTTAGGTCGGCAGTGATTTTTTTGTAAATTACGCCTTTTTCTTGGTCATTTTGATCTAGGTAGGGGCTATATATTCGAGAGCCAAGTTCGAAACCACTTTTGTTGGGCTCATTTGGGTTGGGAGAAGGTGGGTTGCCAATGTCTGATGGTATTTGTAAACCAATTGCAGCGTTGGATCTTTCCATTCGTTGCAGTGTGTCTGTATATTCTTCTAGCATCGGAACCTTATCAGCAATGAAAAGTTTGGCTTCTGTAATTGTTCTTTCTAATTCTGGGACTGATGCTTCGGTTTCGTTGGGTCTGGTTGGTGATGTTCTTGCTTCTGCGGCTGAAACTGTTCGATTATTTCCTGGAATCCCTGGAACAACCCCGGCAGCGGCAGCGACAACGGTAGCACCACATAATTTTAGAAAATCTCTTCTAGAAATGCGAGTATCTTCTCCAGTTATCTGAGAATCTCTTTTAGTTATCTTTGAAGAAGATTCTTTTTCTGGAGCCTTTAACTCATCTATTGCTGTTTGATTTGTAGAATTTCTTAGTCTTTCTAGAGCTTGTCTGAAAAGCGTAACACTTCGGTCTTTCAGTTCCTCCCAAAGCCTTCTTAATTTCGATTGTGGTCTATTTGCTTGTGCTTCTGGGGTAATGTAATCAGCTGTTGGTTCTGTTCTTTTGCTCTTGCGTTCAGCTAGATCTGGTTCCCTTGTTAGCATAGGGTTAATTTTTAATTTGAATAGAATATTTGTTTGTTGTTCGTGTCAGAATATGACCTACTTTTTTCAGTTTGTCGATTGATTGCAATTTTAGGTGGTTAGGTAAGGTGTTTAGCTTGAGGATTTTGGTTAGGTTTTGGGGACGGTGGCTTGACAAAAAGCCAATTTCACTGGTTGTCTGAAAAAGTTTAGCCAGTTATGCTAATTATTGTTGAGTCGCCAGCCAAGGCCAAGACCATTGCCAAGATAGTGGGTAACCAGCATGTAGTGAAGGCTTCTGTTGGACATGTACGTCAGTTGTCAGATAAAAACACTGCTCCAGACGGTCGTAAACTTGAGATTAACGGGGTGGATATAGATAACAATTTTCAACCGATTTTTGAAGTTGTTTCTGGTAAACAAAAAGTAATTGCCGAAATTCGGACTTTGGCTAAAAAGTTTAACAACCAGATTTTGTTTGCCACCGATTCGGACAGGGAGGGCGAGGCGATTTCTTGGCACTTATCGGAGATTTTGGGTATATCTGACAAAACTCAGGTAAAGCGGTTAGAGTTTCACGAGATTACTCCTAAGGCCATTTGGCAAGCGATTAATAATCCTAGACCTTTGAACCTAAAGCTGGTCGAGGCCCAACAAGCTAGGCAGGTGCTAGATAAACTGGTGGGTTACAAACTGTCGCCAGTGTTGTGGTCAGTGATGGGCAATTACAAACTGTCGGCTGGGAGAGTGCAGTCGCCGGCTTTACGGTTAATTTGTGAGCGGGAAAAAGAAATTGCCAGTTTTGTTAGTCAAGAATATTGGGAAATTAAGGGTCGGTTTCAAACAACTGTAGTGACACAAGTGAATTTCCACTGGCTTAAGGAAGGTAGTCACGATTGGCCCACAGACACTGAACAGGTTTGGTTTAAGCCAACCAAGATCGGTGGCCAAATTTTGGCAGCCAAACCCAATAGTCAAACTGAGGTTGAGTCTTGGCTTAAGGGCATTGAGCAATATCCCGAGTATCGAGTAGTGTCGGTGACGGAAAAAACCAAGACCATAGCCACCAAACCTCCATTTATCACTTCCACTTTGCAACAAGCTGCTTCTTCCAAATTAGGCTTTTCTCCTAAATTAACCATGCAATTGGCTCAAGATTTGTATGAAGGAATGGAAATTGACGGTAGTCCAGTGGCTTTGATTACTTATATGCGTACTGATAGCACTAACCTAGCTAGTGATTTTATCGAGCAAAGCCGCCAACTGATTAAACAGCAATATCCTGAATATTTACCAACTAAACCCAAAACCTACCCCACCAAAAGCCGCAACGCCCAAGAAGCCCACGAGGCCATTCGTCCTACCGACCCTTGGCTGACTCCAGCCAGTTTACGTGGCAAATTGCCACCCCGACATTGGAAGTTGTATGACCTAATTTGGAAACAAACCATAGCCTCACAGATGACCGAAGAAATTAGACAAGAAGTAAACGTTGTTCTGGTGAACACGCGTCAAGATGAGTTTGTGGGTACTCTTAGTTGGACTATTCATCTAGGTTTTAAGTCTATTTGGGAAGAAAATGTGCAACCAGCGGACACACCCGCATTACCTAAGATTGGAGAAGTCATGTACTTAAGCGACTTGTTTTGTGTGCAAAAATTCACCCAACCGCCGGCTCGTTACTCACCAGCTAGTTTGATTAAGAAAATGGAAGAGTTGGGTATTGGTAGACCCAGTACTTACGCCACTATTATTAGCACTTTGTACGATCGAGGTTACGTGGAGAACAATCCTAAGACACTAATTCCTACTAGCTTGGGAAGACGAATTAACGATCTTTTGGTGGATAATTTTCCACTGGTTACCAGTAGCCAAATGACAGCCAAAATGGAAGCTGATTTAGATGAGATTAGTCAGGGCAGGTTGGACTATGCTCAATTTTTACACAATTTTTGGTGGGATTTTAAGCAACTGGTCGACACCAAGGCTCAGGAGCTTAAACAAAATCGACAGAAGTACCAAGTTTTAGAAACGGATGTGGTTTGTCCAAAATATGGCGATAGACTGGTTCTAAAAACCGGTCGGTATGGTGAGTACTACCAAAACCCAAATCATCCTGAATGTATTTATCCTAAAAATTTTCGGGAATACGCCGCAGCTTTACAGCAGGCTGAGGCAGAGTTTGGTCATTTAATTCAGGACTTAGTGTGTCGGGAGTGTGGCAAGAAATTGGTGGTTCGAGTGTCGCAAAGTACTCTGAAGCCCTACGTGGCTTGTCCGGATTATAAGGTAGGCAACAAACATACAGTGATGTCGCTTCAGGAGTTGCTACAAACAACTGGTCAGGTTGGTCAAACTGAAAATGATAAACCTAAAGCCAAACTAGCCACTAAAATCAAAACCACTAGGCGTAAATAACCAGCTAAATTAGCGCTGTTTAATCTTTAAAAAATTTTGTGTTTGGATTGTTTAAATGGAACGAGTTGATTTGGAGTTTACAGTGTAATTTGGGTAGTTACCCCTAGTAGGGTTGCGGACAGGTTAAACCAATTTAATTTTTCCAGGTTAGATGTTCAACTGTGGACCAGTTCGGTTTGAGTTATGTTAGCTAATAGTTTAGGTTTACATAGCTACTGCTGTAAAAATTCTAACTAACTTAGCAAGTTTAAGTGAACAACTCCAACTAGTTTTGATAGTCTAAGTTTAGACTAGACTAGATTAAATTAGATTAGATTAGAGTAAACTATAGTAGTTTAGAGTAAACTAGAGTAGATTAGATATAACTACAAAATTTTGACTACCAATTTGAGCCCCGCTGGTTGGATAGTGAACTTTTCTTTTTGCCGAAGACTTTAGTGTACAAGTTTTGAATTTGCCAGTCGGTCACGTGAGTGTAAATTTGGGTAGTAGAAATGTTAGAGTGACCCAGTAAAGTTTGCACCGAGCGTAAATCGCCACCTTCAAACAAAATTTTCGTAGCGAAACTGTGCCTGAGAGTGTGAGGGGTAATGTGCTTAAAGATTCCGGCCAGGCGAGCGTAGCGTTGCAACATCAACTGCACCATTCGGGAGGTTAGGGGGCGGTGCTGACTACTGGCGGCAGTGTTGTGGCTATGGGCAATGAATAGATAGGGGTTTTCATCGTTGCGAATTTGAAGATATTCTTGAATAGCTTCTTGGCTGTAGGGAGACAAAAAAGTGGTCCTTACTTTGCCCCCCTTGCCTTGGATGATGAGCCGGTTACCATGGGTTGGTAGATCGTGCTTTTTTAGGTTTAACAATTCGGACAGCCTTAGTCCAGAGCCAAAGATGGTCAAAATTATGGCTTGGTTACGTTTTCTTTGGATTTCCGGAATTTTTCGGTCGTTAATGATGGTTTTAATTAGCAGTTGAATTTCTTGGTCTGACAAAAACTCGATACGTCGCATGCGAGTCTTGGGTAGTTCCAAACTATTTGGATTTAACACCAGGTTTCTTTGTTTTAGCATGTACTTTAAAAAACTACGCAACACCACAATCTGGTAGGTTTGGGTTTTTAAAGACAACTGGCTTTTACGAATGCTCACTTGTTTGGCTAAGTATTGGCGATATTTGTTGACGGCTAAAAGGTCAATGTCTTTGGTTTTGGTAATCTTAATTTTTTCAAAAAAATCAGCCATCCTTTCCAGAGTTCGACGATAATTGCGCACAGTGTTGGCTGAGTATTGCTTAATTACTTCACAGTAAGTGAGAAAGTCTTCGATATCTTGTCGTAAAGTCATGTTACAATTTTATTTTAGTTAGTTTGGGCAGGTGAACCAAAATCAGTTTTGGGTAAGCTGAAACCTTCAGCTGGGCCTAAACTCAATTCTAAAGAACGGTTTCAGTTAAAACTAGAATTTTAGTCGAGGTCTAAACTTAGACTAAGTCTAATTGCGATAAATACAGGCGAATTGATAGTGAAGGTAAACTATTTTTGAGCTCAAACAAGTTTGAGACGATGATTTTAATAAATAAAACAACGGTTGCTGTTTACCAGTTTTGGTAGCGGTGAGTGGAATCGAACCACCGACCTTGGGCTTATGAGTCCCACGCTCTAACCAACTGAGCTACACCGCCAAAACTTGGGGTTTACTGAAACCCAACAAAAGCAAAGTTGGTGCAAACCAATTATAGCTAAACCTACTTTTGTCAAGGTGAAACCAAGAGTTTGACATTTATTTAATAAAAATATTGCTATAGCAATCACTGCTGTGTTTTGTTTTTAATAATTTTTATCGTTATGTTTACAGTTTTATTTTCCGATACTAGTTACAACAGGCTAGGCGTCCGTTTATTCTCATATCCACCATCAAAACCACGCGGAGAAGGGTCAAGAGAAAGGCCAAGAAATCGCGAACCTAAGAAACAAGAATATAGAACAGAAGCTGTTTTGATTGCTGATTTAGGTGTGGTTATTGACGAAGCAATACGTACAAAACCAAAAAACTTAGAACAAGCAAGCGCTTTTAGTCTTGAATTGTGGAAATATTCATTGATAGACGTTAACCGAGAGGCTGACAAGCTTCTGACAGGTCTAGAAAATTTGGAATTACCAGATGATCTCAAGGCAGACGCCCAAGCGCTATCAGAAAAAGCTCGACATTTGTCGCTAATTTTACCGAACGATTTACCGAAAAATGTACAAGATATTTTAAATTCACGTGTACAAGCTTTAAAAAAGTCACGAACTGGTTTAAAATCACTTGTACAAGCTATTTTAAAAAAGTTACGAACTTTAAATTCACTTGTACAAGCTATTTTTAAAAAGTCACGAACTGATTTAAAACAAGAATATTTAAATGATGAACTACAAATCTTACTAAGTTTAAAAGAAGAATTACCAATTTTAATAGAAGAACTTCCAGGAAAACTTGGACAGGTGGACGGCTTGTTATCAAAGAAACTTCGAAAAAAGAAATAAAAAACCTGTTAGCTAGAATTTTAGGTAACATTATCAAAAGATAAAAAACTGTCCGAAGAATCACAACCCCAAGATACCTACCACACCCAGGTCTGTTTTAACCCTTAGTTGTTTTGTTAGAAACAATGGGTTTGGAGTGAAAAAGCCAAATTGTTAGCGATTTTTTGACGGAGTGTCTACCTAACTAAGTAGGTCCTGGCAAAATTCTTGAGTGCCTTGAAAAGTTGGAGGATATTGACTTACATCTGGAAAGTCTAGGGTGAGAATTTTTTGGTAGACAATTTGGATCAGTTTGCTTAACTGGCTAACTTCTGCCTCGGCGATGTGGGCTGAGAGCACTAGGTTTTCGGGTTGCGGGTTAGATAGGTGATGGGCGTCTAAAAATTGTAACGAGCTAGTTTGGACTTTGGTGGTTGAACCAAAGCTACGAGAATTTTCTACTAGTAATTTGTAAAAAATCAACTGGTTACGATAGCGCCAGAGCTTGGTTTGTTCCTGAGGTGTTCGCCCTGTCCAACTAGACATAGGCTTACCAGTTTTAAAATCGATGACGGTAGCTGTTGTACCAGTAAGAGCCAAATAGTCAATTTTACCAGTCAGTTTGGCTTGACCAAGCTGTACCGACTGGTTGCTAAAGTCATACTCTAACTGATAATTAGTCAACTTAAAATTTGCTCGGTAATGGTAAAACACGGTTAAATTGTGGCTACCTAAGTAAGCGTAACGTTGATAGTCCTCAGGGTGCAGACGTTGTCCCAGCAAGTTATCTTGGAAAAACTTAAGCAATTGTTCCAAAGTAATAGTATCGCTTCGTTGGCTTAGTAAAAAGGTAATGCTTTTGTGCATGGCGGTACCGTAGGCGGCTTGAGCACTGGGGCTTTGGGGAAACTTGAGTAAGTGTTTTTGCACAAAAGTTAAAGGCCCTCCTTGTTCTAAGTCTAGAAAATCGTTTAGGTGGGTGACCGATAGTTGATAGTTAACCAACAGATCGCTTAGCCAACTCTTGGTAGACACGGTGAGATTATTAGGTTGGCCAGTAATTTGTTGCCAAGTTAACAAAGCTTGGGCTGGTAGATTAGCCGAGTTAGTGATTTGGTTGTTGTCTAAGGGTTGCCTAGGTTGAATATTGAGGGCTTGTAGGGAAGTTTCTAGATAACCAATGGGTTCGAGGGTTTTGCCGTCCTCGGTAGTAGTGTAGCGAGTTAGATAAAGTTGATCTTTAGCTCGAGTAATGGCCACAAACAACAAGCGCAGATAATCATCTTCGTTCTCTTGGTCTTTGGTTAAAACAATGTTATCTGGTAAGCCAAGTTTGTCTACTCGACCTTTGCCAAACCAGTAGTCTTGATTACAGTTAGGGATGAACACTACCGAGAACTCTAAACCTTTGGCTTTGTGAGTTGTAAGTAAGTTAACACCTGTGTTACTACTGCCATAGGCACTCCGATCGATGATGGCAATCTGGTTTTTTTCAGCCAGCTGGATGAATTCTAAAAAGTCTGGAAGGTATAAAACTTCTTTGGCTCGGTGTTGGCGAATAGTCTGCAAGAGAGTACGTAAATTAGACAGAAAATCTACGGCTGCAATGGGAATTGTTCCTTTTAGGAATGGGTCGTTTAGGTGTTGGTGAAAATAGTATTGAGCAAAGTTGGTGTGAAAATTAGTTTGTCTGGATTTGGTTGTGTTAGTTTGCTCTTCGTCGTAGTCCGACCAACTGGGCCAGTGACTATCGATAATTTGGTCAATTAGTTGTTCGATTGGTAGGTATTTGGCTTGATTGGCTAGATTCAGTAGAAACTCTCCAATTTGTTGGAATTTTTCCGGGTGAGCAAGTTTTTGGTGGTTAACTTCCACTTTGTCGGCTTGGAGTAACCAAGTGAACCATAGTCTACCTTCTAGCGTGGGCTGTTGGTAGGCAAAAATTGAAAGTTTCCAAATATCCGTAGCATCTAGCTCCCAAAACGGCCAACTAAGAATGGTAGGTAACCAATGATCGGCTTCTAGAGTGTCTTTTTGGTTGAGAGAGTGAATCAATTTTAGGAGAAGAATGAGTTGTTGAACGAAAGGTTTCTGTAAAACGTCTTGCCCTTTTTCGTAGAAAATTGGGATGTTTGCTGCTTGCAACAACCTAGCTAAGGTAATTAATTCTTTGTGTTTGCGATTAATAACAGCAAGGTTGCCAGGAGAATACCCTTGAGCCAGCAATTGTTGAATTTTTTGGGTAATCCAGAAGTATTGTTCTAATTCTGAGGTAAATTGGTAGTATTGAATTATTGATTGGTCTGGGTTGGTCATACTTTCAGGCTAATTCTAGCTTAGCCCCAGCGTCCGCGATATTGCAAACTTTCAGCTAGGTGTTTGACTTGAATTTTGGAGCTACCATCCAGATCGGCAATGGTGCGACTAAGCTTAAGAATTTTCATATAGGCTCGGGCCGAGAGGTGAAACTTGTCGATGGCTTGGTTAAGTAGTTTTTCTCCGTCAGAGTCTAGTTGACAATACTTTCTGATCAAAGCTGGGTTCATTTCGGCGTTGGTGTGGATACCCTCGGTGGCAAATCGTCGGGTTTGGATATCTCTGGCAGCTTGGACCCGCTCGTAGATTTGGCGTGATGGTTCAGCTAGTTCGTTAGTTTGCAAATCTGTTTTATTGGGGCGATCTACTTCTACTTGTAGGTCAATACGGTCTAGAATTGGGCCGCTAAATTTGGCTTGATATCTGGCAATAGCAGCTCGGTTTTGGGGTTTATAACTAGCTAAAGGATCATCCTCAGCAAAACCGCTAGGGGTAGGGTTGGCTGCTATAATTAGATAAAACCTTGACGGATAACAAACGCTACCACTGGCTCTGGAAATAGTCACAAAACCGTCTTCCAAGGGTTGTCTGAGAGCTTCGATAGCTTCTCGGTCAAATTCGGGAAATTCGTCTAAAAACAAGACTCCACGGTGAGCCAAAGAAACTTCTCCTGGACGAAGTTTGCTACCTCCACCAATCAAAGAGATGTGCGATGACGAGTGGTGGGGCGCTCGAAACGGACGTTCTAAGATAATTTTACCTCCACTAAGTAAACCCGCTACTGAATAGATTTGCGTGACTTCAAGTACTTCGGCTTCGGTCATTTTGGGTAAAATTGTGGGGTAGCTACGAGCCAACATAGTTTTGCCACTTCCAGGAGCTCCGATAAGTAACACGTTATGTCCGCCACTAGCAGCAATTTCCAGGGCTCTTTTAGCTACTTTTTGACCTTTGATATAGGCCATATCGTTTGGGTAATAACCATCAGCATTGGTTGGTTGCGCTGAGCTAGAGTGAATTAGGGTAGTTAAACTAACTGGTTTGACTGGTTGAATAGGGTTGCGTCCGTTGCAGTGTTCAATCAAAGCAGATAGGGTCTTGACTGGTATAACTGTTAGTCCAGAAACCAAACTAGCTTCTGGTTGGTTGTCTTCGGGAATGAAGATGGTGGAAAAACCTTGTTTTTTAGCCCACAAACAGATAGTTAAAACCCCATTTACTGGCCTGACGCTGCCGTCTAAAGATAACTCTCCTAGAAACAAAGCGGTTTGTGGTAGTTCGGTTTGTAAATAACCCATTAGTTGTAAAATTCCCAAAGCAATGGGCAAGTCAAAGGCGGAACCACTTTTGTAAATATCGGCCGGAGCCAGGTTAACCGTTAACTTGCCTAGGGGAAATTCGTAGCCACTTTGTTTGATGGCTGATTTAACGCGTTCTTTACTTTCTTGAACGGCTTTGTCGGGCAAACCCACCACTACCATACTGGGTAAAGCTGGGGTTAAATCAATTTCTACCTCAATTTTTTGAGCCTCTAGACCGATGGTAGTCGCCGAAAATAGTTTGGCAATCATATTCTAACTAACAAGTTAATCAGAACCAAGTAGGTTTTTTTGTCAAAAAATTCCACTAAGTACTAACCCACTCCTCACACTTTAAACTAAGTTACTTAAGTATGGGTAGTATGGCCAAAGTGTTAGCTAAATTTTTAGGTTGGTTTGAGTCAGGGTGACTTTAGGTTCTAAGTTGGTTTAAGCTGGTAAGCTTGTAGATCAGTTTTGTCTTTTTGCAGACAACTCAGGCTGTAAAAGTCAACCCTACTGTTTTTTTTCTGACTGATCTATAAATCATTTTTCCATAGCCACAATACCGCTGGAGCCAACTTCCAAAATTTGAAACTGCTTGAGAGCATTGAGAAAACCTAAAGTTTTGTGACGGTCTCCGGCCACTTGCAAAATGACGCTTTTTTCTGAGACGTCTACTACGCTACCGCGAAAAATGTCTACCAAGCTGGTGACCTCGGACAAGTTTTGCGGCCTGGCAATTTTGACTAGTAGAATTTCTCTTTGCACAGTGTGCTGGCTGTCTACAGCCTTGATCTCTACTACTTCTACAATTTTGTTGATTTGGGAGACAATTTGGGGAATTTTGTCGGCATCTCCTTGAGAGAAGGTGATGGTAATCCTTTTAATGCCTTCAACTTCAGTGTCTGAGGCAGTGATAGTTTCTAAATTGTACATTTTGCGACGGATAAGCATGGTAATGCGCTCTAAGACACCTCGTTTGTTTTGTGCGAAAACTAGAATCGTATGGAGTTTGGACATAAATTGCAAGTTTAGGGTTAAAGTGAAAGGGTTAATGTTTGGTTAGATATTTTTGGGCTTTGTAAGTGGGTGTTTGTGTAGAAAAACTGATTTGTCTAAGTCTGAATTCAGAATGTTTTTACTAAAAGCGGGTAGGTAGTCGGTAGCTGGTTATGTTTTAGGATAGGTCGGTTAGTGAGGATATTGTGGCAATTAATTATTTTGAGATTAAATGTTGTTTAGGTTTTTTTCTTATTCAGAATTTCCAGGGCGTGTTCTTCGTTGAGAATCATTTTGTCAAAAGTCCAGCCGCTAGGAATCATTGGGTAGACAATTTCGTGTTTGTCACAAGCAAATTCCACAATGGTAGTTCTGGGTTCTTGTTTGGACCACTCTAGGGCCGGAATAATATCTTCTACTTTGTCTACAAATCGGTAGGCTACTCCGTAGGCTTCGGCAATTTTACTGAAATCTGGGTTGGTTAATTCTACTTCTACAAAGTTTTCGTTGTGAAACATATCTTGCCACTGTCTAACCATACCCAAGTAGCCGTTGTTGAGTATCAGAATGTTAATGTTTAACTTTTCTTGCAAAATCGTGCCTAGCTCTTGAATGTTCATCTGAAAACCACCATCACCGACTACACACCAAACCTCTTCGTTAGGTCTGGCTAGTTTTACCCCAATAGCAGCCGGCAAACCAAAGCCCATGGTGCCTAAACCTCCAGAGGTAAACCAGGTGTTAAAACGTTCAAACTTGTAAAACTTAGCAGCTTGCATTTGGTGTTGACCAACATCCGTTACGACGTTGTCTTGACCTTGGGTATAGACCGATAATTCGTGAATAATTCGGCTCATTAACAAGCGCCCAGATTTACCGTAGCCGTGCTCAAAGATGTGTTGGTAGTAGTTGGCACTAAGTTGGCGGTTTCGTTCGATGGTGGCAAACCAATCGGTTCTAGCGGCAGCAGCCTCTGGGGTAAGTTCAGTAAATTCTGAGGTTAGCACTGTTAGCACGTCTTTTAAGTTACCGTGAATAGCTACGTCGGCTGGTACATTTTTGTTAATTTCTGAAGAGTCAATTTCCACGTGAATGACTTTGGCATTTTTGGCATATTCTTCAAGTTTACCAGTGACTCGATCGTCAAAACGCATACCCAAAGCAATCAGCAGGTCGGCTTCTTGAATGGCTCGGTTAGCTTCAATTTCGCCGTGCATCCCCATCATGCCTAAGTTCAAACGGTGACTAGCCGGCAACGATGACAATCCGTGTAAGGTAAAACTGGCTGGAATATTGGTTTTTTCTAAAAAGTTTTGCAGTTCCTTTCCGGCATTGCTTAAAATCGCTCCGTGACCTACCAAAGCCACTGGACGCTTGGCTTGTTGGATTAGGTTGATAGCCTCTTTTACTTCGGTAGCTACTGGTGAAATTGGTTTAACTATAGGCACTCCGGGTAAATCTAAGTGATCAGGAGGGGTTATTTTACTAGTTTGTTCAATTTGCACGTTTTTTGGTATGTCGATACACACTGGACCAGTGCGTCCATTTTGGGCGATAAAGATCGCTTTAGTTACCGATTCAGCTAGCTCGTCTGCAGTTAAAGGCATTTCGGCATATTTGGTAATAGGATACATCAACCCAATTACATCGGTCTCTTGAAAAGCGTCGGTGCCAATCACTTTGGTACCTACTTGGCCAGTAATGGCTAACATAGCCACCGAATCCATCATAGCATCGGCCACAGCTGTGACCAAGTTGGTAGCTCCTGGGCCAGAAGTAACCATAACTGGCATTAACTTACCACAAGCGCGAGTGTAGCCCTGGGCAATGAAACCGGCTCCTTGCTCGTGTCTGGCGGTAATGAATCGTAGTTGGGGAAATTTAGGCAACTCGTCAAAAGTTGGCATAATGGCTCCGCCAATGTAACCAGTCATTAGTTCGATGCCATTATCCACTAGAGTTTTTAACAAAACTGAGGCTCCTGACATGGTAGTTTGGTGCATAAGCAAATTTTTCAATAAAAAATCCCCTTTGGTTAGGGGAGACTGAAACTAGGTAAATGTAGTAGTCAACCTCCCCTTGGCTATAGGGACAACACCAACAAGCTAACTACTACAAACCTAGCTGGAAACATATTCGTGTGTGTAAGCGGCAAGATGACTAAGAAAATAACCCTTGTCAAGGGGTAAATTAGTATTTTAACTAAGCTTGACAAATTTAGATTGATAAGTCAGGTTTTGCGAACTTTTTTCGGTGAGGTGGCTGAGTGGTCGAAAGCGGCTCACTGCTAACGAGTTGTGCGCTAACAACGCACCCAGGGTTCGAATCCCTGCCTCACCGCCATTCAAAAAAAAGAAGTTGCTGGCTCATCCTCTACGAGGGATCGTTAGCCGTTTTTAGGTGCAAAATTGAATTTATTGAAGTACCGCTACAACCTAATACTGCGGAGAATCCAGAACCGCAGGAAACAAAATCATCCGAACAAGTTTCGAAAGTAACCCCTATTATGCTAACACCTGAAGCCACAAATACGGATAAAGCTAATGCTGTTGCTCCTGAAGAAGACGATAGCAAAAAGCAATCAGGAATACAACCAGAAGAAGTTGTCGAAACTTTGGAACAGAGAAAAAAGCGAGTGGATAATCTTTGGGCAATATACTATGAAGAAATTGAGAATAATCCAGAGTTAATGGCTCTTTTTGATAGAAAGCAACAATTTAATTCTCAGCGTAAAATAAATGACATTCTCCGCGAGTATGGTTATCCAGAGAGGACAAAAGTTTCTGAATTGGGACTTGATGACTGGGCAAAAAAATATCCTTTAAATCCTAAATTTATCAAAGACCGTTTTGTTTATTTGCTCCGCGGCGACTATCCGGGTTTGGGTAAAAAAGGATTTTACACTAGACCTTATGGTTATGGAAAACTCACGACTAAACAACTCTCGCAGGAACTTCGTCACCCCAGTGAAGTTGGGTATTTTTTATATGGCAATGAACGCTATTTAACAACAATAGAACCGTTTTCTGATAGTATAATTGAAGAGCTTGCTTATTTACAAAGTGCAAAAGGTGGTTCATCATTTATTTCTACGACGACAAGTATTCCTTGCGCCAGAGCAGGAACTGGTAACGCACCAGACCCAGACGAACAACGTCAATATGTAATATATGTTTTGGAAATTCCGGTAGATTATGCAATTAGCAGCATCACTGGAGATCATTTTGGTTTGAATGAGTGCGAGGTTTTAGTACCTGATTATATTTTGCCAGATGAAATTATAGCAGAATTTCCACGCGATAACACAGAAGAAGTTTATGAGTATCTTCACGATTTATTAGGCGTTACGAGAAAAGATTTAGAGATTCATGAAGAAGTGAAATAAAGAACTTGCTGCCAAATTAGCCGAAATTTTTAAAATTATAATTGTTATGAACACAAATCAACAAAAAGTTGTAAAATATTATACCAATCCAGAAACAAAGTTTGGTTTTGATTATTTGCTTTGGGGCTCAAAACATTTCGGCTTTTATCCGACTGGGAAAGCGGATATAACCGAACAGGAGGCTCAAGTTTTGCTTCAAGATTTAGTTGCCAAAAATTTAGAACTGCAAGAAAATCAAATCGTTTTAGACGCTGGTTGTGGGCAAGGAGTGGTATCAACCTACCTTGCTAAAAAATATGGAGCAAAAATTTTTGGCATAACCCTTGTTCCGTTTGAAGTTGAGAGGGCACAAGAGCGAGCAAAAAATTTAGGCGTTCAACATAAAACCCAGTATCAAGTAATGGATTACTCCGCAACTGATTTTCCGGATAATTATTTTGATGCGATTTATACCACTGAGTCACTTTCTCATTCTCCCGATATCAAGAAAACACTCCAAGAATTTCTTCGAGTGTTGAAACCCGGAGGTAGAATCGCTCTTTTTGAATATACTCTTGCACCAGATGAAAAATTTTCGCTATGGGAAAAGAAAATGCTGGATGTTGTCATTGAAGGTTCGGCAATGATGGGTTTGAAAGATTTTCGGCATGACCAATTTACTGAAGTCATAAAAAGTGTCGGTTTCGAAAATGTAAAAGAACAGAACATAACCGAGAATATGCGCCTATCATTTTACCGATTACATAAACTTTCAATCTGGATATATTGGTTTGTAAAACTTTTTGGTCTTCAGAAATTTTTTATCAATACCACAGCCGGATATGAGTTTTACAAAATGGCAGATAAAGGATTAATTCGGTACTGTATTTTTACAGGGAATAAATCAAAAGAATTTGCCGCCGAAAAGTAAGAAATATGTTAAATATAAAAAAATTCTTCTATCAAAGCAATTATTATTATTTAGATCCATCAACGGGCTTAGTTGTTTTTTCTCAGGAGGAAGCTTCTGAGAGAGGTGAAATGCAAGATTGAAAACAATTAAAAGCACTATTCAGGAGTTTAATCCTAAATTAATTTCTGAAGAGCAGGCTAAAATAGCAGAGTTTATTGTTAATCACTCTATAAAACATTAGCTGCTGATCCCGGAAGATTGGTTCAAAGGTTGCAAGAAATTATAAATACTTGCTAAGTTTAGCTGGTTTACATCAAGTTTAATCTTGCTTTTTTAAGTCTAAAAGTGGACAAAAAACTAACAGCTGTTGATTAAGCTTATTCGAACCATGTCCAACAAGACACCTAAACTAAAGAAAATTAGTCTTAAGGCAGAAAATCTAAAATTGTTGCAACAACTGACGGGACTAAAGATCTATACTAAAAATGTTTTAGGAATTCCTGAGCCAGAACTCGATAAGTTACTAGCGGCTGGTCAAACCAATAGTTTAGTGTATCTACAGCGTTATAATCAGGGACACAAACTTAGCTTACTGGAAGAGCAGACTCTGTTTCAGTCGTTGGTGACTTTGCAGCAAGTTTTGGGTTTGCAGAAAATTCCGGTACATATAGAGTGCTATGACATTTCTCATTTTGCTGGGAAATTTGTTTATGGAGCTATGGTGGTTTTCGTTGATGGCAGGCCAGCTAAAAAGCTGTATCGGGTGTTTAAAACAGCTCAAAAAAACGATGACTACGCTAACTTACAAGAAGTGTTACGTAGACGGTTACAAAATTGGCTGGATCACCAAAACCAACCACCTACTATCAAGCTCAACTTAAGCACAACTCCAATTTATCTTAGGCCATGGGAACTGCCAAACTTGATGATTATAGACGGTGGCAAAGGTCAGTTGTCTGTAGTCAATGAAGTGATCCAGGAGTTTAAGCAGCAATATCCTCAAATAGAGGTTGAACTGTGTGCGTTGGCCAAAAAAGAGGAGGAGGTATTTGTCCTCAACCGTCCAGATTCAATCAAATTTACTGGCGAGGTGAAGTTTTTGTTACAAAGAATTCGTGACGAGGCTCACCGGTTTGGCTTGACCCATAGTCGTAAAGCCTTGGTTAAGCAATCAGCTAAAAGTCAGCTAGACGAGATTCCTAGTATTGGTACGGTGACTAAGCAGAAATTACTAGCTACTTTTGGGTCCGTGGAAAACGTAATCAATATGTTTTACGAACAACCTAATTTACTGAGGCAAATTTTAACTCAAAAACAGTTTGATGCCTTAACCGCTTGGCTACAGAATAGGCCGACGAGTTAAGCTACCAACTAATCTTTGTGTTCGCAGGCAATCAGACCGAGCTGCCAGTAGTAACCAAAGTTAATTGAATGGCTAGTTTGATTACCAATAACTTTTGGCTTGGGCTAATAATTTAAGCTACTTAAGTTAGTTTTACAACTAACTCAAAAAGTCACTGCTATCAATTAAAATTGTACGACTACCCACATTTTGTCAGGATTGCCTATTACTTTATTTAGCCAAAAGTTGGCTAGCTACTTAAATATTCTAAAGTAGCCCCTCCGCCAGTGGATACCCAAGTAAATTTAGCCAGACAGTCTTCAGGAATAGCACTGTTAATATCTCCACCACCAGTAACTATGTAAGGCTTAGTAGTATCTGCTAAACTAGCCAAAAATTGAGCTATGGCTTTGGTTCCTTGATCAAACGGTGGTTGTTCGTAAACTCCCAATGGTCCGTTCCAGAAGATAGTTTGACATTGGCTCAGGTAGGTTTGAAACAGGCCCACGGTTTCGGGCCCAATATCATAGGCCAGAGTTTTTTGGCCATCCTGATAGTAAGCAAAATCTACTGGTAAAATCAGCTTAGACCCGTATTGCTTAAGAATCTCTTTAGCTCTGGGTAAAAAATCAGTCTCAATTGGTGAATCGGCCAAGTTAGGCAATTTTTGGTTAGCTGCTACTTGATTGGTTTGGACTAACTCTGTTTGGGCTTGAATAAAAGTAA
>Ga0308394_1000702_pt1 | contig 17333 bp, 11 predicted proteins | sample Hotspr2Sampleme2_FD_202366 | JGI IMG/M metagenome (GOLD analysis project Ga0308394, IMG submission 202366) | Hot spring phototrophic mat microbial communities from Mushroom Spring, Yellowstone National Park, Wyoming, United States - 20050701_me2 ...
GCTACTATTGGCAAAGTGGCAATTGCTGGGAGGCCATTAACAACTAATCAGGGCTTCAAGAGCTTCGTTTGCGTTTCTTCTGCCTTGAATTCAGAATATCTATACTACTTATTTGAACAGCATTGTCATTTATTGGAAGACCTTGTACCTGCTGGGACAAAATACAAGGAGATAAATACGACTGCCATTCAGAACTTTGCTATCCCCGTCCCGCCCCTGGATGTGCAGGCAAAAATCGTGGCGGAATGCCAGAAGATTGATGATTCTGCCGCATCCATATTATCTGAAGGATTTGCATGGAAAGATGTCCCAAAAGAAATCAAAAGACGGAAGGTGGAGGTCTTTGCGAAATACCTTTAGGCACAATGTCTACCACAATGCGGCAGGCGGTGTTGCAAAAGTATCTGTAACCTGTGCTTCCAGCCGACTGCTTGCTGCGCGGCGCGGCTGAAGCTCGCTGTTGTTGACACGTCGCTTGCAAAAGAAAGAGGGTGCCCTCATCGCCGGTGTATCTTAATCACTTCTCCACTAAATGGGGTACGGTCCAGCCGTTGCCCACCCAGCGTTTTTGGCGCTTCGCGAACCGCTCCTGCCGCCTTTTTCATTCTCCATCGCCCTTCCCATCTGTCCTCTGCATACGAGGAAGTGAGGAGGGGTATCGCCCCTAACCATTGAATGCATCTGTGCATTTGCGATACCCATCCGCCAGTATGACTTTCGTCACGTCCTGGTCATCCCTCGTTCTCTATCGACAAATATGCCCTTCGATGCTTGACGCCGCCGGCTGGTTTGTCATACCGTTGTGCCAGACGACTTTAAACGGGAGGTAGGCAAATGAACCAGCTGATCATCCAGTTGACCCAAGTGTCGGCGTGTTACCGGGCGCACCGCCGGCACGTCGAAGCAGGTTGACTTGGCAGTTCAACCCGGCGAGATCTTCGGCCTGCTCGTCCCGAACGGTGCCGGCAAGACCACGCTGTTGTCTTGTATCGAGGGGTTGCATCCATACGAAGGAACGATCACCGTAGATGGCCTCGACGTATACCTACCAAGTCAAGCGCAAGCTCCAGCTCCAGCGCTCTGCGCTGATCAGCAACCTCACCGCCGCCGAGTTGGTGCGCACCTACGCCGCCTTATACGAGGTCTATCTCGACCGGCGGCAGATCATGGCGCTGCTGGCGCAGGTGCAACTGACCGAGCAGGCGAACGCACTGGCCCGCCAGATGAGCGGCGGCCAGCAGCAGCGGCTGGCGATGGCGAACGACCCGGCCGCCCGCTGCGCGATCTGGGACATCGTGCGCGCCTTTTGCCAGCGCGGTCGCACCGTGTTGATCACCACCCATAGCATGGAAGAGGCCGAGACGATCTACGGGCGCGTGGCGATCCTAGATCGCGTGCGCGTCGTGGTCTGCGACACGCCGGCGAATACCTGGAGGTCGAGACGGCTCACCCAGAGCACACGCTCCAGGCCCTGGCGGCCACCAACGGCCGTGGCGTGGCTGACTTCAGCGTGCGCCAGTCCAACCTGGAGGACGTTTACTTGAAGTTGGTCGGCACTCCCTTATCGTAAGTCGCTCACCCTGCTCGGCATTTCGGAGGCATGACATGAAGCGGTTTTCGATCCTCACCCAATCGCTCTTCTCTTATCTGCGCGACGGCCAAGTGTTGTTTTGGAACTTCGCCTTCCCGGTCTTCTTGCTGATCATCTACTACGTGGTGTTCGGCGAGACGAACGTGGGTGGCTACGACTACATGACATGGGTGACCCCCGGCGTGGTGGCGCTGAACATCCTGTCGTATCGGCAGCGCCGCGTTCATCAGCGCCCTGCGCGAGCAGGGCGCGCTGCGCCGCATCCAGGCCACACCCGTGCCCACCCTTGTCCTGTCCGCCGCGTTCGTGGTGGTGAACCTGGCCTTGTGTCTGGCGCAGAGCGGGCTGGTGGTCGGCTTCGCGGCCCTGGTCTTCGGGGCGTCTTTCGCCGCTGCGACGGGATGGTTGATCGGCTTGGCTGTGATCGTGCTGGTCAGCGTGACCGCAGTCGCCATCGGCCAGTTGATCAGCAGCGTCGCGCCGCGCTTCGGTGTGGCGTTGGCGATCGGCCAACTGCTGTCCTTCGTGCAGATGTTCACCGCCGGCCTGATCCTCCCCTTCGACATGATCCCAGACTGGCTACAGCGCATCGCGCGCTTCATGCCCGCCTACGCCATCGGCGAGCTGACGCGCTGATCGCTGCTCAACCAGGCGCTCGACGTCTCGCCGGCGCTGCACGCCCTGGTCATGCTGGCCTACACCGGCGGCGCGGCGGCCTTAGCAGCGTGCTTCTTCCGCTGGCAGCCGGCGTCGTAAGTTGATACACTCCTCTTGAACATGCGCATCGCACAGCGCAGGCTTAAGGTCGCGCCGGAGTCACCAGCGAGTGATGCGGCGCGACCTGAGCCGCACGATTGGTATCCGCCGGTCTCGCCGCGGGCCTATTTCGCCTACGTCAATTTCTGGCACGCCGTCACCTTGCTGGTCTATGCCGCCCTGGGCGCGAGGGTCGTTTGGCTGGGCCGCGACGGCCCGCCGTGGCAAACGCTGCTCGCGCTGGGCCATCCAGTCCGGCACGTACATTCGCCTCTATGTCTTCGTCAAACGCTGCCGCTCTGGCAGCACGCCATCTACTTCGGCGTTGGCCTGGCGGCCTGGGGGGTGCACGTCCAGCTCTTTCCGCAGGTCGCCAACTACGTCCTGATGTTCCTGGGGCAGGCGCTCGGGTTGTTGACGCCGCTGCCGGCGACCGTGGTGGTCGCAACGGTGGTGTGCGCCTTGCTCGTCCACAGCGCCGGCTGGGACGTAATTCCTGCGAGTGCGCTCATCCCTGCCGCCGGCACGGTGGCCGGCATCGCGGTGACCCACCTGTTCATCTATCACGCCACGCGCGCCAGCGCCGAGCGCGGCCGGCTGATCTCCCAATTGGAGCAGGCCCGCGCGCGCGATATGGAGTTGGCCGCCCTGCGCGAGCGCGAGCGGATCGCCCGCGATATGCACGATGAACTGGGCCACACCTTGGTGGCGCTGAGCGTCCAGCTCGAGGCGATCCAGCGTCTGTTGAAGGTTGACCCAGAACGGGCCTGGCTTCAGATCGAGGCGATGAAGCAGCAGACGCGCGAGAGCATGGCGGCGTTGCAGCGTACGCTGGCCGGCCTACGCGCGCCGCAGTTGGGCGGGCAAGCGCTCGGCCAGGCCCTGCGGCAGTGCGCTGGCCGAGCGGGCCGGCTTGTCTGTGGTTTTTCGGGTTGACGATTGATTAAAGATCGGCTAGGATTACCCGCCGACGTGATCAAGGCCGAGCCTTCAACAAACACTCACGCTTGCCTGATCGCCCATCCCCTGACCTTGACCACCCTGCCTGCAGACCTGAGAAAGTGACAAGGGGTGGAGGCGCTGACGGAGTACCTGCCGGTGGTGCAAGGCTTCCTGCAGCGCTGTCCCAGAGCTCGGATGGTCACTATCCTAGATCCTGTGGCAGTCGCGCCGAAGCTCGCCCAGGTACTGCGCGAGCACTTCCCAAGGTCAATCAGTGAGCGATGTTCACGGATTAGGAGGAGCGCAGCGCCTCCCCCTGAGGCGACAGTTCAGCATCGGGACGGCTATGATAGAGGTGGGGATTGACTTCAGCGGAGAAAGATCTTCGAAGTGCGCCTTGCCAGCGGCTTCGTTGGCCGCCTAGCCAAGCATCATCCCGATATCCCTAACTGGGCAATCACGCTGGTTACGTCTATCACTATCCGGCTAGCCGCCTGATCAGTCAACCTATCACGCGACCTCAGCTCTATCAGTTCCTCGAGGAGGCTTACGAAGCGCCGGAGGACTTCTCGCGTTACCTTTAAGTCCACGCGCGAGTTAGCAATTACTTCCTTCCAGCCGGATGACCGACCGCGCATCTAAGATGGCTTGGCCAGGGCTGTCCGCGCCCTCACGGGCAAGGACTCCAGCGCTACTTGGGCCATCTACCGTCGCTATCAGGAAGCCAACACCCTCGCGTTCCTCCTGACCTTCAGGGATTAGAGGTGGCCGTGTTGGACGAGCGGGGCACGGATCAGGACTTCCCGGCGAAGCGATATGACCTGATCTTCCTCTTGCGGCGCGCGATTGGAGGAGATAGATGCGGAGAACTACCTCAACAAGCTGGAAGCGCTTGCGGGGCGCTGGCTGGAGCTTGTCGTGCGCGATATGCCAAGCGCATTGCCTCCGACCCAAGCCAGCTGCTGGGCGTCTATGGCTACTTCGTCCTCAAAGATCTGCTGGAGAAGAGCAGGAAGGTCTGGTTTGAAGCCAGTTAGTGCGCGGACGCCGCGCGCAGGTCAAAGAGCTGCGCGTTCGTCATCCCGGCGGCGCACGGAGCGAGACGCCGTGGAGCATCGCCTTCAACTAAGATGCTTATTTTTTGGATAGCCTTGGCTAGTGGCAAGTGCAAAGGGAAGACGACGCGCTCATCGTTTGAGAATTATGTCATTAACGCGACCCTATGCCTCCGTCATCAGATTGACTGCTCAACAACCGGCTTTCGTCCCCGCTTCAGGCGACGGACAATATGCCCACGCTGCCTTCTTCAGTATCTTCAACCAGGTGAATCCGTGCTTGGCTAGCACGCTTCATTATCTCCGTCATCATCAACTGGGTTCACTATATCTTATGAAAAAGCAATTTTTATTTCTATGTACATCTCGTCTTTAATATTCTCTTAATTTTTTGGTGTTCAATTAACGGAGACTGGAGTGGGCTATACTTTATAAAATTAAATGAAATATATATTACAATTTTTTCTTATCATTAATATATCCATTATATTATCAATATTTTTATATTTAATTAATTTTTCTATATTTAAAATAAATATTTTTCTAAGATCAATCAGAAGGCTTTGGTTCTCTGTTAAATTTTTATATATATAATCTATATTTGCATTTATTCTTTCCAAAAGTAAATTTATAAATTTAGTCTCTTCTTCTCTATTTATAAAGTTTCCAAAGTATATTCTTTGTAGCGCGTATATAATATCAAAAAAAATACTTTCATTATTTTGCTCATTTTGATCTCTAAATACAACGTGCATTTTATTTGCTATTTCCCTGCATATATTTAAGTAATTATCTTCTGAGTCTTCTGAATAAAAATTTCTATATTTTTTCTTCATTTCTAAGTACAAAATAAATCCATATTTACTTGCTATTTCAATATCTCTATCATATAAACCTGATCTTATTTTTAATATTAAATGAAGGTCTTTCTTTACTTTATTCTTTTTCAAATTTGATTCACCAAACTCTTTTTTTGTTATTTCTTCTAAAATTTTTATTTTTAAATCTTCGCGCACGTCTATTATGTTTTTAATAGCTAGTTTAGTAATTTCTTTTATTGAAAATACTTTTTCTAGTTCTTTTATATAATTATCTATTTTATCTTGATTTAAGAATATATTAAATAATTCCATCTTTGCTAGCAATTCTTTTGTTTTATTTTCATCTAATCTTTTTTTGATATATTTTTCTATTTTTGTTTTTTCTTCCTTGTTCATATATTTTATAATTTCAATTAAATTCTCTCCTATAAAATATATATTTTTAAATATATCCTCATCATCCTCTGATAATTTTGCCATAGCTCCAGCAATTTTTTTGTAAAATTCTTCTTCAAAATTATTTACAATATAACGCCCAAGTAATTCAAGTCTTAAAATACTATATAGAGCTAGAAATTGATTTATAAATTTTTTAAAAACCTTCGGTTCTATAGATAAGAAATCTTTAATTTTTTGCTCAGAAGAAGTACATTTTTTTATAATATTTTTTATGAAACTATCCAAATTTTCTTGTAAATCTAATAGAAATTTACTAACACATAATTTATTTTCTTGGAATGTTTTAATATAAAATTTCAAGTGAAGATATAAAAACAATAAAGCTTCGTGCATCTCGTCAGACAAGTTATCTTTTTCTAAATTTTCTCTAACTTTTTTAATAAAAAAATCATCTATTTCATGTACGGTCACCAGAGCACATGCAGGGTGAGAAAAACCAAATTTTTTTAGATAGTACCTGTGAATTTCATATAAATTAATATTAAAATCATTTCTATATTTAATAAAATAAGGAATTGAGTATGACTCCTCAAATAAATAATTTTTTATATTAAATTTTATTAAAATATCTTTACAATCTTCTTCTGATAAATTTCCTGTATCCATTCTATTTGAAATTGGTCTGTATTGTACCTTCTCGATCAAACCACGGGCAGGCCATAGGCGCGCTGCGACATACGCAGACAGCTCGCTTCCTCCCTTGACCAAGCGCTCCACATAGTCATGATAGACCGCCTCTGGCCACGGTTCCCCATTCAGTAAACTCCAAATCATCCCAGCATGCGCAATCACCCCATCTTCTTCTGCCTCTCCAGTGATTTTAAATTCATCTAGAACAGATGGTGAAATTTTATTGTTATGCCTAATTTTCATATTAATTAACTCGTCTGTCTTCGTAATAAAGTACAAGCCATTTTTCCCAAAAGATAATTCTAATATTTCATTAACAAAACATATCTCTCTAGCGCTTGGTTTCTTAAACCAGCGCCTAGCAAAATATTCTGCTAAATTTTCAGAATTTGTCATTTTTTTATATATTTTATTTTTATTTTGTTTTTATGTTAATTATTCTCAGGGTATTTGTATTTATAGTTTTAAAAGATACTCACTGCATTAAGCCTATGCTATCTACATAAGCTATTGTAGCGCATCTCTCAATTGATAAAGTACCCACTGCACCATGCTGTCACTCTTAGGCCAGCGCGATCACGCTAGACGAGAACCGCAGTTACCTAAATGTTCCCTCGACTGCCGTGATTGCTCCACATGCCCATTTTCTTCAAGCTCGGCGATTACATCTAGACACTGCCGCTACCGCAGCTTGTTTTCAGCGGTTTGGCTACTGCTTGGGCCAATCTGACCGGCGAGCAGTGATCCCGCGAGGTAGAGTGCTACCGGCTTGCCCCCCATGCTGTATAACCGGCTACAGCTCGGCTCGATCAGCAGGTTAGTCTGTCGTTTCACGATTCAGGGAGATAGCATGCTCGCTTGCAAGCGTTAGTGTATGATGACGGCGTGTAAGAAGCGGTGTTGCTGTTTAGGCGTGGGGTTTTGGTGGTTTGGATAGTGGTTATCTCATTATAGGGATTGAAAGCCAATCCTATCCTAGGCAACCGCTCCTCCAATCAACCTGCAATAGCACAATGACGCATGCTGTCGGATCACCTCTACTCTGTATCGCATGCACTTTGGGCAGCAATCTCATTTTTCTCTCACATGAGAAGAATGTAACTACTATCCCATATTTATCTTTTCTCTAGTAAGAATAAATACTCATTAACATATATAGACCTATTATATAAATTTCTGCTCCCCTTAAATGCATTATATCTAATCTCAGTTAAATCAAGTTTACCAATATTTGATAACATATTAGTCATTTTTTCTAATGAAATAAAACCCTCGTTGTTAAATGATATTAGAACAAAATTTGCATCTATACTGTAAACTAGATCCTCAAGCAAAGCAAGTGATTTACTCTTCACATTATACCCAGATCGACGCCAGTCCACCGGAATTCCTGAAACGCGACTCACCCGCTCTGGCTGCCTATATGTGGTAATTAAATTGAGCATGAAATAGTTCGATCCATATGGATGTTGGTTGTACGGTGGATCTAGATAAACAAGATCTATGTTCTTTAATTTTTTAGCAAGTTCATTTGCATCTTCCTGATAGACTAAATACTCACATTCGAAATTACTTAAGATCGGAACCTCGAGCGTGATCTCACCCAAGATCCGAGACAGCGCATCCCGACCACTGCCACCGAATTGCCCAATCCCAGTGAGCCGATTCTTGTAAAACCCTTTAAATACCCCAGAAGTGTTGGCATGAATCGACGCCTCACTAAGCAAAGGACCTAATAATAGATCTTGTAAATTACTTGGCAAACCACTGATGAGGCGGCGATAATTATCTATTCTACGCGCGTTACTGCGCGTGTAAAATACTCGGTCTTCTATCTTGATATTCTCTTCATCTTCAGGTGAATACATTTCCTCAATAAATCCTTTGGCAAAAGGCTAAAAATCAACTCTTTTATTAAAATCCTCTACAATATTATTTATAATTTTTATATCTATTTCGGATTTATTTCTTAAATAACAACGTGAAATTGCCGCCGCGTAATCCTCAATATCATTGCTAATAACTAAAGAGGCATGCGATTTAAAAAATCGAGATACTACACCAGAACCGCTAAATAGATCGGCTATTTTAAGTTTTGCTTTTCCAAGCCTGCGTTTTACCTTATCTACCTCACAGGCGATGTAACCCAATAAAGCCCGCTTATTTCCAATATAGGTTATTAGTTGCCTTCTAAGATAGTCAGGGTTTTCAAATGTGTGGTGGTTTATAGTGCAGTTCATTTCTAATTATTATAAATTATAGTATTTTAATTATTATTGCTAAAAATTCTCGATAACTCCCCACTGAGATAATATGCCAGAAAAAACGAGTATATATTACATTAAATTTTAATCTTAAAAATATAATTGTTTTTTTATATATAAAATTAAACGAATTGATTTTGCTGGACTTGTCTAGGTCAATAATAACCATGCGCTGGCGATAGCTCAACCACGATGCTTATTATACCACATCCCCACAGCCAGTGCCTCCAGCGCTTCACAGATCAATTCACAACACAGCAGCCCAGACAAACCATGCGCACAGGGGCATCAACACCACCAGATAATGCGCCTCGACTACACAAAAATAATCCGATGAGCGTCATGGCTCACCGGATTGGGTGTGAAAAGCACAACCTTGGTCTAGTAGCGACTGACCTAAGTCTGCTTTCCGATTATACCACCACACACAAAATAAGCATGACGCGGGTGCATTCATGGATAGGGACAAGATCCTAGGTGGGCGACAGCACTGTCGTCGCCCACCCGCTAGCAGCATCACTTGACTTGGTGGAAGGTCACCCCTGTTGGTGAATGTGATTAGGTTTTCATGTAGAGCGCCACGCTTCCAGGTCGCCCCAATTGGTAAATGCGCCCCTCATCACAACGCGCGGCATAATCTTGATAATTTAAGTCAGGGTGTCACCAGGGGGTGGCGTTCCTTTAAGGGGTGTCACGCCCTTTTCGTTTGCGCTGAAAGAGAAGAGAACACAACGATGACCCAATTCCGCGACTTCCTCGAACTTTCTTATGCCAAACTCGAAGAACTCAACCTCCAGGCCAAGCGCGTGGCACGCACGCCGGTCGATCAGCTCCGCGAGGAGCGGATGAAGTACCTCACCGACGAGAAGCGCATCAAGGCGGTGACCGTGCTCTCCTCGGATCTGGAGGGCCGGCTGCACATGCTGGACTATGACAAGAAGTTCCTGCTCAAGTCGGCGGACAACCTGACTTTTGACGACTCTTCGATCCGCGGCTTCACCGCGCAGCGCGAATCCGACCTGCGCCTGGGCATTGACTGGTCAGCGTTTTACTGGGCGACGGCGGACATCTTTGGCCCGGGCAAGATGCCGGTCTAGTGTTGGAGCGCGACGGCCAGCCCTACATTGCCGACGCGCGCGGCATCCTCAAGGCTTATGCCGAGCGCATGTTCAAGGAGAAGGGCTACATCCTGAAACCCTCCAACGAGATCGAGGGCTTCTTGTTAACGCCGAGCGCGAGTATTACAAGACCGGCAAGTTCGAGTTCGTCAACACCGACGGCTACTACCACTCGCTCCCCGGCGACCCGCTGCGCAAGTTCATTGAAACCATGTCCGAGGTGCAGCCGCGATGGGCTTCCAGAACGAGAAGGATCACCCGGAGGTTGCGCCTTCGCAGTTCGAGATCAACATATAGCTACACCGAGATATTGGCTGCTGCGGATACGATTCAGCCCTACAATCTGATCTGCCGTCAGGTGGCCGCCCTGAACGGCATGACCGCCAGCTTCTTGCCCAATCCGGTGGTGAGCGTCAACGGCAGCGGCATGCACACCAACATCTCGGTCAGCCAGAACGGCAAGGATCTGTTCTGGAGGGCGAGGAGAACCTCAGCCAGTTCGCCTGGGACTTCGTGGACCGCATCCTCACCCACGCCAACGACATCCGCTTGATACTCAACGTCAGCGTGAACGCCTATCGCCGGCTCGACCCGCACTTCGAGTCGCCCAACCAGATCATCGCCTCGCCGGTGTGCCGCGGCTCGATGATCCGCATCCCGATCGGCAACGAGCGCAGCGTGCGCATCGAGGTGCGCTCGGTCGTGCCAACCCCTATCTGGTGATGTATGCGCTGTTCCGCACCGGACTGGAGGGCAGCATCAGCAGCGAGGCGGGCTTGCGCCAGGCCCAGCGCTTCCTGCCCGATAACATCTACGACGCTCTTGCGGACTTCTGCGCGGCGGAGTGGACGACCAATCTGCTGGGCGACGAAGTGAAGAACCGCTACGCCAACCGCTGCCCGCGCCTGCTGGGCACGTTTGTCAAGGCGCAAGAGGTGCAATACCACCACGAGGGCTATAACCAGTATCTGTGGAATCTGTTCTAAGCGGGCGTTAGGTGTTGGCAACCGTAAGTATGCAAGCCGGCTATGAAAGCAGCCGGCTTGTTTGTTCGCCTTTACCTTGAACGACGCAGCCGCGCGGTGAGTTGACAGGCCTTGCGAGCTATAACCGATTTGCGGCGTAGAATCTCGGCATGACGACGACAGTGACAGTGTCACTTACGATCGGTGAGGATGGCGTTATCCGCGTCGGCAAGACGCGCGTGACTTTGGATACTGTTGTTTACGCCTTTCAGGATGGCGCGACCGCCGAGGAGATCGCTTCTCAGTATCCATCCCTGGACTTGGCAGATGTGTATCTGGTCATTGCCTATTACTTGAAGCACAAGGCTGAAGTAGAGACCTATCTCCAAAAGCGGGAGAAGGCTATTGAAGAAGTTCGCCAACTAAATGAGTCTCGCTTTAGGTTTGCGTGAGCGTCTGGTGTCGCGGCAACAGGCATTGTCTCGAAGGCATTAAGCGCATGGCATGGCCCATTAATGCGCGCGCAGCTTCAGTGTCAGAATGCTTCGGCTGCTAGTAGACGAGAACCTTAATAACAATATCTTTCGCGCTCTATTACGTCAATCTAGATATTGTTCGTGTTCAGGATGTTAATCTGTCGGGGCAGATGACCCAACCATTATCGAGTGGGCTGCTCAACAGGGACGAGCGCTGCTCACTCATGATGCCTCAACACTTATGCCTACGAAACAGGCAAGCCAACACCCGGCATTTTTGTGATCAGTCAAAGACTACCTATTATCATTTTGTTAAAGGATATAATACTGATTGTTGAATGTAGTATTGTTGATAAATGGAAAAGGCAGGTGAATTATCTGCTATTAAAATAATCCGCTTAATGTTGATTTGGACTTGCGCGAAGTCCAAGAGAGGATACTGGGTGTGGCATATCATCTGGTTAGAGCTATGCTCCCCACTCAAGTTTATATCCCCCTCCCCAGTATGGCATAATCCCACCGCAACATGCGACCACAACAACTGCGCACGCTGATCCAAGACGGCCAATCCGCCGACGTCGCCTTCCTCGGCGAGCCAGAACCTAGCGCGCTCGTCGAGACAGCCGTCGCATTAGCCAACCGCTCAGCGCCAGATCCCGCATGGCTGATCGTCGGCGTCAACGCAGCCGGCCAGGTCTGCAGCGCAGGCGCGCTCAATCCAGATCAGATCATCGCCATCATCGCCCGCAACACGCGCCCGGCGCTCAAACCTATTCCCGTCATCGTCCCGCTGGATGGCAAGGAGATCGTCGCCTTGCGCATCCCCCCACATCCGTTTCCGGTCTCCACCATCGCCGGCCACTGCCTGCGTCGGACGCTTGACGCGCAAGGCAAGCCGATCCATTGCCAGATCGATCCCGGCGCTGTGCATCAGCAACTTGCCTATGCCGATTCGACGATGGCCATCCTGCCAGATGTGAGCTGGGATGACCTTGATCCCCTGGAATTTGAGCGCTTCCGCCGCTTCATCCAGGAAAGCTACGGCTTCGGCGACATCTCCCTGCTCAACCGCTCCAACCGCGACCTCGCCAGGGCGCTCGGCGCGATCAGCGCCAAAGGCGAGGTTCGACTCCTCGGCCTCTTGCTCTTCGGCAGGGACGAGGCGCTCCGCCGCCTATACCCAAACCACTTCGTCATCTTTAATAATACAGAAGTGTTCCAAGGGCCGCTGTTGCGAATAATCGAGAACCTGAAGCTGCAGTTCGCCCTCCGCCATCGCGAGTGCGAGTTGATCGTCGGCTTCCAGCGCATCGGCGTCCCAGACTATCCACCCCTCGCCCTGACCGAGGGACTGGTGAACGCGCTGATCCACCGTGACTATGGCACCGGCGAGCCGATCTGCATCGACTGGGATGATGCAGAATTCGTCATCTCCAACCCAGGCAGCCTCCCGGAGGCACCAGACCTGCTGACCGCACCTCAGCGCCCGCGCCACCCGCTCCTGGCGAGCGCGATCTGGCGCGCCGGCGCTGTCCCAATCGCCAAGCGCGGCATCCGCCAGATCTACTATGAGCACCTCCGCACAGGCCGACCGGCGCCGCGCCACGAGGCCAAGGATGGGCGCGTCCGGCTGTGCTTGCCGGGCGGCCCGGCAGATTTGCGCTTCGTCCGACTCGTCGTCGAGACGAACCATGCGCTGAGACATCCCCTTACGCTTGAAGAGCTGCTCGTCCTCTCCCGCTTGCTGTTTCATGGTATAATACAGGGCGAGGAGCTCAGCCCGGAATATGACCCGACGTCGCGCTTGGCAGCGTTGGGCTTGATTGTAAAAGACAATAAAAATTCTTGGAAATTTTCAGATATTACGCGCAAGAAATATTTAGATCGCAATTTTTATTTTAATTCTTGTAATTGATAGAGTGGCCTTCTAGCGGACCCGAAGGCTATAATAACCCATGTCCATTCAAAAGGAGAACTGAGATGAGCAAAGGCTTGGATTTTCAACCCTTGAATTTCCCCCCTATCCCGTACCGCAACTTTGATGGCTTCAGCGCTCCGGAGACCTTCTCGCTGACCGCCGTCAAGATACTCAGAGAGAAGTACGCCCGCAAGCGCGGCGTCCCATCCGCCACCCAGCCGGTCCCCGAACCCGACGTCCCAGAATGGCTGCAGCGGCGCGTCCCGACCCCCGACGCCACTTTCGGCGCGGAGACCAGCGCCAAACAGGTCTTCACGCGCCTCGCCGGCGCATGGACCTACTGGGGATATAGGTGCGGATACTTCGCCAGTGAAGCTGCGGCCCGCGCCTTCTATGAGAACGTCATCGTCATGTGCGAACACCAGATGTTCGCACCCAACAGCCCCCAGTTCTTCAACACCGGCTTGTATTGGGCATACGGGATCACCGGTGGCCCAAGTGGGGGCTACTACGTCGACCCGTTCACCGGCCAACTCACCAGCGCCGACGCGGCGTACATCCACCCGCAGCTCAGCGCCTGCTTCATCCAATCCATCCAGGATGATCTGGTCAATCCGGATGGCATCATGGACCTCTGGGTGCGCGAGGCGCGCGTCTTCAAGCACGGCGGCGGCAGCGGCGTCAACTACTCCGAGATCCGCGGCCAAGGTGAACCACTCAGCGGCGGCGGCGTCTCCTCCGGCCTGATGAGCTTCCTCGAGATCGGCGACCGCGCCGCCGGCGCAATCAAGAGCGGCGGCACCACGCGCCGCGCCGCCAAGATGCTCGTCCTCGACATGAACCACCCCGACATCGAAGAATACATCAATTGCAAGGTCCAAGCCGAGGACAAGGTCGCCTCACTCGTCGCCGGCAGCCGCGTCCTCAAGCGTGCTGTGGACGGCATCCGCAAGGCCATCGCCGACCACGACGGGGACGGCGACCGATATAACCCCGCCGATAATCCCCACCTCAGGCGCGCCCTGAAGAAGGCCATCGCCGACGGCGTCCCACAAGGGCGGCTCATGCGCACCATCGCCGCCATGCGCGAAGGACATCGCGACGAGGTGGCTGAGTACGACACCTGGTGGGAGGGCGAGGCCTACCGCACCGTCAGCGGCCAGAACGCCAACAACTCCGTCCGCGTCGACAACCGCTTCATGCGCGCCCTCGAGACGGACGAGGAATATCCGCTCTACTGGCGCACCGAGCTGCGCAAGGCAAGCGCCGAGGGTCGCCAGCCGCAACCCATCCGGACCGTGAAGGCGCGCGACCTGTGGGGGCGGCTCACCTACGCCGCCTGGGCCTGCGCGGATCCTGGCCTCCAGTTCCACGACACGATCAATGAATGGCACACCTCGCTGGCCGACGGCGAGATCCGCGCCAGCAACCCGTGTAGCGAGTTCCTCTTCCTCGACAACAGCGCGTGTAACCTCGGCTCGCTGCGCCTGACCGCCTTCTACCGCCCAGCCGAGCGCCGCTTCGACGTTGAAACCTTCAAGGACGCTGTGCGAATCGCCACGCTGGCGCTCGAAATCAGCGTCCTCATGGCGCAATATCCAAGCGAGGCCATCGCCCGGAACAGCTATACCCATCGCCCACTCGGCCTCGGCTTTGCCGACTTGGGCGGCTTGCTCATGCGCATGGGCGTGCCTTACGACTCAGACCTCGGGCGCGGGATCGCCGCCGGCATCGCAGCCATCATGCACTGCACGGCGTACGCCACCAGCGCGGAGATCGCCGCGACCGTCGGGCCTTTCCCGGCCTACGAGCGCAACAAGGAGCACATGCTGCGCGTGATCGCCAATCACTGGCGCGCTGCCCACCAGCGCGACGACTATGAGAGCCTGACCATCACACCGTACAATGCCCTCCGGCACTGCCCTGAATACCTGCTGCGCGAGGTGCGCGACGCTGCCGACAACATGCTCCGGCTCGGCAAGCTCTACGGCTTCCGCAACGCGCAGGCCACGGCCATCGCGCCAACCGGCACGATCGGCCTGCTGATGGACTGCGACACCACCGGTATCGAGCCGGACTACGCCCTCGTCAAGTTCAAGACCCTCGCCGGCGGGGGATTCCTGTGGATCATCAACAGCGCCGTCCCCGCCGCCCTTGAAGCGCTCGGCTATGCCAAGGACGAGATCGAGGCGATGCAGCGCTACCTGCTTGGCCACGGACAACTCTCCGACGCGCAGCGCCAGGCCCTCCGCCGCGCCGGCTTCACCGAAGAGGAGGTCGCGCAGGCGGAGCGCGCGCTCGCCAACCGTGCTGCGGTCCGCGAGGCGTTCGCCGTCCGCGGCCATAGCGACGGGGTAGCCTGCCTCAAGGCGTTTGGCTTCGATGAGGCCTTCGCAGACGCGCTCGAAGCGTTCGTCGCAGGCCACGGCACGCTCGAAGGGTGCCCGCTCCTCAAGCCGGAGCACCTCAGCGTGTTCGACTGCGCCAACCGAACCAGCAAGTGGTCGACCCGTGCCATCGCCCCGCTCGGCCACCTGCTCATGATGGCCGCCGTCCAGCCGTTCGTCAGCGGCGGGATCAGCAAGACGGTGAATTTGCCGGCTGACGCCACCATCACCGACGTAGACGAGATCTATCGCCAAGCCTGGAAGCTCGGCATCAAAGCGGTCGCCATCTACCGTGACGCATCCAAGCTCAGCCAGCCGCTCAGTGCCGGCTTCACGCTCGATGACGCGGACATGGATGAACAGCCTGAGGAAGGGGAAACTCCTTCGCCGGTTACCGCGCACCCGCGCGGCGTTCAAGAGAAGCTGCCACCCGTCCGCAACGCTAAAATCTTCAAGGCCAAGATCGGCGGTCAAACGGTCTTCCTGCAAACCGGCGAGTATCCGGATGGTCGGCTCGGCGAGATCTTCGTCGACACCAGCAAGGCCGGCTCCAGCTTGCGCAGCCTCCTCGACTGCTTCGCCATCGCCGTCTCGGTTGGCCTCCAATACGGTGTGCCACTGGAGGAGTTTGTCGAGCAGTTCACGATGACGAAGTTCGAACCGGCCGGCTTGGTGAATGACAGCCCGCATGTGAAGTTCGCTACGAGCATCGTCGACTACATCTTCCGCGTCTTGGCCATCGAGTATCTCAAGCGCGATGAGTTCGCGCACGTCAAGCAGCAGGAGTCGGTCGCCGTGGGCGAGAAGGCGCCCGCCTTGGCCGTCCATGGGATGAATGGGCACGCCTACACAGGTGATGTCTGCCCGTCGTGCGGTTCGGCGCGCATGGTGCGCAATGGCACTTGCAAGGTGTGCTTGGAATGCGGGACAACCACGGGGTGTTCGTAATAACCCGGCACATGGAGGATCATCCCCATGTGACGGGATGTTGAGATGCACGGGGAAACGCCTACAAAGGAGGTTTCCATGAATTTGAAATTCATACATCCCGTCAAAAAGCCAGACAAAGTCACGTACAATCACCTTGCAGCCCTCGCCCGCCAAGGCCTGGGCAAGAAACGCCTCAGCCCAGATGAGGCCGCCGAAGTCCGTGCAGCGATCGAGCGGCACAAGCAGCGCCAGCTTGCCCGAGAGCAAGCGCCCCGCGACCCGCTCGCTAAGTCGGGTCGATACCTGCGCCGCCTGGAGCGCATCCTTCAGAGCGATGAAGGCCCCATATGGCGAATAATGTGCATTCACTATCGTCTGCCATCTTCCCGTTGGATATACGGAGCAGGCGCGGATTTGACGGTGAAGATCGGCGAGCCAGAGGTATATACGAACAAAAGTACTGTTTGGCATGAACGCAAACCTTGGCGAGGTACTGCGCTCGACATAACCCTGCTCGTGCCAGCAAACTGGCGGTCAAACGTGCTTGCCACTGGCCTCGCCGATGCCGGCGGCTTTCTTACGCTCTCAGCGACTCGCATCGCTGAGGACGCATGGGAGGCCGACTGGTTGGCCCAGGGGCGTGGTTATGAGTTCTGGGTTGAACATGGCTACATCGTCCGCGCGGTAGATGGCACATATGTTCACGCGCGCTCAATTAAGCGTGCTCGTGCCATCGCTGAAGAGCGCGCTAAGGCTTGGGTCGAGAAGGTTCGCTTGCGCGAGCTACGCGACACGCTGGCCGGCATGACGCGAGAACAGATCGCTATTACGTTCGGCGACGTGCCGATCACCATGAACGACTCGGTTAAGGCAGGCAACTGCTCAGTCGGTACGCGCCAGTGGTGCAATAAGTGGGCCGACGGGCGCACGTCCGGCACGGTCCGCGACGTGCTCGAAACTGGCGCGCCACTGGACGAGTATCTTCTTCGGGCGCTCACCGTCGCTATCGCCCGCCAGCACA
>Ga0308394_1000703_pt1 | contig 17332 bp, 15 predicted proteins | sample Hotspr2Sampleme2_FD_202366 | JGI IMG/M metagenome (GOLD analysis project Ga0308394, IMG submission 202366) | Hot spring phototrophic mat microbial communities from Mushroom Spring, Yellowstone National Park, Wyoming, United States - 20050701_me2 ...
ACAGCGGCCAACTTTCCGAGACTACGCCACTCTTGAGCCTGGGTGCGCGGGGCATTTGTGGGCTCGAGTTCGACCTGATTGGCCCCAGCCACGACCTGCACTCCGGCTCCTGGGGCGGCCAGGTGCAAAACCCCCTGCATGCCATGGCCGAGCTCATTGCCTCGCTGCACAACCCCGATGGCAGCGTGGCGGTAAAGGGCTTTTACGACGATGTGGAGCCCCTAGGCGCCGAACTGCGGGAATGGTACAAGCGCATCCCCTGGAACGAGGAGGAGATGAAGCAGAAGCTCGGGGTGCCCGAGTTTTATGGTGAAGTGGGTTATACCGCCTGGGAACGCATCACCGGGCGGCCTACGCTCGAGGTCAATGGGATGTGGGGCGGCTATATGGGGCCGGGGGGTATGACCGTGATTCCTTCCACCGCCCACGCCAAAATAACCTGCCGCCTGGTGCCCCAGCAGGATCCGGAGAAGATTTTGACCCTGGTGCGGGCGCACTTAGAAGAGCACCTGCCCAAGGGGGTGCGTCTGCAAGTACGGGTCAAGGAGTCGGGCGCCCCGGCCTTCCGCATGCGGGCCGATCACCCGGTGGCCCAGGTGGCCCGGGAAGTGCTTACCGAGCTTTATGGGGTGCCGCCGGTGGAGACCATGTTTGGTGGCTCGGTGCCCATTCTAAGTACCCTTAAGCAACTTCTGGGCCACGACCCGGTGAGCTTTGGCTTTGGCCTCGAGGACGAGCTTATTCACTCACCCAACGAGTTCTTCAGGCTCTCCAGCTTTGAAAAAGGCAAGCAGGGCTATGCCATGCTTCTGATGCACCTGGCTCGTTGAGCGCGGCTAAAGAGCCTCATGTCATCTAGTGGCTGTTACAGCTCTGGGAGGCCTTGGTAAAGGATAGCTAAACGCCAAGGTTAAACCTGGCTGAATAGCCTCTCACTAGGACTAGAACCTGCATCCTAGGCTGAAGGTGGAGGAGGCCATACATGAAGCGAATCTTCCCAATGACCATTGGACTCTTTCTGGCAGGTGCGCTGGCCGCGCCCCAACTCAGCCCTCAGGGCATCATCGTCAACCCAGTGCCTACCGACCTGCAGGTGCGGGTCTGGGTTGACAAAGACCCTAGCAAAACCGGCAACCCGGTTTACCAGATCGGGGAGCGCATCCAGGTCTCGGTGCAGGTTAACCAAGATGCCTACGTATATATCTTCAGCGTCAAGGCATCGGGTGAAATTGACCTGATCTTGCCCAATGCCTTTGACCAGAATAACCTGCTGCGCGCAGGCGAGACCCGTACCTACCCACCTGCCGTGGGCGCTCGCTACGAGCTTGTAGTGGACGGGCCTGAGGGACAGGATCGGGTGCTGGCCGTAGCCAGCCGCCAGCCCTTATCTCTGGCCCAAATTGCCGATATCCGCACAGGCCGGGTGAATGTGCAGGGTGCAGATAATCTGGCTCGAGCCCTCTCGATTGTGGTCACGCCGCTGCCCCAACAGGACTGGGTTTCCAACGTGGCTTTCTTCATCGTGGGGCGGGCGGCAGTTACCCCTGTACAACCCGTACAGCCTGTACAACCCGGCACGGGCACCCTTAGCGTGAACTCGAGCCCGTCGGGGGCGCAGGTGCTGGTTGAAGGCCGGGTTGTCGGCAACACCCCCCTTAGCCTGGTTCTGCGCCCCGGTAGGGTGGATGTGGAACTGCGCCTGGGGGGCTACCAGACCTTCCGCACTGTGGCCCAGATCCGGCCCGGCGAGACCACGGTCATCAACGCCAACCTGATTCCGCTTGTGCAGAACGGTCTGCTGCAAATCAGCTCCAACCCTCCAGGGGCACAGGTGTTGCTAAACGGCCGGGTGGTAGGTAACGCACCGCTTAACCTAACCGTGCAGCCGGGACGCTACGAGGTGGAGCTGCGCCTGAGCGGTTATCAGAACTTCCGCGCAACGGTAAATGTGAGCAGCGGTCAGACCGTGCCGCTTAACGCCATTGTGCAGCCCCTGCGCGGGACGCTCGAGGTTTTTACCAACGTAGAGGCCCGCATCTTCTTGGATGGGCGCGAGGTGGGCCAGACCCGCGGAGGCCTCCTGCGCCTCGATGAGCTGGAGGCGGGCAGTGTTCAGGTGGTGGCCTTGGCTCCTGGTTACCGCGTGGTTTTCCAGGATATCCGCATCGAGGCCGGGCGCACGCAGCAGGTACGGCTCAACCTGGGGCGGGCCCGGTAGCACCCAGCTCAGGTGCAGGTGGGTAGAGCAAGCCGCCGAGGCCCCATCCCTGAGATGGGGCCTCGCCTCACCACGTCCGCTCTTGCAGGGGTTTTTCTCGGCCTTGGGTGCGCTGTGCTCCCAAACTCCTCTGATGGGCGGGTCTGCCGCGGGGTTGCACAGCACCGGGGCGAAATTGTGCACCTTGGCAAGCAGGGATGATGTATCATCCTGCTGGGAAGTAGGGCTGCTTTACGAGGATTCTATGGAGCTAAAAGTAGGAGTTGTGGGTGTTGGTGTGATGGGCACGTACCACGCCCAGGTTTATGCAGGGCTGCCTGGGGTTCGGCTGGTAGGGGTGGCCGACCCTGATCCTTTTCGTCAGATCGCTATTGAGCAGGACCTGGAAGTACCGGCCTTCGACAGTCCAGAGGAGCTGCTTGGCAGGGTTCAGGCGGTCTCGATCGCCTCGCCGACCTCGCTGCACTACGAGCAGGCCCGCATGTTTTTAGAGGCCGGGGTACACGTACTGTTAGAGAAGCCCATGACCCGCACCATGCAGGAGGCGCGGGAGCTGGTGCGCCTGGCCGAAAAACGCGGGGTCATCTTGCAGGTGGGGCACATCGTGCGTTTTTACCGGGCTGTGAACGACCTGATGAGCATGGTCAAGAGCCCCTGGGTACTCGAGGCCCGCCGCTTGGGCAATAACCGCCGGATACGCGACATTGGGGTGGTGCTCGATCTGATGATCCACGACCTGGATTTGGTACTCTTGCTGTTGCGGGAAAAGCCCCTGCGCTACAGTGTGGTGGGTCGGCAGGTAGAAGGGTTAGATGAATACGCCCAGGCGGTGGTGGATTTTCCTTCAGGAGCCCGGGCGCTTTTTACCGCCAGCCGAATTTCGCCCCAGGCCGAGCGTTCGCTCACCATCACTCAGCCGGGTGAGGTGTTGCGCCTGGACTTCAACAGCGAGTACACTGAGCTTTCCTTGCACCGCTCGCCCTCTGTGCAGCCCGACTGCGAGCCAGCCGAGCCCAACGGGCGCACCCAGGTGCAGACCGAGCGTATCGCCATACACAACGACAACCCCCTGCGCCGCCAGCTCAAGCATTTCGTAGACCGCATCCAGAGGGGAGAGCCCTCACTGGCAACCCTCGAGGACGACCTGCAGGCCCTCGAGCTGGCCCTCGAGCTTTCCAGCGCCTTACAGCCCGTGATGAACCGCTAGCGCCAAAGCACATTTGGCACAGACCCTGGGCCCCTTTAGTATTAAGCAGTGGATATTTGCCAGATTCTGAAGCTTTTGCCCCACCGCTATCCCTTCTTGCTGATCGACCGGGTTTTAGAAGCCGATGGGAAGCGTTTTCGCGCCCTAAAAAACGTAACCTTCAATGAGCCCTACTTCCAGGGCCATTTTCCCGGCTACCCCATAATGCCGGGGGTGCTGTTGATCGAGGCCATGGCCCAGGCCGCAGTGGCGGTGGTAATCCAGCAGCCGGAGTACAAGCCGGGGGGGCTGGTGTTTCTGGTAGGAGTCGAAGAAGCCCGCTTCAAAAAGCCGGTGGTCCCAGGGGACACGCTTTTTCTGGAGGGGGAATTGCTTGCATACCGGCGTGGGTTAGGAAAGGTTAGGGTGGAGGCACGGGTGGAAAACGAGCTGCGGGCCGAGGCCACCCTGACCTTCATGCTGCGTTCTGCGACGGGAGGAGCACTTTAATGAGCCGGATGACCATCCACCCAACAGCAGTGGTTTCCTCCAAGGCCCAGCTGGCTTCTGATGTCAAGGTAGGGCCTTACACGGTGATCGAGGGTCCTTGCGAGATTGGCCCCGGCGTTGAACTGGGGTCCCATGTGGTGATCCACCCCTTTGTGCAGCTTTTGGCTGGGGTCAAGGTAGGCCCGCACGCAACGTTAGGGGGTGAACCGCAAGACCTGAGCTTTAGGGGGCAGGAGACCTGGCTTGTGGTGGGTGAAAACACGGTGCTGCGTGAGGGGGTTACCCTGCACCGCTCTACCCGCGAAGAGCGGCCCACCCGCATCGGCGCAGGCTGTTACCTGATGGGCCAGGTTCACGTGGGGCATGATGTCCAAGTGGGCGATGGGGTAATCCTGACCCAAGGGGTGGCGGTGGCGGGACACGTGGAGATTGGCGACTACGCGGTGATAGGAGGGCTGGCGGGTATCCACCAGTTTGTGCGGATCGGGACCCGGGCCATGGTGGGGGGTCTTTCTAAGGTTACCCAAGACATCCTGCCTTTTGCCCTGGCCGCAGGCAGCCCAGCCCTGCACTACCGCCTCAACACGGTGGGCTTACGCCGGGCGGGCATCACGGGCAAGCGCTACCGGGTGCTGGAGCAAGCCTTCCGGGCGGTGCGTGAAGGCCGCTCCCTCGAAGGCCTGCCCGATACCAGAGAGCTGCAGGTACTCAGAGCTTTTCTGGCGGCTCCTTCCCGCCGTCATCTCTCGGGATTTGTGAGGGGCGCGCAGCGCTTTGAGGAGTAAGGCCGCGAGACCCTGTAGAAGATGCTGGACGAAATTCTACTGCTGACCAACGGCCCCGGCGAGCTTTCGACCTGGGTACCGCCGGTGCTCTCGCGCCTTAGGCGAGAGGTGCCGGGAGCCCGTATCGAGCTGTTTTTGATTCGTGATCAGTTCGCTGCCGGAACCGAGCAGGCCAAGGCTCAAGCGCTCTGCCTGGATGCCCTTTCAGGCCGGGCAGGGCTAGCCCGCAGGCTGCTGAGCGGTAGATCCAGGGGGCGGGGTGTGGTGTTGATGCTGGGTGGAGCTCCCCGCGATGCAGTGTTGCTGGGCCGGGCCGCAGGCTACCCTGCTTTTTCCTACACCTTTGACGCTAAGGCCTACCATCCCGGCCTGCGGGCTGTGCTGGTGGACTCACGGCGGACCAGGCTGGCTATGCAGGCCAGAGGAGCAGACCCGACCCGCATAGCGGTGGTGGGCAATCTGGTGGTGGACGCCCTAAATGAAGCACCCCTGCAGCCTGCTCCCGAGGTCGATGTGCTGCTCTTTGCCGGTAGCCGTCCCTTTGCTGCCCGCTACCTGCTGGGGTTTTTGCTGGCGGCAGCCGAGGAGATGGCCGCTCAGCGGCCTGGCCTCAGGTTTGCTTGGGTGCGCAGCCGTTTGTTGCCGGAGGCGCTGGTGGCCGAAGCGCTGGAGGGTGGGCTGGTGAAGGATTTGGGCGGGGTGGGGGCGAGCTGGGTGGGAGGGTGTTTGAAAACCTGGCGCGGCCTCGAGGTGGCCGTTCTGGACGAGTCTCAGCGCTACTGGGCCATGCGCCGGGCTTCTTTAGCCATCACCATTCCGGGTACCAACACCCTCGAGCTGGCCCTGGCAGGCCTGCCTTCCCTGGTGCTTTTGCCCTTGCACAAACCAGAGTTGCTGCCCTTGGAGGGCGTTTGGCACTGGCTCTTGAGCATGCCAGGGACTCGAGCCCTCAAGCGGGAATTCGTGCGGCGCATGGCCGCGCGTATACCCCACCTGGCCCTGCCCAACCAGTGGCTGGGTGAACGGGTTTTTCCCGAACTGCGGGGGGTTTTTAGCCTGGCAGAGGTGGCCGCCGTGGGCCTCGAGCTGCTCGTTCCTAAACGAGCCCAGGAGGTTCGGGCCAAACTTGAGCGCTTGGAGGCCCTGCCGGGTGCCGATAAGCTGGTAGAGTATGTGCTGGAGTACAGTGGCTAGGGGCCGAGGGTTTTTTCACCTCCAGCCCTGGCGGGTTTTGTTTGTGTTCATCCTTGCACCCTGAGCTCCGCTAAACCCATGAACCTCCTTAGGTTGCTCCGTCCCTTCTGGTGGCAAATCCTGCTGGCTGCTGGGCTGGCATTGCTACCGGCTTTTGCCCAGGCCTGGTTGCCGGGCCGGGTGGTCAAGCCCCTCTTCGACCAGGTGCTCTCTAGGCAGTTTGAGCGCCTGGGCGAGATGCTTTGGGCCGGGGCTGGGCTGTTGCTATTGCTGGTGCTGGGCGGATATATGCTGGAGGCTTTTTTGGGCTATATCTCGGTCAGAATCCCAGCGCTCTGGCGGGAGCGGGTGTTTGAGCGCCTGCTGCATACCGACCTGATGGCCCTTCCCCCCTCCTCCGGGGGGCTTACCGGGCGGCTGGTGGGCGACCTGAAGGAGATCGAGGGTTTCTTGTTCTACAGCCTGGGGGGACTTCTGGCGCAAGGCGTGTTGCTGCTGGCCTTGCTCTGGCAGCTTCTGTTGGGCTACACCCAGCTCACCCTTTACCTGCTGCTTTTGCTCCCGCCCATGGCGTTGCTGCTCGGCTGGGTGGGAACCTGGGTGACCCGGTATAGCCGCCGGACTCAGGCTGCGCTGGAGCTGTTGGCAGGCCGCATGGCCGAAGGTTTTGCCCGCCTGGAGCTGGTGCGGGCGCTGCACCTGGAGGACTTTATGCGCGAGCGTTTCCGCCGCAGCAACCTACAGCAGTACCGACTGGGGCGCACCCGCAGCCTGATCGCTGCCCTAAACCTGCCGCTGGGTCAGCTTGCCACCACCTCCATCCTGGGTTTGCTGCTTTTCTTGGGGGTGAACGCAGTGGAGCGAGGCCAGATGACACCAGGCGATCTGGCAGCCTTCCTGAGCCTGCTGGCCCTAGCCATCACCCCCCTACAGGTGCTCAGCCGTGTGGGGACAGGCTTCGCCCAGGCCGAAGGGGCAGCCGCCCGTCTGGTGGAGTTGCTCAAGCTGCCCCGGGCACCGGATATGGGCCAGTACCGCCCCCAGGCCCTAGAGGGGGCGTTTGAGCTGCGCCGCCTCAGCTTTGCCTATCCGGGTGGTCCGGCCATCCTACAAGACCTCAACCTGCGCATAAAACCGGGTTCGTTCGTGGCTATTGTGGGCCCCTCGGGTGCGGGCAAGAGCACCCTGCTGCGCCTGCTGTTGGGCTTGTACCGTCCCAGTGAGGGGCAGGTTCTGCTGGACGGGCGCGACCTGCAAAGCTACGACGCCCGCTGGCTGCGCTCCCGCCTGGCCTGGGTGCCTCAAGAACCTCTGTTGTTTGCTGGAACTGTGCAGGAAAACCTGGCTGCCCTGGCCCCCAAGGCCACCCAGGAGGCTATGCTAAAAGCCCTAGAGACAGTGGGCTTGCGGGCTGAGATAGGCCTCTCCACCCTGCTGGAGGACCACGGTGGAGGGCTTTCGGTGGGGCAGCGGCAGCGGCTGGCCATCGCAGCGGCGTTGCTGCGCGAGGTCCGGGTGCTCTTGCTCGACGAAATCACCAGCGCCCTTGACCGCAGCAGCGAGGGGCAGGTGGTGGCTGCCCTGGAAGCGGCTCGAGCGGGCCGCACAGTAATCGTGGTGGCTCATCGCCTTACCACCGTGCAGCAGGCCGACCAGATCGTGGTGATGGCGGGGGGGCGGATCGTGGAGGTAGGCCGCCATGCCGATTTGATGGCGTTAGGCGGGGTTTACGCTGCGCTGTGGCGGAGCTAAGCGGGGCTTGGGGCTGCTAGAATTGGCCCTGGTGCAGCATTTGCTTTTAGCCTTTTTCGGTGCTGCTTTTGTGGGGGCTTATGCAGGAATACCTGAAGAAAGCACGAGGGGGGCGGGTGGTGCAGACCCCTTTTTTGGAGGCCGAGGCACTGGAGGAGTTGCGCCGCCTGGCGCAGCAGGAGGGTATCCGCCTCGAGGCCTTCGGGGGTCTACCAATGGCCTCGAGACAGGTAGCGGTGCTGTTTCCCGAACACATCCCTGCGGTGACCGACCCCACCCTGGTGGTGTTCTTGCCCCTGGAACAGAAGGCCCTCAGTGCTGCTTGCCAGGTTGGGGGTGACCTGGAGGCTCTCGAGGACAAACTGCGCGCAGCGCTGGAACCGGGGCTCCTGGGTGATCTGGAAGAGATCCGGGAGGGCTTCTTGCTGGTCACCTTGCCCAAGGGGCTCAAAACCTTACAGGAACTGGGCTTCCAGGTACAAAAAGCTGCTCCTGAGCAGCTTCCCAAAGCGCAAGAACGCACCCGTACGGTGGTGGTGCCCAGCCTGCGGGTAGACGTGGTGGGAGCCAGGGGCTTTGGGGTCTCACGCACCTACTTTACCCAGGGGGTTAGGGCAGGCAAGGTTAGGCTGCGGGGCAAAACCGCCTCACCTAAGGACGAAGTGGCTGAGGGCGACCATCTGCTGGCCGAAGGGCTGGGCTGCTTGTGGGTCAAAAAGGTGCTGGGCCAGACCAAGCGGGGCAATGTGAAGCTGGAGCTCGAGGTATCGCGCTAGCGGATCGATAGACCCTCAGGGCCAAACCGCAGGCGCTCGGGCTTGACCCCCAGCACCAACTCCAGCAGCTCTGAGGCGAGTTGCTGAAAGATGCGGGCCTCTTTGGCGTCGTTTTGCTGTAGGGAGGCCACGTAACCGGCCAAAGGTAAGGTCGCCAGGTGAACGAACAGCTCGTATAAGGTTTGCCGCTCGCGGTTGCTGAGTTTCTTGAAGGCGGGGGCAGACCCTAGGGCCTCGTCGGCGGTGGCCTGGAAGGCCAACAGGCTCGCCTCCGAGGGCTCCTGTCCGGTAACGACCATGTAGCAGGAGCCTACAAAGTAGCTCAGGGCCATAGCCAGGTTGTTTGAGCGGCCCAGCCGACGGGCCTCTTCCTCATAGAGCCTCAGCCCCTCGCGGAAGAGGGCTTTGAGCGCGGTTTGTGTCTCCCTGTCTTGGCTGAGGGCGCTGGCCAGCGTATCTATGAGCAGCGGGTTCTGGCTGGGCTGGAAACCGGTGGCCGTGGGCTTGGGCCGGCTAGAGGGGTTGTTGGCGGTGTTGGGCTGGGAGGGGGTGCCGGGTTTGCGGCCCAGTGAGCCCAGGATGATGCGGTTGATCTCCATCTGGCTGGTGTTCATGGCGTTGGTGTAGAGCTGGAACATGTTGGCCTGCCAGAGGGTCTGGAAGTTGGTGATCGGCACCATGCCGCCCCCGGCCATAAACTGGGCCTGGGCGGAGCCTGCCAGCAACCCCAGCAGGCAGGCTTTGAGCAAGAGCAGCCGTGGCCTGGACATGCGCCCATCTTAGGCCAGCTGTGGGGGGTTGGACTGTAGGTCGCTCACAAAAGGCGCGTTTTGAGCCAGGCGGTGATCTCGTCGGAGATCTGCTGGGCCAGCGGGTCTAGGAGCATGTCGTGCTGGCTGGGGTAGACGCGGTACTCCTTGTGGGGGCCTCCGATCAGGTCAAAATAGCGTCGCACGGCGGCTTTGGGTACGGTATCGTCCTGGGCGGCCTCGAGCACCCAGGCCGGGGCCGTGACCTTGGGCAGAAGCTCGGGCAAGCGCCGCTGAAGGGCGATGAGCTGCACCAAGGATGAGGTGGGAAAGTTGGGATAGTTGGGGCTTTTGGCCCGCCGCCGGGCTTCTTCGGCAGGATCGGTGCTGTAGGCCCAGGGTTTGATGGGGTGTAGCAAGGGGGCCAGGTAGGCCAGCCGGTTTTTGAAGCCCAGGGCGGGGGCCAGGGCTACCAGGGCGGCAGTCTTGTGTTCAGCGGCCAGCCAGCCTGCCAGCAACCCCCCCATCGAGAGCCCTACCACGGCCCGGGGTTCGGGCAAGGCCAGATAAGCCTGGCGGGCGGTCTGGAGCCAGTCCTGCCAGCGCACGCCCCGCAGGTCTTCGGGCCGGGTGCCGTGGCCGGGGAGGGTGGGCTGGGCTACCTTGAACCCGGCTTTGCGCAGCGTTTCGGGCAGGGGACCCATGGTCAGGATAGGGTGGGAGGTAAAACCGTGCAAGACCAGAACGTTTGACATGAGCCAGCCTTAGCTTATCGCACTCAGCACAGGGTTTGACTCCCGTCCGGGAAGCAACTGTGCTGTGCAGGACAAAGCAAACATGTTTTTAGCGGCTCAGGAAGTGTGAAGAGCGCTCTACCGTATCAGGCTCTGCACGGGATAGAGCCATAAGCGGAGGACTCGAGCTGAAGCCCGGTTCATCACAGGAAGTCTTTAGCCCTTGCTTTCCACTACCAGCACCCGAAAATCGTTGAGGTTGTGGGCGGTCTCACCGGTGATGAGCAGATCTCCCAGGGCCTGGAAAAACCCGTAGGCGTTGTTGTCTTGCAGCAGGGCCTTCAGGTCCAGACCCCTCTGGTGGGCCCGGTTCCAGCTATCGGGCCGCAATATGGCGCCCGCCGCTTTGGTGTTGCCATCGATGCCGTCGGAGTCGGCGGCCAGGGCCCAGAGGCCCTCCTGGCGCAGATAGAAAGCCAGCCAGGCCAGAAACTCCTGGTTGCGCCCCCCCTGGCCCGACCCGCGTACCGTGACACTGGCCTCGCCGCCGGAGAGCAGGACCACCGGGGGGCGGAAGGGCTGGGCGTGGGCGCGGATGCTCTGCACCAGGCCGGCATGGAAACGGGCCAGCTCGCGGGCCTCGCCCTGGAAGCGGTCGGAGAGGATGACCGCTTGATACCCCTGGGCCTGCCAGAAGCGCTGGGCGGCCTCGAGCAGAACCCGATTGCTGCCTATAAGCCGGTTTTCCACCCGCTGGAAGAGGGCCTCCCCCGGCTTGGGTGACTCGGGTAGGGCGCCCCTTGCGCCCTGGATCAGGTGTGCGCGCACCTGGGGGAAGTCCAGGCCGTACTTGTCGAGCACCGCCAGGGCCTTGGCAAAGGTGGTCTCATCGGGCACGGTAGGCCCCGAGGCGATCGCCGAGAGGTCGTCGCCCGGTACGTCGGAGAGGTAGAGGGCCAGAATACGGGCCGGGGTGGCCGCCGCCAGCCGCCCGCCTTTGAGGGCCGAGACGTGCTTGCGCACCGCGTTGATCTCCTGGATATCGGCCCCTGAGCGCAACAGTGCTTGGGTCAGGGCCTGCTTGGTGGGTAGGTCAATGCCCCAGAGTGCACACAAGAGCGCGCTGCCACCCCCCGAGACCAGGAGCAAAAGCAGCTCGTCGGCTTTGAGCTGAGTGACGGCTTGCAGGACTTTTTTTGCGGCTGCCACGCTCCGCTCGTCGGGTACGGGGTGGCTGGCCGGTATGATCTGGCCCCCATCTGCCTGAGGCCAGATGCGGCCTTCCTCGGCCTTGGGCACCGCTATGAAGGGAACCTGGGGGAAGCGTTCCCGGGCGGCGGCCAGCATGCTCATGGCCGCTTTTCCCACCGAGACGATAAGCGCGGGGGTTGCTTGTGGCAGGTGCGCTGCGGTGAGGCGGGCGGGGTGGGTTTGCGCCAGGGCGTGCTGGAAGCTGGCGACGAGCAGCTCGCGCATAGGTGGCATTCTATCCGGAATGGCCTCGACAAAGCCTATCACCACAGGGCTGACGCCGCTAGAGGTCGAGGGGTGCGCGGCGCGCAGCCTTCGATGTTCAACGCGATTTTACCGCTCGGGCAGGATGGGTTTACCGGTGTAGGCCCGCTCGAGCAGCTCGAGGGTGTGCAGCACCGGAATTTCCCGCCCCAGCTTACGCAGGTGGCTTTGGATCTGGGTAAAGCAGCCGATGTTGCCGGTGACCACCAGGTCGGCCCCGGTGGCCAGGATGTGGCGGGCTTTGCGTTCGCCCAGGGTGGCGGCGATTTGGGGCTGCTCGAGGTTGTACGTACCCGCCGAGCCACAACACAGCTCCCCCTCGGGAATCTCGCAGAGCTCGAGGCCGAGGATGCTTTGTAGCAGCTGGCGCGGCTCGGCCCGTACCTGCTGGGCGTGGGCCAGGTGGCAGGCGTCGTGGTAGGCCACCTTGAGGGGCTTTGGCAGCGGGGGCACTTCCTTTAGGCCCAGCTCGACTAAAAAGACCGAGACGTCCTTGACTTTGGCCGCGAGTTGGCGGGCCTGGGCCTCTTCCGGCTCGCCCTGGAAGAGCAGGGGGTACTCCTTGAGGCCGGAGCCACAGCCGGCGGCATTGGTGAGGATGGCCTCGTAATCGCCAGCAAAAGCTTTGAGGTTGTTGCGGGCAAACTGCAAGGCCCGCGAGCGTTCGCCGGTGTGCATGGCCAAAGCGCCGCAGCAGCTTTGGCCTGGGGGGATAACCACCTCGACGCCATTCTGGGCCAGTACCCGCAGGGTGGCGCGGTTGAAATTGGGCTGCAAAACCAGCTGGGCGCAGCCGGCCAGAAAGGCCACCCGGGCCCGCCGCTGGCCTTCTGCTGGAACCACCGCGGGCAGGGGTTCCGGCCTGGGCAACCCATCGGGGAGGAGCTCGAGGGGAGCCTTTAGCAAAGGCGGCAGGAGGGGCTTCAGGAGCTTGCCCAGCTGGCCCAGTAGGGCCGCGGCGCGAAAACGGGAGGGGTGGGGAAGGGTCTCCTGGATGGCGATGCGAAAGAGCTTCTGGAAGGGGGAGCGGTGGCGCTTGGGCTCGCTCCAGCCCCGGTAGGTGGTGATGAGCTCGCCGTAGGGCACCCCGCTGGGGCAGGCCGTTACACAGCCCAGGCAGCCCAGGCACCTGTCCAGGTAGGGCTGGGCTTCCTCCGGTTGCAGGTTGCCTTCCAGTACCTCCTTCATCAGGAAGATGCGCCCCCTTGGGGAGTCCATTTCCTCGCCCAGTACCTGATAGGTGGGGCAGGCCGGCAGGCAGAAGCCGCAGTGCACGCAGGCCTCGATGGCGTGGGCCATGATTTCGCCCTGAGGGCCGAGTTGTTCGACGTCTATCTTGTGCTGCATACGCTTTCCTAAGGCAAACCCGGGCTGAAGCGGCCCTGGGGGTCTAAGGCTGCCGTCACTTTGCGACCCAGCGCATGCGCCAGGTCTATGCCGATCTGGGGTCGCGGCGTAGCGCCCTTCAAAACCAGACCCGACAGGTTTTGAGAGCGGAGCAGGGCCTCCAACCGCTCGAGCGCATCGTTCCAGGCCAGGTACAGCAGGTTGCCGGCGCTCATATAGCGCCTGGGAGCGCTGCCCAGCGCTTTTTCCAGGGCGGGGATCTGCCGGGCGGTGAGCGCTACCTTGACCAGGTAGCCCCCGCCCAGGTTGAGCGGGTTCAGGTTGCGCCAGTACTGGGCCTCGCCCTCACCCTGCAGGACTTCGCCGCTTTTGCTCAAAAAGAGCTGGAGCCGTTCCAGCCGGGCCGGCAGGGCTTCGGGCAGGCCGCCCAGGCGCAGCACCAGGGTGGCGGGGGCCTCGAGGTCGAGGGCGTAGAGTTCGATGGGCGAACCCGCCAGCTTGTAGAGGGCTTCCAGGGCCGCTTCCAGCCCAGGAAAGGGGATCTGCAGGGTGGCGGTGGCTTTGGGCAAAGGAAAAACCTTGAAGGCCAGCTCGGTCAGGATGCCCAGCCGCCCCAGGCTGCCCGCCATCAGCTTGGGCAGGTCGAACCCGGCGGCATTCTTCACCACCTTGCCGCCCCCCCGCACCAGGTTGCCCTCGCCGTCCACGAACTGCACCCCCAGGATGAAGTCGCGCACCCCGCCAAAGCGCTGGCGCATGGGGCCAGAAAGCCCCGCCGCTACCGTGCCCCCCAGGGTGGCCCCCTGCTCGACCAGGGGGGGGTCGAAGGGCAGGTACTGCCCGTTCTGCGCGAGCAGTTGTTCCACCTCGCTCAGCCGGGTGCCGGCCCGGGCCACAAAAACGTACTCGCCCGGGTCGTACTCCAGCACCCCCGACAGGCCGCTCATCTCCAGCACGGCCTGGCCTTCGCGGGGTGTGGAGAGCGCTGGTTTGCTCCCGCCCCCCCGGGGCAGAACTCGAGGGTGGCTGCGCACGGCTTCCTGCACCTCGGCGGGGCTGGTGGGGTAGAGCGCATCAGCGGTCATGTGCTACTCCCGCGAGATGACCCCGGACTGCTCCAGGGGGTGGGGGCCGGAGTGCTTGAGCGCTGGGGCCTCGCCTCCAGGGAACATCTTGCCCCGGTTCGAGAGCTCGAGGGGGTCGAGGGCCCGGCGGATGCGCTGCATGGCCGCCAGGTCGGCCTCGGAGAACATCTCGGTCATATAGGCTTTTTTCTCCATGCCCACCCCGTGCTCGCCGGTGATGGAACCGCCCAGCGCCACGCAAAGGCGCAGAATCTCCCCGGCCAGTTCCTCGGCCCGCTCGAACTCCCCCGCCACCTGCCCGTTGTACAGGATCAGGGGATGCAGGTTGCCGTCGCCCGCATGAAACACGTTGGCCACCCGCAGGCCATAGCGCTCCGAGAGCCGCTCGATCTCCTGTAGGGCCTGGCCCAGCTTAGAGCGGGGAACCACCCCATCCTGCACGATGTAGTCCGGTGAGAGCCGCCCCACCGCCGAGAAGGCGGCCTTGCGCCCTTTCCAGATCTTCATGCGCTCCTCCGCACTCTGGGCCACCCGCACCTCGTAGGCCCCCGACCCCCGGATGACCTCGTCCAAATGGCGGGCCTCGGCTTCGACCTGGGGAACTTCGCCCTCGAGCTCCACAATCAAGAGCGCGCGGGCCTCTTTAGGGTAGCCGGCCTGGACGGCGGCCTCGGCGGCTTCGATGGCCAGCGAGTCCATAATCTCCATCGCGCCAGGCAAAAGTCCTGAGGCCACCACCGCGGCCACCGCATCGCCGGCTTTGGCCAGCAAGTCGTAGGCCGCCAGCACGGTGTGGTAGGTCTCGGGCTTGGGCAACAGGCGCAGGGTGATCTCGGTGGCGATGCCCAGGAGCCCCTCGCTGCCCACAAACAACCCCAACCAGTCGGGGCCGATGTTTTCCGGGCTTTCGCTGCCCAACTCCACCGTCTCGCCGTCGGGCAGCACCACCCGGGCCGCCAGCACATGGTTGGAGGTCATGCCGTACTTGAGGCAGTGGGCCCCCCCGGAGTTGAAGGCCAGGTTGCCCCCGATGGTCGAGACCGGCTGGGAGGAGGGGTCGGGGGCGTAGTAGAGGCCGTAAGGCGCAGCGGCCTGGGAGACCTGGAGGTTGATATAACCCGGCTGCACCACCGCAATGCGCTCTTGGGGCTCGAGCCGCAGGAGCTTGTTCATGCGGTTGAGCCCGATCACCAAGCCGCCCTCGATGGGCAACGAGCCCCCCGAAAGGCTGGTGCCGGAGCCCCGGGCCACATAGGGTATCCGGTGTTTGACGCACCAGCGCACCGTCGCCACCACCTCGTCGTGGCTCTCGGGCAGCACCACCGCCAGGGGCCGGGCCCTGAAGGCCGTGAGGGCGTCGGACTCGTAGGGCGCCAGCTCACCCGGCTTGCAGAGCAGGCGGCTGGGCGGGAAGAGGCGTGTTAACTCTTGCAAATCCGGGTTCATGGATACCCCTCGGCTCCTGGCCCGCGCTGGCTCGAGCGGGTTGTGGGTATTTCTGGCTTCAGTTTTCACCGATGCCTCCTGGTGTGCTTTGAAACTAGCGTTGTTCTGGGGTTTTGTCAATGAAAGAGACTATTCTTCCTAAAAAGTGGCTTGCCTTAGCTGTCGGGCCGACCAAGACAGCCCTTGGCAGGTAATACTATGGTAGTTATGCGGTTGCAGCAATTTTTAGCCCGCGCTGGAGTTGCCAGCCGTCGCAAGGCGGAAGAGCTGATCCGTGCTGGCAGGGTGACCGTCAACCAGCAGGTTGCCACGATTGGCGCGGTTGTGCAGCCGGGCGATATCGTGCGGCTGGATGGCGAGCGGGTACACATGCCACAAAAGAACGTGGTTATTGCCCTACACAAGCCTCGGGGCTACACCACCACCCACAAGGATCAGCACGCTGAAAAGCTTGTTTATGAGCTGGTTCCCAAGCACCCCGGATTGCATGCGGTGGGCCGGCTGGACAAAGACACCGAAGGCTTGTTGCTACTAACCACCGACGGTCAGCTCACCCAGCGCCTTACCCATCCGCGTCACCAGGTGCCCAAGCTTTACCGGGCCTGGTGCAAGAACGGCAGGGTCAGCCAAGAAGCCTGCCGGCAGCTGGTGCAGGGGGTTCTGCTGGGGGATGGGTGGGCTAGGGCCCTCGCGGCCCGCCCGGCCAAAGGCGGGGTCAAGCTGGTTTTGGCTGAGGGGCGCAAACGCGAGGTACGCCGTATGCTGGCCAAACTGGGATATCCGGTGGAGCGCCTGCTGCGCTTGGCGGTGGGGCCCATCAAGCTGGGTGACCTCGAGGCCGGCGAGTGGCGCTACCTCGGCCCGGAGGAAATTGAACTGCTCCACGCCAGCGCTGCGCCCAAGACCCCCGCAGCCTCTGCCCATAAGAAATCCAAGGCGGATGTACGGACCGGTGGGAGTGGCGTAGAATCGAGCCGTGAGCGTCTTTCAGCCCGGAAACGGCAGGGTGCAAATCAGCGAGGCCCAGATCGCAAGGCGTATACGCGAGCTAGGCGAACAGATAAGGCATGATTACCAAGGCCAGGAGCCCCACTTGGTCTGCGTGCTCAACGGTGCCTTCGTCTTTATGGCCGACCTGGTGCGGGCCATTGACCTGCCGCTAACCATAGACTTCTTGGCAGTCTCGTCCTATGGCAACGCCCAGAAAACCAGCGGTGAGGTGGAGCTGCTAAAGGACCTGCACATGCCCATTGCGGGCCGCCAGGTGATCCTTGTGGAAGACATCGTGGATACCGGCATTACCATCAACTACCTGCTGCGTATGATGGAAGCCCGCCAACCTGCCTCGCTCAAAATTGCCGCCCTCCTTTCCAAGCCCTCCCGGCGTCAGGTGGAGGTGCCCATCCACTACTTAGGCTTTGAGATCGCCGATGCTTTCGTGTACGGTTACGGCCTCGATCGAGACCAGTTCGACCGCAACCTGCCCTTTATCACCTCGCAATAGGAGCGGTTTAAGGGGCTTTGGGAGCAGAAGTCGCTGCCGTCAAGCTGCTCTAAAGCCCTGTTAGGATAACACAGGTTATGAAGAGCTATCGCTACCTGGACGTCATCACAGCCATGTTCGTGGTAGTGCTGGTGGTCTCCAACATCGCCTCAACCAAAGTGGCGGTGCTGGGCCCCTTCACCTTTGATGGAGGCACGCTGTTGTTCCCGCTGGCCTACATTTTTGGGGACGTGCTCACCGAAGTCTACGGTTACAAGCGTTGTCGCCGGGTAATCTGGATCGGTTTCTTTTTGCTGCTGCTTTCCGCCCTCACCTTGGGTCTGGTAGGGGCCTTGCCCGCCCCTTCCGACGAATTCAGCCAGAAGTCCGCCGAGGCCTTTTCTACCCTCCTAGGGCTGGTCCCCCGCATCGTGCTGGCCAGCCTGGTGGCCTACTGGGTGGGGGAGTTTGCCAACAGCTACGTTCTGGCCCGGCTCAAAGTGGCCACCCAAGGGCGCTTTTTAGCCCTACGCACCATTACTTCTACCCTGG
>Ga0308394_1000708_pt1 | contig 17226 bp, 18 predicted proteins | sample Hotspr2Sampleme2_FD_202366 | JGI IMG/M metagenome (GOLD analysis project Ga0308394, IMG submission 202366) | Hot spring phototrophic mat microbial communities from Mushroom Spring, Yellowstone National Park, Wyoming, United States - 20050701_me2 ...
ATGGGCAGGATGCAATCGTTGCTTGCTTGAGCAGTAATGTGTGGCTACGCCACGCAAGCGAACAGGAAAGTTCAGCGTAAATGTATCAGTAGTCCCTCTACAGAACTAGGCTAAAATAAATTCGAGCTTAAGATCAGACCCCATGCACAACCCCGCACTGCGTGAAGAACCTAGATACCAACTTGCCCCGATCACACGCACAGGCAAGCCCCCCTCTATACTTGCTTGGCTGGAGTCCACGGGTCGGCTAGTTGCCAAAGGAACTACCCTCCCTGAATACAATGATGATGCTGAAGACCTGAACGATTTGATTGTGGGTGAAGAGGATTACATCGACCTCGATGAGGAAGAGGAAGATGGGATCGCCGAAGAAGAGGACGAAGACCTGATCTGATGCTGAAACTAGGGAAGTTTATCTTGCTTCTCCTGTGCGGCTTACTGCTAGCCTCTGCCACCAATCCCCCAGAACCTGAACTATGCGGCAAACCGCCATTGCAAAATTTGCACAGCCATCAAGTTAAAGCAGGGGAAACCCTAGAGAGCATCGCTCGGAAATACCAGCTTCACCCCAATACCATCATGGGTTTGAACCCCAGTACCCGCAGTGGTCAGGTAAGGGTGGGAGAGATGCTGAAAATTCCCCCCTTTGATGGGGTGGTGCATCGCTTGGCTGACGAGGACACTTACCGCTCCATTGCCCAAAAGTATCGCATAAGGGCCGATGTCTTGTTTGAGCGCAACGGCTGTCAGGTGAAGCCAGAGGTGGTCTATGTACCAGGGGTGCTGTGGCAAGCAGAACCGAGTCTCAGTCCTACGACCCACAACCCTACAGTGGTTGAAACGGGGGGCTATCCCTTGCCATTCCCTGTACCAGTAACTTCAGGGTATGGCTGGCGGATACATCCCATCACGGGGGAAATGGCTTTTCATGGGGGGATCGATCTAGGAGCGCCCGCAGGGACACCTGTTTTGGCAACCAGCGCTGGCAAGGTAGATTATGCGGGCATGGCTGGCACTTATGGCAACTTGGTAGAGTTGCGCCACGGCAACCATCAGGCAACCCGCTATGCTCACCTATCGGTAATTGATGTAACCGTAGGACAAAAAGTAGTCAAAGGACAGCGCATTGGTTTGGTTGGCTCTACGGGGCGATCTACGGGACCCCACCTGCACTATGAGATTTTGCTAGCTTCCCCCCATGGCTGGCTAACTACCGATCCTGCCCCCTATTTGGAACGGGTGGCTCTAAAACCATGATTATTCTCTCCGCCGATCCTGTGCTGGTTCTGGCTGTGCTGTCAGGATTGGTGGATGCTTTGCCAGTGCGCATGGAACAGGGAGTAGAGCAGATACTGCATCCCCAGTATCGGGTGGCGGTGCATACCTTAGGGTTTCCTGATACGGCAGAGTTGAGAAATTTGTGCGATGAGATTTTGGCGGAGTTTGGCTTTGATTGCTACACTTTCCCCGCTTGGGCAATTCAAGGTTTAGTGACAGTGGACCAACTGGCGCTAGCTTGGGCGTTGCAAAATGATGGCAACTAGAAACAATTTAGGGTTTATTTGTGGGGCAAAGTGCTATATTATAGTACCTAGCTGTTAACATAGATTAACAATAACAAGCTGAAATTGACTAACTGCCATCCCCCTCCCCCTAGCTCTCTGTGGCGAGTTCTAGGGCTGTCAGCACTAGGAAAACTAGTATCTAGGGTAAATTCTATGCTAGCTGTGCCCACCACCTGCCTGTCTGCCGCTTCAGAGTTGAGGCAGATTTTTGCTGAGGTAAATCCTACCAGTTGCCCCAAAAGGCTCAATTTTCACCTGCACACCCAATTTTCCGATGGTAAGCTCGATCCCTGTGAGGTGGTGGATCAGGCGATCGCTCTAGGAGTAAGGCATTTTGCCATTACCGATCACCACACCATTGAGGGCTATCTCAGAGCCAAAAAATACCTAGACAGCCTGAGGGCACAGAACCCTGATCAAACTGAGTGGTGCCATTTGTGGATTGGGGCGGAGATCAATGCCAGTCTGCTGTTTACTGAAGTACACATCCTTGCCTATGGTTTTGATCCCCATCACCCAGCCATGCAACCCTACATTCAGGGCAGACCGACGGCGGGACTGGAATACCAAGCAGTAAATGTGGTGCAAGCAATTCATCGGGCAGGAGGTTTGGCAGTTTTGGCGCACCCTGCCCGCTACCGTCGCTCGGTGGAAGAGCTAATTCCCCCCGCCGCTAGCATTGGCATTGACGGGGTGGAAACCTACTATGGCTATGACAACAGCGACCCTTGGATGCCCAGTGCTAAGCAGTCAGAGCAGGTGCGTTTGCTATCAGAACGCTACGGGTTGCTTAGTACCTGCGGCACTGATTCCCATGGGTTTAAGATTACTCGCCGTCTCTAGGTTTGCTGGAGGATGCCCCTACAGTCGATCTGGAAAGTTTCTAGCCTAGTGGTCTGGGGGGTAGTGTGCTGGGTAGCACCCAGTGGGGCGGTATGTCTGAGTCAGTTGGCGCAGGAGGTGGATCGCCTCGGTCGCCCTACTCGCTTGGGGGTCTATGCCCAGGTGGCAAACCAAGTGCTGATCAATTACAACGGCGATCGCCCTTTTATTCCCGCCTCCAACCAAAAAATTCTGACCACTGCCGCCGCCCTGTACTATTTGTCCTCTGACTTTCGCATTGCCACTACCCTGATGACAGAAGTGCCCCCAGAAAACGGGGAAATCAAAGGTAACCTGTGGGTGATTGGCAGAGGCGATCCCACCCTGACTTCGGGCAAAGGACTGCGGGAGCTGGTGCGCCAGTTACGGGAGCGCCACATTCAAACTATCAGAGGAGACATTAAACTACTGCCTGCTCTGCAGGCAACACCTCTGAGTAGGGGTTGGGAAACTCAGGATTTGCACGAATACTACGCCGCCCCCGCTGAGCCATTCACCCTTGATGAAAACTCCCACTACTGGACAGTTACCCCCACGCGCCGCGGTCAGCCTGTGCAATTTAGCTGGGATTTCCCTGAGTTAGTAACGGGCTGGCGCATTGACAATCGGGCAATTACCAGTCCTCCCAATGGCTCTTATACTCTCTACACCCAGCGCATAATTGCTCAAGGGCAGAAAATTCTCCGTTTGGCAGGAACAATCCCCGAAAATGAAGAGCCAGAACTGGGAGGAGTAGCCATCCCTGACCAGAGGGCGTACTTTCGGGAGCGTCTGCAAGTGGAACTACAACGGCAAGGGATTAGGGTTTTGGGGGAGACAGTCAATTTAGGGACGGCACGCTATGAACTGGCAAATTTTCTATCCCCTCCCCTAGGGGAAATGCTTCCCCCCATAAACAAAGAGAGTAATAATCTGCATGCGGAATTACTGTTGAGAATTTTGGGCACGCGTCTTCAGGAAGTGGAACCTGATGCCTATGTGGGGGGGATGATTATGGTGCAAAAATTTGTGCGCCAGTTGGGACACTCCTTAGCAGGAATTGTGATTGCCGATGGGTCTGGCTTGTCTCGCTACAACTCGGTTACTCCTCGCCTGTTGGTAAATGTTTTGCAGACAATGGCAGAACAACCTACCTATCGGGCTTCTCTGGCGATCGCAGGGGTGGATGGTACCCTCAAAAAACGCTTCCACCGTACCATAGGGGCAAACAATATCACGGCGAAAACGGGGACACTGATGGGGGTAGTTTCCCTGTCGGGCTACTTGCAGAATCCCCACTGGGGAGAAGTGGTATTTAGTATCATTCTCAATGATCCCAGTAAGTCGCAGGTTGGAGCGCGCCGTATGGTTGATGCCATTGCCCTTCTACTATTGCAGGCTAGAAAATGCTAGTCTCTAGTGAGGGAAATTGGCGATCGCCTGTTCCTCGTTGGGGAATATGGCCAAGATTTGATCTATGGAAGCAATTTCCAGCGCCAGCTTTACAGACTCAGGCACACTACAGATTGCCATGTGCCCACTGGCGAGACGGCACCGCTTCAGGGTAGATACAAGAACTCCAATGCCCGAGCTGTCAAAGCGGGTGACTTGGGAGAGATTCAACAGCAAGTTGTTGTAGCCAAAATCCATGATCTGCTGTATCTGCCGTCTCACTTCCAAGGTGACAGTGGCATCTAGAGTTGGCTCCATAGGTACGATGGCAACCCTCTGCCCCTTGGGTGTAACAGCGTCTCTGACTCTCAGTGCAAACCCCATGAGTTGTTACCTACTTGAGGGCGGCGGCACCGCTGACAACTTCCATAATCTCTTGCGTAATTGCCGCCTGTCTTGCTTTATTATACTGCAAGGTGAGTACTTTGATCAAGCCTTCGGCATTGTCACTGGCATTGCTCATGGCAGTCATGCGGGCGGCGAGTTCACTGGCGGCGGCCTCTTGAAGCGATCGCAGAATTTGGTACTCCAGATAGGGAGGTAGCAGAGCATTCAGGATGTCCACAGGGTCTTGCTCAAAGATCATTTGCGCTGGCACCTCCCGTACTGTAATCTCCCGCTTTTCCCGCTCTAGGGTGAATTTAGCGTTGCGGGTCAACAGACGAAATATCTCATCGTCTTTGGGTTCTAATCCTTGGGGGTCAAGGGGCAAGATAGTCTGCACCACAGGGCGGGAAGTAATCAGGGAGACAAAGCGGGTGTAGATCAACTCCACTCGGTCTAGCTTCTCCCCCAAAAATGCCGAAGTAATTTCATCGACGATTTGTTCCGCATCTTTTAGGGTAGGCACCTGACTGAGGTTGGTGAACTTGGCGGCAATGGGCTGGTGGCGACGGGTGAAATACTGCACTGCCTTGCGCCCAATCAAGATGAACTGGTAGTCGATCCCCTGCTCCTTTAACTCCTTAGCCCGCTGTTCAGCGCGGCGCAGTATGTTGGTGTTGTAACTACCGCACAAGCCCCGATCTCCTGAGAACACTAAAATACCCACGGTTTTTACTGCTCTCTTTTGTAGCAGGGGCAGAGACACATCCTCAAAGCGCAAGCGCGTGCTGAGACGATACAGCACTTGGGCGAGACGATCCGCAAAGGGACGGGTTGCCAACACCTGCTGTTGGGCGCGCCTTACCTTGGCGGCGGCAACTAGGCGCATTGCTTCAGTGATCTTGCGGGTGTTTTTCACCGCTTGGATGCGATCGCGAATTGCTTTGAGGTTTGCCATGACTGTTGTGCCAAATCAAAGGGTTGAGAAGTGTAGCTATGGGTGATCATACAGGAGTATGAACCGAGTGTCTCAAGTTTCTTGCAGGGAAGAACTGCTTTCGAGATCAAATAGCATTTGCAGGGCTTGCAGAGCACGGCGGCGCATTTCTGTATCTTCCTGCAGGCGCAGTTGCACCATGGGGTCGTGCAAAATCTTGTTGATGATGCCTTTGGTAAGATGCTCGATTACTTCGCGGTGTTTTTCACTGAAGTCGCTGCCCATACGGGACAGGGCTTTTTCCATCTCTTGTGCGCGGATGGTTTCCATTTTGTGGCGCAACTTGTTGATGGTGGGTACGGCATCTAGCGATCGCCACCATTGGTTAAACTTCTCCACACAGCCTTCTAGCATGGCTTCCGCTTGCAGGGCCATTTGGCGTCGATTCTCTTGGTTTTCCGCAACCACTGCCTGCAAGTCGTCCACATTGAATAACTGTACCCCTGCTAGTTCTCCTACTTCCACTGCCACATTGCGGGGTACGGCAATATCGATAATGGTGAGATTTTGCACCCAACCTTCTAGGTCATGGCGCTGTAGGATCACCTCAGGGGAGGCAGTACAGGTAAACAGGATGCGACTGCGGGCAATCTGTGCCAACAGCTGGTCGTAGTCCACACAGCGGAGATTCGCTCCTTCTGCTTCTTTAGTAAACTGAGCGATCAATTCCTCCGCTCGCTCGCGAGAACGGTTGATGATGCAGATGTCCTGCGCTCCCTTAGCAAACAGGTGTTGGAGGAGAAGCCTTGCCATTTTGCCTGCCCCCAATACAGCAATGGGTAGGGTTTCCAAACTGCCCAATTGCATCTGGGCAAGCTCTACCGCCGCCGAACTTACAGACACTGCCCCACTGCCAATGCCTGTCTCCGTGCGCACCAATTTCCCTGCCGACAGGGCTTGTTTGAATAGCTCGTTGAGAATGCGCCCTGCCCCGTGGTATTGCTGAGCTAGGTAGTGGGCGCGCTTTACCTGTGCCAAAATTTGCCCTTCCCCTAGTACTAGACTGTCTAGCCCTGCTGAGACCCGCATCAGGTGGTGCACTGCATCTTGGCGCAGGAGAATAAACAGATAGCGGCGCAGAAACTGCAGGGGTAGTTGGCTAAACTCCGATAGAAATTGCATGGTCTCCCTTAGTCCCCCCTCGGTTTCGGTGATGACCACATAGAGTTCCATGCGGTTGCAGGTACTCAGGATGGCGGCTTCAGTAATGTGAGGATAGCTTTTTAGTTTGGCGATCGCTTCCTCTTGGCGCGCTTCAGGAATGCTCAGTTTTTCCCTCACCTCTACCGTTGCCGTTTTGTGACTCAGTCCTACGACAGCTATGTTCATAGTTTTTAATCAGCTTGAGAGTGCAAAGTTTTTTGATAAATGCAAATTTATTAACCTATACCACTCCCCTGACTTAGACCAGGGTCAGCGCCTTGGGTTTATCGGCAGTGATGTGAATGGTGTCCACGAAGCGGGCAGTTCTGGACTGAGTGGAAATTACCAAAGACTGAGTACGGCACCCGCCATTGAAGAAGCGCACTCCCTTTAACAAATTGCCCGAAGTAATACCACAGGCGGCAAACAGCACATTTTTCCCCGAAGCCAGTTCGTTGGCGTTGTACACCTTGTCGGGATCAGTGATCCCCATGGACTTGAGGCGCTCGATGTTGCCTTCCTTGGTCCACTTCTCACTTTCAGGGGTCTTGACTACCGCTGGGTCATAGACCAACTGCCCTTGGAAATGCCCACCCAACGCGCGCATGGCGGCGGCAGTGATTACCCCTTCTGGAGCGGCGCCGATCCCCATCAGACAGTGGATGTTGGTGCCCGAAAAGGCGCAACAAAGGGCGGCGGACACATCCCCATCGGAGATCAACTGCACTCTGGCACCAGCGGCGCGAATTTCTGCGATCAGTTCTTTGTGGCGCGGACGATCCATCACCACTACCACCAGTTCATCTATGGCGCGATCGAGACACTCGGACAAAATTTTCAGGTTTTCCGTAGGGGTTTTGCGGATGTCCACATGCCCAGCGGCGGCGGGGGGAGCGGCTAGCTTATTCATGTAAAAATCGGGAGCGGCAAACAATCCTCCCTTCTCAGAAATCGCTAGTACAGCCATAGAACCACTCTGCCCTTTGGCGACGAGATTGGTGCCTTCGCAGGGGTCAACGGCAATGTCAATTTCCACTAGCTCTTCCACAGTGCAAAGCTGGGCGGCATCGGGACGGGTACAAATCCCTACTTCTTCGCCGATGTAGAGCATGGGGGCTTCGTCCCTTTCCCCTTCCCCGATGACAATGCGCCCTCTCATGTGGATTTGGTTCATGCGCTCCCGCATGGCTTTGACGGCGGCGCCATCAGCTTCGTTTTTGTCTCCCTTGCCCATCCAGCGGGCGGCGGCGATCGCCGCTTGTTCCACTACTTCAATAATTTCTAGGCTGAGTGTGTTGTCCATTAGTCAATTCCCGAAACTGTCTATAATTTGGCTGTGGCAGTGATCCCAGTTCTAAGTTTACAGGGCGGGATACCCCTCACAACAGAGGAACGGAATGTTAAGTTTTGTATGGTTATGTGCTTAGGGGCCTGGGGAGAGCTTGCCCTTGGAGGAAAACCCTGCTCGTAAACTAGAAATCAGTTGTCTCTCCTGCTAAGATGCCCAATCCTTTTGCCTCTCTCCCCTATGAACCTGCTTTCGAAAACCTAGGTGGGGAATACTACGACATTGTTACCCCCAGCCAGTTTCCCTGCCACATTTTGCGCTGGCGCAATGATCAACTCCTGCCTGTGCTGGGGCTTGATCCCCAAGCAGTGACTGATGAGGATTTCATTGAAGCGTTTGGCTATTTCCGTAGCGATCACCACTATTTGGCAATGCGCTACCACGGCTACCAGTTTGGGGTGTACAACCCAGACTTGGGGGATGGCAGAGGCTTTCTCTACGGACAGGTGCGGGGCAGGGACGGCCTGCTGTACGATTTGGGCACTAAGGGGTCAGGGCAGACCCCCTACTCCCGCGGTGGGGATGGCAAGCTGACTCTCAAGGGTGGAGTACGGGAAGTGCTGGCGGCGGAGGCACTACACCGCATGGGGGTAACTACTTTTCGCTGTTTGAGCTTGATCGAAACGGGGGAGCAGTTGTGGCGAGGAGATGAACCTTCTCCCACCCGCTCCTCAGTGATGGTGCGCATGGGGCGATCGCACATCCGTTTTGGCACTTTTGAGCGACTGCACTACTACCAGCGCCCCGATCTGGTCCGCAAGCTTCTGGATCATGTGATTGCCAACTACTACCCCCATTTGCTCAACCATGATCCCCAAGCCATTGATCGGCTGTTTTATCAAGAAGTGGTACAACGCACCGCTCAACTTTGCGCTCAGTGGATGAGTGTGGGTTTTTGCCATGGGGTGTTGAACACAGACAATATGGCAATTACGGGGGAGAGTTTCGACTACGGCCCCTATGCCTTTATCCCTACCTACAACCCAGGATTTACCGCCGCCTACTTTGACTACTACGGGCGCTACTGCTATGGCAACCAGCCCTCTGCCTGCTACTGGAATTTGCAACAGCTACAACGGCCCCTTGCCCTAGTCATGGCCCAGGAGGATTTGGAGCAGGGACTAGAAAGTTTCATTCCTACCTACCAAACTGCCTATCGCCAGTTGATGCTCAAGCGACTGGGTTTTCCCCATCTCTATCAGGCTTGGCGCAGTGAGCAGATTACCGCCCTTCTGCAGAGCACCCTAGAGTTTCTACACTTGTCCCAGATAGACTACAATGGGTTTTTTGCCCAACTGCGTCGCCATTTTAGCCCCCACTGGCAAAAGCAGAAGGAACTCATTCTGCCAGACCTGTTAACCAGTCTCAAAGCCAGTCAGTCCCCAACAGTCCAGCAGTCTTTCCATAGGTGGCAGGAGGCATACCACCAACTGCTATTACCTCTTACTACTCAGGAATTGGCAGAGATTCCCCCTACCCTTCAGCAGGCAAATCCCATGGTGTACCTACTGCGCCCTTTAATTGAAAGTGTGTGGGAGGCGATCGCCACTGAAGATGACTGGCAGGGTTTCTACCACCTAGTCAAAGACCTGCAGACCAGTTAATGCATATAATCGACACAAACTCCCTGCCCCATTACGGTACAGCCTATGCCCACCTACACAGGAATTTCTAGCGAAGCCTTCAGACACCCCTTGGATATTCAAGCGGAACAGGCTCTGCGCAGTGTCCCAGGGTTTGACCTAGTGGCGACCAAGTTTGTGGAATTTATCTATGAGCGCCCCCAGATTATTTACCACATGGGCAATTCCATCCAAGTAGGGCCTCGCCAATACGCTACCCTTTACCGCCTGTTTCGGGAATGTGTCAGGGATTTAGATGTGTTTCCCGAGCCTGCTCTGTTTATCAGCCAAAACCCCTTTGCCAATAGCTACTCTCTGGGCAAGGATCAGCCATACATTGTCTTGAATGCGGGGCTGTTGGATTTGCTTACAGAAGCCCAACTGCGGGCGGTGATTGCCCATGAACTGGGGCACATCAAGTGTGGACATACAGTGCTAATCCAAATGGCAATGTGGACTATGAGCGTGGTCTCGGCACTCAGTGAGATGACCTTCGGCTTGGGAGGAGTAGTAAGTAGTGGGCTAATCTACGCTTTCTTTGAATGGCGGCGCAAGGCAGAACTATCCAGTGATCGCGCCGCTCTGTTGGTTACTGACGATCTAGACACGGTACTGCAGGCAATGATGCAGGTGAGCGGGGGCAGTAGAGCCTTTGCCCACGAGTTGAGTCTGGGGGAATTCATTAAACAGGCGCAAAATTACCAAGAACTGGATCGCAACAACCTAAACCAAATCTATAAATTCTTGCTCTACAACGGCTATGGGTCAGGCTCCATGCTCAGCCATCCTTTCCCCGTGGAGCGGGTGCACTATCTCAAAGAGTGGGCAGGATCGCCAGAGTATCAGCGGATCAAAAGCGGCAACTATCCCCGGGGAGACACCGCTGGGGCGGTAGAGGTGGTCAGCCAACCTGTAGAAAAGCCAGAAACGGAAGCGGAGCGCCTACGCCGCCAGATACGGGAGTTACAAGAGCAAATCGAGCGCCTCAAGGCAAAAAGTTGATCTATGCCTTTCCCCAACTGGGCTAAAATAAATCCTAGGCAATGATAGTGCTGTGCCTTAGTCTATGCAAACCTACACTCAAACCCAAATCTCCGCCTGGCTCAGGGGACTGATGCGGGTAGCGCTGGCAGACGGAGACTTCAGCGAAACAGAACGCCAGCTATTTGCCGATTTTGCCTCCAACCATCACTGCTCACCTGAGGTAGCCATAAGCCAGCCCATTTCTGCAGAAGAATTGGCGATCGCCCTAGGAGAAGATACCAAAGTCAGGCAGGACTTTTTGCGTACTGCGGTGATGATGGCAATGGCAGACGGCAACTATTCCACTGCCGAGGATGCAGTAATCCAGGAATTTTGCAGTGCCCTGCAACAGGAAGTGAAACCTATGACAGACCTGAAACTGCAGTTGGGCAAAGGAGATGAACATCACCCCGATCTCCTAACTCCCATCAAAGAATGGCTAGATCACCTAGAAATTAAAGACGAGCGCCTGGCAAAATTTATCTGTCGGGTGATCCCCGCCCACTGTCCTTTTGAACGGGATGTGATGCTGTTTGGGCGGAAAATTGTGCACATTCCAGCTATGTGTAAGATCAACCCCCTATTCGATCAGCTGATGGGATTGCGGTTCCGCTCCCTGAATTTTCTGGCAGAAAGGGGTGTGGATGTCACTAGCTACTGTCAATGACCTCAGCCCATGTGCTAAAAGTTAGCTCTGCCCTGCGCTGGTGGGGATGGGTAGGGTTTTGGGTACAGGTGGTCTTAAGTATCATCTCGGGGATCATCTTACTGGTATTTGTGGGCACAAGGACTATCTCCACCCCCCCTAGTGTAGAAGCCACTAACCCCGCTACCCTCCCTGGTATTGGCTTTGCTTGGCTAGGGCTAGGCATGGTAGGGATAAGTATTTTCTGGCATTGGCGCTACACCCGCTGGGCAAAGCGGCTGACCGATGAGGATCGCCCCACTAAGTCTCAGACTATCCAACTTGTGAAGGTGGGGATTGTGATTAGCCTAGTGGGAATGTTGCTCACCTTGTTGGGGGCGGGGGCAATCGTGGGGGCACTGACAGCCAAATCCTTGCAACAACAGCCCACAGTGATCACCGTTACTACCCTGCCCGTGCAACCCATCGACTTTTTCGTGATTCAAGCAAATCTGAATATTATTCTGTCCCATTTCTGTGGGCTGATCTCCTGTCTCTGGCTCTTGCAAAAGGTGGCAGACAAACCCAGTCGGGAGTGATGCGCAGACGACAGCTACTGCAGTTTGTGGCAGGCATGGGATTGGCTAGTTTCACCCCAGAGCATATCCAATCTGCCATTCGCCAACATCGCACTGCCCCCCTAGAATTGACGCTCCTCGATGCCAGCAATCACCCTTGGGCAGAGCAAGTGGTCAAAGTGGAACACACTAGACATCTGTTTCAGTTCGGCTGTGCCTACTTCCAGCACCTTGCGCCACGGGATGGGGAAACCGCCTATGATCAGCGTCTGCGCCAGTACTTTCTGCGTCTGTGCAACGCCGCTACCGTAACTTTTTACTGGGCAGATTACGAACCCCAGCGCGGGCAGTATCAAGATCAACCTGTGCAAGAGAAGATTGCATGGCTCAAATCCCACAATTTCTATGTGCGAGGACACCCTCTGTTTTGGAATCACAACCCTGCCTGTCTACCTCGGTGGCTTGATCCTCAGATTGGTGATCGCCAGTTGTTGTTTCTGCTAGAAACCCTGCTTGTCCACCTCAGCAGGGAGATTTTCCCCCAGCTAGAGGCAGTGGATGTATTCAATGAGCTGACTTTTTGGGAGATTTATGACCACCCCCTCACTCGGCTGTTGCAGGAGGACAACAAGTTCCAGATTGTCAGGGAGTTGTTTAGGAAGTTTAAGGAGCTGAACCCCCGTGTGCAGGCATTCATCAACGATTTTGTGCCCACCTTTGCTTATTTCCAACTGGTGCGATCGCTGATCGCCCAAGGTACACCCATCGATGCCATCGGACAACAGAGCCACATGCACAGGGGCTACTGGTCTAAGGCGCGCCTAGTGGGTATTTTAGAGAGGTTCCGCACTCTGAACCGACCGCTGGTTTTCACTGAAGTCAGCGTCCCCTCTGGGGCACCTCGCCCCAAGGTGGACTACAGTCGCACCTACAGCGACTGGCACAGCACTAGCGAGGGGGAACAGCAACAGGCTGTGTACCTGAAACACTTCTACCAACTGCTCTACAGCCAACCGCAGGTGGCAGGTATTTACCTGTGGGGTATGGGCGATCGCTACGCGTGGCTGGGAGCGCCCACAGGGATTTTGAATCGCCATGCCTACCCCAAGCCTGCCTACTGGGCTTTGGATGAGTTGATCAATAAGCAGTGGCGCACCACAGGCCAATGGCGCACCGATAGCACAGGGAAACTGGTGATCCCCAATGCCTACGAAGGATACTACCAATTGGTGGTAGCAGGGCAAAGTTACGAGCTGGGTTTACACACTGCGCGCCAGCCCTTAAAACAGCAGGTTCGGCTAGTAAACCCGATCTAGAATGTAATTAGTTAGGTCTTGAAGAGATTGCCTGTAAGGACAGGGAGGCAAACACTCTAGGGTGGACAGGGCCAAACGGCTATGTTTGCGCGCCAGTTCCTTGGCTCTAGCTATGCCGTTGCTACTTTTCACTAGAGCGATCGCCCGCTCTAGGGTTCTGGCATCCCTAAACTCTTCCGCAATTAGCTGACGCAATTCTGGCACCTCTTCGAGGGCAAACAGCACAGGAGCGGTGATATTTCCCTGCTTAAGGTCAGAGCCAGCGGGCTTGCCCAATACTTCAGTGGAGCTAGTGAAATCCAGAATGTCATCTACCACCTGAAAGGCAATGCCAAAGTGTCTGCCAAACAGATACATCTCTTCGGCGATCTCTTGGCTAGTCTCACTCAGCACTGCCGCCGCCTTACTGCTCCCAGCGATCAGGGAAGCAGTTTTGTAGAAACTTTTTTCTATGTACTCCTCGAAAGTGAGATTGGTGTCAAAGGCTGTCAGGCTCTGGCGAATTTCCCCTTCGGCAAAATCCGTAATCACCTTTGACAGTAGTTTTACCACTTCCAAGTTGTCCAAGTTTGCCAAGTACCAAGAGGACTGGGCAAACAGGTAATCCCCCGCCAAAACCGCAATGCGATTGCCAAAACTGGAATTGACCGTGGGCACGCCACGGCGCACATCCGCCAAGTCAATCACATCGTCATGTACCAAACTCGCTGTGTGGATCATCTCCGTAATCTCTGCCAAGCGGCGGTGGCGATCGGTCAGTTCTGCCCGCGAGGACTGCAGAAGCATAGTGGCGCGGGACACCAACAACACAATGGCGGGTCTCAGACTCTTGCCCCTTGCTGAAAACAAATGCTCTGCCGCCGCATAGAGTACGGGATGCTTTGCCCCCACCAGTTCCCTGAGATTCTGGTTTAGCAGTTTCAAGTCTTCTTTGACTGGAGCAAAGAAATCAGGGGCGGAAACAGCAGAGGTAGTCATGACAATGTAACCGAAATTTTACATATCTTTACTACCTATTGTAGGGGATGGCACCGAAAGCGACAGGAATTTCACCGATTTGTTGCGGTATATTTTTGTCACAGGCTTTTGTATGAGCAATTACCCCAAAAGCCTATCAAGTTTTATTAAAATTATATGTAGCAATAGCAAAATCTTCAGAGAACCCAGCCCATGATGCCAAGGCTCTTGCTAATTGACGATGATCCAGTAATTTCCGAAATGATAACGCTCAACCTAGAAAGTGCAGGTTATCAGGTGAGCCATGCGGCGGATGGGGTAAAAGGGCAGGCAATGGCAATCCAAACCCAGCCCGATCTCATCGTCCTAGATTTAATGCTTCCTAGGGTTGACGGAGTAACCCTCTGCCAGAGACTGCGCCGCGACGAGCGCACCAGAGATATTCCCATTTTGATGCTAACCGCTGTTGGGCAAACTCAAAAAAAGGTGGAAGGCTTTAATGCGGGGGCGGATGACTACCTCACCAAGCCCTTCGAACTAGAAGAAATGCTAGCGCGGGTACGCGCCCTACTACGGCGCACCAATCGGATTATTGACACGGCTAAGCATGGGGAAATTCTCAGTTACGGTGCTTTGACTCTCATTCCTGAGAGATTTGAAGCTGTTTGGTTTGACCAAGTCATCAAGCTCACCCATCTGGAGTTTGAGCTCCTGCACTGTCTATTGCAAAAACATGGGCAGACAGTTTCTCCCAGTGAGATTCTCAAAGAAGTGTGGGGCTACGAGCCTGACGATGACATAGAGACCATTCGCGTCCACATCCGCCATCTGCGCACCAAGTTAGAGCCTGATCCTCGCCATCCGCGTTATATCAAAACGGTATACGGTGCAGGTTACTGTCTAGAGCTTCCCCCTGCTCCAGAGGAATCCGTATCTGCCTAGAACGGGTTTGCCAGTATGCCTATTGTTTGGCTGGTTGGGCTACTGGGGGGAGCAGGGCTGATCCTGTGGGGGGCAGAACTGTTTACTGAACATCTGGCAGTGGCGGCGGTGCGCCTGCGCATTAGTGCCTTTGCTCTAGCACTACTTTTGGCGGGGGCAGAGCCTGAGGAATTGGCAACAGCGGTAACTGCTTCGTGGCGTGAAGCTCCAGCGATCGCCCTAGGGGATGTGATTGGGGCAAACATTGCCATTTGCTTGGTGGCACTGGGGGTAGGGGCGGTAACTGCTCCTCTGCCCTTTGGCAAACGGGTCATGCCCTATGCCTTGGGGGGCTTACCCTTAGGGATCATTGCCACCTATATCATGTGGAATGGAACTGTCAGCAGGATGCAGGGAGTAGCTCTGGTGGCTCTCTATCTGCTGTTTATCGGGGTGATCTGGCTTTGGGAACGCCAGCCCCCCGCCCTCGGGGAAACGGCAGAACTGGAGGAAGCCCAAGGGAAACCCCCTTCTCCCCTGAGTAGGGAGTTGGGGTTGGTCTTGGTGGGCTTGGCTTTGATGGTTGGGGGATCACTACTTTTAGTGGAGGGGGTACGGCAGATCACCCATGGGGAGGAAACCCAAACCAAGTTGTCCTTGGCGGTGGTGGGGTTTGCCACCGCCTTTGAGTTAGTGGTTTTGGCGTGGTCTTCTGCCAAACGGGGGGCAAGGGAGGTGGCAGTAGCGGGAGTGGTAGGCTCCTTTGCCTACAATGTCACCATGACCTTGGGCATGGCGGCGATCGCCCGTCCCCTGCAAATCCTAGATGCTAGTCTTTTGCATCTGCCCTTGCTGATTATGGTTAGCTCTCTGGGTATAGGCATTGGGCTAGCTGTCCCTAAGCTAGTATTAGACCGCAGGGGGGGTGCCATTCTCCTTTCTCTCTATCCCTTGGCTTTAATTGCTATCTTCTTAGCCCGCTAGGCGGTAAAGTTATGGCACAAGCTCTGATGGAATTGCCATGAAAATTTTGTTTGCGGCGGCTGAGGTGGCTCCCATTGCCAAAGTCGGCGGTCTAGCTGATGTGGTGGGTGCTCTGCCTCCCATACTGCGCCAGATGGGGCACGATGTGCGGATTGTTTTACCCAACTACAGTTTCGTGCTCGACAAATTGACCTACCCTGTGGAAAAGGTCTGGGAGGGTAGTTGTATGTTTCAGTCCTTCCAGATTTTGCAGACCATTCTGCCCAACACCGATGTCCCTCTCTATCTGGTAAATCACCCCTGCTTTGATACCAGCCACATTTACTATGGGGAGGATGAAGACTGGCGGTTTACTTTTTTTGCCAACGCCGCCGCAGAATTGGCATGGAACTTTTGGAAACCCAACATCATCCACTGCCACGACTGGCACACGGGGATGATCCCCGCTTGGATGCACCAGACTGCTGACATTGGCACAGTGTTTACTATTCACAACCTAGCCCACCAAGGTCCTTGGCAGTGGCGCTTAAAACAGATTACTTGGGTTCCTTGGTACATGCAGGCGCGCAACGCCATGGAGTCGGGGATCAAGTACGCCGATCGCGTCAATACCGTGTCCCCCACCTATGCCCAGCAGATTTGCACTCCAGGGTATGGCGAAGGGTTGGAAGATGTCCTGCAAGTGGTGCGCCCCAAGGGTATTCTCAATGGTATTGACACCGATTTCTACAATCCCGCCACCGATCCCGCCCTTGCCAAAAACTACAGCGTGGAGCAACTGGAGGCGCGCCTCTACAACAAGATTGCCCTGCAGGAAGAACTAGGGCTGAAAATCAACAAGCGGGTGTTTGTTATCGGCATGGTAGCCCGCTTGGTGGAGCAGAAAGGCTTGGATTTATTACTGCAAATTCTAGAGCGCTTTTTGGCGTACAGCGATGTGCAGTTTGTGGTGCTGGGTACAGGCGATCGCTACTATGAGACCCAACTGTGGCAGATTGCCTCCAAATACAGTGGCAGGGTATCGGTGCAGATTTTGTATAACGCCTCCCTGTCACGGCGCATCTATGCGGGCTGTGATGCTTTTTTGATGCCCAGCCGCTTTGAGCCTTGTGGTATCGCCCAGATGATTGCCATGCGCTACGGCTGTGTACCCATTGTGCGCCGCACGGGTGGCTTAGTGGATACGGTGCAATTCCATGATCCCCAAAACGACACTGGCACAGGTTTTTGCTTCGATCGCTACGAACCCCTTGACCTCTATACCTGCATGGTGCGGGCTTGGGAAAGCTACCGCTACACTGCTAGTTGGCGCAAATTGCAAACTAGAGGCATGACGCAGGATTTCAGTTGGCAGAGGGCGGCACAGCAGTATCTAGAACTCTACCAGTCAATCATGGGCTGACAGTCTGATACATTTACGCTGAACTTTCCTGTTCGCTTGCGTGGCGTAGCCACACATTACTGCTCAAGAAGGCAACGATTGCAGACTGCCCATCACTGGACAAGAAGG